>Ga0131853_10001697_pt1 | contig 39285 bp, 18 predicted proteins | sample TergutLab28metaG_FD_92764 | JGI IMG/M metagenome (GOLD analysis project Ga0131853, IMG submission 92764) | Labiotermes labralis P1 segment gut microbial communities from Petit-Saut dam, French Guiana - Lab288 P1 (version 2) (version 2) | ecosystem: Host-associated > Arthropoda: Insects >...
GTCATTCACTACTCGAGCTTAAAAATGAAATATGCCCTGCAGACATCACACAAAGAGTTACTTTGTTGAAGCCGCGACTAAACTTTGCGTCTGAGTTCGTGATTTATTGTCAACCATTTTATTCCATGTTGTATACCGTTACAACAAAAAAATAGTTGTTAAAGAAACTGCTCTGGTTTTAATACAGCGTTAGAACTGCGTAAACAAGCATGTACACCAATCGTTCGTGATATAATTTTGCATCAGCACTTAACGTGATGCAGGCTGAAGCCTGCATCCGGATACCACACCACACCACCCCAGCCAAACCACAACGTAACACCAACACGCATCGACCAGAGCAATACAACCCATGAAATAACTGAACAAATAATTCGCAGGCTCCTGAGAATGGATGTATTAATATCCGAAACATGTTGAGCATTAAATAATGAAATAAAAAAGCAAGTGATATCAAGTTGGTCTCTCTTTATTCAACTATCAAGATGAAGCACGGTCCAATAAACATAAGGAAATGTTATTCAAAATAAAGCAACAACGTAATAGAAATATTCGCTGACGCAACAGAAACTGCTCGGATTTTAAGAAGGTGATATATCCTATGTAACTGCGAGTTTGAACAAGATCAACAACATGACACAACAGCAAGTAGTTTAAAATGAAAATCACCAAAACCTAAAACAATCTGTCCAGTATCAAAGCGATTATTATTTCAAACAGCGTAGACCTCCAGGTAAGTGCTCTTGTCTGCTTTATATATTCAACCCCCTATTCAACTTTTAAACCTAATATTAAATGATCCCTAAAATGGGTTTTAAAAGTTCATTTCGTATGGACCATCCAGTATGAACGCAGCTTGAATTTCTGTGAAAAAAGAATGCCTAGTTTGTAAGAGAGGGAGTGCATGCTCGATGGTTTTGCAACATCTTTAAACAGGCCCCACTATTCTGACACAAATAACTTATTTCTACATAAAAGACACTCTGAACTACAAAAAATTCCATTCAACTCATATTCCTTTTGAAATTCAACGTAACAACAAAACAAATTTTAGAAATGTGCTATGAATATTTAAACAAAAATTTCAGGAAAGACAAAACCACTGGCTACGTTGAAAAGTTTGCCAGTGACGATGTTATTGACTGGTAACGGTGACAATTTTGTCACTGACTAAGATCACCATTAACAGTAACACGTTGGTCAAAAATAAACAAAGAAGGCACTGTTGCGTTTTCACTGCAACAATCATTACGCGAACACAACATCTTGTTTGGATTGTAGAGTACAAGGAAGCAAAAACATAAAAAGTACAGTTCAAGTTTAAAGAATTCGGACAGCTGTGATAGTCACATAGTCATAGTCTTGACTAAAATGTTACATACTCGACATTTTCTCAGACCAAAAATTCCAGTCATTTCGGAGACCTCATCTGCCGTCGTTTTCGGACGAATGGGAAAATGGAGCTGTGGGACTTTCGGCTTTAAAAAGTGGACAACATCTAATTATTCTTTCTCTCGACGCAAGCTTTAACAGTTGGTAATTGCGTGAATATATCGAAGCATAACAAAAAGTAATGGAACAGACTTTTCAGTGCACTGTTCATGTTAAATCATAGCGCGTGTTGTGCCGTTTCATACGGCACAATGATAACTGAACACAAACAAATTTAAAAGTACATAACGATTAACGGACGCGTACTCCCCCTCTAGAACTGTGAACCACCTGCCCTTACACTTCCGAGTTGTCGTCCAGCGAAGCTGTAAACCAGCTGTTGGTAGCCGAGTTGGGGGGGAGGGGGGGGGGGTTGATAACAGGCTGTTAAATGCATCAGCGTAAGAAAAAGCCACACCAAACCGAAACATACGTCCATACATAATGGAGTACGTCCGTGCAAGAGCGTTAATTTAATGTGGTATTAGGCGCTTTCGAAAAATTGCGAAAAGGGATTATTAGCTTTCATTTCTGTCTCTCTTCGTCCTCCTGTCCGCATGGAACAATTCGGCTCCCCCTGGACGGATTTTCATGAAATCTGACATTGGAGTGAAAAAGGTAAAGGTAGAGGTCATTCTATAACAGGCCACTAAACCCAGAGGGGAGCAGATGCATAGCTCTACTCTTTCTTTAACCTCGGCGTTAGATAGAGGTGGGTGGCCACGCTCCGGCCGCTTTACCCCCAGGAAAGACCCGGTACCCATTGTATAGGAGGCTGGGTGGGCCCCAGGGCAGGTCTGGACGGGTGCGGAAAATCTCGCCCCCCACCGGGATTCGATCCCCGAACCGTTCAGCCCGTAGCGAGTCGCTATACCGACTGAGCTATCCTGGCCCTCAGATATTGGAGTAATTTTCGAAAATATATCGAGCAAATCCGAGTTTTATTAAAATATGACAATAATAAAGGATACGTTACATGAAGTACAACAACATTTATAAAAATATCTGGCGCATTTCTTCTTAGAATAAGAAATGTTTCATACAAAGTCGTAGAGAAAATCATACACGAATTTCATGTTCAAAGTTAATTTTGTTCCCTTGTTCCCTTAAATGAGGTAATGTGGAAAAATCTGGTGGAGTCAGACAGGCCACACATGGCAATACAATATGGCGCATGCGCTTTACATTCTGGATAAGTGGGACAACAGACACTCACTCAGAATGTGTAATTATTACTGCTTTTTCACAACCGTGGGACAATGAAAGCGACACAATTTTACGTTTCTCGTACATTATTTGTCTGTAATCTTTTTGACTTACCCCTCCAACTGTTTGAATCCCAAACACAAACGCCGAAATATAACGAGTTAGAAAACCCGGGCGTCTCCGTCATATGACTCTACAAATCTAAAGGCATTTCTTGTTACAACGATTCGTAAATTATCATTTTAAATTCCTAATATTCAATCAATAACTTCAAAATGTTGCGAATAAAATTTTCAACTAACACTTAAACAGAAATATCAATGGTTAAGCACCGTACTTAGTCCACTGATACGTTTGTACCTGCCATAATCCTATCTAGTGTAACGCAGACTTCCAAATACCTACGCATTTTCCAATCCCTCATTGTTATTCGGTGATTTACACATCGCTGATTACATTTTTCGACAAGCATTAAAATAAAGAATAGAGCCATAAGCTATAATCGTATAAAATAAACCAACAAACTGCACTTTTGTTACTCTAATATTTTGGTTTTAACGATGCCTACTCATGTGTCAAAACCGAGGGTTCATCTTCAGGAAGACGGTTGTAAGTATATAGCTTATACTGTTGGTATGTAAACAAATTGTGCCATGTCTTTACGTACAACCCTCTTCCTGAAGATGAACCCTCGGCTTCGAAACATGTAGAATACATCGTAAAAATCAGAATATTAATTTAACAAATGTGCATTTTGTTGGTTCATATTATACAATTATATTACAATGCACGGCGCAAAAAACATAAAATATTTTAAGGCTAAAATTTCAATACTGATGGCTTTCAACAGCAAATTAGTATGGAACAAGGACGAAATAATCTATCTTTACAGGTTATGAGTTACGTGGACTTGCGAATGCAAGATATAACCTCCAATGCGGGTGTGTTACTTAACTAACAAGATAAGTGGGCTTAATAAACCCGGTTTAAAACGACGAACTTCGCAAAGACAGCAGTATATACGATTTACGACACCAAAGATATCGAATTACAAGCTGAAATAGAGAGAATCCACATGTGGCTACATGAACATCAACGCTAGGTGACATGCAGGAGAGGAAAAAGTATCATGCGAACGCTCACAGGACATACACATACTGTGTCATTTGCAAAATATCAAATTATTCAGGAAAATTATTTCTAATAGCCAAGCGAAAGGTCGTGAATCTAAATTACGCAAATTATTCAGGAAAATTATTTCTAATAGCCAAGTGAAAGGTCGTGAATCTAAATTAGGCCCATATATATACATATATGTCTTCAATATCTACGGCAAAACAATATTAACTGTAAATTTCAGCATAATATAATTGACTGCAGTCTGAGAATAAAAAAGTGAAACAGTTTTGTTGGTGCGAAACGTACTTGAATCTATAAAATTCTGGAACACTTAATCTGAATAAAGGGTTAATATAAATTTTGAATATCCACCAAAATAATAGTGGTTTTAATGTATGTCTTTTTAAACAAAGAGCTGCCGTTTCAAAATAAAACCCCTATCCTTTCAACTAAGAGGGTAACCTGCCCTGACTGCTGAATTTGTTTCCATAGTAGAACATGTATCTGGACCCATATTTAGCTTCTGTATAACAAACATTTTTAATAATTGGATGTATCTACTGATCATCAGCTACAAAGCAAGAATCTGTCTTGAATTCTGACAAGCAAAACGTGGCAAGAATTCCCTATTTCTAGTAAGCATAAAATTCACTCTAGAGGCTTAGGACAAGGTACATGCACACAACGAAAAAAAAAAATCAAACAATATGCACTATCACAAACGGGGTGCTGCTATTTTTCCACATTCATATCTACAACAGATAATGTGTAATGCTGGTTCATAAAACACTTCAATTACATTTTATCAAAGTGAGCAAATGTAACATGGCGAAAAATACCTCAAAATTTTCGGTTTATTTTTGTACAACTAATTCACCCATGTGATTTTTTGGTACTGAATAAAAAACCGCCCTCAGTTACTACGAAATTGAATTCGTCTTTTAAAAGTGGACCTTTTCTAATTGAAGATTCTCTGCAAAATCGAAATTTCTAAACATTCAAAATGCAGAGTAACCAATAATTAATTCCTCAAATACAACAGAATCTGAGAGAAAGAGTTCGTATTTTTCTCATGTCATGCATCATGTATTCGATTCGTATATGATAAGCAAGCAAACTAACTCCTAATATCTATTCACGAATTATTGTAATGTGTCAAATATATGTCCACTGTGAAATCAATATGAGCAGAAACACGTCATAGATCCGGTATAGCGTGACTCAACGGAGACATGGCAATGTAGACAATGCACAGTCACCATGGAAATGTAATACTCACACTACAAAGGAAGATGTCCGTTAATAATCATATTAGAAGCTTTTGTTTCCAATTAGGAAGTGAGCAACAAACCAACACCAGCACCCACAATGTCCCAAGCAAAATAAACATGGAGTGTGAACTGACAATACCAAAATGCATTGTAGAAACTTTTGTTAGTATTGAGACAGATTAAGAGGTTGAGTTAATTAAGTCTGTTTTATGTTCAGAATATTGTTAATTGCAGGGATGGGCAAGTTTTAAGTTCAAAAAATAAAAATATCGATATTATTATGATATTTAAATTTAATATCGATATCATAACATATAAAATGTACTCACGACCAAGAATACTGGAGCACGGCTCTGAGTCGGTGTCTAAAAACAAATCGAAAATTGAACTTCGTTTAGAATGAAAAAGAAAAGATAACATCATCGCGAAAAGCAAAACAATACGAACTGAATATTTCACAGATAAAACTGTTGCCCATCCCTAGAGAAGCAACATCAGCAAGATTTCTATGCTTAAACGTTTAAGTCTTCTGAAATAAACGTCCATAAACACCCAAATGATTTTCATAACAACACATCACTAATAATTAAAAAGGACCTTTCCCATCGTCTTAAAAACACATACACCACACCATATAAATAAGACGTTTCGAAAGATACTGCTATCTTCCTCGCATGAACACAGTCTTTTAGACAAAATCGCAATTTTAACGATGGAAAATCCCCTTTTTATTTACAAGTCATGTAGTATAAGTTGCTCCATTGTCAAGAAATTCCATGATACAATTACCAAAATAAGTCTTTCGACATCCAAGTTCAATGACCGTACAGGACGCTGAACATTTTACAGAACACGGCCGATACTACAGGGCCATTATCAATTTTATTAATATTCTTCAACTTACCTGTAACTTTGTCTCTGATGAGCTTACAGCTTTCTACCTCGCCGATGGAAGAGAAGAGAGACCGAATTTCTTCTTGGGTCATCGTCTGAGGAAGGTAATTCACAATGAGATTTGTCTTACTTTCCTCTTGCTGGCCTCCAGCATTCGTTTGTGAAGAGGAATTGTGTGAATTTGAAGAAGATGAGGTTGACGAATTGGTGTGCATAGTGCCATTTTGCTGTGGCACAGTGTCCATGCCGTTTTGCATCATTTTATCTGGTAACACTCTTCCAAACCTGTAACAATAAAAGCGCTTTATCGGACACTGGCTCGATATGACAGTGTGCTTAATGTTCAGCTGAAGAACCACATGTCTGCTAACACACTAAGTTATATTGAAGACAGCAAGATTTCCTTCACATACTCTCATCGTGTGCAAAGCATGCCACAGAAACTTCCACACAGTTATACTGTTATATATGTTAACAAATTCTCACTTAACCCGCCACTGGTGCCACTGAGCGAAAACTCAATTGCAGTAAGTAAAAATAATAATAATAATAATAGTACTAATGTATGTTAATAGGTGTTGCAATTTCAGGAGAGAGAAATGTGATTAAAAAGGAAGCCGAGAAGATTCTAAAATATAAAGACCTTATAATAGAAATACAGCGCATGTGGAATGTAAAAACTAAGCTGATACCAGCAATAATAGGGGCGACTGGGACTATTTCAAAATCATTCAGAAAATACGTGAGTTCAGAAAATACGTAAGCAACATAACAGGAAAACATGAAGTCAAGGAACTCCAGAAAACAGCCATATTGGGCACTGCACACATACTTCGGAAAGTACTAATGTAAAAGTACAATAGATTCAACAGTGGAACTAACGATATAAGCACAATGAATAGTAACAACAGAATAGCTGCAATACTGCATTCTCTAGGGACATAGTTTGTCTCACGAATATAAGTACAAATACCCTGCATAAAGGAGATGATTATGATGATGATGACGATGATGATAATAATAATAATAGTCTCCGAAATTATAGAAAAATTATTCGCCCCTCGTGTTTCTCTTCCCTGTGGCGCTGCTGCCCAACGCGGACCACGGCCTCCTCAATCTAGAGGTTTCTAGATCACACACAATAACGCACTATATTGGGTAAGAATCCCCTGGACGAGTGATCAGCTTGTCGCAGAGACCCCTACCTAAAAACACACATCACTCACAACAGACAAACATCCTTCCTCCGGCGGAATTCAAACCCACAATCTCAGCAAACGAGAGGCGGCAGACCCACCCTTTAGACCGCGCGGCCACTGGGATCGGCTGCCCCTTGCACTAAGCAGGATGATTTATCGTGTACACAAGGCTATTCTACTGATTTAACTCCTATGCCAGCTTAGTTCAATCCACTCCGTCCTAAAATATCATCGTGATGGCAATATGACAGCAGAAAGTCATTTATCTGCAAGAAACACCAGCTATAGCAGTGACAAATGAGGCCTGACGTAACACGAGATCAAGGAAGTCACCGCATCAAATCAACCTTCTGAAGAAATTTCGACAGGAAATGTGGATCGTTAGAAGCACGACATCATAAACCGTGCCTCGCGCTTCTCAGAGTATACGCACAAAAATTTGCTCTCTAACCGTAGCGCCAGAGGAAATACGAAAAATTATCTCAGCTCTTAGCTGACACTCCGAAATCTGTGAGTTACACGTTGATTGGTGTTTGTTTGCATTTCACTTGACGAAGCTGCTAGTTACTCAGAACTGCATGGCTTCGAGTGATTGCAAGGGAGGGAATAATGGGAAAGAATTTGAAGAAGTTGGTGTCGCATAATTTAGCTACGGATTTAGACTGGAATGGTAGTCAAATATAAATCAGGATTCCAGTAGGGCTAAAATTTATATTTTGTGGGTTGTCCCTTTACAAAAAGTAGGGGCGATAAAGTATACAATGGGACTTAAAAGGTCAATATGTACCAAAAGCAATTAACAATCACAAAGCTAAGACAGTTTAAAAATGAAGGCTTTCATAGCGACTACAGCAAGACTGCAGAACCTCCATCCTGCTAACACAGTCACCAGTTTACACAGTGGAATTCCAAATTTAATTTGAAGATTTTCGCCATGTTGTTTATTTAACGACACTTTCAACAGCTCAGAATGTTGGTTAAGTGCAGCGTCGAGTGTAACTTTGACCCGTGAAAATAAATCAGAAATTTGTACGTGGAAGCAATCGTGTCTCCATTGGAGGCAGTAGGCCCATTCTGGAATGACTTGGACGAAATTATAAAAACAGTCAGTATTAGTCGACGAACTGGGGGAGATTAGAAACGTCACCACAAAATTTCGAAAATTTTTAGAGTAAGCTGTTCGTTATAAAAATCCAAATCCACTAGAGATTTACAGCATATGCAGGAAGCAGTACCAAATAAAGTGGATTTTAGTTAGGCGTATTTTTATGTTGTTAAGCGAGGAGTGACCAGGTCGAAGTGTGCAACATTTTAAAGAGTAAGTCACGATCGAAGTGAATGTCAGGCTGCAACTGATCTCAGTCAGATCATCTCGGTTTTGAAAAGCTCAGAATCTGTATACAGAACAGTACGGTCTGTGAATATTTGGGGCGTCCCTCTCTGATGAAGTTGCGGGTCTGTCCGTTGTTTATAGACCAATTAAAACGACCTTTCTAACCAATGCTTTCCGATTTTCGAAAGGTTTCTTTTTTTTTGGGGGGGGGGAGTTCCCAGGCGTCGTCTTGTGTCCTTCTGGAAAGAGTATGGCGCATTGGTGGAATTGTATAAACAGGATAAAACCGAATTTAAAGACTACTTGTCACCTGAATTGCATTTAAAGATTCGGTTCGCACCGCGTAGTAAACACACTAGGTCTCAAAATTAAAAGCTAATCAGTTTATTCTGCATAGGGAATTAATCGCTGTTTATTCTGAAGTCCATATCAAAACATAAGAACGCGATCTTGTGGGCAGAATCGAATTTCTGAGAGACAAGCGAGATGGAATATACAAGTGCAGTAACAACTAGGTTTTAAACGATTAATTCCGCTGCATCTGAGAAAGGAAATGCCTACGATGGCGATGCGATTTTAAGGCGAGAGATCGCAGTCGTATATTCAATTACAGATATCTTTATTTTTCCAAGCAGTCACACACAACTCACAATACAAGGTAAAACGGGCAACATGTTGCCGCTCGAACAAGCCACAATCAGGCCTATAACTAGAATAATAAAAAGAAAAATTAAAACAGCAAGCAGGTGTCAGGAACGGACACCACACAATAACCTTCCGTTATTTACATCTTCAACATGTTCAACTGAAGTCACAGGAGTGAAATTTCATACATTAACCTCTTAAGGAGGCATAATTTGCTAGTCACGTATATTTTTCACGTCGCTGCCACGATCCGGTTACGTTATTGCTTTACACTTCTTCCATTTATGCCTTCGTATTTTTCCTTATATACGCTTCTCCTCTCATTCTGTCTACATATACATAAAATACGCATTTTACCCTTTACACACTATGTTTTGCCCTGAGGCTTCATGGGTAATATTTTTTTTAACAATTTTCGGTCCACAATATACAAATAACCAACAACATACACTTCACCTATAGGTGTGATGGTACCAGAGGCTGTGTAACACAATTTTGACCTCCTGATGATGATCACATGTGCTCGAAACATGTAGAGGCATGAAACAAACTTATTGTGAAACAAAAATTTTGTGCATCAAGTTGGTTAATTACTGAGATAAATATACTGAGATGCATGGTCAGCAAAACGTAAAAAAAAATACACTTCACTGTTTATGATGTATTGTGATCACACTTCTCTAACCAATATGTTTCTATTGCTATTGCGGCCATCTTCAGGGTGAAACTATTACAAGAATACAAGGTACAATGTGGTTAGTTGTGTCGTCCAACCAGCATACCACAGCGTCTACAAATCACCTACACGCTAATTTAAAACTCACAACATCACTGGATCAAGCATCACTCCGCACAGGCTAAACAATTTCTATTCTCGAGATTTTACTCATTACCCATTTTTAACCTACATTTATATTACTTATATAATTCTAACTTAAATTATAATAATTTCTTAATTGTTACGGAGTGCATTCTTGTAACAGTATCACCCTGAAGATGGTAGCAATAGCGACCGAAACAAGTTGGTGAGAAAAATGAGTTAAACCCTATAAACGCAGAGTTAAATCCCATCTGTCCTTTGCTAGAATTATTCGGAACTCACCATATTCTCCACGTTAGCAGTTAAAGGGTTAAAATGCATCATAAACACTGAAGTGCATTTTGTTGGTTATTTGTATATTATGGAAATGATCACTGCATGCAAGATGAACATTTTAAAATAATTTTTCGGTACATTTATAATTGTATCATTACACTGTAAAAATGCGAGATCTAACAACTGCTTGCAGTTTTAATTTTTCTTTTTAATATTATAGTTATAGGCCTGATAATTACTTGTTGAAACCAAAACATGAAGTCCACTGTATCTTGTGATTTTTATATGGATGTTTGGAAAGAGAAATGTACCTGTGATGATAATGTTAATACGAACTGATGATATACATGGGAAATCTACTGTGATATTTTAAGATATTGAGTCCAGGCTTCGTCGTTATGTGCAAGAGAATCAAACGACACCTGTCTCATCTGTCGGATTACCGTAAGGTCTAAACAATAAGGGCACGCACTGGATCCAGCTACTTAGGTCCACGTTCACTGAAAAAGTCCTTCTTGAGCAGTGAGCAGTCGCTCAGATGGTCGAGAAATTTCAAAGTCCACCACTGGTCCCTCTACTCTACTGGACTCGTCTGCCTCATTACAAAGACCAAATCCTCCCACCCTTTTACTTAAAGATCCATTGTAATACTACCCTTCCATCTGAGCACAGGCCTCCAGGGTGTCAGTTTCTTTCATGTTATTAGACGAACTATCTTACCGCTGTCGATTTCAGCTTCCTAACACTGTGGTTAAAATATTAACATTTATGTACGTGAAACCCAAACAACGCGCGAAACGGCAAATTGTTATCAACATTATTTTATTAGGAACTCCAGTATTAGTGAATGTTGGTGTAATTCTGCTGTAGACAAACTCAGGTTATTTCTCTTTATTTAAAAAAAAAAATACCTCAAGTCCTTTTGTTACTTTCGTTTTTAATAATATCCTAAATTTTCTGCGAGACGCGCTGTATTTTTTGTTCACAATTTTGCTTTCTCAAGAGCCGAAGGTGTTTTTCTGTGCAGGTTTTCATTTCTAAAATCTTTATTCCATTTCCACTCTTGTATCAACACATTTTCAATGCTAGGCTATAGAATTTAATAGTGTAGGCCTTCAGTGCACTAAATTTACATTCCTAAATGTTAAAATTCACCCACAGAAAATGTAACAAAAATTTTTGTGTGTCAATGTTCAGACAGGATCCCTAATACAAATTCAGCTCTTACAGACGCATACAAATATTTTCACTTACACTGTAAAAAGGTAAAGCAGTCCCATTACAGGCCTGGACAGGCCCAGAGGGTTCCAGGAAGTTAAGGTTCCCAGATTTCGTGCCAACGGCACAGGATGGTGGTAGGTTGTCAGCCTTACCAACCGGCCGCCTTTACCCCCAGGAAATACTCCTGGTACTCATTTCTATTAGAGGCTGATTCGACTCCAGGGCCATAGTGCGATCGGAAGGATTTTATGTCAATAAAAAATCCACTGACACCTGCTGGGATCGAACCAGCCACCTTCTGATTTGTAACACAGCACCTTAAACTTACACTGTAGGCATAATTATTAATAACGTAGAACTGGAGTTTTCTTTTAAACAAGGCATACTATCCACCATGAAAACTAATCACCATATTTATTTACAAATCACGTGAATAGGCACGATTAATCTTGAAAATTTCAGACCGTCAGTCACTTATGAACAATTTTCCGCGACCTTAGATAACTTCCTGGAAATATAAGGCAGCAAACTTGATCCTGTGAACTGTAGCTACTAAATAACGAGACTGTAAGCGTAGCTTCTGAAGTACACTATCCAGTACCTAATTAGATATGTTAGTATATTAGTCCCCGCGCAACCTTTTGCAATTCGCCTGCCAAACCACGCTCCGTTACGTTGACGTAGTGCCATCATGAAAACGGGGTGAATATTTGCTGTCATAAACGAGTGTTGTTTTAACCGGGAATAACAGTGTTATGGTTTACAGTGATGAATTATTTAGTACTGTAGAGTATCTGTCACTATAGACGGGGTGTCCGTTAAACCGCCGTCGTTATAAGCGGGTTCGACTGTGGCTTAATAAACGGTTACGTTTCTAGATGAAATCATGCTAAATAAAGAAATTTGGCAAGAAGGAAACATCAAATTTCTTGCAAAATCCAACAAAACCTCGACTGAAACCTTCAATGTGTTAAGTCAGAAGGAGAAAACAGACCCAACAAAAGCGCTCTGAATAAATGACTTCAAAGCCTGGAAAGCTAGAATGGAGCTCTGTGGTTTTCGAAATTGCTTGGAAGGTGTTACATGTCTACTTTCATTAACAAAAGACATTTTTTGACAAGTCTCGTTATTTAATTGCCACATATAATATGAAACACGACCACAGTTACGTTGTGGTATCACGGAAATAGAGTCGTGGTGAGACCGACAAGGAAATATTACTGAATGAAGCCGCGTGTTCTTCGGTCCAGGTAAATCACGGCGTACGCAGTGTTTGTACGCAGTACAGACTAGCACGCGTACACGCAGGCTCAATTAACAGGCTATGGAAGTTAGTAGTAAGCTCCTCCCACAAGCCTCCGGTCTCCGCCTAGATCGATAACATGCCGCCCAGTTGAGATTTATTTTCCCGCCAGAGCTTCTGGTATCCTTTTCTCTCTTTCTTCCAGATCCGCTCCAAAAGTTGTTCCCAATAATTAGGGCAGAGGGAGAATTCGACCCAAAAAAAAATACACCACACCACTGAAACCGTTCACAGGTCTGCAGTTCACAAATGCCCCACTAAGTCTGCCCAAGTTTTGAATTATTTTATTGTGTGACAAGACGGCCGCATCTTTCTTGGGGAAGCTTCGTTTACTGATGTTAGAACAACATAAGTATTTTTTATGGCGCGACGACCCCTAGTGGGCCAGGGCCTCCTCATTGTCGAGGCTTCAGGATCACACTCAGAAGCACAGCACTCGAAAGGATTCCTCCCGACAAGTGATCAACTCCGTCGCAGAGACCTCTACCTGACAACACACAACCCGCTCGAGAGACAGACAACCATATCCCGGCGAAATTCAAACAAACCCACAATCCCAGCAAGCGAGCGATTGCAGACCCACCGGGATTAGCCATGCATAATTTACCGTAATAAATTGCAAATCATCCAACTTATGCTGGCAGTCATTAAGGTCTGGCACTATGAACAGTACGCTCTTTGCATTGACTTCAGTCACATAGTCCTGTAAATCCAATGACGGCAATCCTAGCAAAATGGTACCCGACCGAAGGCAGTGTATCATGTGTGGTCTTAGTTAAGATAACTCCATTTTCTCTTGTCTCACAGAATACAATCCGTCGTGGCACTACAGATGTTTACTTGAAACAACTCGAAAAGCAAAACAAGGGCTATACAGACCTTCCTAATCTGTCCAATTTGAATTCCAGTTTCTCTATATCATTTCTTTTCATGACAAAAATTGAAGAATGCACATTAAATAGGCCTAATCTCACGTCATTGCAGATTATTATAGACACTTGTAGGATGTGTGAAAGTTTCTGCTTAGAGAAATCAACAAAAACCACATTCCCACCACAAAATGTAAAGTTAAAAACAGCTGCAATGTTAATAAATTACATTAGTCCTGATAAAAATAAATATTTTACCACTAAAAATTAATCAACAGCTCGGAACAGGCCACATGACATGCATATGTGACACGACAGTCTACATTTATGGAGCAGAACTACACTGGCACACATGCAAGAAGACACACGTAAATGGTAAAAGTAATTATTAAATTTTTTCACCATTTCACCATGCATTTTAGAATATATTCACTTTATTATAACCAACTTATGCACTTATATGTTTGTTTAAATTATGTTGATATTTTAAAACACTAAAATATAACACACTGAAACCATTAATCACTCCTACATGTTTCGGCTATCACATATAACCATCCTCAGGGAGTTCCTTGTACATACTAAAGTTACTACATATGTTGCCCTTGTGGTATGGTGGAAGCATGTCCGTGGAAAAATCATAACCATTTAGTACGACGATAACTAAATGGTTATGATTTTTCCACAGACATGCCTCCACCATACCATAAGGGCAACATATGTAGTAACTTTAGTATGTACAAGGAACTCCCTGAGGATGGTTATATGTGATAGCCGAAACATGTAGGAGTGATTAATGGTTCAGTGTGTTATATTTTAGTGTTTTAAAATATCAACATAATTTAAACAAACATATAAGTGCATAAGTTGGTTATAATAAAGTGAATAATTATTAAAACTTAATAGTTCATAAAAGAGTGTTTAGTCACAGTCCAGACACAAGGACGATATTTTGATACCCCCACTCTAAATTTATGAATGTGTGGTACTTTGCAATTCCCGCGTTTGTAAACATTTTGCTGCAAAGGGCGAATAGCCGGAATTAAATTGGATGTAGCATCCCCCCAGTGGGACAAACATGACCATTTTAATAAAAAGTTTTCTTTACAGCAAACAGCATTACAAGGTGCAGTTCTATACATCTTGAAAACTGTTAATTCAAACAAACAATACAAGGGAAAAATTAAATTATTTGCGTAAAAGTACGCCTTAACATTGAATGCAACGCATAATTTTATTTCTGGATGTCATTATAATGCGTAAACTCTCGCGATCTGTAAAGAAACAACTTACAGTGTGACGTAGAGAAGTGTTATTCTGCAAACTCGAGCACTAAATTTGTGTTGCGGAAGTTTAATTTGCTAATTTTTAACTTTATTTTTTGCACAAAAAATTGCAATACTATAACCCGCGTCAGTAGGTACACAAACTCGAAATGGTACGAATTCGATTTCAAATTCCTAACTATCTAGCAATAAGCCGACTTGCCTTCATTACTATTTCAACGTAAGCGCAAGTATATACCAATAAGTATCATACTTTGTCTTGGATCCACCAAAAACTGAATAGAGATAAAGCCAAAGAATTAATACTTAAACACACCAAAGGCGTAAAAACAGGGTGATCCGATGGTGACACCACGAAGCGTAGACCTAAATATACCTAGCATTCTCTCTAACGTTATCACTTTCACCATACGTAGTGTAAACAATGAGACAGTCCAGATTTATTTATAATCCTAAAGTGGGTAAACCTATACCAGTTTCCCCGAATACGTCAATTTTAACACTTTTTACACAGTCACAATTCAGCTGACGCGCTTCCAATGTCTTTTAATGCACACGTGGGCTGCCAACATTTGATAATATTAATACAGGTACCGTGCGATTGTGTCCTCTCCTTGAATTGGGGTGGGAGTGAGGGAGGGGGGGGGAGAGGTACGTTCAGTTAGTAGTGAGACAGACTGCCTGCAGCTGCTGCGAGCTTGCTCACCATCTGCTGACACAAGATTCCGTTTGCAAAAGAGCAGGCCTGTGTTTGGAATGAATCGCGCTTCCAATAAAATTGAACTCTTATAGGTAATTTTGAATTATTACTACAGAAACTTTAACAGCACGAATTTACTTCAAGCATAGCCCATCTACATTTTAACATCCCCTTTGACAAAGAAAAATCAGCATGCGACATTAAGTTTTCCGTTGCAGTTTGGGCCTCGGCTTGGTGAGTTTCGCCGGTTTCACAGCCGATCAAATAGGAGTGCCCATACTAGCATTCACGTTCAGTACAGGATGCCTTCACGAAAAAAAAGCATTTTAATACAGCAAAGAACATTTTCGCGGACCGTCAGGGCACCCAGAGTGAACCGGGCTTTCGGACTGGCACTACGTACGTATCACACATTGGACACCACGCACACGCCATTTGTAAACTTAAATAGTCAAATGGGGACGAAATATACGACGCTCTGGTAAAAACTGATCTGGTTATTAGCTGTATTCCCTCATAAAAGTGTTCATAGAGAGCACTCTAACCCCACTACCAACGCCTAGTTAAAACCTCAAAACTCCAAACAGAAAAACAAAAACACATTTACACAAATACGAACATTTCTGAAAATAAGGCTAATATAAGTTCTAAGTCAGGCATCACATAACAAATATCCTACAGGTAGTTAGTATTTTAACAGTACTACGTGCGTATTAGGCCTATGAATATTGTGGTCCGAGAAGCTACAAACAATATAAACAAAAAAGAGTAGGCATACTAATAGTAATTAAAGCTTTCCTTTCTCCTTCAAACATTGCAAGATAATGTGTTCCAGTCTAACGCATTTCAGTTCTGTTAACATACCGTTTGTACTAACACACCTTATTGCAATCTGAATCGTTGAATTCTATGGACCACAATTCTTATGTTGAGTCCTACACAGTGCACTGTGATGCAAACACGTTTTCCAACGCTTTTTTATACTCGTCGTCTACCAAAGCAAAATCTGTTGAACGTATGACGAAAATATGAAAGCACTTCGAATGCACATGAAGTCACTGAACAATCTTGTGGCACACTTCGAAGTTGGCATGTGTTGCATCAGAATCAAGAAAACACAAAAACGTTCCCAAGGATCTTGAAATACTGAAGACAAGGAACAATCACATCAGTGCCGACGAACCGCGATTCCACCGACACAGCAATGGAAGCATACCTATTTGACTGTTGTGCTGCTGGCAAACTGCTCCAAGTAACTGCTGGGGCGGACAGGAAAGCACTGATCACCACACCAACACCGCTCCCCCACCCCTACAATGCTGGCGCCCGGCTGCAACTAAGCCCGGGAGCAATGCGCGACAGAGCTACACCCTGGCAGACTCTTCCCCACTCTTTCCTTACCCCCTCCCGTCGTCCGCAGATGCCACCAACAGCTCGCGGCTCGTGCCGATCGCCCGCTCACCCGCCCGCCCGCATGCCCGCCATCGCGGTGCAACCGAAATCTCGTCACTCGGCAACTTCCGTTGGATCCACTCGGCCAATTTCGGAAATCATCGCCCGTGGTTAGATTACCCCATCTGAAATACCGTTGTTCTCCCTCGGTCAGCCCGTGGCCCACGGTCAGCATGTGGCACATGACCCGTTTTCATGAGGAATTCTCTTGCCTTGTGGCCAGCATTTTCTTGAGGGACCCAAGAAACAAATGCTCTGCGTTTTTATTCCTGCCAAGGGATGTAACAGAGCGTCGACTTGATGCAAGCAGGCCGTAACAGTCTTCCGAGACTTGGGGTTCTCACAGTTGTACTGATAACTCCAGTCACGTGGTACATGGCGCTCTGCAGTTTGGATTTTAGACACCAACTTTAACAGGAACTTGCTTCATGTTTGTGGTAGTCTTACACGGAGTCCCTAAGTACGGCAGCAATATCGTACAGAAAGCCTGCACCGGGACATCCCGTGACAGAGTAGTGCTTACGAGCACGATAGAAGATACGTCCTGTAACTGCCTTAGCCTTTTAAAGTCTAGAGGTTGGTTTCAGTAACACATGGCCTTCATTTGTTTTGTACGGATCTTAGAACCAACAAGGACTTTTATTTTATACAGGATTAGCAGATTCGTTTTGCATAACCGAGGTGCAAAGTGTTTACTGCGCGGTATGTGCTGAATCATATACAACAGACCACATTTTCTCCTTAAGGATTAATAGCAGGCCCACAGATCACATTTTTGCAACTCTTTCTCTCCGACGATTTATAGGCCTTCATTACGCTGTTTAGTCCATATCAGTCACTAAGCCTAATCTAAACATTATTTCGGGTTTTGCAGTGACATCTGTTTTCTGCAGAAATGCATGAATATGTCTGGAGAAGAATAACCGATACGTGGAATGACTCATCGAAGGATTGTTTTCGAAACACGTGTTACAGAAACTATTGTTTGCAGAAGATGCAAATTATTTAATCATCTGTGGAAGCAAAGTCATGAATGTGTTGTCCATAAAAGATGTTCTTGTAGTTTTTCTTGTGACGGTAGCGCCAGCTGTTTCTACTCAGCTGTAAGATATGTTCACAAATACTCTTTCCCATTGCCATGTTTCGTGACCTGATATTCGCGAGACACAAAAATAACTAAGACGTCATCTGAATAGATTCAAAGATTCTATGTTTGTTATTGCTAAGTAGTTGTCCAAAATAAAACCACATTTAAAACAAGCATTTCGAGATTCATCACCATTTTCTCAGAAACGATGAAAACCAAATTCCTTTGCTTATTTGGCTAATTTAAAAATAATGACAGTTTCCATGAAATGCAAGTAATATTCAGACAAGTGTGCTAGACCTGCTTATATAAAAAAATTTATTACTAAAAAAATTACCAGAACACACAAGCAGAATATTTGGGCAACAACTTTACAGTATTCATTTATAAATTTAGTGTTTTTTGACCGTGTATCGTGATATATCCGTACAGTAAGAACCAACTAACTGTGCTATGAGCCAACTAGATGCACTAATAGTGCATCTAGTTAGTCTTTACTGTACGGATTTACAGGATTCATTTCAAACTCCTGCTCAATAAAAACGAAATCTCTCATTTAGACCAGTTTCTTAAGAATATGATTCCGCACGAAAGAAAATAACTTAACACTAGCCCAGTTCTATAGCATTTACTGTCATACCTATGAATATTATCACAGCAGGGTCTACTTCTACAGCCGGTATCATTCAGCTTGACGTATGTTTGATTTGAGATTTTAAACTCTTTACCCTTATGGAAGCATAATAAAAACTTTCCCGCTTCTGTCCTAATTATCTGTTGAGCAAGCACAACACATTACTAGCTTTCGCATGATTTCTCAAGACAAAATTTTCCACACTGACTTATTTATTGACAGTGTAAATATGTCAGAACAAGGTTTATAAAGTCTACCTGTGGTGGCAGTAAGGTTAGACTATAAGTTAAATTGGATAGGATTTAGAAGGAAACATTGAAGGCTAATTTCAGACAAAGCCCCATAATGGGACAGGAGGGAAAGAGAAAACCTTGAAAGACTAGAGTGAGAATTCCGGTGCTCTGACCGAGACACCAACAGGGAACTTTCAGAACACAAGTCAGTAACGTCACTATTAAACTTAAATGGTCCGTTAAGGAGAGTAATTAACCTTTTAAAACCTGTTACCGTACTAACCATCAGGTTTAGCATACAATTCCGTCTTATCTTCGCAAATCAAGTCTGTGTGTTTTGTATGTATCTCAGAAAAATACAAGCGATTATTTCCCTATACATCATCAGCTGATTGATTTTTATAACTGAGATGGAGAGTGTTTACTGCGCGGTACCTCCTGGGTCTTTAAATGAAAGATATTGCATTTTGTGATTACAAGTTTAAAGAGATTTTTTTTATTTCTAACACCCTTCAAGTAACAACAGCAGTAACCTTTTTTAAAAGACTCCCCGTGGTCAAAAAAAAAAAAAAAAGGAAAAATGTCAAGCAAATGTAGACCTTGTCAGAAGATTTGATATTAGGATTGAATAATTTGATATAATGAATTGATTGTTCACGAACCTTTGATTAAAACACCGATATCAGGAATATCTTTCCTGCATTATAACCACTGCCACCGGGCGACAGTCCATTTGCAGTTAAATATATTATTATTATTATTATTATTATTACATTATTATATTTTCAATCGCAAAGACGATTCCGAATGACGTCGTGAGCATGTTTCTAAAAATAGATCTCTCGAGTTTTTCTGACGATGAACTTCAATATCGCAGTGAGGTGTTCGTCTGTATGCCATGAAGCTATATATGACTGTCGCTGTATGAAATTCCACACATGAACCTTCGGCACTGAAACACCAGCCATATGCTTATTCCAGCCATTTCTTGGAGAATAATCATTGTCATATATTTAATAAAGATTTGGCTATTGAAGGCAATTCTGATGAAGAAAAAAATTCCAGTTGTCCTCTGTGATTCATACGGATTCAGCCACCCAATTGATAGCCAGACACTGTAATTCCTGATGATTCCACTTACAGTTATAAGATTACAATCATAGTCTATTTTAGGTACTTGGAGGGTCTGAGAAAAAATAATCAGTTGTAGAGTTAGAATAGGCAGCTGCCGTAGAAACACGTGGGAATGCCGTAATTTGCAAACAGAGGGCCACGCGCGTACGTACGCTTCCGATTATGTTGATACCCAATAGCATAGCTTGCTCTTTTATTGTCAGGCTGAGAGCTGGTTTTGTTTGTCGGAGCCAGCTGTGAGAACCAGTTTTCTTCCAGACCTTCAAGCCAGGGGCATAGCGATGGAATGTATTTAGACCAGTGTTTCCCAAAATGTGTTCCGCGGTTCCGAAGCTATCCGCCACCAGTATCCAGGATATCCTTGGATACAATTCTGTAACGGCTACTTTGAATTTTACATACTTGTTAATTGAAGGAATAATGTTTTGTCAAGAATAATAGCAGAATTTCTTTAAATGGGTATAAGTTTATTTAGTATAGCCATTAGAATATCTAATTAAGAACCCCCCCCCCACCCACGAAGAGAGCGACAGTCATTTTAATTAAGATCAAATCACGCAATGGTTTCTTACGTATGCTACTTATACGTATTAGTGTCTACCTAAAATCAGTTCTGAGATAATTTTTTTAAGTTTTGGATGCCTATTATTCTGACAACCTATATTTACATGAGCAAGGATGTGAGGATCCGTGGTTATTTTTCGAAGCCAAAAAGGGCCAGAGAGCAAAAACGTTTGTGAAACAGTGTGTCAGAATACAGCCAGCACAAAAATGTGAGTTGCGGCAGTGCACAGATTCATGTATCCTTTTTCACTGGACATCCCAAGCTTTAGAATAATTACTTTTATTACATGAAAGACTAGGTAGACATAGTTAAGCTGGGCGCCGTATTTTAAACCTTAGTAAATCCAACATGAATTTGTCATGATGGAATGGGTTTGAATCATATCAGCGGTGGTGATTAAGTTTATAGTCTTAACGAGACGCAGTGGCAAGCGAATGATAAACTGAGTTTGAAATGTGATGATACACGCGCAGAAACCGATTTCGTCTTTCCCCGAAACGGACGAGTCCATTTGAAGAGCACTGGCTACCCAATCCATTCGCCAGTTTCCCCTTCACTTCCCCTCCTGTGCGTCACAGTGTGCCATCACATTTGAACTGGACCCTAGTACGCTTGAAGTGCAGACAAACTTCCCCGAAACGTTTCTACGTATAAGTCAATGTGCATGGTTTCAAACTGCAGGCTGGTCATAGTTTGAATGTCTCATAACTTCGAAAATATAGTTTTGTGAAAAATTTTATTCTTTCCTCGGACTCCTCGAGTCTTTAGAATAATTTCCCTGGATTAAAGCACAAACAGATTCAATCTGGCAGTGGTGATAAAGGTATATAAATAAGGCCTAATCATGCTCCTTGGTTTAATTATTACCCAGAATGGCACCGCGTTCTGCCTCACAAAGGAAGTCTACAAACAAAGAGAATATTGTCTTTGTGGAAGCTTTATTTCAGTGCTGCATGCTGTAAGGTACACTCTACAACTGTGTTTATAATATTTTGTAGAAACTGGGAAAGAGTAAAGACGAATTCAAATTTTGTTGCAGTTACACTGTGCCATTATATCGGCTAGCGACTTGCTCGATTATTAAACTTCCTAACACAGTGTATGGCATAAAACTAAACTGTGTTTCGTATATATTCCGAAGTTTATCAATACGTCGGATATTAAATTAGAGAAAGGAAATACCTAAAAACACCGAACACAAGTCGATACAAAATCGTTAAACGGGCAAATTATTATTATTTTTTATTTTTATTTTTATTTTTAATTGTTTTATGCGTGCATTTCTTGACGAGGCCATCACTAGCTCCAATACTACGGGTTGCTGTAAAGAACATTCAATGCTGATGATCCAGTTTTAGTTCTTCCGACGTTGGACCGAAGACAATAAATAAGATCATTCAGGATATTCAGTCTTCGGACCACGTCATATAACGGACTACAATATCAGAGTTAATTTATATATCGTCATGCTGTTAACGGTTGTACTATGTTACACGATACAGTCGATGCTCAAATGTTTCTTCAGCTCAGGCTTGCAACTTAACACTGTCTGTGTCTCAAAGTTTGCTTGTTTGGCCTCAGCAGGTATCTATCAGAGGATATAGTATCTCTCTATCTCTGTCGCAACAATGACAACGCTGTGACAATCACTGTCTGTTGTATATACAGAGATCACCAGCTTTATCACCACCATAATCATCATCATCAGCAGCAGCAGCAGCGAGGCTGTGTGTGTTTGTTTGAACCTTCTTAAATTTAGCTTCATCTAATGAATTAATGTCGAAGTCACAGTTTAAAAGATTAATAACAGTTCCTTCGAAAGACTGTGACAGTTAAAATGTTTGGGAACAGCCGTAACGAATATAAATTCTACTCAGGAAGAATTTAAGAGCAGACTGAAATCAGGAAATGCTTGCTATAATTCGGTGCAGAATCTTTTGTCTACAATATTGATATCTAAATATACAAAGATCGTGTGAAACTTGGTCGCTCACATTGAGAGAGGAACATAAGCTAAGGGTATTTAAGAATAGGGTGCTGAGGATAATATTTGGGCCTGAGAGGGACGAGGTAACACGGGAGTGAAGAAAATACCTAATGAGGAGCTTAATAATCTGTTCTCCTCACCAATTATTCGGGTCATCAAATCGAGAATAATGAGATGGGCGGGGCATGTAGCGCGAATGGGAAAGATAATGTGCCTAAGGGTTTTGGTGGAGAAACCTGAGGGAAAGAGACTGCTTGGAATACGCACACGTAGATGGAAGGATAATATTAAGATGGATCTTCAGGACGTTGTATGGGGTGTATGGATGTATTTTCTTGCTTAGGATACGGAGAGGTGGCGGGCACTTGTAAACGCCGTAATGAACTTCGGGTTCCGTAAAATGTGTGAGAGTTTCTTGACAATCTGTGGATCACTTAGCTTTTAAAGATAGGCTCTGTTCCATGGTGTAATTTAGTAAATAAGCAAGTAAATAAGTAAATAGGTAAATAACGTATGAATATAAGAATCTGGAATAATTTGCGTATTATTATGTCCGTCTATAAATTAATGGCTTAATAGTCTGAATGAATTACATACTTGAATATTGGAATTCCGTAGTATAGTCAAATACAGATCACAGTAAGAGTTCTATTTATTTTTGAAGTGGGCTTTATGGTATACGTAGATCTTAACGGAAGCTGCATATAGTTGGAAATGTTTCTTGGGCATATATATGTAGTCGCATATCAAGCACTGATACAGTTATCTTTAAAGTGGATCACAAAAAAAATTGTTGGTCTGCATGTCACAATTCAATTTCAGAAAAACACTGATTTGGACGGACAATATTTTCACGTTTGTCCCCGTTTGACACAGCAAAGTGGAGCTCCATATCTTGCACTCCGCTAGCAAGTCCAACATTGCAGATTCGATTCAGCCTGTGTTTCCCCTTCACGGTTTATGTCATCGATTTTCTAACTACTTAAAGGTGACTCACACAACCTCCCTCCGACACGTAACATCCAATGTTGTAGTAACGCTTCAGGAAAGCCATTCTACAACGTTGCCCCTGGTTATTTATGATAAAATTAATTTCATTCAATAAGTTATTAAAATTTTATTCAATTCAATCTAGATTTCATGCCGACTATGTATTTAGTTACATTATGTACAGGAAAATTATGTATACATTGTATCCTTACATAGAAGGCTAATAGGACACAGTTATTACACCGGATGAATAATTTTTACTATCACTTTGAAGAGACCTCGAAGAGATTTTTTTTTTTTTAACTTAAGAGCCTGTCCCTAACAAATAGGCATGCTTCTCTGTCATGTCTGCTTTAAAGATAATTTCGTTATATTACGAAGTCATAGCTTAGGGCCTACCTTTCCATTACAGCCCTAATTACAGCGAACGCTCGTAAAACCGGGCAGCCGTTGCCTGCTAGATTCTGCTAGAATCAGAACCTCACGAACTGTAGCTTTTGTTGTGAAACTGAACTCTGTTCCTCACGCCCTACGAGAAGATGAACTACATTTTATTATGTATTTTATGTACTTGTATAAAAAAAAATAATTCTTTAATATTTCTAGCGTCTCAAAATGTGTTATAAGACTTGTCTACCAAAATGTACATGTCACATCCTAGAAAATGCATCACAGTTACGTGTTGAAAATTTTCATTTGATTATATACGTGTAAAAGTGCGTTTTTAAACAAGTGTTTCCCAAAGCCTTTTCCTTGAACGAACCCCTAAAATAATTTCAATATCTGGAAGAACCCCCACCTATTAAGACTTTTACAGGCCAGCCAACAAAGAGCCATTTATTAAGCCAATGAAATTATTGCAGGATTTCCAATTGTCGGTAAAACTTCCCACCTTATTTCGAGCGATGTTTGGAATATTTCTTTACATTACAAAACACATATTTATTCCGCAATTTCTCGCAGAATCCTTAAAGATTGTCGGTAAAAACTTGTTTGGAAAACACTGGATTAGTTTGTGTCTTCATGAGCGATTTGTTTCTGAACTTTGCCTTTTAAAATTCAATATGCTACTATTAATAGTAATCTTACGGGAGTAATGAGATCCGTGTCCAAGGCCACACCTTACATTCAATTTAAAACGAACCCGTTTATCCACATTCACGTCCGAACCTCTTTTTAGCTTTGTAACAAATATTAAAAAAAAAACTGTTTCTAACTCACAGTGAACCTTGACACACTCCATTGCCACGAGCAGTCATCTTAATTTGGATAGGGAAGTAACCTTACTTGTTTTGAAGAGCATACGTAGCACTTTATCACTTGTAATGCTGTAATAATCTTCAATGATTTTTGGGACACTGACCTCAGTCTGTGTCCAATGAAAAGACACATTCCAGATGCTGGATCAGTGACATGCACAGGCTCTTTCTCAAAGTCCGGAGTACGAGAAACTTCTTACTTTCCTAACTGCACAGAGACGTTTCAGTACCCGCAATTATCATTTTAATAAAGCTAGTTACGGAAGATATTCATACAAATAGACAAGTCGATAGGCATAACAAACAGTTAGTGCACTATGTGTACTGAGAGTAAACACGAATGTTATTGGATGCTTTGCCATTCTTAACACATGATGCTTTAACAGATATATGAAGAACCCTGGTCATAGTCAATGGGGTACTGGTCAGAAGGAGCATGTTCAGAGAACATTATATGACATCCGAGTTGTTATCTGCAGATGGTATCACAATGTGCAGAAGGAAACTTCCCCTCGACCCAGTACTTCACCTAAACAGATGTGCATCAATACTGCCTTCTAATTTTTTTGTTTGAAGTATTAATAAGTTGCGTGTTGTTATTTAGATGGAAATACTGCCACCGTGTGATGTGGAGGACATTGTAATTAATGTTAATAAACTTTTTATTTAAACTATTCCTGCGACCTCAATTATATGTAAATTTTATAATATTCAGGAAAGAAAATAATGAGGGAAGGGTTGTATCCGGCCAGTACTTTGTATTAGCCAGCCAGCCAACCAACCAACCAACCAAAAAACCAAAGAGCAAAGAAACGAACGAAAGAAACAACCAACCAACCAACCAAAAAAAAAAAACTCAAGAACTAAACAATGAACCAAAAAACCAACCAAGTTAACAGAACAAAATCACCCTTGAGAAGCTAAGAGTTTCTCACCCGAATGGTTCATCAACCATTCACAAGAGCCCGCCATTTGTTCCTAAGCTGAGCCAGATACAAACAGTCATCGCGTCCCATCCAACTTCTTGAAAAATCATTTTACTGGTATATCCCCCCTACAACTACGTCTTCCAAAGAGTCTCTTTCCTTCAGGTTTTCTAAAAAGATCCTCTATACACCTATCTTCCCATACGTGTCACGTGCCTCACCATTTTTATGCTTCTTGATACGACAGGCCGAAAATCTGGTGAGCGGCTCCACATTATGCAGTCTTCACCACTACAATGCTAAATCTTCGTATAATAATAATAATAATGGCGAATGAAATATTTGTCATGTGGAAGCAAAAGGCAGCACAAGTGATCCCGATAGTAATATCATCTACGGGAGTAATTCCGAAGTCACTATGACAGAGTCTAGCAAGACTTAACTTGCACCCGAATACAAATGCAAAGATCTGTAATTCTTGGCACATGTTCAATTGTAAGAAACTTTTTAAACTACAAGTAAGACCACCGAGCCTAATCCCGTTGATTACTTCATCCCAGGATAGGTGAATATTTCCCAGCCAATGCTGAGAAGTGAGAAATTCGATAATAATCATAATAATAACGCCGTTTTTATTATTAAAATACTGACACAATAGCCAGAAGACAAATTACCGGACTCCAAAGGAAAACAGGAGAAAATACATGAAATAGAAAATAAAAAATATAACATACTAAAAAGAACAAAGTGCAATAAAAATAAAAACACCAAAACAAAAATTAATTTTATAAATTCTTAGGTTCAACATTGAATAAACATGTCCAAGTATCTAGATATAGTCAAACAATATGTGAAGACAATGCGTTACATTATTCACCCTTATATTTGTCTCCTGCTCTACAAGGCTCAATAAGAAAATCTGAATCACAGCGATGGAAGTATGGAAGTTTGGATATGAGTCCAGACGGAATTTCACAGAAAGAAATTCATATATCTCACAAAATTCTCTTCGGGACCGACAATGATTGCAGTTACTTCAACAGCACACATGGATTAAAGATGCAGATCTGACTCCGACGTGTCATTTTGGAGCATTTGGTATACACAAATACAGTGAAAGCAATGCACAACTTTCACTGGAAAACCTAACAAATCTATTGGCCTATAAATACGTAATAATGGTTCCGTATTATGACGGGTGAATATAATACACAGGCGCTAAAACCACCCGACATTTCATTACGCGCAATCATAACCATTAAAACCCGGACAGTGACGTCTCTGGGAAAAAAGAAATCCATCGTAAAGATGGCGACTTGGTAACCATGGAAACCCCGGATGTAACGTCACTCACATACCAAACTGTATCGTAGCCATGCCAAATGCGTAAGAAGGAAAGACTGCTAAATATGACAACCCCGACTTATTCAGTCACATATACAAACACACACACTCACGCACGCACCACTCACTCACGCACGCACACACTCACACACTCGCCCGCGCGCACGCACGCACGCACACACACACACACTCACACACACACACACTTATTCACTCATTGACGCATTAAGCGTTATATAACCTAAAGCAACCAAGGCATTATGGTTATGCGGCACGTACCACCGTGAGAATCCTTAAGATTATTCACAGATGTGTTATTATTGTACATACCGCGCGTTATGTTCATATTCGTTTTGTCTTCATTTAACCACCACAGCTTTGGAATATTGAGGGCAAAATAAACATTCACAGATGTGCTAATTTTTATCAACATTGAAAGAATAAGAGTGCATGAGGTGGGATTTGCTGTGCAAAGTAGGTAAATAAATCCGGTTTCACTCTCATGGTAGAATTTAAAACAATCACTATCCTACGCACCAAAACACGAGGATGCATGAAAAAGTGGAAAAAATTTAAGCATGAGGATTTAACAGTGAGTAGTATCAAGCTTCGGCCACATTTGATCTGCAAACAGCCCACATTACTTATCGTATTGATGATGAATAAGCCTCAGTATCTGTATCGACAGTGTGACAAAGAGACAAGTCTGTACCCAGACTCCCAATCAAATTTGATATTTTGTAAAATTTTTCAACTTTTATTGTACAAGCACAAAGACTGAGGGAAAAAGCAGTCTCACTTCCTTATAATACGGCACATGAGCCTCTCTAATTCTCAGTGCCGACAAGCTGAAAGTAGTTCTTGTAAATCAAGTGACAGACTAATTTTTCTAAGTAACTTATAAAAAAGAAAATTTAAAAAAGGGACCTTAATTACTAGAATATTATGCTGCAATATTTGTCTTATTATTCTTATATCGTGATCTTCGATTATTAATAGCGCACATTTTACTATTTATTGTATAATTGTGATAAATTTACATTGTGCAAGCAAATTAGGCCCAGTGAGATTATTTCACTCTTTTCGGACCCTAGAATTATATCGTTCGTTATTGTCTCTTTACGTCAAAGAAATAACAGCCTGATGAATCCACTTCTTAAAATACGCTTCCACCATATTGACCATAGTAAAATTCGCATAACGCAAGTGTTTCTTAGTTTTACAATGGAGAATGGTAATGAGGCCACAGGAAGAAGCCCCATGTTTCTTGGGGTGATGACCCGTATGTCTTACTTCTCTCTGTGTACTCTTGTTGTACCTCCATCCTCTTTATTTTCCACGTCTTTGAACAGTTTGCCTACAAGGCTGGAGAAGACTAATCTATAGAAACGTATACTAGGCCGGACATCTTGTTGCGGGACAGAAGGAAAAAATCTTGATCCACTGGGTTTCTTTTCGTGGCCTCATTACAGACATAGAATTTCTAAACAGATTTATCACTTTGTTGGGTTCTGATAACATCAAGAATTAATCTTACGTAATTTATAGGAGCTGCTGCATTTACATACGCTATATATGCAATTTTAAGTAAGATGGAGGAATACTGCAAAAAGAAAGATTTTATAAACGAATGTTTAAAAAGTGTTTGAATTTTTCCTTTTTTTTATGTGAGCAGTAATGGTACAGCCAAATTGTTCATATTGTCGTCCTCAAGGTGCGTTATGGAAGTTGCGGAGAAATGCGTGGTAATCGTCAAGGGTGAAATGACCATCATGAAAACAGAGGCAATATGATTCTTCTCGACTTGTCATAGTTTACCAAAGTACACGATTTTGTAATTGGAAAACCACACTGTAAACCTTAAAAACAATCAGAATTTCAATACTTACAATAAATTTGTGGTTTCTTTAAAATGTCAGTTGATAACTCGAAATATACAGGGAGATTTTGCAAGTTTTTTTGCTGAATAACTCTATGGAAAAATGTGTAATAGAGTGGTAGTGGCTTAATTTGAAGTGTTATCCCAGGATTTGTATACAGGGCTGAAAAACAACGATAAACATCAGGCTGGATAACAGCTTCTGAGTATGAATTCTGGACCACCATATTGCAAAGCTGGAGAGCTCCTCAACTTTTATTATATAAAGAGGTCGGACTCTGCTTTAAACATGCCTTTCTGCTTCTTATCAAATATAAATACTTGCAAAAAATTCTAGCTTAAAGCGTTAGAACTAAATTAGTAAAAATGCAAAGCCGATTTGAGTGACGATGTTCCACGAAATAAATAACTTTTAACATTACCCCGATTGCAACAAGCTGCAAATTACTTCTCTTGGTATATCTTAAACTCAATGATATGAAATGTTAATAAATTAAGAGAAGTATTTTATAATTTGAATTAGCCAAACTTTCAAGTTTTATTTTTTCATTCAATACAAAATATATTAAAAGTGCTTATAAGAACATAAAGGAAATATATTTTTGTTTTGAAGGAACACTCAGGCCTTCCTTTCCCGTCGCAAATTATGTAAGAATGACAAAAATTGGAAAGGCAGCCAATTTCAGTAAAGAGTCCAGCATTCAGGAAATGGTCATTACGTTACAGCAAAATAAAACAGTTGAGTGTATGCTTTAGTCCTCGTGTATATTCAAATGAGTCAGAACAACGAACCACAGTAATGACCACTTGGAGCATTTCAATGCATAAATGTCGCATATCGCAATGCGAGCCTGTTCCATCTCTTCCACTGTCTGAATTTTCAAATTTAAGTCAAGATTACTTAAGGTGGGGGAGGGGGGAGAGGGAGAATGGTTGAATAATTTAAATAGCAGACAGAAACGGGGAATGGAATGGAACGTTCAACGTACAGACAGCTGAATGAAAAGGGGTTGCACGCATCGAGCAACTTGTGGGGTGGGGTGTGCTAGGGGTCGTGGCTCTTTGGGGGATCAAACAGCTGTGGTAGAACTAGTAGACCAGTGGAAAAAAGGGATACTCAATAACAAGAGCTTATTTTTATAACATGAAACATGTTTGGTGTCACTTTTTAGAATATTTCTATCGTCCGATTTCAAAACTATAAATTTAGACCTACTTTGCCTAAGCCTCCCAACCGACAAGTTAAATGTGGTACAGTCGTTTACACGGGGACTTGTAAGGATCCAATGTTGAAAGCGTAGTGTTTGTAAGTTTGTCCACTGAAAGATGAAGATTTTCCAACGGGTGAATATTTCGAAATGTAATGTGACATCGCAAGAAACGAATTAGAGTGTATAGAATACACTGTAGAGTTTTTACCTTCTTTTGACTTATTCCAAGGTCGGGTAATGTAAGCAACAAATGCACACTTTTCAAATTAATGTTTTAATTCAACTCTTGGCGTCTTCAACGTGTTTCGAACATTATGTGTTCCATCATCAGGAAGAACATTTGTAAATGCAGTTTTGTATATATGTTTTTCATACATTTATGTAAACAACCTAGAAGGTGGAAGGATGCGTTATGCTATAGCACATCCTTCCATCTGCTAGAGTGAAATTTGAAAAGTGTGCATTGCATTGTTTAGGTTACATAATTTTATCACAATGCACGGTACAAAAAAACAAAAAATATACAAACGTGTTTAGTATTTTAGATCTTACTTAGTGGCACCTAATGCAATATGTAATGGAAATATGCTATTTGAATGACATTTTATTCTTTAGAATGAAAGTTTGATGAAACTGAAGAAAGATGGTTTGAAGATAAAAATCTTAGTTTTACGTATGACGTTACCGAATCATTAGAAAATTTCTTGATGCCAAGGACTTCGTTAAATGACTAGCATGTTGTCTTACTTTAGGTTAAATGTAGATATCCCAGAATAATATCCAAGTTAAAATATCGCCAACATAGATTGAATTTACGTTTGCCTCGCTTCCATGCAGTTGAGTAACAAATATCTACGCATTGTGGAGCCACCGAAATCGGAGCAAGTTACGCAAGGAAACTCCAGACACAAGGGTGAGTCCATCATAATAAACCAGGGGTGACCACACCGAAAAATGAATATAGAAAATAGAGCGTGGTTTCTACATTTCTAAGTCCATGTTTTGCATACTGCAATACGATCATAAATGCATTATGCGTGATGTCAGTCTTCGGGCGCAGAAAACTTGTTAGGCGAAAGTCTTATGTTTTCGTTTCGCTTTGCTTCCATTAAAGTAAGGGGTTTCTAGCGGACACACAGTACTTTTCGTTTTATTACTTTCCTGGCTAAATATTCCAGCTTTCACACACCACTCTACAGTAGGCGCGCGCACATACACACACACACACACGCACGCACGCACGCGCGCGCGCACACACACACACACACGAACACGCACACACACACACACACACATATATATATATTTATTTATATATTTATGTTGATTAAAATCTGGTACATTAAAAGAACAGTGGAATGTGATCACTTTAAATACAAAAGCATATATATATATATATATATATATATTGAATCTTCCGTGCGTTAATCAGATCAAACATTTGACATTCAGAGGACCGTGCATCGTGATATATTCTTGTAATGAAAGCCTTGGCTTACAGTATAAGAACAGATCATACATATATCACAACCAACAGATGCATTTCAATATTTATTGTGAGAACACTGTAAATAAAATACACAATAAATATTAAGAAGTGTATTTGTTGGTTATTTATATATTTTTGACAAGAGAATGTGTTCACCTAAACCAACCGAGATTCCACATCTTTCTAAACACGTGTCTTAAAGAAGTGTAATATAAATTTCCGTTTGAAGTAACCCATGAACACGCAATTGTCCGGATCTATATGGTAATGAAAGCAACAAATGCGTATAAATGTTTATACATATTTGTTAGTTTTATCGCTCTATTGAATAAACTGCAGTGTTTGGTTAAGCAAATTTTATTAATAACAAATATAAATAAAATAAACATTAAATCACTCAATTTTACTCTTAGTCTATTAGTCGAATTATGAAAGCTATGTGTGTATTCCATTAATTAATTTTTCGGGTAATGAGTCATCATTACTAATATAGTGTAAAAGCATGAGACATCATAAATTTCTAATTAATAAACAGAACAATTTGAATTCAAATTTGACAAGTGCTGGAAATAATCATGAAAATCGTGACGGTAGGGATGGATTTCGGTAAATTTCAAGAGAAGTCTACAATCACAGTACGCTTACTACATTTTTAGATTATCGTCGTGTAGAGTGATTGGCCACGTAGAGTGTTCGAAAATCACCGTTTTTGGGGATGCTTTCTTTTATGAGGAAGAATATTATACTTGAGGCAGTACGCTCTCCAGACACTTCGGTAAAGATCTACCAAAGAGAATGGCTTTAAAATCCATGGGTGTAAACTACATGTTTCTCGGCGTGAAGGAATCAAATCTGATCACATTCTGGTCCATACGCTGTACTTTAGATGCCGGACTGCTGGCTACAAGTCAGTATTCGGAAGGTCCTGTAACCAGCCACCTCGACACAGGTTTTTCTTGGTTTCCCCGTGTCTATAAACAAATGCTGAGATGGTTCCCAAGATTCCAAGTTGCCACTACATGCTTCTCATGTAGCCCTCCCGACTTAAATTTATTAGTAAATAATTTCATATTTTGTATACATGTAAAATAACCACTGCCACCGGGTGACAACCCAATTGCAGTTAATATATATTATTATTTATTATTATTTTTTTATATGTAACGAAACGTCCGAAATATTGTCCACAAGGTTGTTGTTCTGATTGTTATTCATGTCTTCTAGATTCGTTGCCGATAGAGTAACACAAGAGAATTTATAAATGAAAATTAAGAATCTTAAAGATTTATTGTCCCAAAATATAAGTTGAAATAATAGTTGACAACCTGCTGAGCAGAAAATTGGGTATCGAATCAGATATTACTAAACAGCTGGCTGTTTTTGAAAGGAATTTTTTAAGAAGTATGTTTGGGGGATTAAAATAAACGAAAATTGGGGAACGTGATATAATAAGGAATTATCGCAGCTGTTTGGAGATTTAGATACACTTTCATTTGTCAGACTAAGTCTGTTGAATTGGATTGGTCATGTTACTAGAATGGGTAGTACAAGAAAATTTAAATCAAGTAATCAATAATAATCACCAGGAAGTCGACTAAGAGGAAGATCAAAACAGATGGTTGAAGTATGTATAAGAAGATATAAATATATGCAAATATGAAAACTGGAAAGGGAGGGCGAACACAGAGCTGACTAAATGAAGGTTGGCATTGGAATGTAGCGCCATCGAAGAAGAAGAAGAAGAAAAAGAAAAAGAAGAAGCTACACGTATTATTTGGGCTGAGCGGGAATTGAAATCATCGGCAACAATAATCTAAAAACTTCTATCCACATTTTTTAGTTTATATAAATTCTCTTACATTCCATATTAAGTATTCTCCTTCATTTTATTTTTCAGTGATTTGAAAATTCATTGGGTCATGTGCTTTGAATATGGATTTAGTAAGTTCCTCAGAAGCCACCTATGAGTCCGCAGGCTCTCAGTAAGTAGAAGATCCCTGTATAAGATACAATCGGAGTAATTTACTTTTGAAGATATCTCGGAAGATCCTCCTAGAAAAGAGTGTATGAACTGAAAGCATTGGCTGTAATTTTCGAATTGGGCTAACTTCTTCCACATAAAACTCAAACTTTGTTACTAAACAGCCTTCTTTTTCCTTTTCATTAATCATACTATGAGGAAGTGGATGTACTGTTTCTTTTAACTCTGTACCTCATGTTTAAATAAAACATATGCGTGGTTCAAGGAAGCTAGACATTATTAGTGGCATAAAAAATCATGATCATACAAAATTAATTCCTGTTTATACGTGATATCACGTTGTCTTGCCGATAACAGTTCATAATTCGGAATAGCTCACTGCGGTGTCCTTCAGGGAATAAGACGCAGGTGTTATGGTCTTTAAACACTTTGACGTATTTATAAATGTACGAATATCAGAAGACAGTTTTCCTGATACAATTCATTACTTTTTCACAATTAAAGAAAGACGCACACTGGTATAAGCTTTCACTGCTGTAGCCTATGGTCTTGTTTCTCGATTCCTTTCTCTATTAGTTCTGAGACAGATAAACTACAGTATCCCCCACGAGAATAGGTCTTGTCTTGTCACAGAGGACCAAATTCTAGTTTATACTTAGCAGTGAATGTCGTTGTGTTGAGAGGCAATTTGGTAGCAGAGGCTTGACGGTTGTTACATTAGTAAGACAGAAATCTTAATTATCTCTTGTTGCTGTTGTCTCCTAAGGGCTGCTGTTTAAGGAAGGTTATCAATTTTCTGTACAGAATCTGTTTTCTTTATTGTAATTGTGTTTTTCAAGGGTAAGCATTCGTCAAAGCTTTTCGAAATTAAAAGAAAAATTCAGTATCAGACGAACTGACAGATGAATTTTTCTCTTGTCTTTCATCGAACACTGAATCGTTAATTTCTTATAGCCGCGTGACCTGATGCGTATTACATTTTTCTGTCTCGTTAGCGCCGGAATCATATTTTCGAATCACTCTGTAGTAAAGAACGTCTGTTCATATTTATTTGAATTGTGTTATTTTGGTTTGGAACGCCGAGTTCCGTCTGTTAGTCACTTTCGATGTCACACCGGTATAAATAAAAAGTTTTAATCTTACTGAAGTTATTCCTTTATCGAAAGCAAGTGCAGTCCAGCGCATTTGAGGGCATGTGTCAAGAAGTACACACCTGAGCTACACCACCTCAACAAACACTCTATTGTACGATGCATGAAAAATATTTGAACTGTACTTGTTATCACAAAATCCGCGTATGAATTGCCACATTTATATAGTCTGCCTCACACCGAGAAAAAAAAACACTTTTCATGACAACAAATTTCTTCTAGATTAGTTTCGACCATGAACACATTGTATCAAACAGTAACACCGCGGACCCCCCACCCCCCCTCTTTCGCACACAAGATTTGTGTATCCGTGACTTGCAATTATAATTATTCTGGGATGTAATGCCATGAAGGTCAGTTTTAAAAATTATGCTCTTCCGAGACGTGTTGCATCTGTGTTTCGGGAAATCATATATGTTACTTTTAAGTCCTTCATTTGCCAACAGATGCACTTTATATGAGTCTTATAAACCACTAAATCTGAAATTAAAACTGCTCCCACATGTTTCGCTCTACGACCATCATCAGGGAGCTTACACTTGAGCCTAGCTAAAGTCATATTTATAAAAGTATTCGGTAAGGGCACATCGTTATGGACTGTGCGGTGGTGTGGCAGCATGTTATGTCAAGTGTGTGTGTGTGTGTGTGTGTGTGCTCTGTGTGTTGTGCAGACTGAGTCTCAATCTGCACAACACACAGAGCACACACACCAAGTGCAAGCTCCCTGATGATCGTCGTAGACCGAAACATGTAGGAGCAATTTTAATTTAAGTTTTGATATAAATTTTAGTGGTTTGTAAGACTGATTAAAAGTGCATCTGTTGGTAAATTAAGGACTTTGATGGTATCAAGATGCACGGTGCATCGATAAAAAAATTGCATTTGCGTTTATTCGTTCTGTGCACATACAGAAAATCATACATAGTACTTGTATCTTCGTTTTGTGCACATAATAAACGTAAGGAAGCATAATTAAGGATGTGCGTTTTTAAGCCACATGTACGCTTTATAGTGTGTTTCTTGTTGGTGTATACCGCTCTATTGCTCTCCTTCTAATATTTCCAATTCCTATTTCTGTCTCAAGAGAAGGACAATGTCCACTTCCGTACAAATTTATGAATAAATTTATGAAAATGTCACTAAGAATTCTGAGCAGGTGAAATTACAGAAAAGCTATGGTTTAATCAAGATTTTTTATTGGAAAGGATGGACGGGCTGAGAGAACGGACGAAAGAATGAACGGAAGAGAACGCCAGAAGGAATAATGCAAGAATGAAAGAACAATAAAACAAAGGGGTGTTTTATGTTTTCTGGACAACAGTACCCAAATATATTTGTGTTTATGTTTTCCATAAAAATGTATTTTCTAGACATTTAATGCTGGTGTGTTACTCCGTGTCGAGAGGTGACTGCCGATTTATGGATGGTTTTTGTCTTCAGTTTCAAGGTCAATAATTCTTGGACTGCAGTACGGAGCGTAGTAACTTCGATAAATGTTTGCCAACTGACTCGGTTTAACATACCGGCAAAATTGGACCTTCAAAAGCTCAGCTCTAAGAAACTCAGATTTCGCAAATTTTATTACACCCTATCAAAACTGCTTCTTCAATATAAACAAATAATTATTTTACATATTTGTTTCTTCATGAATTAATCAGTGACGTACATACGTATCAGCCTTTTGGATAGGCACTCTTTTAGCCATTTGAACCTACTTGTGTCTGTTGCGACACTTTATTGTTGCGTTCGAAAATTTTGAAAGTCTACATTTAGGGAAATTCTACTGGAAATTTCAGGGTTGAAATTTTTCAATTATTACTAGTAGCATCTTAAGACACAATGACAAATGAAGTAGATTTTTAGCACATTTCGCAAAATTGCGAAAAGCGACTATTAGCTTCGTCATGTCCGTCTGTTCGTCTGTCCTTCCGTCCGTCCAACGTTCTGAACGAACTAAATAACACGGCCCCCACTGGAAAGATTTTCATCAAAGTTAACATCGAGGTATTTCTCGAAAATATGTCGAGGCATTCAAGTTTCATTATAATTTGACAAGAATGAAGGGTGCTTCACATGAAGACACTTGTGATCACACCGGTGAATTATAAATGTTTTATACAAAAGTTGTAGAGAAAAATTATATGTTCAATAACCTTTTTTGGAAGGCGTGCTATTTACGAGAAAATGTGGAAAAATATTGTAGAGCCAGACAGGTCACAGATGACAATACGGTGCTTTCGTATTGCACTCTGGATACTTAATTCTACTAACATACACTCAGAATATGAAATATGTATTGCTTTTTCACTGCACCAGTGGTTGCATGAAGGCTCCTTAATATTACCTAATATGTTATCGACTGTCTTGTGTTCCTGTACAATATTCAGTTTAACTTACTTATTTCAATATTCCTTTGAATGAAGTCGTAGTTGTATCGTGGCATCGAAAATGCTCATTTCAGGTAATATAAATTCCGTAAACTTAAATTCAAGGAAAGATATTCGTGTGTGTTCAACAATGACGTACAAGAAAAAATAATTTTACTTTACAAATAAGTAAATCTTATAAAGCAACAATTTAAGTAACCATGCGAGGAATAAAACAACAATTGAGAAAAATTCACAAATCGTCTAGATGACGTATTTAGAAGTAATATCTCCTCCAATTCTTTTAAGAAAACCTACTATATTCATTAATTTCTCAAATTTGTTTTTGGAATAAAAATCTACTTCTTTCGGACAGCTCCTCTGTCAATCATCAAGAGTCTTTCGCTGTACACACAGAAGTGGTATATGTCATACAATTTATGCTGACAGCTTACGAGCAGGATTTCAGCAAACATTTATGACATAAACCATTGCTGTGTGTACAGCGAAAAACTCCTGATGACGGACAGAGGAAATGTCCGAAACATGTAGAGTTTTATTTAAAAAACAAATATGAGAAATTAGTGCATCTAGGTAGTTTTATTATAAGAATTTACCACGACGCAGGTCACCTGAACATCAAAATCTCCACCAACTAAAGTTAGAAAAAGTAACATTTTTCATTGGCTTGGAAACAAAATTCTGTCCTAAATTACGGATTCTAGTGGGGTTGACTGCGAAGCGGAAGCCATGAATTCAGGCTAGACTGCACCGAGGATCCGACAATAGGTTCTTCTGAAACACTGACAAATTTTTTCCAGCTTGCAAGATATCATCCCAGGAAATACAAAAAATTCCTGCTGTTTCCTGTATTTAAAGAGAACAATAGAATTTTTTTTTGAATTTTATAAGTGTTATTGGTGTCGAGTTTTATTACAAACAACTAGGAAGTCGGCCTTCAGAAACAGCTGTATACTAAACAGTAACTTATTTAAGTGATAAATATTTAGGGCTTAAGAAACATAATTACTTGTTCTATACCAGGAAGAGTGAGACTTGTTTTGCTGAATCCAAAATGGATCCGTTTCCTACCTAGGCACTTAAACACTTGATACAGAAAATTAACGTAATTCGAAACGTAGGTCAGTTTTCTCTAAAACTGAAGTCAATAAATGTTATTTATAAATATACAAAAACATTATTTATGATTGGATACATCATCTTTTGGTGCTTCTTAATGCTGTGACTTCACTTGGCGCTATTAATACCCTGAAGTCTGAGAAATTGTTCTGAGGTAGACATAAAAAAAGAGGGAAGGTATAATAAAAAAAATTAAGAGCGAAGTCCCTAGGAAACTATTTTTTCATTGACCGAAGCGTATACGAATTATATTATGTTCAAATGGAAGTGAAGTTAATATTGAGGGTACAGATTGTATTGTGACTATTTGATTGGCGTGTATCTTGTACTGTGGTTGTTTTAAATTTTTTTGTAATGTGTGGGTGTGTGTATGTATGGGTTTTGTAATGTGTGGGTGTGTGGATGTGTGGGCTTTGTAATGTGTGGGTGTTTTGGTAATGTGTACTTGTATTTATTGTGTTTTGTATTGTATTGTCTCGTTTATGTATATGTATTCTTATTTGTTTTGTCTGTACTAGTGTAAAGACTACTGCCACCGAGTGGAACTCAATTGCAGTAAAAATAATAATAATAATAATAATAATAATAATACAATGGAAATACAGCGCATGTGGAATGTAAAAACAAAGGTGATACCAAAAATAATAGGGGCGACTGGGACTATTTCAAAGTCATTTAGAAAACACGTGAGCAACATACCAGGAAAACATGAAGTCAAGGAACACCAGAAAACAGCCATATTGGGCACTACACATATACTTCGGAAAGTACTAATGTAAAAGTACAATAGATTCAACACTGGAACTAACGATATAAGCACCATGAATAGTAACAACAGAATAGCTGCAACATTGTATTCCCTAGGGACATAGTTTGTCTCAGGA
>Ga0131853_10001698_pt1 | contig 39272 bp, 38 predicted proteins | sample TergutLab28metaG_FD_92764 | JGI IMG/M metagenome (GOLD analysis project Ga0131853, IMG submission 92764) | Labiotermes labralis P1 segment gut microbial communities from Petit-Saut dam, French Guiana - Lab288 P1 (version 2) (version 2) | ecosystem: Host-associated > Arthropoda: Insects >...
ATGACGAAATTGCAGGGGAGTGGGCGAAAGGCGAATGCCGTTTTGCCGGGCGAGCACAAACGCACAGGGCGAATGGCGGGCCTGAATTTTCGTGCAATGCAGAAAGACCGCGTATGGTAGTGCGTTACGCCATGCGAGGCAACCTTAATCGTGGTCTGCAACGCACAGTTTTAGCTGGCGAGAGGGTCGAATCATCATCCTGGGTCAGTCGCGCTCGAACATCGGCGAAATTAGACGCAAATAAGCGCAATCGGTTCGCTATTTTTTAAATCGTCAGACGAATTCGCTGCGCGGCTCACGGCGGGCCTGACAGAAGCCCTTTTATTGGTCGCGCGTTCGTCGTTTCCCACGTTTTCTGACGATAACAAGATCAACGCGTTTACCCTCCAACCGGTTGACCACGGGGCGATTGCGCAGCGCTGACCGGGTTTGGGAAGCCGGTTGTGGTGCGGCAATGTGTCCATGCTCGAGGCGCCTTTGCCCGGCTTTGCCAAGGTAACCGGATGTGGGATCAGGTGACCTATTCGACGCTGCGCAACCAACGACGCGGCGTTCCATTGAGCGCCGCACGCGGTTTTCACGGCCTGGAGGCACCCGTTTCGTGTCGTGTGACCCGTTTATCTCCCATAGCGCGTTACCTTTGGCGGATCGCCGTCCCGAACTGGCGACCTGGACGACGTCCCGCTTCCGCCCGCGCGCCTTCAGCGGGGCTTCCCGCTCATCTCCTTCAGTCCCTTGATCACCACGAGCAGCGCGCGGCCGTGCTCCTCGGAGCCATCCCACGCCTCGACGATCGCATTGCGCAGCAGTTCGTTATAGGCGGCGTGGACGCGGCGCCCTGCGCCCGGCGACTCGACACCATAGAAACTGCATAGCTTATTGAATGGAGCGCTCCGACGCAGACGCTGGCCGCTGGAGAGCCGTAAGCGCGAAACAGTAGGCTGGCTAACGCCGGAAAGCCGCGCTATCTCGCTGGACGAGCGCGTATCCGCCGATAGCCGGCTCAGCAGTTCGGTAACGGGAAAATGTGTGTCTGGGGCTTCCATGTCATTCATTATACCGATACAGTAACGGTTATTGAATTGCTCGCCGTATAGGCGGCTGAACGTATCGCAAGGAAGTCGATGGCACTGAAGCACCTACCGCGCACCTTTTGCTGGTCCCGAATCGGATCGGAGACCGGCGAAGATCTCGCCACGCTCGTTCTCCGCAAGGAATGGGAGCGGCGGCTTGGCGGCGGGCGCTTCCTGTGGGGTATCGGTCAGTCGCTCGGTACGAGCGCGCAGATGGCGGCGCTGCGCACCGGCTCGCTGCTCGCGCTGTTTTCGCCCGCGGCCAGCCGTGCGCGCGCGCCGGAACGCAAGCGCGAAGACGCCGTGGTGTGGAATGCATGGATCGACGCGAGCGGGCAGGTCCGGCAACTGCCGCCGCACGCGTTCGTGACGAGTCGCGCGACGTTGCCCTCGGGCCGCGCGCGCGAGCAGCATTACGCGCTGGTGTGTGCGTCGCTGGCCGAACTCAGTATCGGCAGCAGCCTGAAGGTGTATCCCGAGCGTCTGCGCAACGTGAGCACCGGCAAGACGCCGTGTGCGTCGCAGGCCACGGTCGTCGTGGATCGTCTGGAGCCGGCGGCGGAACCAACGGGCAAGGCCTATCCGATCGCGCTGGCCGTCGAACTCGAGGCGCCGTGGGTCGTGCGGCTCGCGCAGCCCACGGTCGTGAAGGCGCGCGAGCTGGCCGCGATTCACGCGGCGGCCCGCAATGGCGATTTCGAAGCGTATGCGGCGCTCACGCAGCGCCTGCGCAGACAGTCCGCCACGCAGCAGGTGCGCGGCGTCACGCGCGATCTCTTTGATATGCCGCCTGTCGAATCCGCGCTATCCGTGCGGCACGGCGGCGCGCGTTTGCGTCCGCGCGGCGTTGCGCGCGTGGCGAGCTGGACGCAATTAACGATGGAGCTTTCTCATGGCGATCATCGCCCGTTCGCAAGAAGCCGAGGCCGCGCAACGCTTTGTTGAGGCGAGCCGCAACGTCGATCTCGCTTTCCGCGCCGTGCGAGGCGACGCGGAAGACGAGGAGTCGTCGGTAACGCACGGCGTCGCGCTGTTCCGTCTGGAGCGTGCGTTGGACGAACTGGCACGTGCAGAGGCGCTGTTCGATTCGGCGATCCGCGTGCAAGGACTCGGCCGTCTTCCAGGTGATCTGGAGAACTGATTAAAGCGGACGATCGCGGTCCGCGAAAACCGCCTTGGCCCACACAGGGGCCAAGGCGCCTGGACAGCGCCTCGCTGTCACATCCGAATCACTTCGCCGTGAAGGTGTAGTGTCCCTGCGTGCGGTGCCCGTCATCGGCGACGGCCACCCACGCAACCGTATAGACGCCCGGCGTCAGCGGAATCAATCCCACTGACATGTGCTTCCGGTTCGACGTGTCAACGACGGCCTTGCCGCTCGTGACGGCTTTGCCCTGTGCGTCGGTGACGGTGATCGAACTGAAGGCCGGTTCGATCGCGGCGTCGAAGTCGATCGCCACGTCCTTCTGTGTCGTCGCAACGGTTGCGCCCGCGCCAGGGGCTTCGTGATCCGGAAACGCGTGCGCGTGCGCGAGCTGGCAGGCGGCGATGAAAAGCGCGGCGACGGCGGCGCGCGTGGCGGTAGGCAGATTCATATGCGGACTCCCTGGATTAGAAGAGCGGTTTGCCGAGCGAATTCGGGAAAATATCATCGAAATACAGGTGCGCGTCGAGGAGCACGCCGACATGCGTGCCCGTCGCGCGGTTCACCGGAATCTGCGCTTCGATGCCGAGCTGACCGTACTGATTCAGCCAAAGTACGCCAGGATTGATGGTGCCGGTGGTCTGTCCCGCGCATGCGCCGGCGGTGCAGGTGCTCATCGGGAATTCGACCACGGGGATCAGGTTGCTGAACGGCTGCGGCAGGCCCAGATCCTTCACCTCGTTCTGCAGATACGGGAGGCTGTACTGGAGCGTGAAGCCCCATCCCAGCGAGTTCGGGCCGTTGGCGGCAGAGGCCGTCGTGATGTTCGGTCCAATCTCGCCTGTCACGGCGAACGGGCGCAGATAGCTGAGGCCCGTGGGCAGATCGCCAAAACCCTTGCCGAAATAGAACGTGGGCGTCAACGTCGAATAGGAATTGGCGATGGACCGCGCGCCGGTTCCGCCGATCTCCGACACCAGGCCGACCGACGCCATGAATTCGTGTCGTGCGTTCGCGTAGACAAGGTACTTCACGCCGAGCGTGACGTTGTCCCAGCCCTTCGCCGAATTGCCGCCCGGCGCGTTCTGGCTGACGTACTGACTCGCGACGCTGAACGCGAGATTCTTCGTGATGAGCTTGTCCCACTCGTACGAGACGGTGTTGACGTTCATGTTGTCGCCGTCGTCGTCGGGCACTTTGATGTGGCCGAACTGCGTGTCGAATTCGTCGCCGACGCCGGGGTCGTCAACCGTGAGCGTGGCGGGAAAGACGCGGTCGCCGACCACCGCGTGTGCGTGCGCGGCCGATGCGGCGGCGAAGCAGGCGAGCGCTGTGGAAGCGAACAAGGTCGCGCGCGAAACCGCGCGATGGCGCGCCAAAAGCGTACGCATAAATTTTCTCCTGATGTGTTTTGCCGTCGTGCATGCCATGCCATGACGCGACGGTGCGTCGCCACGGTGTTGTTCGTGGCGGTGCGGTATTCGATTGCGCGCGAGGCGCAGCGGATCGGATCAGGAGAAAACGGGTGGCGCGCGCGACTGCGCGACCGTGTGGACCGCGACAGTGGGGACAACGGCTGCGACCGGCGTCGTGTGTATTTGCGCGAGCGTGCTGGCGGCCGGAAGCGGCGGAGGCGTTCCGGGCAGCACGGGCACGTGCGCGAGCAGGCTGCAATACGCGCAGGCCTGCCAGTGGTGCGCGAGCGAATGGTCCGGCGTGTCTTGCGACGACGTGACCGGTTCCGAGGCGACGGTACAGAAAGTGGACAGCGCATCGCCGAGCCGTTCGTGCGCGGCCAGCGTCTGCGAAATGGTCGGCGCGAGCACGCTCAACAGGATGGCGAGCAATCCGAGCAGGCTGCCGATTTTCCTGAAACGAAGGCGTGACATGTGGCGCGTGATGCGTGGGGTGCCCGTGAAGGGCACGGTTGTGTGCCGCGTAAGCGCGCTGCGCGCTGTTCGCGTGGCTCTGATAGCTGGCGCGATTATGCCACGTGCTAAGGGCCGAGGCGGGCGAGGATTGCGCCGCGTCGCGTTATTGCGTCACCGCTCGGGAACGTTCGAATGCGGTCCGAGCGTACTGTTGCGCGTGTTGCCGTGCTAACGTTGCGATCGGCCGTCACACCGCATGCTGTCAAAGACGCGGGGACGGGTTACACAACACCGGCATCGACAGAACAGGAGGCTTCGTGGTCTACGAAATGGCAAATATTACGGTGCAGCAGGGCAAGAATGCAGAATTCGAGGCAGCGGTGGCGCAGGCGGTGCCGTTGTTCCATCGCGCGCGCGGCTGCAGCCACGTCGGGTTGCAGCGCTCCGTCGAGGAGCCGAACCAGTACGTCCTGATCGTGCAATGGGATACCGTCGAGGACCATATGGTCCATTTCCGCGAGTCGGCGGATTTCCAGGAGTGGCGTCGTCTCGTCGGCCCGTACTTCGAGAAGCCGCCGGTGGTGGGGCACACGGAAGTCGTGCTGGCCTCCCCCCGCGCCTGAGGTTTTCAGGCGAACGGCAGCGGCGCCTGGCTGCGAAACATTGCGATGTAGCCAGGCCGCCGCCTCAAACGCGCCGCTTACTGCGGCGGCAGATACCGCAAAGGATCGACGGGCACGCCGTCGCGGCGCACTTCGAAGTGCAGCTTCACGCGGTTCGAATCGGTATTGCCCATCTCGGCAATTACTTCACCCTTCTTCACCGAATCGCCTTCCTTCACTTTCAGGTCGCGATTGTGGGCATACGCCGTGAGAAAGCGCGAGTCGCTCTTCACGATGATCAGATTGCCGTAGCCACGCAGGCCGTTGCCCGCATAAACGACGCGTCCGCCCGCAGCGGCATGCACCGGTTCTCCCGCCGCGCCGCCGATATCGATGCCCTTGTTGCGCGTGTTGTCGAAGCGCTCGAGCAGCGGCCCGTGCACGGGCCATGCGAGCGCGATCGCGCCGGTGCCGTTGACCGGCAGGGCCGGCGGCATCTGCGCGGGGGCTGAAGCGAGCGTTGGGCTGGAGTGCTCCGGCGCGGCTGCGGGCGTGGGCATGTTGCTGCTGCCGCTGCTGCCGTCCGGCGGCACGACGCGCAGGACCTGGTTCACCTCGATGTGGTTCGGATCGGTGAGATTGTTCCAGGCGATGAGATCGTGATTATCGTGCCCATTCGACCGGGCGATGCTGGAGAGCGTGTCGCCAGGCTGGACGCGGTAGTACCCGGGCTGCACCGGGGCGAGCGGCGCCGGGGCGAGCGCCGCAGGCGCAGCCGGAGCGACGGTGTCAGGCGCCGTTGCGAGCGCGGGCGTGCTGCCGTGGCTCGTGGCGTCGACGATGGGTGCCGGATCGAGCCGCGTGGCGCAGGCCGACAGCATGCACAAGGCGATCGCGCAAAGGCTGAGTCGCGTCGTGGGAAAACCGTGGCCCGGAAGATTTGCTTGCATCTTTCTATACCTGCTTCTTTCGTTGACGTGGCGGCCCCGCGCGCCGTGGGGCACGCCATTGTAATGGACAGTCAACGGTTCTCGAACGTTGCCGGTTGACCTGGTTGCGCGACCGGGGATCTGAACCGTCGCGCGCCACGCACCTCACTCCCCCTTGCGCACCGGCGCAAATCTGCGTTTGCCGTTGCCGCCGCTGATACGGATACGGTTAAACCGCTCCTTCTTGTGTTCTTCCTCGAAGTGCGTGAGCGACAGCTTGACGAGGTCGCTGCGCGAGACGATGCCGACGATCTGCAGCGAATCGCGGTTGCGCACCACCGGCAGACGTTCGAGCCCGTGGATCGCCAGGCGGGTCGCGATCTGCCGGCACGTTTCGCCGGGCAGCGCGACGTCGGGCACGCGGCCCGCGAACAGCGCGCCGAGCGTCTTGTCCGCGTCCGCGCCATCGAGCATGGCGCGATCCACGACCCCGAGCACGACGCCGTCGCGCACGACCGGCCACGCGCGGCGCGTCTGCGTCGCGCCAAAACGCGTCGCGAGCGTGTCGCTCACGGTGGCGCTCGCATCGATCGTTTCGACGCCGCGCGACATCACTTCATCGACATGGTGGCGTTCGAGCGGATCGACGCCGTACTCGCGATAAATATGACGGCCGCGCCGCGCGATCTTTTCGGTCATGATCGAGCGCTTCATGACGACCGTGGAGAAACCATGTGCGACCAGCGTCGCCGTGAGCACGGGCAGCATGGCGTTGCTGTCGTGCGTGAGACCGAACGCGAAGACGATGGCCGTGAGCGGCGCGCCGAGCGTGGCGCCGAGCGTCGCCGCCATACAGACGAGCGGCCACAGCCCCGGTTCCGCGCCGGGCAGCACGTGGCCGAGCACCGCGCCCAGGCCGGCGCCGAGCATCAGCAGCGGGGCGAGCACGCCGCCCGAGGTGCCGGAGCCGAGCGCGACGACCCAGATGATCGCCTTTACCACGAGGATGCCGATCGCCATCTGCCAGAGGATGTTCTGGTGCAGCAGGTCGCCGATCACGTCGTAGCCGATGCCGAGCGCGCGCGGCTCGAAGAATCCGCCGATGCCGACGACGAGGCCGCCGAGCATGGGCCACCAGCTCCAGTGAATCGGCAGGTGTCCGAACAGATCCTCGACCTTGTAGAGCGCGGCCGACAACCCCGATGCGAGCGCCCCGGCAAGCAGGCCCGCGATCACGCAGGAGCCGAACGCGAGCGCATGCGGCGGCGAGGTCTGCAGTGCGAACAGTGGCTCGACGCCGAAGAACATGGCGCGTGCGTATCCGGCGACGGCGCACGCAAGCGCGACGGGCAGGAAGCTGCGCGGACGCCATTCGAACAGCAGCAGTTCGACGGCGAGCAGCACGGCCGCGACGGGCGTGCCGAACACGGCGGTCATGCCCGCGGTGGCGCCCGCGACGAGCAGCGTCTTGCGCTCGGCGGCGGTGACCTTCACGCACTGCGCGACGAGCGAGCCGAGCGCGCCGCCGGTCATGATGATCGGGCCTTCGGCGCCGAATGGTCCGCCGCTGCCGATCACGATGCCCGACGAAAGCGGCTTCAGAATGGCGACTTTCGGCGACATGCGGCTCTTGCCGAACAGGATCGCTTCGATTGCTTCGGGAATGCCGTGGCCGCGGATGCGATCCGAGCCGTAGCGCGCCATCAGGCCGACGCTGAGTCCGCCGAGCGCGGGAATCAGAATCACCCAGGGACCGAGTGTATTGAGCGCGGGCGAGCGTTCGACGAACGAAAAGTGGCCGAAGAAGAACAGGTTCGTGAACAGATGAATGAGGCTCAGCAGCACGAAAGCGGCGAGCGTCGCGAGCAGGCCGATGAACGCCGCCAGCGCGGCAATACGCGGTAATCGGTCGTTAGAGGAAAAGTCGCGCTTGTGATGATCGTCGTGCATGGTGTTTCAAAGATCGATTTGCGGAATTCTGAATGCGCCGTCGAGCGAGCGCAGTTCGGCGCGGTGCAGTTCGGCGAGGCGCTCGAGCAGTTGTTCGCCATGGGCGAGCAGGTGGACTTCCACCTGGCGCCGGTCGCGCTCGCTCACGCGCCGCTCGACAAGCCCATGCGCTTCGCATCGCGACACAAGCGCCACGACGCCGTGATGCTGCGCCTGCAGCCGCTCGGCCAGTTCGCCGATGGTCGCCCACGTGCGGCCGGGGTAGCCCTTCACATGCAGCAGCAGCAGATACTGCAGCGGCGTAATGCCTTCGGCCTGCGCGGCCTGTTCGGAGAAGCGCTCGAAGCGCCGCATCTGATAGCGGAACTCCGAGAGCTGCTCGAAATCGCTCTTGTCGAGCGCGCGTTCTTTTTTCATCGGTGGCTCATCAGTGGCGCGGCTCGGCGGCGGTGACCGGCGGGAGCGGCTGCGATTGCCGGTGCAGGCCCGAAATCAGGTCGGCCTGCGTGACGATGCCCGCGAGCCGCTGCTGCGCATCCACGACCGGTACGTGGTGGTGGCCGCGGCCCGCGAAAATCGCCATCAGATCCGCGATCGGCGTCGTGGTGGCGACCGTGCGCACCGGTGCGCTCATCAACGTGTGCACGGCGTCGTCGGTGCCGGTGCGCGGCGCGAACCAGCGCGCAAGACGTATTCCGACGCGCATCGCGAGACGACGGCCCTGATGCGCATTCAGGTGATCGTCCACGAGGTCCGCGCGCGTGACGATGCCGCGCACGTGACGCTGGGCGTCGATCACGGGCAGCGCCTTGATGTCGTGGCGGCGCAGCAGGCGGCGCGCGTCGCGCACGGTGGTCTCGGGCGCGATGGCGACGACGTCGCGCGTCATCACATCGGCACAAGTCAGTTCGCCGAACGAACGCGCATACGCGCGGATTTCCGTTTCGCGCAGGATCTCTTCGAGATCGGCCGGGTCGATGTCGAGGATTTCATCGCGCTCGCGCAGCACGGCTTCGAGATCGGCGCGCGAAAAACCGGGCTGCGCCGGGGCCGTGCGCTCGGCGGGCTTGGCCGCCGCGTGCGGGTAGCGGTGGCCCGTCACCGCGTGATAGACGAGCGCGGAGCCGAGCAGGAAGACGGACTGCAGCAGCACGGGCTCGAACACGAATTCGTAGCCGAGCGCGCGCACGGCCGGACCGCCGAGCACGGCCGTCAGCGCGACCGCGCCCGAAGGCGGGTGAACGCAGCGCAAGGCGAACATGCCGGTGATCGCGAAGGCGATCGCGACGGCGGCGGCCGCGATCGGGTTGGGGATCAGCATGGCGCAGGTCACGCCCACGATCGACGCGACGAGATTGCCGCCGATGATCGACCACGGTTGGGCGAGCGGACTCGCGGGCACGCCGAACAGCAGGACCGCGGAGGCACCCATCGGCGCGATCAGGAACGGAACGATCGAAACCGAGCCGAGCAGCCAGTGCGCGAGGCCGCCCGTCAGCGCGATGCCGATCAGGGCGCCGATGCTCGAGCGCAGACGTTCGCGCTGATTGATGGAAACACGGGAGGGGGCGAATCCGGTGAGCCAACGGGTAAGGTGGGTGCTTGACACGATTAACAGGTAGATCAGAACTCGGAACGGCGGCCCGGTGCCGGGCGTGGCGGTCAAAATGCCGCGGGGCATTATATCTCAACGTGATATATCAATTGACGCCTTGGCTGGCGGGTGTCCGGCAATGCTGCCCGGCTGTGCAATTTTTACCGACCGATTGACGTTCGCGCGTGTCGTATGTCGGCGTTCCGGCGTCGTCGGGCATGGGCTGGAACGCAGCGGAAGCAGGAAAGTCGTGCCCGGTACGCGCCTTGCTTGGCAAGAAGGCCATGGACGCGGAGGCGCGTGCCCAGAGGCGCGCCGCAATCTCCGACCGAGTCATGAAACTTCCGCGCTACGACGTGAATTTCCCGCCGCCGCCCCAGGGCCGGCGCAATCGTGTGTTTGCCCCGCCCGGGCCGTCGCTGTACGGCCTCGCTTCGGTGATCACGGGCGTGGTCGTCGTGTGCGGCCTGTACTTCGGGCGTGCGGTACTGATCCCGATCACGCTCTCGGTGTTGCTGAGCTTCCTGCTCGCACCGCTCGTGACGACCCTGCGCCGCCTGCACCTGGGCCAGTTCCTGTCGATCTTCGTCGCGGTGCTCGCCACGATGCTGGCGCTGGCGGGCGCGGGCGCGCTGATCGCGGCGCAGATCGTTCAGCTCGCTGCCGACCTTCCGCTGTACCAGGAGGAGATCGAGCAGAAAGTGGAGACGGTCCAGGAAAAGACCGTGGGCCGCGCCGATGTGCTGCTCAACCGTGCGGCCACGGCGCTGCAGCGTGTGACGCCCGCGACGCCCGCCGTCCCGCCTCCGCCGCCCGGGCGGCGCGCGCGCAATGCGCCGGCCATTCCGTTGCCGGTGGAGGTTCATACGCCCGCGCCGACGCCGCTCGAACTCGCACGCAAGGCGTTCGCGCCGGCGATCGCGCCGATCGAGACGGGCTTCATCGTGCTCGTGGTCACGATCTTTATCCTGCTGCAGCGCGAGGATCTGCGTGACCGTCTCATCAGCGTGTTCGGCTCCGACGACCTGCACCGCACGACCACGGCCATCAATGACGCATCGAGCCGCCTCTCGCGCTATTTCGTGGCGCAACTGGGCGTGAACGTCTCGGCGGGCGCGATCATCTCGGTCGGACTCGTGGCGATCGGCGTGCCGGGCGCGCTGCTGTTCGGCGCGGTCGCGGCGTTGCTGCGCTTCGTGCCCTACATCGGCATCTGGATCGCGGCCGTGCTCGCCACGGTGCTGGCCGCCGCCATCCAGCCGCAATGGACGATGGCGGTCTGGACGCTGGTCCTGTTCGGCGCGGTCGACGTGCTCGCCGGGCAGTTCGCGGAGCCCATGCTCTATGGCCGCCGCTCGGGACTGTCGCCGCTCGCGGTGGTCGTCGCGGCGATTTTCTGGACCTGGTTATGGGGGCCGATCGGGCTCGTGCTGTCGACGCCGCTCACGCTATGCGCCGTCACGCTCGGGCGCTACGTGGACCGGCTCAATTTCCTGACCATCCTGCTGGGCGACCAGCCGGCGCTCACGCCCGCGCAGATGTGCTATCAGCGCCTGCTCGCCGACGACTCGCATGAAGCGCTGGTGCAGGCGGACCGGCTGCTCGAGGGCATGCCGCTGATCGATTACTACGAACAGGTCGTGCTCGAAGGCTTGCGTTTCGCGCGCAACGATGCGCTGCGCGGCGTGCTGCCCGCCGTGCAGGTCGCGAGCATCCACCAGGCCCTGCTCGATATCGTGGAGGGGCTAGAGTCCGTGGACGATTCGCGCTGGTCTACGGGCGACGAAGGCGACTCCGAGACCAGCGCGAGTGCCATTGCGAAAGCGAGCGCGAACGCGGGGCAACCCGCTGGCGCGGACGCCGTGCTGTGCGTGCCGGGCCGGGGCGCTTTCGACGAGGTCGTCGCGGCGATCGTCGCGCAGTTGCTCGGGCGGCGCGGCATCGCGTGTGTGACGGCCGGCTACGAGGCGGTGCGCCGCACGCGCGCCGCGACGGTGGACCCGGGAGCGACGCGCGTCATCTGTGTGGCGTCGCTCGATGCGTCCGAGGCGCCGCCGTACTTGCGCAACCTCGTGCGCCGGCTGCGCGAGCGCGCGGGGGAGGCGGTGATCGTCGTGGGGGTAGGGGCGTCGCAGCGCGACGAAGGCGCGATCCCCGGCGATATCGCGAACGCACGGGCGGCCGCGACGTTGCGCGATCTGATCGACGAATGCGCGGCCGGACGGTTGGGGTGATCGTGCGGCCGGCGAGCCCGATCTTGCAGCTGGTGTTGATCGGCGGGAGAAAACAGGCGACACTGGCCGCTTGATTTTGATGTTGATGCACAAGAGGAAACAGATGACTGTTCGCAATGATGGTTCGCAAGCCGCTCAGGAGACCACGGCTGGCGAGGGTACTACCCTGATTTGGTCCGACGCGCTGCTGCTCGGTCACGCACCGATCGACGCCGCCCACGAGGAGTTCGTCGAGGTCGTCACGGCGCTCTCGCAGTGCACGGAGTCCACCTCGCTCGAATCGCTGCAGGCGGTGGAGCGTCACCTGCTGTCGCATTTCGAACTCGAGCGGCAGTGGATGGAGAAGACGGCGTTTCCGGCCGCCGAATGCCATATCGACGAGCATCAGCGTGTGCTGGACACCGTCCAGCACATGACGGCGCTGGCGGCCCAGGACGGCGTGCCGGTGGCCGAGATGAAGCGCCTGGCGCAGGCGTTGATCGACTGGTTCCCCGGACATGCCGATTATCTGGACTCGGCGTTGTCCGCATGGATCAACAAGAAAACGCATGGCGGCGCACCGGTGGTGCTGCGGCGCGATATGACGCTGGACGGCAGCCGTATTCCGGGCGCGAATACGTAAGTCACGTAAGCCGCTTCGCGTTTGTGTTTGTGCAAGGGTCGCGCGCAATGCCGGCCCGCAAAAGAAAAAGCGCCGGAAACACATCTTCCGGCGCAAAACATTGCTTCTGCGTGAGGCCCCGGACTGCTGGGACATAAGACAGGGTATGGTCCGCGGCGGCCAGGATCGACGCGATCGGTCCCGTTGCCTCGGCCATGATTGTTTAACGGCCATCGCCGCCTGAACTTGAGGGCGGACATCCACAAGTTTTCAAAAACCGCGGACGTGGTGCCGGGCAAAGCCGCTCGCGCGGCGGTTCAGGTCGAGGCGATGAGAAACGACTCGCCGGTCGAGGGCTTCAGCGCGTCCGCGCGGGCGTGGAAATAGCGCTGCGTGAGGTCGTCCGTGCCGACATGCTGTACCGCGCGAAAACCGGCTTCGCGTGCGAGCGCGAGCATTTCGTCGGGCGCGAAGAAACTCACGAACGGCGTTCCTGCCGCGCGGGCGCGTGCATAGACCATCTCGTGCTGGGCGCGCTCGGCGGGGTCGATCAGATCGAGCGGCAACAGGAAGGTCATGGCCAGCGTCGAGCCGGGCGCGAGTTGCGCAATTTGGCGCAGCGTCGCGAGATTCGCTTCGCGCGTGAGATACATCGATACGCCTGTCGAAGCGATAACGGCAGGGCGTCGCGCGTCGAAGCCCTCGTCGGCGAGGCGCGACCACCACGACTCGCCCGCTTCGAAATCGACACTCACGAGACGCAGCGCGTCGGGTACGCCGAAACCGAGCGCATCGAGACGTTGCCGCTTCCAGGCCTGCGGACCGGGGCGGTCCACTTCGAACACGCGCAAGTTGGCGAGGAGGTCGGCTCGGCGTTGCACGAACGTATCGAGGCCCGCGCCGAGGATCACGTATTGCGCGACACCACGCGTGAGTTCCTGCGCGACGAGATCTTCGATGAAGCGAGCGCGCCCGACGATCGACGCGCGGTAGCCACGCGTGCCCTGCAGATCCATGTCGGGGCGCTCACGCCAGTCGCCGGGCGGCGCGGCGAGTTGCAGACCGAACGTGTCGTCGAGCACGTGCGGCGGCGCATCGGATTCGACGTGCAGCGCGCGCCAGAGCGCCACGCGCACGGCGGTGCTGTCGGGTTCGGCGTGTGGCATGTCGGGCATGGGAGTCATGACGGATTTCAGAAGCTGCATCGGCTCTCGAATGCCGTATTATCGGGCAGATCATCATCGACGCAGTAAAAGATCGAAGGAGACAACACGATGATTTCGAGCCGTATGCCCCGCTATGAGGGCATCTTTCCCGTCGTGCCGACCACGTTCACCGAAACCGGCGAGCTGGATCTCGAAAGCCAGAAGCGCGCGGTCGATTTCATGATCGATGCCGGCTCGGACGGGCTGTGCATACTCGCGAATTTCTCCGAGCAATTCGCGCTGTCCGATGACGAGCGCGATCTCATCACGCGCACCGTACTCGAACACGTCGCGGGCCGCGTCCCCGTGATCGTGACGACCACGCACTACAGCTCGCAGATCTGCGCCGAACGCAGCCGGCGCGCCCAGGACCTCGGCGCGGCGATGGTGATGGCGATGCCGCCGTATCACGGCGCGACGTTTCGCGTGCCTGAGGCGCAGATCTACGCGTTTTTTGCGCGGGTTTCCGGCGCCATCGATATTCCGCTCATGATCCAGGACGCGCCCGCTGCGGGCACGGTGATGTCCGCGCCGTTTCTCGCGCGCATGGCGAGGGAGATCGAACACGTTGCGTACTTCAAGATCGAAATGCCCGGCGCGGCGAACAAGTTAAGAGAACTGATCGAACTGGGTGGCGACGCCGTGGTCGGTCCGTGGGACGGCGAAGAGGCCGTTACGCTGCTCGCGGATCTCTCTGCAGGGGCAACCGGATCGATGACCGGCGGCGGCTTTCCGGACGGCATCCGGCCGATCATCGTCGCGCATCGTGAGGGCCGCGCCGATGAAGCCTTCTCGCTGTATCAGCGCTGGCTGCCGCTGATCAATCATGAAAACCGGCAGGCCGGGCTGCTCACGGCGAAAGCGTTGATGAAGGAGGGCGGCGTGATCGCGTGCGAACTGCCGCGCCATCCGTTGCCGCCGATGCATCCGGCGACGCGCGCGGAGCTCATCGCGATTGCGCGCCGGCTCGATCCGCTCGTGTTGCGTTGGGGGCAGTGAGATTCACATCACGGAGACTCTTCATGAATACGCCCTATACGTTGGCTGTCGTCGGTGTCGGCAAGATCGCACGCGACCAGCACCTGCCCGCCATCGCAGCGAATCCGGGCTTTGCGCTCGTGGCCGGTGCGAGCCGTAACGCGCGGCTCGACGAAGTCCGCAACTATCCCGACATCGAATCGCTGCTCGGCACGGAGGTCGGTCTCGATGCCGTGTCGCTCTGCACGCCGCCGCAGGTGCGCTATGCGCAGGCGCGGGCTGCGCTGCTGGCGGGCAAGCACGTCATGCTCGAAAAGCCGCCGGGCGCCAGCGTGAGCGAGGTCGAGGCGTTGCGCATGCTCGCGCGGACCATGGGCCGAACGCTGTTCGCGACATGGCATTCGCGTTATGCGAGTGCCGTCGAACCCGCGCGCGAGTGGCTGGCAACGCGCACGATCCGCGCCGTGGACGTGCGCTGGAAAGAGGACGTACGGCGCTGGCACCCGGGACAGCAGTGGATCTGGGAACCGGGCGGTCTCGGTGGCTTCGATCCGGGTATCAACGCGCTTTCGATCGTCACACGCATGCTGTCGCGCGAACTCATCCTGCGCAGCGCGACCTTGTCCGTGCCCGCGGATTGCGCAACGCCGATTGCGGCCGAACTCGACTGCAGCGATGCCGACGGCGTGCCGGTCCACGCCCAGTTCGACTGGCGCCATGGTCCGGTCGAGCAATGGGAAATCGACGTCGAAACGAACGATGGCCTGCTGTCGATCAGCGAAGGCGGCAAGCATCTCGTGATCGCCGGTGAAAATGTCACGCTCGGGCCGGAGCGGGAGTACGCTTCGTTATACGAACGATTTCACTGGTTGATCGCCCACGCCGCGGATGATGTCGATGTGCGTCCGCTGCGCATCGTCGCCGATGCGTTCCTGCTAGGGCGTCGTGTCGAGGTCGAGCCGTTTGGGCACTGACCTCTAGCGATCACTCTGGTTCCAGCGCGGTGCCGGCCAGGATCGAATTCGCGTCGGCGCGCGCGTTGTCGAGTTGTACGATGCTTGCCTGGCGTGCCGCCAGGGCGTCGTGATGCGCGATGGCCGTGAGAATCGCCTTGTGACGCGGCAGCGAAAGCGCATGTGTGTCGGGATGGCGGCTCGTCAGTTTGATCGACTCCGAAAGCGCGAGCGAGAGCATCTTGCCGATGTACGCGAGCATGTCGCTGTGCGTGGCCGTCATGATCGCGCGGTGGAAGTCCAGATCGGGTTCGAGCAGTTCGCGCGCATCGCGCGCCTTCTCCATGCGCGCATAGGCGTCGGCGATGCGGGTCACGTCGTCATCGCTCGCATGGATCGCCGCGAGCGCGGCGGCGGCGGGCTCGATGATCTGGCGTACCGTCATCAGCGACTGAAAGAATTCGCCCTCGGGAATGCTGCGCATGGTCCAGGACAGCACATCCGGATCGAGCATGTGCCACTCTTCGCGCGGACGCACCACGCTGCCCACGCGCGGCTTCGAGACGACGAGCCCCTTCGCCACGAGCACGCGCGTCGCCTCGCGCAACACCGGACGGCTCACGCCATAGGTCTCGCATAGCGAAGGTTCGGGCGGCAGCCGCTGTCCCGGCGCGAAGTGGCCGCTGACGATTTGCATGCCGAGCTCTTGCACGATGCGTCCGTGCATGCTCTTCCCGTTGGGCAGGTTGCGGTAATCCATAAGGTGTCGCGTGGGAGCGCGAGAGCGTGGCGGCGGCCACGCCCTCAGGGTTGTTCAATGCGTGTCGCCCGCGCGCATCGCACGATACTCGCGTCGCACGATGTCCATCAGTTCCGGCACCGACGTCTGGGCGCTGTGCTGTTCGAACGTCACGCGGCCGCGCTGCATGAGCATGATGCGGTCGGCGATGTCGAGCGTCTGTGCGTAGTTGTGCATGATCATGATGATCGACAGGCCGCCTTTTTCCTTCAGGCGCAACACGAGGTCGATGATGAGCGCCGCTTCGCGCGCTCCCATGGCGGCCAGCGGTTCGTCGAGCAGCAGGATTTTCGCGTTCGAATGCACGGCGCGCGCGACGGCTATGGCCTGGCGCTGGCCGCCCGAAAGCCGCTCGACGGGCAGATCCACCGAAGGCACATGCACGCCGATATCGTCGAGACATTGCGCCGCGCGCTCGCGCATCTGCTTGTGATCGAGCAGGCGGAACGGGCCGCGCCGGACGATCTCGCGGTTCAGGAACATGTTGTGGTAGATGCTGAGCGAGTTCGCGAGCGCGAGATCCTGATAGACGCATTCGATGCCGAGCGCGCGCGCATGATCGACGGAGCGCAACAGCGTCTCTTCGCCGTGGATGTGCAGCGTGCCGCCCGTTTGCTGATGAAAGCCCGTGAGGATTTTCACGAGCGTCGATTTGCCCGCGCCGTTGTCGCCCAAGATGCCGAGGATTTCGCCTTCGCCCAGCGTGAACGAGACGCCGTCGAGCGCCGTGACGGCGCCGAAGCGCTTGACGAGCTGATCGCCGCGCATGGCGAGCGGCGCGGTGGTGGCTGCGCCGCCGCTTGCGTGTGCGCCGGGAGCGGTTTGTGGTTCGCTCATCCCTGCCGCCCTTTGCGCCGAACCCGGCCGACGTGAATGTTGAAGACCATCGCGGCCAGAATCGCGGCCCCGAGGATGATGTTGAACATGAATGCGTTGATGCCGATGATCGTGAAGCCGTCGTTGAGGATCCCTAACACCGCCGCGCCGATCAGCCCGCCGACGATCGTGCCCGAGCCGCCCGTAAGGGGCGTGCCGCCGATCACCGCCGCCGCGATGGCGAGGAACGTGATCTGGTTGCCGCCGGCCTGCGGATCGATCGACGTAATGCGAAAAGCTTCGAGGATGCCGGTGAGGCCCGCGAGCATCCCCGCGATGATGAAATTGCCGAGCCGCAGCCGGTTCACGTGAATACCGGCCTCGCTTGCGCCGAGCGGGTTGGCGCCGGCCGCCTGGGTGTGCAGCCCCCAGCGCGTGTGGCGCAGCAGGGTGTGCATGATCAGCGCGAGCGCCGCGGTCCACAGAATCTCGCTGTAGCCCCATGCACCCATGATGTTCGCGAAGGTTGACGAGCCCGGCGTCTCGACCGGGGTGCCGCGCGAAGCCGTGAGCGTGATCCCGTTGACGAGAAACAGCGTGCCGAGCGTCGTCACGAACGAGGGTAGCCGCAGCCACACGGTCACTGCGCCGTTCACGAAGCCGATCAGCGCCGCCGCCGCGAGCCCCGCGATGAGCGCGAGCCACATGGGCGCGCCCGCATTGTGGGCGAACACCATCATGAAGGGCGCGAAGGCGAACACCATGCCCACCGAAAGATCGATGTCGCCGCCGATCATCAGCATGATTTCGCCGAACGCGATGATCGCGACCGGCGCGACGAACTGCGAGAGATTGACGAGACTCGCATTCGACAGCAGAAAGTCGCGATTGGCGAACTCGAAGTACGCGGCCAGCAGCACCGCAACGAGCAGGATGCGCAGTTCCGCCGACCAGTTGGCGAGCAACACCCCGCGCGAGCGCGGAGCGCGCGCGGGGACGTCCACCTTGCGGGGTTCGTTCACGGTTCCCATCACGATTTGATCGGGCCGCTCATCGGGACGATTTGCGGCTTGTCGGTCTTGCCTTCATAGCGCGTGGACGTGTTGAGGTACGGTTCGACCGTGCCCTTCGTCACGAACTTCAGACCCGTGTTGGTATCGGCGGGCCCGACGAGGCCGCCCGACGACAGGAACACGAATGCCTGCCCCACCGTATAAAAGCCCTGCACGTACGGTTGCTGGTCGATCGTGAAGTCGAGGTAGCCGTCGTGGATCAGTTGCACGGTCGTCGGCAGCAGATCGAAGCCGCCGCCATGCACGCCCTTGGCCGGCAGATTCATTTCTTTCATCACTTGCGCGACGCCCTGGGTGCTGCCCGCATCGACGGCGAACATGCCCTTCAGGTTCTGATGGCCGAGATAGAAGGCCTTGATCTTCGAAAGCTCTTCGTTGACGGTCGCACCCGTTGCCACCGTCTGGATGTCGATCTTCTTGCCGGACTTCTTGATCGCATCGGTGGCGCCGTCGAGACGCGGCTGAATGTTCAACTGGCCCGGCGTCGCGATGAACAGCGCAACGGTGCCGCTATCGACGAGGTTCGCGATGCGCTCGCCCATCTGATAGCCCGACAGATACAGATCCTGGCCGATATAGGCCAGACGCGGATTCGGTTTGCCGCGCGGCGCATCGGCGTTATAGGCGAACACCGGAATGCCCGCGTCGAGCGCGGCCTGGATCGGCTTGTTGAAGGCCGTGGGATCGACGATCGGCACGGCAATCGCGTCGGCCTTGCCGGCAATCGCGGCGTTCACGGCGCGCACCATCTCTCCCGCGTCGGACGTCGCCGATCCGGTCCACTGGTAATCCATGTTGTACAACGCGCAGGCATCCTGAATACCGTATTGCGTGGGCACGAAGAACGGATTGGTCGTGACGTGATTCACGAACACGATCTTCCACCGCTTGTGGGAAGGGAAGCCCGTTTCGGCGGCCCGTGCGGTCGAAATCAGTCCGCCGGCGCCTGCGCCGAGCGTACCGAGCAGCGACATCGCCGCGCCGAGTCCCGCACCCTGCAACAGGCCGCGCCGGCCTGAACTGACCTGTTGATCGTGGTCTTGCTGGTCATCCCGATCCTGCGCCATGTGTCTCTCCGGTTGTTTTCGTGGCTCTGGTACTTGCACATTCACGACAGCACCGGGCGGCGCGGCGGCGGCGTCAATGACGCCGCTGGAGGAAGATCGAGATCGTGCCGGACGGTACGTCGAACATCGAAACTCAGCGGTGCGGCAGGGCGGGCAGGGATACCCGCATTAAGTCAGACTATTGTCAGGTTCTGCGAGGGAAGTGCTTCGCGCACTCATTTCTCAAAACACTATAGGCACGGTTTTTCCGGGTTTCGATTAGCGTTTTCCCGATGATCGCGGCGAATATAGTCATGCTATTTATACGCAGTCGAGACGAGAAAGGCATCCCATGAGCACACGCACAAGGAAGCTTCGTTCGGCCGCCTGGTTCGGCACCGCCGACAAGAACGGCTTCATGTACCGAAGCTGGATGAAAAATCAGGGCATCCCCGATCACGAGTTCGCGGGCAAGCCGGTGATCGGCATCTGTAATACGTGGTCCGAACTGACGCCGTGTAATGCGCACTTTCGCAAGCTCGCCGAGCACGTGAAGCGCGGCGTCTACGAAGCGGGTGGTTTTCCCGTCGAGTTTCCGGTCTTTTCGAACGGCGAATCGAACCTGCGGCCCACGGCGATGTTTACGCGCAATCTCGCTTCGATGGACGTCGAAGAGGCGATACGCGGCAATCCGATCGACGCGGTCGTGCTGCTCGCGGGCTGCGACAAGACTACACCCGCCTTGCTGATGGGCGCCGCGAGTTGCGATGTGCCTGCGCTCGTGGTGAGCGGCGGTCCGATGCTCAACGGCAAGCACGAAGGGCACGACATCGGCTCGGGCACCGTGGTGTGGCAGTTGAGCGAGCAGGTCAAGGCCGGGCGGATCTCGGTGCAGCAATTCATGTCGGCCGAAGCGGGCATGTCGCGCTCGGCCGGGACCTGCAACACCATGGGCACGGCGTCGACGATGGCATGCATGGCCGAGGCGCTCGGCGTGACGCTGCCGCACAACGCGGCGATTCCCGCCGTCGATGCGCGCCGTTATGTGCTCGCGCATCTCTCCGGCATGCGCATCGTCGACATGGCGCTCGAGGATCTGCGTTTGTCGAAGCTGCTCACACGCGAGGCGTTTGAAAATGCGATCCGCGCGAACGCGGCGATCGGCGGCTCGACGAACGCGGCCATCCACCTGAAGGCGATTGCGGGGCGCATCGGCGTGCCGCTCGAACTCGACGACTGGACGCGCATCGGGCGCGGCACACCCACGCTTGTGGATCTGCAGCCATCGGGCCGGTATCTGATGGAGGAGTTCTATTACGCGGGAGGATTGCCCGCCGTGCTGCGCAGGCTCGGCGAGGCCGGATTGCTGCCGCATCCGAATGCGCTCACGGCCAATGGCAGGTCGCTCTGGGAGAACGTGCGCGAAGCGCCGATTCACAACGACGAAGTGATCCGTCCGCTCGACAATCCGCTTGTGCGCGACGGCGGGCTGTGCGTGCTGCGCGGCAATCTTGCGCCCAATGGCGCGGTGCTCAAACCGTCGGCGGCGACGGCTGCGCTGCTTCAGCATCGCGGCCGCGCCGTCGTGTTTGAGGATTTCGACGACTACAAGCGACGCATCGGCGATCCCGATCTCGACGTCACGCCGGACTCCGTGCTCGTGATGAAGAACTGCGGGCCGAAGGGCTATCCCGGCATGGCCGAAGTGGGCAACATGGGTCTGCCGCCGAAGCTGCTAGCACTTGGCGTGACCGATATGGTGCGCGTCTCCGATGCGCGCATGAGCGGCACGGCGTACGGAACGGTGGTGCTGCACGTCGCGCCCGAAGCGCGTGCGGGAGGGCCGCTCGCGATCGTGCGCGACGGCGACTGGATTGCTCTGGATTGCGAAGCAGGCACGCTGCGCGTCGAGATCGACGACGACGAGATTCGGACGCGCCTCGCGCACTGGGAGGCGACGCGCAAGGACACACCCGAGGATCGCAGCGGTTATCGCAGCCTCTATGTCGATCACGTGTTGCAGGCCGACGAAGGCTGCGACTTCGACTTTCTCGTCGGCTGCCGCGGCGCGGAAGTGCCTCGGCATTCGCACTGAGCGACTAAACGGCTAAGCGCTGCGTTCAGCCCGTGATGCACTCCGATTGCTGCGCGTGTGCGGCTGGGATCGGTGACTCCGCGATTTCAACCGGCACGCGCCGCGCGAGCGCACACATCAATTCATAGCCGATCGTGCCCGCCGGTTCGGCCACTTCGTCGACCTTGACCTGATCGCCCCACAGTTCGACCGTCGAGCCGACCGTCGCTTGCGGACATGGCGTGAGATCGACGGTCAGCATGTCCATCGACACACGCCCGACGACACGCGTGCGCACGCCATCGACGGCGATCGGCGTGCCGGTAGGCGCGTGACGCGGATAACCATCGGCATAACCGCAGGCTACGACGCCGATGCGGATCGGCCGGTCAGCCTGGAACGTGCGCCCATAGCCGATGGTTTCTTCGGGCGCGAGCGTCTGTATGCCGATGATGCGGCTCGTGAGCGTCATGGCCGCGCGCAGCCCGAAGCCCGCGATGTGGCGCGCGACGCCCGTCGGCGACGCGCCATAGAGGATCGTGCCGGGCCGCACCCAGTTGCGGTGCGCGCGCGGATGCCAGAGCACGGCCGCCGAGTTCGAGAGCGACTGCTCGCCGGGCATGTCGGCCGTGACGGCGTCGAACTGATCGAGCTGCCAGTCGATGGCGCCGTCGTCGGCGTTCGCGAAGTGACTCATGAGCCCGACCGAGCGCACGGCAGGCAGCGCCGACACGCGCTCCCACGCTTGCCGGAACAGATGCGGACGAAAGCCGAGCCGGTTCATGCCGGAGTTCATCTTGAGCATGACGTCGAGCGGCTCGCGCAGTTTCGCGGATTCGAGCAGGCGCACCTGCTCGTCGCAGTGAACGGCGATCGTGAGGCGATGCGTGTCGGCGAGCTGCACGTCGGCGGGCTCGAAGACGCCTTCGAGCAGCAGGATCGGTTGGGTCCAGCCGAGTTCGCGCACGCGCACGGCCTCGTCGAGATCGAGCAGGGCGATGCCATCGGCTTGCGCGAGCGCCGGATAGATCCGCTCGATGCCGTGGCCGTAGGCGTTGGCCTTGACGACGGCCCAGACGCGCGAGCCGGATGCGGCTTGTTTAATGACGCCGAGATTGTGGCGGACGGCACTCGGATGGATGCGGGCGATGATGGGGCGTGGCATGGCGATTGTCGGCTTGAGCTAGTGATTTGCGCAATCTTATTGGTATTTATCCAGTGATTATTAACGTATTTTTTGAAATTTTTGGATGCATCGCCTGTTTGATCCGCGTTGCAGCCGCTTCAAAAGTCATCGTACAAATCAGGCTGGCTCCGCACGGAAAACCCCACAAAATTGTGTGAATGCCCAATCCGGGTAATTCCCGAGCGGATCGAAAACTCAATATTTGTATGATGACCTTCTGACGTTTTCCCTCAAAGACGCGTATGTTTGAAAAGACCCCGGCCAGAGCCATGAGCGATACCGTGGCGCAGCAGCTTCTCGAACAGATCGAGCGGGGCAGCTTTACCGACACGGGGAAACTGCCGACCGAATCGCACCTGGCCGAAGCATTCGGCGTTAGTCGCACGGTGATCCGCGAGGCGGTGTCGCGCTTGCGCAATGAGGGCGTTGTCGAGTCGCGGCAGGGCAGCGGCGTGTTCATCGCGCAGCACGGGCTGATCCGCCCGTTGCGGATCGACTATGAAGAGGCGGTGGGCGCCGGTTCGATCCTGCATTTACTCGCGATGCGGCGAGCGATCGAGGCGGAAGTGGCTGCGGAAGCCGCGCGGCTTCGCAGTCCGGACGACGTCGCGATGATCGAGGCAGCGCTGTCGAACATTGAAACGGCCGTTGCGGCTGGGCGCGACGGCGTTGCGGAAGATCTGGCGTTTCATCGAGCCATCGCGGCTTCGACCGGCAATCCGTATTTTCTGAAAACGCTCCGCTTCCTCGGTCAGTATCTCGAGGCGGGTATGGCCGTGACGCGCAGCAACGAAGCGTTGAGCGACGATTTTTCACGGCAGGTCCGCGAAGAACACCGCGCCATCGTCGATGCGATACGCGAAGGCGACGTGATGGCCGCGAGCACGGCGGCGCGCGCCCACATGATCAACGCTGCCCGGCGCTTGAAGATCGCCGGGCAGCAATAGAACGCAGTTCAACGTTTAGCACTATTGAGCGAATTACCATGTCACGAAAAATTGGCGTAATTGGTCTGGGTGCAATGGGAGCAGGTGTTGCGGGATCGCTGCTGTGCGCCGGCTTCAGCGTGCACGCGTACGACGTGCGCAGCAGCGCGCTCGAACGGTTCGCGGCCGACGGCGGCGTTCCGTGTGCCTCCGCGGCGGAAGTGGGCAAACAGTGCGATGTGGTGATCGTTCTGGTCGTCGATGCGACGCAGACGGATGCCGCGCTGTTCGGCGAACAAGGCGCGGTTGCGGCCATGCGGCCGGGATCGGTTGTGATCGCGTGCGCCACGGTAGCGCCTGAGCTGGCCCGGCAACTGGGCGCGCGGGTCGAGGCGGCCGGACTGCAGATGCTCGATGCACCGGTATCGGGTGGCGTGGCGCGGGCGGTGTCCGGCGAACTGACGATGATGACGTCGGGACCTGCCGCCGCCTATGCCGCTTGCGAGGACGTACTGGCGGCGATCGCCGCCAAGGTGTATCGCCTGGGCGAAGCGCATGGCGTCGGCTCGAAGGTGAAGATCATCAATCAGTTGCTGGCGGGCGTGCATATCGCGGCGGCGGCTGAGGCGCTGGCATTGGGCGCGCGCGAAGGTGTCGATCCGGAAGTACTGTATGACGTGATCACCCATAGCGCCGGTAATTCGTGGATGTTCGAGAACCGCGTGCGCCACTATCTGGATGGCGATAAGACGTCGTTATCGGCCGTCGATATTTTCGTCAAAGACCTGGGGCTCGTGCTGGATACCGCGCGCAGCAGCAAATTTCCGCTGCCGTTGTCGGCGACCGCGCATCAGATGTTCATGAACGCATCGAGCAGCGGATATGGCCGTGACAACGACCTGTCCGTCATTCGCACGTTCCCGGGCATGCGTGCGCCGACTGATAAAACGAACGATTGATTGAGTCATCCCATGACTGCTGAATCCGCGTTTGCCCGCCCTCTATTGGGCTGTATCGCCGACGACTTCACCGGCGCAACCGATCTTGCCAACATGCTGGTCAAGGAAGGCATGCGCACGGTTCAAACCATCGGCATTCCGGCGCCGGGCGCTCGACTCGATGCCGATGCGATCGTCGTGGCGCTGAAATCAAGAACGATTCCGGCAGCCGATGCCGTCGCGCAATCGCTGGCCGCGCTTGCCTGGTTGCGTGAGCAAGGATGCCGCCAGTATTTGTTCAAATACTGCTCGACGTTCGATTCGACCGATGCGGGCAATATCGGACCCGTTGCCGAGGCCTTGGCTGCTGCGTTGGGCGATGGCGCTGAACTGTCCATTGCGTGCCCCGCGTTTCCTGAGAATGGTCGAACGGTTTATCGCGGGCATTTGTTCGTGGGAGACGCGCTGCTCAACGAGTCGGGAATGGAACACCACCCGCTGACTCCGATGAAGGACGCCAATCTCGTGCGGGTGCTGCAGCGGCAAATGAAAGCGAAGGTCGGGCTGATCCCTTATCACACGATCGCGCGCGGTGTAGGGGCCGTGCATGAAGCCATGCAGGCGCTGACGCGTGACGGTGTGCGCTTTGCGATTGCCGACGCGTTGTCCAACGACGATTTGCACGTCCTCGGGCAAGCGTGTGCGGGGCAGAGCCTGGTGACCGGTGGCTCCGGCATTGCGATCGGGCTGCCCGAGAATTTCCGCAAGGCGGGTCTGCTTGCAGTGCGTACCGACGCGGCCCGCTTACCTTCGATTGCGGGCAGCGGCACGGTGCTGGCCGGGAGTGCATCGAAGGCGACGAACGCACAGGTGGCCTGCTGGCGGCAGACCCGTCCGGCATTCCGCATCGATCCGCTGGCCGTCGCACGCGGCGAGCCCGTGGTTGCGGACGCGCTTGCCTTTGCGCGCGAGCACCTGCCCGCAGCGGTGCTGATTTACGCGACCGCTTCGCCGGACGAAGTTCGCGCCGTACAGGCACAACTCGGCGTGGATGAAGCCGGCGCACTGGTCGAACGCACGTTGGCGGAGATCGCGCGCGGCCTGTTCGCACTCGGCGTACGGAAGTTCGTGGTGGCGGGGGGAGAGACATCGGGCGCAGTCGTTCAGGCGCTCGACGTGAAGGCCTTGCAGATCGGCGCGCAGATCGACCCGGGCGTGCCGGCGACCGCGACGCTCGATGGCAGCATCGGTTTGGTCCTCAAGTCCGGAAATTTTGGCGGCGTCGAGTTCTTCGACAAGGCGTTAAACGCGTTGGAGCACCACGCATGAACACCGAAGCCCGACTCAGGGAAACCATTTGTACGGTTGGCGCGAGCCTCTACGCACGCGGCCATACGGTCGGCACCGCAGGCAACATCAGCGTGAAACTCGACGACGGCTGGCTGATCACGCCAACCGATGCGTGTCTCGGACGTCTCGACCCCGCGCAGATTGCGAAAGTCGATCTGTCCGGGCAGTTGATTTCGGGCGCGCGACCGTCGAAGACGCTGGAGTTGCATCGCGGCATCTATGCACGCAATGCCCAAGCGCGCGGCATTGTCCATACGCACTCGACGCACCTCGTTGCGCTGACGCTGGCCGGCGTCTGGCGCGACACCGACGTCTTGCCGCCGATTACCCCTTACTACGTGATGAAGGTCGGCCACATTCCGCTGATCCGCTATCGACGACCGGGCGATGCCGAAGTCGCCAAAGAGGTCGCTGCATTGGCGGACCGTGTGCGCGGCGTGCTGCTCGAACGGCTTGGCCCCGTGGTGTGGGCGCCGAGCGTCGAGCAGGCTTCGGCGGTGCTCGAAGAACTGGAGGAGACCGCGCGTCTCTGGCTCATGACGACGCCCAAGCCGCAGCCGCTCGACGAGACGGCACTGGCCGATTTGCGCCGGAGTTTCGGCGTCGACTGGTAACGATCGATGTAGTCGAAAGGAATCCTGATTAAACGATGCCGCGTAAAGGCATCTGCTTTCGCAAAGGAAAATCGCCATGCCGCAATTTGCAGCGAATCTGTCGATGATGTACCAGGAGCATGCGTTTCTGGATCGCTTCGAAGCCGCCGCGCGCGATGGGTTTCGCGCGGTCGAATTTTTGTTTCCCTACGAACATCCGGCCGCGGACATTCGTGCGCGTCTCGATCAACATGGGTTGAAGCAGGCGTTGTTCAACGCGCCGCCAGGCGACTGGGCGGGCGGCGAGCGTGGATACGCGTCGATTCCCGGTCGCGAAGATGAATTCCGTCGCTCGATCGATGTCGCGCTGGAATATGCCGCCGTCATCGGCAACGACAAATTGCACGTCATGGCCGGCTATCTGCGCGACGAGCCGGCGAAGCATCGCGAGACCTACGTGCGCAACCTCGCTTATGCCGCCGAGCTTGCGCGAACAGCCGGCGTCATGATCGTCATCGAACCGATCAACCATCGCGATATGCCGGGCTATTTCCTGTACAAACAGGATCAGGCGCTCGATATCTGCCGCGATGTGGGCGCTGCCAATCTGCGCGTGCAATTCGATTTCTACCACTGCCAGATTGTCGAAGGCGATCTGGCAATGCGCTTCAAGCGCAGCTTTCCCAACGTCGGCCATATCCAGATCGCCGGCGTGCCGGATCGACACGAACCGGATCAGGGCGAAATCAATTATCCGTACCTGTTCGAACTGATCGACAGCCTCGGTTACGACGGCTGGATCGGTTGCGAATATCGTCCCCGTGCCGCGACGTCGGACGGATTGGGTTGGGTGCGTCCGTACCTCGGTACGGCTCGGTCGAAGTGAGGTGACGCGATGAAAGTACTGATTACGGGCGGTGCGGGTTTTCTCGGTCAACGTCTTGCGATGAGACTGCTGGAGCGCGGCGCCGTGAAGGGCCGTTCCGGGCGGACGGAGCCCATCGAGCAGCTTGTCCTGCTCGATATCGCCGCGCCGAAATGGGATCCGCAAGATACGCGTGTGTCGATTCAGGTTGGCGATATCGCGGACCACGCCGTGCTCGAAAAGGCGATCGATGCCGATACGGGCGTGATCTTCCATCTTGCCGCCGTGGTCAGCGGGCAGGCCGAGGAAGACTTCGCGCTTGGCATGCGGATCAATCTGGATGCGTCGCGCAACCTGCTCGAGGTTTGCCGCTCGCGCGGGCATCGGCCGCGCGTCGTGTTTACGAGTTCGGTGGCCGTCTACGGCGGTCAGTTGCCGGATACGGTGCTCGACGACACCGCGCTCAGACCGCAGTCGTCTTATGGCGCGCAGAAGGCGATGGCCGAGTTGCTGCTGACGGACTACACGCGTCGCGGGTTTGTCGACGGCATTGCCTTGCGGCTGCCCACTATCTGCGTGCGGCCGGGCCGGCCGAATGCCGCTGCGTCGTCGTTCGTCAGCGGGATCATTCGCGAGCCGCTGAACGGCGAGCGCGCGGTCTGTCCGGTGGCGGGCGGCACGCGCTTGTGGCTGTCGTCCCCGCAGCGCGCGATCGAATCGATGATCACGGGCAGCGAGATTGCGCAGCAGGCGCTGGATGGCATCACTGCGGTGAATCTGCCGGGGCTCTGCGTGAGCGTCGATGCGATGGTGGCCGCGTTGCGTGACGTGGCGGGCGACGATGTCGCGAATCGCATCGAATGGCAGCGTGAGCCGCGCATCGAAAACATCGTCGGCAGTTGGCCCGGGCAATGGGATACATCTCGCGCTCTACGGCTAGGGTTCGCCGGCGACGCGTCGTTTTCCGATGTGATCCGGCTTTACCTGGGAGAACTACATTCAAGCGAAGCACAGCGCGGCTGACATAACAACGAGGAAGCACCCATGAAGACCTACCGCATTGCAACGATTCCCGGCGACGGCATCGGCAAGGAAGTCATCCCGGCCGGCCGCCACGTGCTTGAAGTGCTGGCGCAGGGCAGCGACCGCTTCGCCTTTCAGTTCGAGGATTTCGACTGGGGCGCCGATTATTACCGTCAGCATGGCGTGATGATGCCGGCGAACGGCCTCGACGCGCTGCGCGACAAGGACGCGATTCTGTTCGGTTCAGCGGGCGATCCGGACGTGCCCGACCACATTACGCTCTGGGGCCTGCGACTGAAGATTTGCCAGGGCTTCGACCAGTACGCCAACGTGCGGCCGACGCGCATCCTGCCCGGCATCGACGCGCCGCTCAAGCGCTGCAAGCCCGAGGACCTGAACTGGGTGATCGTGCGCGAGAACTCGGAAGGCGAGTATTCGGGCGTGGGCGGCCGCGTGCACCAGGGCCATCCCATCGAAGCCGCCACCGACGTTTCGATCATGACGCGCGTCGGTGTCGAGCGCATCCTGCGTTTCGCTTTTCGGCTCGCACAGTCGCGGCCGCGCAAACTGCTCACGGTCATCACGAAGAGCAACGCACAGCGTCACGCGATGGTGATGTGGGACGAGATCGCGCAGCAGGTCGCCGCCGAATTTCCGGACGTGAAGTGGGACAAGGAGCTCGTCGACGCCGCGACGGCGCGCATGGTCAACCGTCCCGCCACGCTCGATACGATCGTCGCGACGAATCTGCACGCCGATATTCTCAGCGACCTCGCTGCAGCGCTGGCGGGCAGCCTCGGCATCGCGCCAACCGGCAACATCGATCCCGAGCGCCGCTATCCGTCGATGTTCGAGCCGATTCACGGTTCGGCGTTCGACATCATGGGCAAGGGGCTCGCGAATCCTGTTGGTACGTTCTGGTCGGTCGTGATGCTGCTCGAACATCTGGGCGAGCACGAGGCGGCCGCCCGGGTCATGCGGGCGATCGAGGCCGTGACGGGGGATCCGGCGCTGCATACGGGCGACCTTGGCGGCACGGCCACGACGCGGCAGGTTACGGATGCAGTGTGTCAATCGCTCGAAATTCTCAACATACGAGAATAATTCTTATATGTTGATATTCTAGGCTCGCCAAGTTACTCTTCCCTCCTCGGTTGGCAAACCGGCGAACGACGCCGCCCGCATGCCGGGATCCCCGCTGAAAAGGGGATCACCCCAGGAGAAACGCATTGGACAAGCAGAAACTCAAGGCCGCGATCATCGGCTCGGGCAACATCGGCACCGACCTGATGATCAAGATCATGCGGCACGGCAAGCACCTGGAGATGGGTGCGATGGTCGGCATCGACCCCAATTCCGACGGCCTCGCGCGTGCGGCGCGTCTTGGCGTGGCCACCACGCATGAAGGCGTGCAGGGCCTCGTGAATCTGCCCGTGTTCCAGGACATCGATGTCGTGTTCGACGCGACTTCGGCCGGCGCGCACGTCAAGAACGATGCGTTCCTGCGTCAGCACAAGCCCGGCATCCGCGTGATCGACCTCACGCCCGCGGCGATCGGCCCGTACTGCGTGCCGGTCGTGAACCTCGACGCCCATCTCGACGCGCCGAACGTGAACATGGTCACCTGCGGCGGCCAGGCCACGATCCCGATGGTGGCGGCCGTTTCGCGCGTCGCGAAGGTCCACTACGCGGAAATCGTCGCGTCGATCAGCAGCAAGTCGGCGGGCCCCGGCACGCGCGCGAACATCGACGAGTTCACCGAAACGACGTCGAAGGCCATCGAAGTGGTCGGCGGCGCCGCGAAGGGCAAGGCGATCATCGTGCTGAACCCGGCCGAGCCGCCCGTCATGATGCGCGATACGGTGTACGTGCTCTCGGAAGCCGCCGATCAAGCGAAGGTCGAAGCGTCGGTCGAGGAAATGGCCAAGGCCGTGAACGCCTACGTGCCGGGCTACCGTCTGAAGCAGAAGGTGCAGTTCGACGTGATCCCCGAAAACGCGCCGCTCAACCTCCCGGGCTTCGGCAAGTTCAGCGGTCTGAAGACCTCGATCTTTCTTGAAGTGGAAGGCGCCGCGCACTACCTGCCGGCCTACGCGGGCAACCTCGACATCATGACCTCGGCGGCGCTCGCCACGGCCGAGCGCATCGCCAGCTCGGTTGTCGCGGCTTAATCGGAAGGACTACGTATCATGAGCAAGAAACTCTACATCTCCGACGTCACGCTGCGCGACGGCAGCCACGCGATCCGCCATCAGTATTCGATCAAGAACGTGCAGGACATCGCCCGCGCGCTCGACAAAGCGAAGGTCGATTCGATCGAAGTGGCGCACGGCGACGGCCTGCAAGGCTCGAGCTTCAACTACGGTTTCGGCGCGCACAGCGACCTCGAATGGATCGAGGCGGTCGCCGACGTCGTCTCGCACGCGAAGATCGCGACGCTGCTGCTGCCCGGCATCGGCACGGTTCACGACCTGAAGGCGGCCTACAACGCGGGCGCGCGCATCGTGCGCGTGGCCACGCACTGCACGGAAGCGGACGTCTCGAAGCAGCACATCGAGTACGCACGCGAACTCGGCATGGACACGGTCGGCTTCCTGATGATGAGCCACATGACCACGCCGGAAAACCTCGCCATCGAAGCGAAGAAGATGGAAAGCTACGGCGCGACCACGATCTACGTGGTCGATTCGGGCGGCGCGCTCTTGATGAACGACGTGCGCGACCGTTTCCGCGCGCTGAAGGCCGTGCTCAAGCCCGAGACGACCACGGGCATGCACGCGCACCACAACCTGTCGCTCGGCGTGGCGAACTCGATCGTGGCGGTGGAAGAGGGCTGTGACCGTATCGACGCGTCGCTCGCGGGCATGGGCGCCGGTGCGGGTAATGCGCCGCTCGAAGTGTTCATCGCGGCAGCGGAGCGCATGGGCTGGAACCACGGCACCGATCTGTACACGCTGATGGATGCGGCCGACGACATCGTGCGTCCGCTGCAGGATCGTCCGGTGCGCGTGGACCGCGAGACGCTCGCGCTCGGTTATGCCGGCGTGTATTCGAGCTTCCTGCGCCACTCGGAAGTCGCGGCCAAGAAGTACGACCTGAAGACCGTCGACATCCTCGTCGAACTGGGCCGTCGTCGCATGGTGGGCGGTCAGGAAGACATGATCGTCGACGTCGCGCTCGATCTGCTGAAGTCGCGTTGAAAACGTGCCGATGACTGAGCCCGTATCGCGGTCATCGGCCGCTTCCACTGGCGGTAAAATCTGCGGATGAGCCGACCCAACGATTCCTCCCGCCCCCTCGCCAGCCAGACGCTGTTCCGCGGCCTCGACGTCGTCGATGCCGTGGCCGGCGGGGCGCACTCCGTTCAGGCGATCGCCGATGTTACGGGGATCGCATTCAGCACCGTGCACCGCCTCGCGTCCGCACTCGTGCAGGCGCGCTACCTGCATTTCGAACCGCGACGCGGCTACAAGCTCGGCAGCAAGCTGCTCGAACTGGGCTTTGCCGCCTATCAGGATTCGACGATCACCAACTGCGCGCGCGAAGACCTGGAAAAACTGGCGGCGCTGACGCTGGACACGATCCATCTCGCGATGCTCGATGGCGACAGCGTGATTTACCTCGACAAGATCGGCGGCCAGCGGCCCATCGAAGTCAATTCGCGCATTGGCGGGCGCAAGCCGATCTGTTCGACGGGCGTCGGCAAAGCGCTGATTCTCGACGAGGGCGAAGCGTCGTGGCGCGAGCGCTATGCCTACGATGCGCAGCACGACGGCGTGTTCATGCCGCTCGATCAATGGATCGCGGCCATGCGGACCTACGCGGTGGGCGGCTATACCTACGATATGGACGAGAACGGACCGGGCATCCGCTGCGTGAGCGCGCCGGTTCGCGACGCCACGGGCCGCACGGTCGCTGCCGTTAGCGTGACGGGAACCAGCGAGTACACGGACGAGGCGCGCATGCAGGAACTGATTCCCGTGGTACGACGCGGCGCGCAGTCGATCAGCGAGCGTTTGGGCTGGCGGCAGCGGACGCGCTGAATCCACGCTACACCGCCGCCTAACGTCCGGTGGTTTTACGACCGGAACGTGCTGAAAGACGTCCGCAAATCCGCTCCGCGTGGCAGCCAGCGTCCGGCCCGTTGCCCCGTGGATTGCCCTTCGTGCCACGACAGCACGCCATTTACCCACACGCTTTCAATCCCCGCGGCGGTCTGAACCGGGTCCGCGAAAGTCGCGCGATCGATGACCGTGGCCGGATCGAAAAGCACCAGATCGGCCTGATACCCTTCTTCGACGCGTCCGCGATCGGTGAGCCCGAAGCGCGATGCCGTCAACCCCGTCATCTTGTGGATGGCGGTCTCCAGCGGGAACAGCTTCAAATCGCGGCTGTAGTGTCCGAGCACGCGAGGAAAGGCCCCCCACAACCGTGGATGCGGTCGCGGATCATTTGGCAGTCCGTCTGAACCGATCATCGTCAGTTCATGGGCCAGAACGCGCCGGACGTCGTTCTCATCCATGTTGTGATAGACCGCGCCGGCGGGTTGCAGACGGCGTGCGGCTTCCATCAGCGACACGTTCCAGTCCGCAGCAATCGCCGCCAGCGTGCGCCCGGCCATTTCCGGGTGCGGCGTGGACCAGGTGATGTCGATGTCGAAATCGCTCGTGACCTGCTTGAGATCGAGCGTCGACGAACCGGCCGCGTAAGGGTAGCAATCGCATCCCACCGGTTGAAGGCGGCTCGCGGTGCTCAGACTGTCGAGCACTTCCTGGCTGCGCCCCCAGTTGCCCGCGCCCGCGCATTTCAGATGCGAGACGATCACCGGCACACGCGCATGCGCCCCGATGTCATACGCTTCCTGCATGGCGCCGAGAATGCCGTCGAACTCGGTACGCAGATGCGTGGTGTAAAGCGCGTTACAGGCGTCGAGTTCTTCGGCCAGGGCCTGCACTTCGGCGGTGTCCGACTCGAACGCCGACGCGTAGGCGAGGCCCGTACTCATGCCGATGGCGCCGTGTTCGAGCGCCTCGCGCAACTGCGCCCGCATGGCCGCGATCTCGGCGGCGCTCGCGCGTCGATCGAGGCGGTCCATGTGGTTGCTGCGCAGCGCGGTATGACCGATCAGCGCGGCGACGTTGACGCTCGGCCGCGCGGCAACGATTGCGCGCGTGTAATCGGCGAAGGTGGGGTAGGCGAAATCCTCGCGCTGGCCCAACAGGTTCATCGGATCGGGCGGATCGCCACGCAGGCTCACGGGCGAAGCGCTGATCCCGCAATTGCCGACCACGACCGTCGTCACGCCTTGCGTGAGCTTGGGCAGCATCTCGGGCTGGCGGATGACGTTGGTGTCGTCGTGGGTGTGCGCGTCGATGAAACCGGGCGACAGGGCCAGGCCCGCCGCCTCGACGACCGTCTGCGCGCGTTCGTTTGCCAGCTCGCCGCTCGCGGCGATCGTCGCGATACGGCCATCGGCCACCGCGACATCGGCTTGGCGAGGCGGCGCGCCCGTGCCGTCGTAGACCAGCGCGCCCAGGATCAGGGTATCGACCATCGGCTGACTCAGCGCGGCTTGTAGGCCGTCACGTCCATCTCGACCTTGGCGTCGATCATCAGCCGTGCTTCCACGGTCGAGCGCGCCGGACGATGATCGCCGAAGAGTTCCATGTACACGCGGTTGAAGCTGCCGAAGTCGCGTGCGTCGGCCAGCCAGACGCTCACTTTGGCCACGTCGTCCAGCGTGCAGCCGGCGAGCGCGAGCGCATCGCGCAGACGGCTGAAGACCTGGCGCGTCTGCGCTTCGATGCCGCCCACGATGACCTGCCCCTGGTCGTCGGTAGGCACCTGACCGGACACGAAGACGAAATCGCCAGCACGCGTGGCGGGCGACAGCGGACGCGCCTGGCGATCCGAAGCGATAGGGGACTGACCGAGCATTTCGACGGCTGACATGGCGACCTCAAAGTAATAAATTTACAGGTAAATCCAGGGAAAACGCTAAATTCGGTTTCTCATGGAGTGGAATACGATCCGGTTGTGTAATGTTATTACTCACGGAGACACGATGCAATCCCTCGACACTGGGTTAAACGGCGCGTCCGGCACCGTCGCACGCAGACGGGCCGCTTTCGGCGCTTCGGTCGGTACGTTGATCGAATACTACGACTATTACCTGTATGGCCTTGCGGCGGCCACCGTCTTTCCCAAGGTGTTTTTCCCGTCCGAAGACGTCACGATGGCGCAACTTGCGTCGTTTGCGTCGTTCGCGGTCGGCTTTCTGCTGCGACCGATCGGCGGTGTCGTGTTCGGACACATCGGCGATCGGGCGGGCCGCAAGGTCGCGCTGATGATCACCGTCATCGGCATGGGTCTCGCGACCGCCGCGATCGGCCTCATCCCGTCGGCGAACCGTTGGGGGGCGCTGGCGCCGCTGTTGCTCGTGCTGTGCCGCAGTCTTCAGGGGTTGTTCGTCGGCGGTGAAATGGGCGGTGCCGCGACGCTGATCGTCGAGCACGCGAAGCCGGGCAAACGCGGCTTCTACGGCTCGCTCCTGATCGTCGGCGCGGGTATCGCCAACGTGCTCTCGGCGGGTCTGATGGCCGTGCTCGCGCGCAACCAGGGCTGGTTCATGGACTGGGGATGGAGGTTGCCGTTCCTGTTCTCGCTCGTGCTGGTGGTCGTGGCGACGATCATGCGGTCAAGACTTGAGGAATCCGAAGAATTCAAGAAGCTCGTCGAGGAGCGCAAGCAGTCGCGCGAGAAGCACAAGGCGCCGTTGCTCGAAGCCCTCGTCAAGCATCCGAAGAACGTGATCCTCGGCATTTTCATGGGGCTCACGCAGAGTATCGCGGGCTACGTGGTGCTGACCTTCGGCCTGTCGCTGGTCGTGAAGGAAGGCGTGCCGGCCTGGGTCGGCTTCGTGGGGACCTTCATCGTCGGCGTGCTGCAGATCATCATGGCGCCGGTGTGGGGCGCGCTGTCCGACAAGATCGGCCGTCGCAGCCTCTATATCGCGGCGTCCATTTTCCTCGCGATCATCGTCTACCCGGTTCTGCTGATGTACCAGACCAAAGCGCCGCTGATGATCTGGCTCGGCATGGTCATCGGCTTCGTGATTCCGGGTGTGGCGATGCAGGCGACGTTCCAGACGATGCTCGCGGAGATGTTCGACGTCGAAGCGCGCACCACCGGTGTCGGCCTCGGCTATCAGTTGTCGAACGTGTTCGGCGGCGGCTTTGCGCCGATGATCTGCGTGGCGCTCGTCGCCGCCGCGGGCGGGGCGGTGTGGCCGGTGCTGGTGTATGTCGCGGTAATCGCTATCATCAGTGTTTTGGCGACGATCTTCGCGTCGCTGCGACCGGATACCGTGGCGCATGGCCATGACGGTTCGGCCGGTCTCGGCGCCGGCGGACCGGTCCAGTCCCGGAGTTAATACGATTGATGAACGATATGCTGCTCGACGCTCGATACAAAGGTTTTCCCCCCGCCGCCGCGCCCTGCGAGGCCGGTGAAATTGGCGCCCGCAACTGGCATCTGCTGGCCGACGATCTACCGTATCCGCTGGCGGTGCTGAGCCGTTCGGCACTGGCGCACAACCTCGCGTGGATGCAGGACTTCGCGCGCCGCAAGGGCATCGAGCTGGCCCCGCACGGCAAGACGACCATGTCGCCCGAGCTGTTTGCGCAGCAACTGGCCGCGGGCGCGTGGGGCATGACCTTCGCGACGATCTTCCAGGTGGGGATCGGCGTGGAGGCGGGTGCGCGCCGCATCATCGTCGCCAATCAGGTGCTGGCGGATGCCGACCTCGACGGGCTGGCCGCACTGCTCGCGCGGCATGCCGATCTGCGCGTGTGGTTCCTCGTCGATTCGCTGGCCCAGCTCGCGCTGATCGAAGACTGGGCACGGCGACGCAACTGGACGGGCCGCTTCGACGTGCTGCTGGAGATGGGCATCCCGGGCCAGCGTACGGGCTGCCGCACGCAGGATGAAGCGATGGCGCTGGCGCGTGCGCTCGCGCGCTCGCAGGTCGTGCGTTTGGGCGGCATCGAGTGTTATGAGGGCGGCGTGGCCCGTTGCGACAGCGAGCACGATGCACGCGAAGTCACGGCGCTGGTGCGGCGCGTCCTCGACGTCGCGCGCGCCTGCGATGCCGACGACCTGTTCGCGCAACCCGAGCTGATGCTCACGGCAGGCGGTTCGGCCGTCTTCGATCTGGTGGTGCCGTTGCTGCGCGCCCAGGGGTTGTCGCGTCCCGTGCGCGGCGTGCTGCGCTCGGGCTGCTACATCACGCACGATCACGGCAACTACGCGCGCTTCCTCAAGAACGTCGAGCAGCGCGAAGGCCTCGATGCCTCGCTGCGCCCCGCGCTGGAAGTCTGGGCGCTCGTGCAGTCCGTGCCGGAGCCGGGTCTCGCACTGCTGACCTGCGGCCGCCGCGACATTTCGTATGACCTGGAAATGCCGATCCCGCAGCGTCACGCGCCGCGCGGCGCCCGCACGTCGGCCGCCGTGCCGGCCGACTGGAAAATCAGCGCGCTGAACGATCAACACGCCTACCTGCGCTTTGACGAGAAGGGACTAACGCCCCAGGTGGGCGACCGGATTGCGCTCGGCATCTCGCATCCGTGTACGACCTTCGACAAATGGCGCTGGCTGCCCATCATCGAAGACGATGGCCGCGTGAGCGGCGCCGTGCGGACCTGCTTCTGATGGCGGCGGGGCTGCTCAAAAAGCTGCGCGACCGCTTGCCGGCGCTGCCCGACGCGCAGCGCCGTGTCGTGCAATGCGTGCTGGAAGATCCGCGCACCGCCGTTGCCGCCACGGTTGAGCAACTGGCGCAGCAGGCGGGCGTGTCGATGCCGACCATCGTGCGCACTTGCCGCGCCTTCGGTTATGAATCGGTGCGCGAGTTCATGCTGGCGCTCGCGCAGGATCTCGCCATCACCGGTTCGTGGCTGCATCGCAGTGTGTCGGCCGAGGACAGCGCGCAGGACACCGTCAGCAAGATCGTTCACGCGGCCGTGTCGTCGCTGACCGAACTGGGCCGCGGCATCGACGTCGCCATGATCGAACGCGTCGTCGATCGTCTGGCGAAAGCGAGCCGCATCGACTGTTATTCGGTTGGCGCGGCGTCGACCTTTATGGCGCAGGAACTGCAAAACCGTCTGTTTCGCCTCGGCCTCACGGCCAACGCCATCTTCGATCTGCACCAGCAACTGGTGTCGGCTAGCACGCTGGGTCCGGACGGCGTGGCCTTCGTGATCTCCCACGTGGGCCGCATGCCTTACACGCTGGAGGCCGTCAAGTTCGCGCGCGCGCAAGGCACCACCGTGGTCGCGCTGACCCAACCCGGCACGCCGCTGGCCGAAGTGGCCGACCTGCCTCTGCTGGTCTCGGTGCCCCAGGACGCCGTGATGCGCGTGGGCACCGAAGCCTATCTGGCGCATCTGGTCGTGATCGAAATGCTGATGGTGCGCCTCGCCCAGCAACTGGGTCCGGTGGCCACGCGTGGCCTGCGGCAGTACCGCGAACTGCTGCAGAAATATGGTTTCGACAGCGCCGAATATTCCGGTGCACGCGAAATCGGCGACGAGCCCAAGCACCGCGAATGAGGTAAAGCGCTTCGGGCACGATTCCGGGCGCGATCATTGCTCTCTCTCATCTTCCGTTGATCGTTGCGTTACGAAGTGCTTTCAATCGGCGCCACGATTCGCATTGCCCGGATAATCAGCGTATCCGACCATGCCCTCGACCATGAAAGATAGAGCAACCGTAGTGTGCTGGCAGCACGGCAGGATCCTCCTCGTCGAACGGGGACGATCGCGCTGGTCGCTGCCCGGCGGCACGATCCGGCGCGACGAATCGCCGGCCGATGCGGCCAGACGCGAACTCAACGAAGAAACGATGCTCGCGGGGCATGAACTCGGCTATCTGTTCCAGTTCGGCGGACTCAACAAGCGGCACCACGTTTTCTACTCGGTTCTGCCTACCGATGCGCGGCCCGAACCCGCTAACGAGATCGTTCGATGCCGATGGTTCCGGCCGCAGAAGATCGGCACGCTGTTGACCAGTGTGCCGACGCGGGAAATCGTGAGGCTCATCTTTACGCACAGTGAAGGCGCTGCGGTGTGACGTCGCTCGCGGATCAAACCTGTCGACCGGGAAAACGCGAAAGGGCTTCTTCCACAGCCTGTGCGAGCCGCACGACTGACGCATCCATCTGCTCGACGGGAACTCCGGCATAGCCCAGCGCCAGGCCGTTATAACGCTGCGCCTCGGCGTGATCGAGGCAATACAGGCTGAGCGGACGAATCGCCAGTTCCTTTTCCCAGGCCCGAGCGGCAACGACCGTGTCCGCGACGGGCACATCGAGCCGCGCGCTCAGATGCATGCCGCCCGCGCCGCCCGAAACCGTCATGGCGCCACGCAGACGCCGCTCCAGCGCATCGAAAAGTGCGGCCCTGCGTTCCGCGTACAGCTTGCGCATACGTCGTAGATGCAGGCTGTACTGGCCGCTCTCGATGAAATCGGCCAGCGCCATTTGATCCATCACGCGTCCTTGTGGCGCGAGCGCGCCGAGCACCTGCGCCACGGCATCGACGATCTGCGGCGGCACGATCAGAAAGCCGAGCCGCAAGGCCGGAAACAGCGTCTTGCTGAACGTGCCGAGATAGAGCACGGGAGCGTCGGGCGCCAGGCCCTGCACCGCCGACAAGGGCGCGCCTTCGTGACGGAACTCGCTGTCGTAATCGTCCTCGACGATCCAGGCGTCGTGTCGGCGCGCCATGTCGATCAATGCCACGCGCCGGTCCATCGACAACACGCCGCCGAGCGGATATTGATGCGACGGCGTGATGTAGACGAGGCGCGGTGGCGTCGCCCGCCAGTGGGCGGCGGTGGGCGCGATGCCGTGCAGATCCACGGGGATCGGTACGAGCTTGAGGCCCGCCGCCTGAAATGCCGCGCGCGCGCCGCGATAGCCGGGATTCTCGATCCAGGCGATGTCGCCGGCGTCGGCCAGCAGGCGCGCCACGTGGTCCAGGCTCGATTGCGTGCCTTCGGTGATGAAGACCTGCTCCGCGTTGCAGCACACGTTGCGCGAGATGCGCACGTACTCCGCGATGGCACGACGCAGACCGGAGTAGCCGCGACTATCCGCGTAATCGAGCGCGGTCCAGTCGGCGCGTTGCCATGCGCGGGCGAGCGCGGTCCGCCATTGTCCGAGCGGAAACGCATCGAGCGCGGGCAGGCCCGGGCGGAACGCCGCGGGTTGCGCACCGGCGGCGTCGGCTGCCGTAGCGAGTCCGTCGGTACGGCGCGACAGGGTCCGGGCAAACGCGTCCGGGCGTGCCGGCATTGTGTTCGTGAGCCCCGGATACACCGCAACGGTGCCTTGCCGCGTGGCTTTGAGCAGGCCCTCGGCCATCAGACGCTCATAGGCGTACAGCAC
>Ga0131853_10001701_pt1 | contig 39248 bp, 34 predicted proteins | sample TergutLab28metaG_FD_92764 | JGI IMG/M metagenome (GOLD analysis project Ga0131853, IMG submission 92764) | Labiotermes labralis P1 segment gut microbial communities from Petit-Saut dam, French Guiana - Lab288 P1 (version 2) (version 2) | ecosystem: Host-associated > Arthropoda: Insects >...
CATTCATGGTACTATTTTGTAAGGATAAGCTGCGCAGCTTGCGCATCGCAGCCCACTTTTGAAACAGTATCAAATTAATTGCAAGCAATAATTTGATACTGTTTCAAAAGAATTTAACTATAAAACATATCCATTATCTTATCACATGCAACCAATAAAGGCAACATGCATTGATAATCTTGCCACATTCACCAGTTACGTAACAACCCGTCCGATGTTCCATATAATAAAATATCAAAGGTTCAAGGAGGTGTGCAGTATGTGGTTTGGCGGATGTAGACCATGGGGCTGGGGCTGGGGCTTCGGTGGCTGGGGTTGCGGCTGGGGCTGCGGTTGGGGCCGTGGCTGGGGCTGGTAAGCTTCTGGCAAGTAATTGGTAACAAGTACCTGGTAACACCTAATAACTAAAATGCCCTTATAGGCATAAGTTTACTCTTACATAAATAGCGGAAGCCCTGCAAAATCGCTACATGGGTAGCAATTTTGCAGGGCTTGGCTTGGCGGATTAACTTTAAAAGCATGTTTTTGACATAACTTCTATTATTATTTTAATACCCTGAACCATTCCGGGGACATAACAGCGCTCGTCAGTAGAATGGGTTGTATAACCTAACAGCATATTATCCAGATAAGGCCTGAACCTATAACAACAATCACAAATATCCTCAAAGTAACGGCAGTCGGTACCGCCAAGCACAAGGCCCGGTAATACTGTAACATCTTTGATAAATTTATTCGTTGCGTTTACTATAGCCTCAAACCCAATTGAATCAATGCTTGAAATTTTTGAGGGGTTTAGCCCTTTTGTCATGAAAATATTAAGCTCAGCATCATTAGCTGTATCTATGCAATGCTTGAGAACAGAGTCGCAGGTTCCCTCCGGCGCTATACGGAAATTAATTAAAGCCCTAACAGACTGAGGCAGTACATTAGGCGCAGGGGAGCCGTTAATCATAGTAAGAGCTGTAGTTGTATGAACCATAGGAGCTAAGTTTGTGCTGCACAAATAGTCTGCAAATGCTTGGCTCTCAGTATCAATTTCTTTGACATAACTTTTAAACGGCTCTTCAGTTATAACAGGCTCAAGTGCTTTAAACATACTTGCAGTAACTTCGTTTAAATGCGCTGGTAATTGATTGTCCTCAATTTTACTTATGGCCTTGGCTACCTTGCCCAGAACCGTTCCCTTTCCCGGCCTTGAGCTGTGGCCGCCTGCTCCTGTGCCTTCAATGGCTACATCAATATACCCCTTCTCAAAAATATCCACTCTGGCTATAAGGGCACCGGGTGCACCAAATTCACCGCCCATTTTAAAGCCGCCGCCTTCATCCATTACAAACTCCAGCTTCACGTCTTTTTTCTCAATATACTCTTTGCAGGCCAATGTGCCGTTTACGCCCATAGTTTCTTCGTCATGGCCAAAAACAAAGTATATATCACGTTTTGGTATATGGCCCTTTTCAAGAAGGTACTCAGCGGCAAAAAGCTCACCCAAAACTTGGCCCTTTGTGTCAATAGCACCTCGGCCCCATACAAAATCACCGTCTATATAACCGCTAAAAGGCGGATGAGTCCAATCACCCTCCGTTCCGGGAGAGACAGGCACCACATCTAAGTGGGCCATAAAGAGAGCCGGCTTTAGTGATGCATCGCTGCCTTTCCAGTGAAAAACCAGCGACCATTCATTTATTACAACCTTCTCCATATGTTTATGTACCAGCGGAAAAGCGCCTTCCAAAAAGGCATGCAAAGCCTTAAACGCTTTGCCGTCCATACGGCTTTCATCTTCATAAGATACAGTAGGAAATGTAATCGCCTTGCTTAGCGCTTTTGCTATTTTTTCTTTGTCTAAATCACTGTAATCAGGCGTGTCGGTAAAGTGCTTTGTAATATCTTGAATATTCATGAGAATCGCCTCCGAGCTTTATTTATATTCTTATAAAGAATCAGTATTAATAAAGCACTTTACTTAAAAACTCTTTGGTCCTTGCGCTTACAGGGTCACCAAATATTTGCTCAGGCGGGCCGTTTTCTTCTATCCTGCCATCGTCCATAAAAAGAACTCTTTTTGAAATTTCTTTAGCAAAACCCATTTCATGAGTGACTATTATAATAGTCATACCATTTAGCGCAAGATTTCTAATAACCTCTAAAACCTCGCCTACCATCTCAGGGTCGAGGGCTGATGTAGGTTCATCAAAAAGCATAACCTCGGGGCCCATTGCAAGAGCTCTGACTATAGCCATACGTTGTTTCTGTCCGCCGGAAAGTCTTTTAGGGTACTCATTAATCTTATCTTCAAGGCCAACCTGTTTAAGAAGCTGAGCGGCTTTCTCATCGGCCTCTTCTTTCTTCATTTTCTTAGTGAGCACGGGTGCAAGCGTTATATTCTCTCTAACCGTTAAGTGAGGAAACACGTTAAACAGCTGGAAAACCATGCCCATTTTTTGCCTGTGAGTGTCAATATCCACATCTTTGTGAGTTATGTCCACCCCTTCAAAAAAAACCTGACCGCTTGTTGGCTTTTCAAGGAGGTTCAAACATCTCAAAAATGTGCTTTTACCGCTTCCCGAGGGGCCTATTATAGATACAATTTCACCTTTATGAATTTCTTCATTTATGGATTTTAATACCTTTAATTTTCCAAAATCTTTGCACAAATCAACAGTTTTAATCACTGGTAGCAAGCCTCCTCTCGTATGCCGCCACAAGCTTTGACAGCGAGAATGTGACAACAAAATATATTACGCCCGCAATAATAAGTGGTTCCATACTTAAAAAAAGAGCGCCCCTCAGAACATTTACCTGGGTCATCAAATCACCTAAGAAAAATACAGATGCCAACGATGTTTCTTTAATAACCATTATAAATTCATTACCCAACGTAGGTAAAATGTTCTTAATAGCTTGAGGAAGAATTATTCGAGTCATCGTTTGCACCGGGTTTAAACCCAGACTTCTTGCGGCCTCAGTCTGACCTTTATCCACCGCCTGTATTCCGGCCCTGATAATTTCTGCCACATAGGCCGAGCTATTTAACACAAGCGCAACAAGAATTGATGTAAACGGGGCCATATCAACACCTGTAACCATAGGCAGCATAAAGAAAAACACATATAACTGCAAAAGAAGCGGTGTGCCTCTTATTACTTCAATGTAAGCAGTTGTGAGAAGCCGTACAGGCTTAAATTTGGTCATTTTACATATGGCAATGGCAGAGCCAAAAACCGTGCCTAAAAATACGGTCAGCGCGGATAAAAGAAGAGTAACCCACAGACCTTGCAGAAATACATGGTTAAATCTCACAAATACTGTTATTATGTTTTGAAGCAAAGTAATTCCCCTTTTCCAGAAATATATTTCTCATTTAAGTTGATAACACCTCCTCTTTTAGAGGAGAGGAGGTGTTAGTTTATGCATTTAGTTTAGTTTAAAGCAAGAGTATCAGCCAGTATTTCAGCCTCTCCAAGCCATTCGGTATATAAACCTCGTTCTACTACTATATCTATTATTTCTTCTATTCTGTCAAAAAGCTCTTGAGATCCGTTAGGAATTGCCAAAACTGTTCCTAGGCTATCGCCAAGTTCAAAATGGAATTCACTCATGGCAAGGTCGCTGTAATTTCTTACAAACTGTTCCCCTACTGTGCCGCCAATTGCCAATGCATCAATTCTGCCAGTGCGAAGCAACATAATACCATCAGGTATAGTTGATACAAGCTGAACCCTTGCATTTGGAAGCTGAGTTTCAACATTTTGAAGCTGTAAGGAAGCATTTTGTGCGCCTACAAGCAAGTCATCAAAATCTTCGGCTGTTTTAAGTGTGTCCGCCATAGCCAATGGAATCATAATACCTTGGTAAGAACCTGTATTGTAAGGTTTTGTCAACATCATCTGCCCTACCCTCTCCTCTTTCCAAGTAAGGCCGCCAATGTTCATGTCGGCTCGGCCCATTTGGACAGCAGCTAAAGTTGCGGCAAAATCCATAGGCTCTATTACAAGCTCAACACCAAGCTCTGCTGCTATAAATTTACCTAGTTCAATATCAGCGCCTACTATGGCTTCTTGGCCGGATAAATTAGGGTTCATGAAAGTGAATGGAGCATAGTCCGGTGATGTTACCATTGTTATTTTGCCGTCAGCAAGTATTTGCTCAAGCCTATTGGCAGGCTCAGCCGCCGCCGGAGTATTTGGAGCTGTAGCCGGAGCGCTTGGAGCCACTGTGTTTGCACATGCTGCCAAAGTAGCAATGCTGAAAAGTAATGTAAGTAATAAAGCTATTTTTTTCATGATATGTACCTCTCTTTTAATTATTTTTAGTGCAGAGTTATTTTTAACTCTACTTTGCTTTCGCAAAGTCTCGTTGAACAATTTAGGAAAAACACTTCACATTGATCAGTGTTCCTCCCCTACATTCATATTATATACACAAAATATGTAAATTGCAACACAAATATACAAAAATATGAATATTTATGCACATTGACTTTTTCTTTGCCCTTTAAAATACTTAATTCATAAAATTGCACAAACAAAAAAGCCGCTAAGCGGCTTCGAAAATGTTGCCATATATAACAAGCAGATTATTTTGAAACATTTATAAAACATTTCTCATTAATTTTACAGTTTTCAAAAAAAATCCCATTTTCTATGTATGATATGTTTTTAGCAACATCGTACTGTACATTAAATACATTAATATCCAAGATTTTATTAATGTTATCAGGCTTAACAAACCACCCCAGTACATTAATTTGCCTATATCTCATAAACAAATAAATTTTAGCCAGCCAAAAATCACTTAAAGAATTTTGTGACAGGTATCCTTTCAGAAAATTATTAATTATCGTTAAAGCAAATTCATTCCGGCAAGAAATCCCGTCCGCTACTCCCCACCACAGAGCATGATACAGTGCAATACTTATATCAAGAGCAAACCAGCCATACATACAGTCATCAAAATCAAGCACATTTATTTCATTGTTTCCTATAAGAAAGTTTTGCTGGTGCAAATCAGAATGGATTAGCCCGTATGAATCATTATCTCTGGGAAGGTTTTCTATTTCATTTACAATTTGCTCCATAATACGATATACGGTTGGTACGCATTTAATAGCGTTTTTCGAATAAAAATAATTTTCATCAACAAATAGTGCTCTGCTTTCACCGGGATTATATTGCTTTGTCAGGCAATGCATTTTGCCCATTACTTTTCCCCAATTGTAAAAAGTTGTGCTGTTCCATTTGCTTTCATCATTTTTATCCCAGAAGCTTCCTTGCAATTCGTTGAACACACAGACTGAATAAACTTTTCCATTCTCATTAAAAGTTTCTGCAAATTTACCGCTCTTTGATTTTATAACTGCCGGGGTTTTTATTTCCTTTTGCAAATAGGTCATCCACTCTATCTCGGCTAGTATACGTTTAAGCGGACGCTCACCAATTCTTAAATAAAACCTCTTTCTATTCTTTTGAAACTTATATACTAGATTTGAGCCGCTTAACACATATTCGAGAGTGTTAACATCAAATTCGTAGCAGTTTGAGGCAAATTTCAATATGTCATCAGCCGGCATTTTATATTCCTTTCAAAATTCCTATGCAAAAAAGGTATTTCTAATTTGATGTATATAATGCTCTAAATGTTTATGCATAACAAGCAAGGCATTTTCTAAATCTTTTTTCTTAATGCACTCCGTAAGGTGGACTAAAGAGCCCATATCACCTACTTCTTTAAGGCTGGAGTCAACCTTTTTCATATAATACCACCAGCGCTGCTCTGAGTAGTTAAGTTCTTCCAAATACCTCAAAAGAACAGCATTATTGCATAACTTCCACAAGGTTTCATGATAAGCAACATCCAGCTCTATAGCCTTAATGGAAGACATATCAACCGTTTCACACTGCTTGCCCAAATCTTCGAGCTTGCTCATCTGCTCATCAGGAATGCCCTTTTCTATCACCGTAGTTATAACAAGGCTTTCCAGAGCTCTGCGCACCTCAAAATTATTTCGAAGCTCATTAACCTCTATATTAGAAACTTGTATGCCAATCTTTGGAATGGTAGTAACCCATTTTTCGTTCTGCAATGTTTTTAGCGCCTCACGAACAGGGGTGCGGCTTACGTCAAACTCATAAGAGAGAGCATTTTCACTTATTATTTCACCCGGGTCATATACATTTCGTATAATTCTTTTTTTAAGCTCATTGTATATATTTTCAACAGTTGTTTCTGCCACTTTATCACCTCATCTTGGATTATTCTAGTATACAATAAATATTTACTCTTGTCTTTGTGCAAAATTACCAATTGTGCTTTTTGTACAAAATGCCATATTTTTTTCTTTTGTTTACAGAATATTTTACTTATGATAAAATAAATTTAACTTGTATACAAATTGCATTTATGGTAAATTTAGAGCAATCATAAACAAATGGAGGGGATTTTTTGGAGAAAGTTTACAAAATGCTTATTATTAACCCCGGTTCGACCTCTACTAAAATAGCCGTTTACGAAAACGCTAATCCCTTATTTGAAAGTAATTTACCTCACACCACTGATGAGCTTGCCCCTTTTTCAAGGTTGGCCGATCAGCTTGATTTTAGGCGTGAAGTATTAGAAAAAGCGCTTAATGAGCGCAATATTACTTTTTCTGACCTTGATGGTATAGTCAGTCGCGGAGGGCTTACTCGCCCTGTTGAATCCGGTATCTACGAAATAAATGAGCTTATGGTGAATGAGCTTAAAAGCGCTAAGTACGGTGAGCACGCCTCCAATCTTGCATCAATGATTGCTTTTGAATTATCGAAAAAATACGGCCTGCCCTGCTGGATAGCTGACCCTGTTGTGGTAGATGAAATGCAGGATATAGCACGGTTCTCAGGCATTCCCCAAATACAGCGCAAAAGTATTTTTCATGCCCTTAATCAAAAGGCAGTTTCCCGCCGAGTAGCGCGAAACATGGGTAAAGGCTATGATGAGTGTAATTTTGTTGTAGCTCACTTAGGCGGCGGTATTTCTGTGGCAACTCACAAAAAAGGCAAGTGTATAGATGTTAATAATGCCCTTGGCGGCGAAGGCCCTTACAGCCCTGAACGTGCCGGCGGTGTTTCTGCTTTTGGCCTTCTTGATATGTGTTTCTCAGGTGAATACGCCAAAGACGAAATCAAAAAGCTTCTGGTCGGTAAAGGCGGCTTGAGTGCATATCTCGGCACTAATGACGGCCGCGAAATTGAACGCAGGATTAAAGATGGTGACAAGGAAGCCGAAGAAGTGTTCTACGGTATGGCTTATCAAGTTGCTAAAGAAATTGGTGCCGCTGCTACTGTTCTTAGCGGCAGCTTAGACGCTGTAATTTTAACAGGAGGCCTTGCTCACAATAAAGGCTTAACGGATTTTATTGAAAGTATGGTTAAATACATTTGCCCTGTGGTGGTTTATCCCGGCGAGGACGAGCTTTTGGCTCTGGCAGAAAGTGGTTATAGGGTGCTTAGCGGACAGGAAAAAGCGAGGATTTTTATTTAGAGAATATATCAAGGAGGGTTAATTATGAAAAATTTAGAAATTAAAACATTTTTGACCGGTCAAAAGAAAATTAAGCCAACTGACAGCAGCAGCAGTCTCAATCTTGGATTTGGAAAGTACTTTTCAGACCATATGTTTACTATGGACTATGATGAAGAAACCGGCTGGCATGACCCTAAAATCATCCCTTACGGGCCTATGCAAATTGAGCCGGCGGCTATGGTTTTCCACTATGGCCAATCAGTGTTTGAGGGGCTTAAGGCTTATAAATCTCCCGAGGGTAAAATTCTTCTTTTCAGACCCTTGGATAATTTCAAAAGGCTCAATCGTTCTGATGAGAGAATGTGCATTCCATACATAGACGAAGAGTTTGCTTTAAAAGCACTTTTAGAGCTTGTAAAAATTGATGCCGACTGGGTTCCCGAGGCACCGGGCGCATCACTTTACATAAGGCCATTTGTTATAGCTACCGAACCTTCTGTAAAAGTTGCTTCGGCCAAACAGTTTAAGTTCATCATAATACTTTCTCCTGTTGGGCTTTATTATTCCTCAGGCCTTGCCCCTGTTGATATACTTGTTGAAGATAAGTACGTTAGGGCAGTTAGGGGCGGGCTGGGCGAAGCTAAAGCCTCAGCTAATTACGCCGCCAGCTTAAAAGCACAGGAAAGGGCCCTCAAAAGCGGTTACGCACAGGTTATGTGGCTTGATGGCGTTGAGAGAAAGTATGTTGACGAAGTTGGTGCAATGAATGTGTTTTTCCTGATAAACGACGAGCTTGTTACCCCTGAATTAAACGGAAACATTTTAGCCGGTATTACAAGAGACTCTGTTATTCAAATGGCTAAGCACTGGGGCCTTAAAGTCTCTGAACGAAGATTAGGTATTGCAGAGGTTTTTGATGCTGCCCGTGACGGCTCCTTAAAAGAAGCTTTCGGCTGCGGCACTGCCGCCGTTATCTCACCTATTAGAAGTTTCCTTATGGGCGATGAAAAGGTTCAAATAGCTGACGGTCAAACAGGCCCCCTTTCTGAGAAAATTTTCAACGCTTTAACCGGCCTGCAATTTGGAAGAGAAGAAGATCCATTTGGCTGGTCAATGGAAGTTAAACTTTAAAAAAGGAGCACAAAAAGTGATAAAAAACTTTGAACAACTGCTAAAAGAAGCTCAAAGCCGCTCAGGTAAAAAAATTGCTGTAGCAGAGGCTGCTGACTCTGATGTTTTGCTGGCTGTAGAAAATGCCAGAAAAAAAGGCATTGCCGGAGCAATACTCGTAGGCAACGAGATTGAGATTAAAAAAATAGCCGCTGAAAATAATATTGACATTTCAAATTATGAAATAATTCATTCCGATGACAAAGCCGAAAGCGCTCTTATCGCTGCCAAGCAAGTAGCTGCCGGAAAAGCCTCTGTAATGATGAAGGGGCTTGTAGATACATCAATATTCTTAAAGGCCGTTTTGGACAAAGATATAGGCCTTCGCACAGGTAAGCTTATTACTCAAACAACTGTATTTGAAGTACCCGGCCGCGAGCAATTTATATTCGTCTCCGACCCGGCTATTACCACAGCTCCCGACGTGGCTCAAAAGAAAGACATTATAGAAAACGCCTGCTTTGTTGCGTCCAAATTGGGCTATGAAAACCTACAGGTTGCTCCTGTTTGCGCTGTTGAAAAATTTAACCCTAAAATGCAGGCTACGGTAGATGCACAGGAACTGCATGAAATGAATGAGCGCGGTGAAATAACCGGCTGCTATGTATCCGGCCCAGTTTCATTAGATGTAGCTGTTTCAGCTGAAGCTGCCGCTCATAAAGGTTTTAAAGACAAAATTGGCGGCTCTGCCAACATCCTTCTTATGGATGATATTGAATCGGGTAATGTGCTTTACAAATCCATAGTATATTTTGCCGGCGGTGTTGGTGCCGGTGTTGTAATGGGCGCTAAATGCCCTATAGTTCTTACAAGCAGAGCGGATTCTGATATTTCTAAGTTTTATTCTATTGCCACTGCTGTGCTTATTTCGTAAGTAAAGGGAGGGTTTTAATTGGGAACTGTTAAGTTTAAACAGGATGAATGCAAGGGTTGCCGCTTATGCGAGAGCGTTTGCCCTAAGAAAATTTTGAGCCTTGATGAAACAAAGGTAAATCCTAAAGGCTATAACCCTATGACTTGTACTGATATGGAAAAATGCATAGGCTGCGCCTTTTGTGCTGCTATGTGCCCTGATTTGATTATTGAAGTGTATAGATAAGGAGGCGAATTACTTGGAAAAAAGGTTCATGAAAGGCAATGAAGCTATCGCAGAGGCGGCTGTAATGGCCGGCTGCCGCCACTTTTACGGTTACCCCATAACACCGCAGAATGAAATACCTGAATACCTTTCTTGGAGGCTTCCTGAGCTGGGAGGCACATTTTTACAGGCAGAAAGCGAAGTTGCCGCTATAAACATGTGCTATGGCTCAGCCGGTGCAGGCGCCAGGGTTATGACCAGTTCATCAGGCCCCGGACTGTCACTTAAGGCCGAAGGCATATCTTATATAGCCGGGGCTAACCTCCCCTGTGTTATTGTAAATATTATGCGTGCCGGTCCCGGCCTAGGTTCCATACAGCCGGCCCAGTGCGATTATTTTCAAGCTACAAAAGGCGGCGGCCACGGCGACTATAATTGTATAGTATATGCCCCCACTACTGTTCAGCAAGCGGTGGATTTGACTCAGCTTGCCTTTGACAAAGCCGATGAATATAGAACGCCTGTCATAGTTTTAGGCGATGGAGTTATAGGCCAAATGATGGAGCCTGTGGTAATTAATGAGAAAAAACCTATAAAGGTAGACAAAAGCTGGGCCACAGTGGGCTGGAGTGATAAGAGCAGGCCAAGAGCCATTACAAACTCTTTATCCTTAGTTCCCACCGAACTTGAACAATGGAACTTAAACCTGCAAGCCAAATATAATAAAATTAAAGAAACTGAAGTTCTATACGAAACTTATAACATGGAAGATTCTGACATATTAGTAGTAGCCTTTGGCTCAACCGCTCGTACTATACGTTCTGCCATTGATGAAAATGAGCTTAAAGGCCATAAAATCGGTTTATTCACACCTATTAGCCTATGGCCCTATCCTGAAAAAGAACTTAGGGAGGCCGCAAAAGGCAAAAAATGTGTTCTTGTTGTTGAAACTAATGCCGGTCAAATGCTTGAAGATGTTAAGCTTTCTGTTGGAGACAGCGTTCCTGTTCACTTCTATGGCAGAATGGGCGGCATCATCCCAACTGCCGAAGAAATATTCGCTGAAATTGTTAAGTTAGGGGAGGTGCAATAATGAGCGCTACACAAGTGTTTAAAAAAACACCTATGCTTAGAGATGTGAAATTTCATTACTGCCCCGGCTGTACACACGGTATTATTCACAGACTTGTAGCCGAGAGTATAGAAGAGCTTGGCCTTGCCGATAAAGCTATAGGTGTGGCTCCTGTTGGCTGTTCTGTTTTGGCATATGATTATTTTAACTGTGACATGCAAGAAGCCGCTCACGGCAGAGCTCCTGCTGTTGCTACAGGCATTAAAAGAGTACATCCTGACGCCTGTGTGTTTACTTACCAAGGTGACGGTGACTTGGCTTCCATAGGTACTGCTGAAATTATTCATGCTGCTGCCCGCGGTGAAAACATTTCAGTCGTTTTTGTAAACAATGCCATTTATGGTATGACAGGCGGTCAGATGGCACCTACTACTCTTGTTGGTCAAAAAGCCACTACTTCACCCCACGGCAGGGATAAAGTAGCTGCTGGTATGCCTATCCGCATGAGTGAGGTTTTGGCGCAAATAGATGGCTCTTATTACATTGAGAGGGTAATGGTTGCCGATGTAGCGTCTGTTAACCATGCCAAAAAAGCCATTAAAAAATCCCTTCAATATCAAATGGAAGGTAAAGGTTTCTCAATGGTTGAAGTTCTTTCCACTTGCCCTACAGGCTGGTATATGTCGCCTGTAGATTCTCTTGAGTGGCTTAAAAAGGATATGGTAGATTACTATCCCCTGGGTCTTATAAAGGAGGGTAACTAATGAATACTAAGTTAATTTTTGCCGGCTACGGCGGGCAAGGCGCTCTTCTCAGCGGCCAGCTTATAGCTTATGCCGCCATGCTGGAAGATAAGCATGTTACCTGGTTTCCTTCCTATGGGCCGGAAATGCGCGGCGGTGCCGCTAACTGCTCAGTTATTATAAGTGATAAACGAATCGGTAGCCCTATTATTCAAAATGCCGATGCGGTTATTGCCTTAAATCAGCCTTCATTTGACAAGTTTGAAGCTCAGGTAAAACCCGGCGGGGTCATTATATACAATACTTCAATGACAGATGCCAGCCTTAAAGAAAGCCGCACTGACATTAAATATGCAGGCATTCCTATATCTGAAATGGCTAATGAGCTTGGCAACTTAAAAGTAGCCAATATGATAGCTCTCGGCTGCCTGAATGAGATTATATCCTGCACCAAAAATGAATCTTTAATAGAAGCTTTAAAGTATAAACTTGGTGAAAAAAAAGCCAACCTTATTGAACTCAATAAAGTGGCTATGGAAAAAGGCAAAGAAGCTGCAAAGTGAACTCCCCTGCCCCAAGAGTCCGTGGCAAAGGACTTTTGGGGTGATTTTAGCCGTGAAAAAATATTGTATTTTAATCAGGATTAGTATTATAGTCGTTTAAGGCCAAAATGGTCTTAAACGACACCCCTCATGAGCCCATTTGCGAAGCACAGTCCTGATTAGGTTCAAAAGACTATAATTATTAATCTTAAAGGCTGCCCTTCAAAACCGGAAGTGCAGCCCTTTGTTATGTTCATTATGTAAAGTAAATAAATTACCAAATCAGCTTATGAAAAGTCTTAGAATTATTATAAAAACCCTCATCCTTACTTATTTCGCCACCAAATTTTTTTTCTATTTCCTCAAGATATGACATGAAAGTTTCAATTGCCACAGCAAGTTCCTCGTCATGATAACTAACATAGGATGAAACAGATGCCTGCCCTTTAACCAGAATGTCATTAACCTTACTGTCTTTTAAAATTCGAACTTCATCCATAGGCTTCTTAAACTTACCGTGAATTTCAGAAATGTATAGCGACATATCCTCTTCTCCAAAGTTTTTATCGTCTACATTCCTGATTTTTCCTACAAACTCATAAACCATAAACTTAGCACCAGCCTTCAATATTTTGAAAAGCCCTTTAATCTTCCGTCTTTTCATTATCAACTATGCCGGTAATGATAAGGCGCAAATTATTCATATTCATAAGATCAACAATATCACCACTCTCAAGCATACGAAGAATGGGGCGCAATGTATGAGAGTTGTCTATTACCACCCCAAGTTTACCATTAGAAAGTTCAACACAGGTATTTAAAGGATAGAAATCAATTTTTTTAATAAAAGCTATTACAACATTATAGTCAAAAGCCCTTCCTACTTCACTCATTACAAGCTCCATAGCATCTGACGGTGACATAGGCTTACGATAAGAGCGATACGAGGTTACAGCGTCATATACATCCGCTACGGCAATTATACGGCTCATAAACGGTATATCATCTCCTGACAGCTTGTTAGGATAACCTGAGCCGTCCAGTCTCTCGTGATGGCATAGTACGGCTTTGCGAAAATTCTCATCACCAACCTCTTCAAGCGCTAGATACTTATACCCGTCCGAAGCATGGTTTTTAACTGTCTTAAATTCTGAATCGGTTAATTTGCCCGGCTTATTAATAAGCTCCAACGGCGTATTAACCTTACCTATATCATGCATCATTGCGGCACGCCCAAGAAGCCGAAGCTCTTTATCAGAAAAACCTATACTTTGGCCAATGGCAATTGCCAGCACAGCAACACTCAAAGAATGGTGATATGTGTATTCATCATAACTTCTGAGCCCTTCTATATGAACAAGTGAATAAGTCTCATCAGAAAGTGCTTCAATTAGCCTATCGACAACTAAATCAACTTCCTTTACGGCAAGGTGAGCCGTAGTCATACTTGTTCCAGCTTCACCTGATTTGCCAAATACATCAAACATTTTTTTAATAGAACCTATAGCCTCAACACGCAGTTCATCGTTAATAACCGGGTCTATTTCCGGTAAGCTTATAGGAACCGGTTTTTTTTCAGCATCAGCCTTTAGTCTGTAAATTTCAGCAGCTTTGGGAAATATCTCAGGGTCAAACTTTACCTTTACTGTCGAAACACTATGCCGCTCTATAAGCTCTATCATGCGTTTGGTAAGTATCTGATGAGGCCTGGCAATAGTTAAGCCATCAGCAGTAACTATATGGTCAAGGGTCAGCATCCCTTTTGCTATATATTCAGATGAAAGAGTGGCTTCCACGCTCAAAGCAAAATTCACCTCAAAAACTTAGAATCTAAACATAACTCAAAATGTAAAATTAGGTAGTCACTATCCATGAAAGCAGGCTTTCATAAGTTCCCACTCAGTTTAAAAATCCTTACCTGTCAGCAAAAAACTATTTTGCTCTTTTTTACCGTACGAACAGTTCAACCTGCCGCTTTTTCAAGTTCAAAAATCCGTTACTTGCACACAGTAATTTTCGTCCTTGAGAAAAAAATGAGCAGCCCATTACTAAAAGTTGCCCAAGCAGCTTTGACCGGTAAAAACGGTAAAGCCAAAAAACATGGGCGTCGTATATATTTCCACCGGGCAAACCGGCTACTAGAAAAATAACCCTTAAACAGAATCAACAAGCCTGTATATTAACAAATTCTGAAGTTTAAACACGGTTTTAGCCTCTCCTGTATAACGAATAGTACGGCCCGATACGCGCTCTACTCCCGGAACAAGGCAAGCAGAATCCGCCATACTGGTTTCTTTGTAATCTATTTCAAGAGTAATAAGCTCGCCAATATTAAGCGGCTTAACATTATTTGCTTTCTCAAGCGCCTTGGTAACGCCATCATAAATCATTTTTTCACAAGCCTGTGGATGGTAAGATATTGCACAGTGCCGCGAAATACCTTCTTTAACTGCAATACCTTCGCAGTTTGGTATAAACTCACTAACTTCACGGCAAACAGCACTATCACCTATTACAGCTATAAGTGGAATACCGTAGTGGCCGGCAATAGTGGCATTAATAACCGTTTCTGTATTCATAGTTTGGCCATTTAAACGAAGATTATATATTTTCCTGCCATTGTAGCAATGGTTTAGGACACCATCAATATTGAGCCCCGCACCGGCATGGCCAAAGGATATATACGCATCATAACCCATTTCAATACCTTCCATTTGCAGGCTGTTGCGCATAGAGCCTGAAATAAGCCTAATACGAGGGTCTAAATCCTCTATAATAAGATTTTCCATGTCAGCATGGCCTTCACAAATTGTAACATCACTGCAACCAAAATCAAAACAAGCCCTAACAACAGCATTTATCTCGTTGGCAAAGCGCTTTCTGGCCACACCGAAGTCATGCCCGCCACGCATTGTCGATATACCCGTAACTATATCAGAAATTCCTTCTATATCTGCCGAAATGTATACTTTTTTCATAAGATACCCGCTCCCAATAGATTTTTTTAATGATATCATAAAAAGCTGTACAAAGCAAGCCGGTCAGTGAGCACTATATATAATTGTCGCTAACGCCATTGTAAGAATATAGATTGCCTTTTCCTAAGTTTTTGTACGGAACCGGTATTATCCTACTAAGTCTGCATAAAAAATCCCGCCTTTAAAGCGAGATTTTTCTTTATTCGTCTAAATTTGTCGTTAATTGTTTGGCTTTTCATATTTCATAATTACAGCACCTAATGGCGGTAAGGTAACTTCTATGCTGTGCTCTCTATTATCATAGGCAATAGGCTCCGATTTAATTACACCTGTGTTTAATACCCCCGAACCGCCATAGCAAACAGCATCCGTATTAAGCGCTTCTTTGTAACTACCTTTGTGGGTCACACCTACCCTAAAATTATCCCTAACAACCGGTGTAAAGTTAAGTATAAACAAAAGCAGTTCGCCTTCGGTGCTACCTCTTCTCACAAAGCTTATAACACTTAAGTCGGAGCGCTCACAATTAACCCATTCAAAGCCCATATAGTCAAAGTCATTATGCCAAAGGCTATTGTTTTTCAGGTAAAAATGATTAATATCTCTTACAAAATCTTTAATCTGTGCATGGTGCGGATAATCAAGCATAAACCATTCAAGGCTCTCCGCCTCAGTCCACTCTCTAAATTGACCAAATTCCCCGCCCATAAACAAAAGCTTCTTGCCGGGATGCCCAAACATAAACGCGTATGCCAGCCTTAAATTTGCACACTTCTGCCAAATATCTCCGGGCATTTTATTAATCAGCGATTTTTTTCCATGAACAACCTCGTCGTGAGAAAATGGCAGAACATAGTTTTCACTATAGTTATACATTATACTAAATGTAATATTATTATTAAAGTACCTTCTGTGTACGGGGTCTTTTGACATGTACTCTAAAAAGTCATTCATCCAGCCTAAATTCCACTTATACACAAAACCCAGCCCTCCACCTTCCGGCGGCAGGGTAACACCCGGCCACGAGGTAGATTCTTCAGCAATCATAAGTACATTAGGGTTTCTTTTAAGTATAACAGAATTCATATGTTTAATAAACTCTACAGCATCGTAATCTTCTCTGCCGCCATATTTATTGGGTATATAAGCCTGTCTGTTTGAGCCGTAGTCCAGATAAAGCATGGAGGCCACAGCGTCAACCCTTAGCCCGTCAATATGAAATTTTTCAACCCAGTACAGAGCATTTGCAATGAGAAAGTTTCTAACCTCATTTCTGCCGTAATTAAAAATATAAGTACCCCAGTCCGGATGGTCACCTTGCAGCGGATTTTCGTGCTCATAAAGCGCCGTGCCATCAAAGCGCCCAAGACCATGAGCATCTTTGGGAAAGTGTGCCGGAACCCAGTCAAGTATAACCCCTATACCGGCTTCGTGGCATTTGTCTATAAAATACATAAACTCAGCCGGGTTGCCGTAACGGCTGGTAGGTGCAAAGTACCCCGTAACCTGATAGCCCCAAGAGCCGTCAAAAGGGTATTCAAGTATGGGCATAAGCTCTATGTGAGTATAACCCATTTCTTTAACATAGGGTATTAACTCTGCTGCAAGCTCCGTATAACTTAGATAGCGCTCATTATCACTCTCTACTCTTTTCCAGCCACCCAAATGCACTTCATAAATATTTACAGGGCTTCTGAAAGGGTCAAATTTATTTCTTTTTTCTATCCAGGCCTTATCTTTCCACTCATACTTGTCCAGCTTATAAATATGTGCTGCAGTGCTTGGCCTAAGCTCAAAAAAGTTTCCATAAGGATCTGATTTCTCAAATATCTGGCAGTCAGGCGTTCTTATCTCGAATTTATACTTATCAAGCTCTGATAAACCGGGAATAAAAATCTCCCAAACACCGGAACGGTTTAAATTGCGCATAGGGTAACGCCTGCCATCCCAGCTGTTAAAGTCGCCAATCACGCTGACCCTGGAAGCATTAGGTGCCCACAGGCCAAACATTACACCGGATACACCATCAACCTCTTGTATATGCGCTCCCATTTTACTATAAATTTCGTAATGAGTTCCACGATTGAAAAGATATATATCAAATTCACTAATAGTAGACTTGAATGAATAAGCGTCATAAATACTCCATGTGTTAGCGTCATAGCCTTCTACTTCAAGCTCGTATTTGAACCAGTTTACCTTATCTCTAATCTGCCCCTCAAAAAAACCGGAAACGTGCAACCGCTCAAGTGCATACCGCTTACCATCCTTAATGTCGATACAAGTAACAGCCTTTGCATCAGGAATAAAAGCCCGTATCGCAAGGGTTTTGGTATCGTTTGACTCTACCTCATGAAGCCCTAAAATACTATGTGGGTCCATATGCCTAGCTTCTATTATCAAATTAACATCAAATAAACTTAATACAGAACTCATAGTATATCCCCCTATAGTGAAACCCCTTTTAAATTATAAGGTTTTCATATCTCTTAGTCAAGTAGCCACTTAGTATTAAGTAACTATTTGTATAAAAGAACTCAGCGTAATTATCTTTTTGAAAAAACTCCGTGCATAAACTGATTAACAACATATTTTGCTTGCTGCTCATCAATTTTTGCATAACCATGATTCCAAAACCCAATATTTGCATTAATCATCGCTACAAAGTGATAAGCACACACCAGTTCCCTGCCCTTTAATTGCACATATACTTCTGCAACTTCTTCAAAGTATGATTTGATAATTTCATATTGTGAAATGTTGTACGGCTTTATCATGGATGTTACTAAAGCTGTCGGCGGCGCATAAGCCAGCGAAAGAATCAGCATATAAAACTTTGTAAACTCACGGGCAAAACAAAAATAAACATTAGCAATTTGTAAAAGCTCGCAAAATATGCTGCTCTCACAAGGCTGTGTGCCCCGAAAACAAGCAAGCTCCTTTACCAGCATAGAGTTAAAGCGCCCATAGTGTGTTTTAAGAATCTCCCCAAAAATCCCTTCCTTACTCTGGAAAAAATAATAAAGAGTTGGTTTTGTAACACCGGCCATCTGCACTATCTCATTAATGCCCGCACTCTCATAACCCTTTTCAGAAAAAAGCGTTAGAGCACATTCAAGAAGTAATTCTTTTTTATTAGTACTTTTCATAATTGACATTATATACCGGTAGGTATATAATGTCAATATTTTTCTTAACTTTTGTTCCAAAAGTCTCGCTATGCCCGTCTATAAAAAACGCTTTACTTAAGGCCTGTTGACACTAAGCTGTCACAGGCCTTTGCGGCCGCCTCATTGCTACTTCGTCTCGGCTCACTTGCAAACTACTTCCAGTGTGCAGCGTTCGCCGCTCCTCGTCCAGCTTATACCAATCCTAGATTAAAACCTGTAGTTTGAGCTCCTCCCCAAAAGCGCGGGGTGAAGCGCTTTTGGGGTGATTTTAGGCGTGAAAAAGTACAGGATTTTAATCAGGATTGGTATTAGAGGCGCCTCCCAAAATGTATGTGACCCATTAGTGTCAACAGACCCTAGTTAAGCGCTTTTATAATGCCCTGTACAACTCAGAAGCCTCTTCTTTTCTTGGATTTTCTTTTATGCCGGTTACTTCAAATTTTGTAACCTTATCGCCAAACTTTATTTCTACTATGTCACCTACTTTTACTTCGTACCCGGCTTTAGCTGCTTTGCCATTAACTAAAACCCTGCCGGCATCACAGGCTTCATTAGCCACTGTCCGCCTTTTTATTATGCGCGAAATCTTCAAGTATTTATCCAAACGCAAGCTTAATACCTCCTAACACATATAGCCGTTCAACTTAAGAAAAACACTCACAGGCAAGCTTGTGTGTTTTTAAAATTGATTTACTATACAACTATATTTGATATAAAAAAGGCACCCCGCAAAGGATGCCCCTTAACTTCCAATCATTATTTATTAACCGCATCTTTTAAAGCTTTACCCACTTTAAACCTAACAGCTTTTGAAGCAGGAATAAGCATAGTTTCATTAGTTCTTGGGTTTCTGCCCTCTCTTGCTTTTCTCTCAGCAACTTCAAGGGTCATAAAGCCAACCAGTTGAACCTTGCCGCCTTCAGCGAGCTCCTCGAAAACAACTTCTTCAAAGGACTTCAAAAATTTTTCGATATCTTTTTTAGTCAAATCTGATTTTTTTTGAATTGCTGCTACCAATTCTGTTTTGTTCATCTAAACTTCCTCCTTAAAATGCTAAATCACTAAAAATTTAATTTTAAACGAATGGGGTATAAAGCCACATCCTTTAATGTCTCAACCATATTTATATATGTTTTAACTGTATTTGTCAAGAAAATTTCGGCATTTTAATAAAATATGTCCTTTAAATATATCTATTTGCCTCATTTGTGTATTTTGCAGCAATATTTCTCTACCCTTTTGCTGTTTTAAAAGACTTATGATACCTGAAAAATTATCTATCATCTCTTTGCAAATTATTAAGTGCTATTAAGCAATTTCTTCTTATAACTTCATAACCCCGCCAAAAAAATGAAGCTTCCTCAAATTTTTCAAAAAATTGTTTCTTGTCCATACTTATTATTCTTTCCAAAGTTCTATGCTGTAATTCCCTGTCAGATGATAAAATAAAAGGTAAATTATACGGGCATACATTCTGACATAGGTCACAGCCATATATCGACACACCCACGCTGTTTTCTTCCGGCTCACTCAGCATACCTTTTTTCTGAGTCAAATAAGAAATACATTTATTATAATCGAAACCATTATTCTTGCTTAGAGCTTTTGTAGGGCAGTGTCTAAGACACAATTCACAACCTTTGCAGGATAAATTTGCGGTAGCGGCTGTGCTGTCGATATTAATATCAGTTACAATAAGCGCTATATTAAAAAAACTACCAAATTCAGAACTTATAACACAGTTGTTTTTCCCAATAAAGCCAATGCCTGCTTTGAGCGCAAAAGCTCTTTCAATCAGGGGTCCTGAATCAACTTGAATTTTGAAGTTAAAATTCACTTCTTCGAGCATTTTCCTTGTAAGTTCTTTGGCAATATTCAAAAGACGTTTATGATAGTCAACCCCGCTTAAAGAACCTGCCATAATCCGGTTAAGCCCTTCGAAAATTGGCTCAGTTTCAATTTTTACTCCAAGCACAATAACAGACTTTGCCCCATGTAAAAAAGCGCCGGGGCTTATTCTGCCGGTAAAACTCCCTTTGAAAAAAGGAATATTTAAAATGCTCTCGTCAAACCCTACTAAATCATCAGCGTCACAAATGCCAAAAATTATATTGCCGGATTTTGCATACTGCTCAATTATCTCAAAAACGCTACTCACCAAACCGCTCCACAGCGCCTTTATAGCTTTCAAAAGTGCCTATATCTATTACCTCACCGGGTATTTTATAAGCATAAACCTCCTTTATCTTGTGCAGCCATTGAAGAAAATAACCGGGAGCATCTGGCGAGTTGCTGCCTGCCAAATATTCACTAAACAGGCTAACTGTATCTTTCTTATAAATATATATAGCATAAACACCAAGATTAGATTGGGGCACAAGCGGCTTCTCCACCAGCCTGGTTATCACTCCTTTCTCATCTATAAAAGCCGTCGCAAAACCTTTTAGCAGCTTCAAATCATCAACTTTATTTATACAAACGCTGTCTTTCCCGGTAGTTAAATGGAACTCATAAAAATTATTTAATTCAAAAGTAACGAAATTATCGCCGGCAATAATAAACAAGTCTTCATCAATATTTTTTTCTCTTATTACAAAATCTATATCACCAATTGCACCTAATCTGTTGTTATTATCGGTTGTGCCATCATTGATAATTTCAACATTTTCAAGATTTTCTATCCTTTTCCATTCGACAAAATCAGAAAAAAACTTATCATTTGTTACCACAAATATCCTGTCTATAACATTTATTTTATTAAGAGAATCAACAATATGGCTTATTATGGGCTTACTTGCAATAGATAATAGTGCCTTTGACCTGTCTTTAGTGAGCGGATATAGTCTCTGAGCATATCCGGCAGCTAAAATTATTGCTTTCATAGTTATACCCCTCCAAATAATTTTTCCTGATAAAATAAAAAGTCCTCGGCCGGCTCGGCTGTAAATACTACTCCGTTAAGCCCATCCAGCTCACCTTCAAGGCCGAAGAATCTAATGCTCACAGCATGCAGCATTTGAAAGCGCGGCGCGCCTTTCACAGCCCCGCCGTACTTACCATCTCCAAGTATCGAATGGCCTATGCCCGCCAAATGCGTACGGATTTGATGGCTTCGGCCTGTTACCAGCTTAATCTTCAGCAAGGAATACCCGTTCTTTACCGAAATTGGCTCATACTCGGTTATTGCAAGCTTATCTCCTGAGTTTTTTATGCTGGATATATTTCTTTTCTGATCCTTGCTGTGATAGCCTTCTAAAACACCCTTTGAAATAATTTCACCGACAACAGCAGCAGTATAGTATTTTTCAGACTTTCTTTCCGCTATAGCCTTATTAAGCTGCTGTAAAGCGGTTAAGGTTTTGCCGCAGACCACAATGCCGGTAGTGTTTCTGTCAAGGCGGTTGCAAAGACCAGGAGTAAATACTGATTCTTTAGAAATATCATACTCTCCATTTTTATGTAAATGACTTAAAACGCGGCTAAGTAAAGTATCCCTGTCCGACGAAGCACTTGGGTGAGTTAAAAGCCCACGTGGTTTGTTTATTATCAGAACATGTTTATCCTCATATACAATATTAAGTTCCCCGGCAAAAAACTCTACTCCCTTAACTGAGCAAAATTTGTCTAAAGTTTCATCTGACATAAAAATCCGTATACAGTCACTAACAGCCAAAATCTCTGAACCCTGAGCTTTTTGACCGTTTAGTTTTATATTTTTTTTACGCAGCATTTTATAAATAAAACTTTTAGGTGCATCATTTAAGTACTTTGCTAAAAACTTGTCTAAGCGTTGGTTAGAAGCCTCATTTGACACCACAATTTCTTTCAAAACTTATCCTCATTCTGTTGTCTGTCTTAGAAGCTGTGTTCAGTAATGAGTAATGCAGATTTACGAGCCTGATTTTGAGCCAATTGAGAAGGTGCCAACGACGCATAATCGAAGATATTACGCTAGGAGGCGCCGACAAAAGGTGGTTTAAAATCAGCCGAAAAGACGTGCACCAGCTTACTGAACACAGCTTCTTAAATAAGAGTTTATAAACCCGTCTAACGCACCGTCCATAACCGCTGCAGCATTGCCTGTTTCGTGGCCGGTTCGGTGATCTTTAACCAAGTTATAGGGATGGAAGGTGTAGGAGCGGATTTGACTGCCAAACCCAATTTCCTTAACCTCTCCTCTAATGCCCTTATAAACCTCCGCCTTCTTTTCCATTTCTAAAAGAGTCAGCTTTGATTTCAGCATTTTCATGGCATTGTCTTTGTTTTTGTGCTGTGAGCGCTGGTCTTGGCACTGAACAACAACCCCTGTAGGTAAGTGAGTTATTCTAATAGCCGATTCGGTTTTATTTACATGCTGCCCACCTGCACCGCTTGCGCGGTAAGTGTCTATACGCAAATCTTCAGCGTTTATGTTAAATTCTACCGTATCATCAATTTCAGGCATAACATCACAAGAAGCAAAGGAGGTATGCCGCCTGCCTGAAGAATCAAAGGGAGAAATGCGAATAAGCCTGTGAACGCCTTTTTCACTCTTCAAGTAACCATAGGCGTTCAAGCCGCTAATTTCAACAGTTATTGATTTTGTGCCGGCTTCATCACCGGGCAGGCTGTCCATAATCTGGGTAGAAAAACCACGCCTCTCAGCCCAGCGAATGTACATCCGGCTAAGCATGTCCACCCAATCGCAGGCTTCCGTACCGCCGGCTCCGGCGTGAAGGCTCATTATGGCATTAGAGCTGTCAAACTCACCACTAAGTAATGCAGCCAGATTAACCTGCTCAAAATTAGTTGCAAAAGCCCTGAATTGGCTTTGCACATCGCTGAAAATAGCTTTATCCTCTTCCTCGTTGCCTAATTCTGCCATTAGGCATATATCTTCATATTCGGCACACAAACTTTCATATTCGGCAATTTTATTTTTGAGCATTTTAATACGCTGCAAAACCTTTTGTGAGTTTTGCAGGTCGTTCCAAAAATCAGGCTTTGCCGAATCAACTTCCAACCCATCTACTTCTTTTCTAATAGAAGCAAGGTCAAAGTGAAGCCCCCATTTCCTCTAATTTCGCGCTGTATGGCGCCATTTCCTGCATTAACTGCTCAAACTCAAGCATATACCAAACCCTCTTTCGATATGAAAAATATTTACCTATTGCAACAGTGCTTATATTTTTTACCGCTGCCACAAGGACAGGGGTCATTGGGCTGTACTTTTTTTGTCTGGCGCTTTTTAGGCGCAGACTTGGCAGATACATCCATATTAGTGAACATATCTTTAGAAACTTGCTCACGCTTCTCAGGAGCCATAGCCACCCGGACATTATAGATGCTTTTAATTGTATCGTTTTGTATGTTGTTTGAAAGTTCCTCAAACATGTCAAAACTTAAGAATTTATACTCAATAATTGGGTCACGCTGAGCATATGCTCTAAGAGTAATACCCTGCCGCATCTGATCCATATCATCAATATGGTCTGTCCACTTCTGGTCTATAACGCGAAGAAGTATAACCCGCTCAACCTCACGCATTGCCGGGCCAATCTCAGCTTCTCTTTTGTCATAAATATCTACAGCCTCGGAAAAAGAGCTTTCCTTTGCTGATTCTACAGTATATTTTTGCTCATTTGCCAAAAGGAAAGCACGTTTAAAAATAGGCATGAACTGCTCATTAATACCGGCTAAGTCCCATTCCTCATAAGGCAGCTCACCTGCATAAGTATCAATGGTACGGTTTATAAAACTTTTAAGCATAGTTAATATATGCTCTTTCATATCCTCTCCGCGAAGAACCTTTCCGCGCTCGGCATATATAATCTCTCTCTGCTCGTTATTTACTCTGTCATAATCTAAGAGATGTTTACGAATACCAAAGTTATTACCTTCAACTTTTTTCTGTGCATTCTCAATAGCTTTAGACAGCATATTATGGTGAATTGGCTCATCCTCGTCTATGGCTGATTTAAACATACCCATAAGTTTATCAGAGCCGAAAAGCCTCATCAAATCATCTTCCAGCGAGATATAAAAACAAGATTCACCCGGATCGCCCTGCCTGCCTGCACGGCCGCGAAGCTGGTTGTCTATCCTTCTTGATTCATGCCGTTCTGTACCTATTATTTTTAAACCGCCAAGCTCTTTTACCCCTTCACCCAGCTTAATGTCCGTACCGCGCCCGGCCATGTTAGTGGCTATTGTCACTGCATTCGGCTGACCTGCCTGTGCAACAATTTCCGCTTCTTTTTCATGATACTTTGCATTAAGCACCTGATGGGTTACGCCTTCTTTTCTAAGCATTGCGCTTAACTCTTCAGATTTTTCAATAGTTATAGTACCTATAAGAACGGGCTGGCCTTTTTTTGCGCTCTCTACAACTTCTCTTACAACAGCACGAGTTTTAGCTTTTTCAGTGCCGAAAACCTTGTCCGCCAAATCCTTGCGAACCATGGGCATGTTTGTAGGAATTTCTACCACATCCATACCGTAGATTTCACGGAACTCGCCTTCCTCTGTCATTGCAGTGCCTGTCATGCCTGATTTTTTGTCGTACTTATTAAAGAAATTTTGAAATGTTATGGTTGCAAGTGTTTTAGATTCCCTTTTAACATTAACATTTTCTTTAGCTTCAATAGCCTGGTGCAGTCCGTCCGAATAACGCCTGCCAGGCATAAGGCGGCCTGTAAACTCATCAACAATTACAATTTCATCGTCCTGAACTACATAGTTTTGGTCTTTAAACATATTGTAATTGGCTTTAAGGGCATTGTTTACATGGTGCTGTATCTCAAGGTTTTCCGGATCAGACAAGTTTTCAACAGAGAAAAAGCGCTCAGCCTTAACCACTCCCTCCCCGGTCAGCGTTACACTCTTGCCTTTTTCATCTACTACAAAATCGCCCTCTTCCTCTATATCTTGACGCATAAGAGGGTTCATTGCCTCAGTTTCATTTAATACCTTGCCCTTTTTTAATGTTTTTGCAAAGCTGTCGGCAACTTTGTACAGCTGTGTGCTTTTACCTGAAGAGCCGGATATTATAAGTGGCGTGCGGGCTTCATCAATCAATACAGAGTCAACCTCATCAATTATGGCGTAACTTAAGTTTCTCTGTACCAAACTTTCCTCATAAACAGCCATATTATCTCTAAGATAGTCAAAACCCAGTTCATTATTTGTTGCATAAGTAATATCGCAGGCATAGGCGGCTTGCCGCTCTTCACTGGTCATATCATGAAGTATAACCCCCACGCTAAGCCCTAAAAACTCATGTACCTGCCCCATCCATTGGGAGTCACGCTTGGCAAGGTAGTCATTGACTGTTACAATGTGAACGCCGTTTCCCGAAAGAGCGTTTAAGTAAGCCGGCAAAGTTGATGTAAGTGTCTTTCCTTCACCTGTCCTCATCTCCGCAATTCTGCCCATATGCAGTATTATTCCGCCAACAAGCTGAACGTAATAATGGCGCTGGCCCAATACTCTTACTGCTGCCTCACGAACAGCAGCATAGGCCTCGGGCAGTATGTCATCCAATGTATCACCGTTTGCTAAGCGGCCCTTAAATTCCTCAGTTTTGGCTTTAAGCTCTTCGTCAGTCATTTTTTTAAAAGTCGGCTCAAAACTTTCAATTTTATTAGCCAAAGGTTTTATGCGTTTAATTTCCCTTTCGCTGTATGAACCGAATATTTTTTTAAGCATTATGCACCTCTTATATCTCTTATGTTATTTATACTAATTTATATAGTTTAACAATTATTGGCTTTGTATGCAATATATTTTTAAGACAAAAAGACACCGCAAATTAAGGCTGTACTTTTTTTGTCGAAAGCTAATTTATTAGCATTTAATGATAGCATTTTAATTTACAATATGCTATTATTATTTTTTACAATGGCCTTCCTTTGAAAGGAAAAGTTCTTTGTTACTCTTTCAAAGGAAGGCTAGGCAGCGCATAAGCGGCCTAGCTTAGTTCTACAAAATGGCTATATGTGCAGCGATTTTGTAGAGCTTCAACTATAAAACTTGAGGCGCAAGCGTTATAGTTTTAAGGTCATTTCACTATAGTAATCTTGGAGGGACAAAATGATGAGGCTTAAAGAGCTAAAAATAGGCAGTTTAACGGCTCAAATACCAATTATTCAAGGCGGAATGGGCATAGGAGTGAGCCTAAGCAACCTTGCCGGAGCCGTAGCAAGCTGCGGCGCGGTGGGCGTAATTTCAGCAGCACAGCCGGGCTACAACTGGGATGGTTTTTTCTCTAATCCATTGAGGGCAAATCTTAATGCGTTAACATATCACATAAAAAAGGCAAGGGAAGCGGCAAAAGGTGGTATTGTAGCAGTCAATATTATGTGCGCCATCAGTCATTATGCCGATTATGTTAAATGCTGTGTTGAAAATAAAGCCGACTTAATAATATCAGGTGCCGGCTTGCCCACAAATCTGCCTGAGCTGGTAAAAGGCTCGGCCATAAAAATTGCACCCATTGTTTCATCTGTAAAAGCAGCTGACTTACTGCTGAAAATTTGGCAGAGAAGATATGGTAAAACAGCCGATATGGTAGTAGTAGAAGGCCCAAAAGCAGGAGGGCACTTGGGGTTTTCCCTTGACGAACTGGAAAAATTTGACAGTGGGGAAATTGATTTCGACAATACATTGAATGATATACTTCACTGTGTTTCAGAGTTTGAGCAACGCTCCGATACGAAAATACCTACGGTTTTTGGCGGAGGTATATATGACAAAACTGACGCTTTGCATTATTTAGAATTGGGCTGCTCAGGTGTTCAAATTGCAACCAGATTTGTTGCAACTGAGGAGTGTGATGCCCATGAAAACTTTAAAATGGCCTATGTAAATGCTAATGAAAGTGACGTAGCCTACGTAAAAAGCCCATTAGGTTTACCCGGGCGCGCGCTGAAAAATAAATTTTTTAACGATACCCAGTTAGAAGACAGTGCAGTTGATAAGTGCTACTCCTGTATTAGCAGTTGTAACCCCATCAAAACCCCTTATTGTATATCAAAAGCATTAATTTCTTCTGTAAATGGAAAAGTTAATGACGGACTTGTATTCTGCGGAAAAAAAGTCGACAAAATCAAAGAAATTACTACTGTAAAAAAGCTGTTAAATGAATATTTGTAGTATGGTGAGTATGGTTGATTTTCGGCCGTTATATCTATAGCTTTAATATAGTGAATTAACTTTAAAATGGCCTAAATGAGCAAGCTCATTTAGGCCATTTTAAAGTTAATGAGCGCCCCGAAAATGAGCATTTTTGCTTTAGCAAAAGTGCGAATGGGGGCGTGGTTTCAGTCCACTTTGGACTGAAACCACTATATCACAGCTAAAATGCTTCGCCGCGGAGTCTTTGCTGCGAAGCATTTTAAATTATTATAACAATTGCTATGCTGCCGGAGAATGACTGTTTGTGCCAACTGCATATGTTACTGTGTCGAATTTGCACTTAAATTCTTTTGAAACAGTATCATTAACTTTTATGATATCATCCTCGGAAATAAACGATAAGAAGCCGGCAAGCTTATTGCCATGAAAATAAGCGTACATTTAGCAACCTTCAAGAAACTCCCTCCTGAATTCGGAGAGAGGCAATCGGGTATCGCCCTCTATACGGGCAATTTTTTTCAGCCTGACCAAATCCTGTTGCACCGTCTTCGTATAACAAACGACTTTCAAAATCGTGAGCCGTCTATGTGCTAAAACCTACGGTTTTGCCCAAAAACACCTACCCCAACCGTTGGTCTGTGCGGATGATTTAACCGCACAGACCAACGGTTGGGGTAGGTGTTTTTGGGCCGCACTCGCCCCCTCACGTTTTTCAATGCCGTTTGCTATAACTTATTTTTAGAATATTAAGACAGTCAGCCAAATCTGATTCTGTAATTGATTTTATTATTACTCTGCGCGTGGGAATTTTAAAGCTAAATCACTATAAATTACACTCTTCGTTTCTTTGCTGATATAAAAATCAACAAACCCTACTTCAGCGTTTCTTTAATAACTCTGAAAGCATTTTTATATGCAATTTTCTCTATAATTCCTTCACTTACACCATCCGCTTTAAGCCTGTCAAATATTAAGCTCATTTTGGAGATACAGCCCACTTCCAAATTACCTGTAATTCCGTCAAGGTCACTTCCCAGGGCCGGAAAATCCTCGCCGCCCACATCCAGCATTTTTCTAAGGTGAAGGCTCAAAAGCTCAAGAGTACTGTCTGTATTAGCATTATCGGGCTGTAAAAAGGCCGGAGCAAAGTTTATCCCCGCTACTCCACCTTTTTCAGCCATTTTCTTAATCATATCATCAGTAAGGTTTCTCTGGTGCGGGCTTAGGCTTCTGCAATTTGAATGAGAAGCCACAAAAGGTTTTTTACTTAGCTCTAAAACATCCCAAAAACCTCCGTCAGACAGGTGGGATACGTCAATAATAATGCCCAAGTTATTCATATATTCTACCGCTTCTTTGCCGAATGTCTTAAGTCCTTTATTCATAAGCTCTGCCTCTCTTGAGCATGGATAACCAAAGCAGTTCTCACCATTCCAAGTTAATGAAATTAAGCGTATGCCTAAGTCATAATACTTTTTCATATTGTCAAGGCTTCCATCTACCAAGCGGCCGTCTTCAAAGGTCAAAATGCCGCTCATTTTACCTACCGCCTCATTTTTAGCTATATCATCAGCATTCATAGCCTCTGCTATGTAATCACCGCAGCGCTTCATAGTGTTTCTGTAGCAGTTGTAAAGAAGGTTAAAATATTCCTCATCACTGAAAATTCTACCCTCAAGCTCTATTCTCCCATCTTTTAAAGGCGGGAAAAATATAGCGAAAAACTCAGTGCTTGCCCCTCCTTCTTTCATTCGCTTAATATCCAGCATTGAGCCTGGTATTTCGAATAAATCCTCCGCGCCCTTTACGCTTTGCATAAGTGTGTCACAGTGCAAGTCAATAAATTTCATAAAACACCTCCTAAAATAATCTCATAGTGAGTTAACTTTTAAAGCAAATGGCCGCGAAACTTCAAAGCTTCTTCAAACATTAAGCGCCTATACTACTTATATTTTAAGCTATGAAAGCTTTTCTTGCAAACATAAATTGCACTCATAGTGAATTAAGTTTAAAACAGCCCAAAATGGACTGAAATCACTATAAATCTTCTAAGCAGTCCATTGTTGACAGCGGCATATGTGTATGTTAAGATTTACTTAAGAATTACAGCTGTGCTTACTAATAGACTTCTTACGTAACCACTTGTGAACCAATTTTTAAGCGTAATCCGCGCAAACGAATTTTAAATAACTGTACTTTTTGCGTGTTTTTTCGCAATAGTGGGTTTTTTGTTGCTGAAAAATCCTTTCCTACTGTTAAGGTAAGACTTTTTCGGCTTTGTCGAAAAAGTTTCTTGAGTACTTTTGAGTACTTAAAGTGAAAAAAATTGTGTGAAATAGCTACGCAAAATGTCCAATCTATATTTTACGTCAATAGAAAGGGGGTATATTTTAGAAGGCTTCTCCGGCACTTTCTTGTAAGAAGCTAAGAAGAAAAGCAGACAGCAACAGTGCATAACCCTTGTTGAAGCAGAGAATAATAAAAAAATTGCCTGAAACAGATTATGCACCATTGCCAGATTCAAAAATACTTTGATAGCAGGTGATGTTTGTAATGAAGCTTTTTAAATCCCTTCCTTTTGTGCTTCTTGTATCAATTGCAGTCGGTATAGTAATAGGCTTAGGTATAAACGAGCCCTTAATGACTGCGCTTAGAAGTGTAAGGCATATTGCCGGCCAGATTATTTTCTTTGGTGTACCTTTAATTATCATTGCTTCCGTTGCTCCTTCTATTACAAAAATGGGTAAACATGCATCTAAACTTTTAGGGCTTTCTCTGGCCCTTGCCTATGGCTCTGTAGTGCTTGCCGGCCTCTTTTCTGTGATAGCCGGTTTTGCCATCATACCTAATCTTTTCATTGCTGAAACAGTAGAGGGCCGTAGCCTTCCGGCTATGATTTTCACTTTAAATATCCCTCAAATAATGCCGCCAATGAGTTCTCTTGCTCTTGCTCTTTTTATAGGCTTATCCGCAGTTTGGACAGATTCGAAAGGTTTTATAGGTCTTTTACAGGAATTTCAAACTATGATAATGACTATGGTAAGAAAAGTTATAATCCCTATTCTTCCAATATTTATTGGCGGTACCTTTGCCGAGCTGTCTTACCAAGGCCGAATAACTGTTCAAATGCCGGTGTTTTTAGGGGTAATACTTATCGTTATAGTTATCCACAGTCTATGGATTGCCATACTGTACGCTATTGCTGCTGCCTATTCTAAAAAGAGTCCTATTGAAGTTGTAAAGCACTATGGCCCGGCCTACATAACAGCAGTAGGCACTATGTCATCTGCTGCTACTCTGCCTATAGCTCTCCGTTCAGCCGATAAATCCAAGGTTTTGGACAAAGGAATGATTAGTTTCGGTATACCACTCTTTGCGCACATCCATATGCCGGGCTCAATTATTAGCATTGTCTTTTTATCTTTAACCGTTTCTCAGTTTCTTTACGGCGCAATGCCGGAATTTGGAACAATGGTGCTGTTTGTGTTTCTTTTAGCTGTTTTTGCCGTTGCCGCTCCCGGCGTTCCCGGTGGTACGCTAATGGCTTCTCTTGGGCTTATAACGGCTATTTTAGGGTTTGAAGAAGGCGGAGCCGCCATTGCTATGATGCTTGCTATATTTGCTCTCCAGGATAGCTTCGGAACCGCTTGCAATATTACAAGTGACGGCCCCATGATTATGAGCTTATCTAAATACGCAGAAAAGCGCGGCCTGAAACTGGGCAATGATACTAAATCCGTTTTTTAAAAACTTAGAACCTGTGCCAAGTAATGGGTTATGCTGATTTTCGAGCCTGATTTTCCGCCGAAAAGACACGCAAGAGCTTATTGAACACAGGTTTTTAAACTATAGTGGTTTTAGTCCAAAATGGACTGAAACCACGCCCCCATTCGCACTTTTGCTAAAGAAAAAATACTCATTTTCGGGGCGCTCATTAACTTTAAAATGTCTAAAATGAGCAAGCTCATTTAGGCCGTTTTAAAATTAATTCACTATAATACCAAAATATAAGCTGACCATACAAAGTTAGGCTGTAGCCTGCTTCGTGTGGTCAGCTAAATAAAGAAATGTAGGATAAAACCAAAAAAAGTAAGTTTTTGAAAAATTAGTACTTGCCAAATGAGTTTTTTGGTGGTACAATTTTTTTGCAGCATTCATTGAGTACGTGTAGCTCAATCGGATAGAGCGTGCGGCTACGGACCGCAAGGCTGTGGGTTCAAGTCCTGTCACGTACAGCAATTAATAAACAAGCACATTATTCACTTTATTGTGGGTGGTGTGCTTGTTTGTTTTTATGCATGGCAAAACTACTTTTAATTACCATCAATACTCCATGTCTTAACTGCAATGTCCCAAATACTATTGCTCAGTGGTTGTGTGCTGCCAAATTTTCTACCGCTTTGCATAAGATGCTCTATAAATGCTCCAACATAGTTTTTGCCTGTCCTAAGGCCAATTTCATTTAAACTGCTCCACACAGGCGCTTCTAAAGCAAGGTTTGAGTTTAGAAGCCCTTCTGATGTTGCAGCTATATCATACTCCAAGCGCTGCTCAAATACCTTCCACCTATTTTCTAATCGCTCTAAAATAGTATAGGAGGCCCTTGGGTCAAAGTCACAAGGTGAACCGCAAGAACCCGGATTGACAAACAACCTGCCGTCATACTCCATATAAAACTGTAAATGGTTATGGCCAAACAAATACACCCCTTTAGGCAGGGCAGCAATGTCTGAAATCACATCGGAACGAGACAATAAAGCCTCCCGCCCAAGCCTAAGGTATTCTTCGTGAGAGAATGGTGTTTTTATCATTAGTTCACGGAAAGATACACTTTGAAAAAGTTCTATTTTAGGAACACGGAAAATCAAATCAAAGTCATGTGCCAGGTGAATTTCCTCACCATCATTTGAAACCTTTGCGGTTTTTGGAAGCGACATAAGATATTCTCTGTTTTCTTCTGTTAATGTCAGATAATTCCAATACACTCCCTTAAGTTGTTCATGCACCCAACTGCTTTGGTTTTGGCCGCTTAGCTCTATCATATACTCTTCATGATTTCCGCGAATGGCTAAGCAAGAGTCAAGAGAGCGTATAGTTTCTGCAACTTCATTTACCCAAGGAAAAGCAGTGCCATAGTCACCTAAAATTAAGAACATATCGACACCCTGACTTTTTGCATCTGAAAGGACAGCAGAAAGAGCCGCCATATTGCCGTGAATATCTGATATTATAGCATATTTCATCTCTGTTCTCCTTAAAAATTTAGCCGGGCAGTTAGTTACTCATTTAATCTCGATCCACGGCCATAAGCAAAATACAGTACAACACTCGACACAACCATCATTAAAACAGCATAGACAAAGGTTATGGCAGTGTTGTCTCCTGTGGTTACATCTGCCATAGTTAGGTTCTGTATCTGTACACCTAAGGGCATATGCAGGGGATGATACAAAAATACAGACATGTCGAACTCTGTTAGCAGCGCATTGAAGTTAATTGCAAAGATAGCTAAAACCGATGGCAGCAAAATAGGCAGTATTACCTTAAAAAATGTGTACATGGTCTTAGCGCCAAGATTTTTAGCCGCATCCTCTAAGGTGTTGTCCAAGGAGAAAAATGCGGCCCTTGTAATACGCAGCGTAAAGGGAATACGAATAATTAAATATCCCAAAACCATAATAACCATTGTGCCTGTTAGTACACGGTTCATCATAAACCACCGGGGCATATTAAATGTGTAAATAAGCCCTATGGCAATCAGCACATTAGGCAGCAGCCAGGGTATCATAAATGTATATTCAACAAAACTGCTGATTTTGTTCCTATATTTGGTTATAATACGGCACACTACCAAAATAAGCACAGCTACACCAACAGCCGCCATAAAAGCGAACAAAACACTGGTAACAATGGGCTGATACGAACGGACGTGGGAGAACACAGCAACATAATTTTGCAGGGTGAAGCTGGAAAGGCTCAGCTGCCTTCTGGCAATTGTTGGGGCATCTGTAAATGAAAAAAGTATGACAGCTAATATAGGAGCTACATAAATCACAAAAAGCAGATAGGCATATAGATGCACAAGAAAATTTGCAATAGGGTTACGTATTTTATGTTTGATAATAGAGGTTTTAACTTTAGAGATTGATAGGTAATGCCCGCGCTTCTCCAGCTGGGCTAAAATCAAAATGAGTATAATAGATGCACCGCCTAAGATTAACCCCATAAGTGCCGCCAAATCCCTTGAGCCGGACATTCTTGAAAAAGAAATCATCATAGGTGTGATAGTTTGAAAGTCTGTGCCGCCTACCAGCAAAGGTGCTGACGTAGCGCTAAGCCCGGCAAGAAATGTAAAGGTAGTAACCGCAAGCAGTGACGGTGTGAGCACAGGCAAAACAATACGGCGCAGAATAGTAAACTGATTAGCGCCCATATTCCTGGCCGCCTCTATAGTTTGATAGTCTACTGCGCGCATGGCATTACGCAAGAAAAGCATATGATTACCTGTTGTAGCAAAAGTCATAACAAAAAGCACAGCCCAAAAACCCTCAAACCAGCCGGTATTAAAATTAGGAAATACAGACGCAAAAAAATTAGTGAAGTAACCGTTAGAGCCATATAAAAACCTATAACCGCTAACTAATATAATGCCGCCGTATATTAAAGTAGTCATGTACCCCAAGCGCAGGATTTTGGAACCTTTTACATCAAAATATTCGGTAATCATAACAAGGCTTATCCCAATAAACCCCACGGTTAAAGACAATATAGGCGCAAGAACAAAGCTGTTACGCAAACTGTTAATGGCACGCTGTGAGCCAAACATTCTGTCGACAGCGCGCATGGTAAACTCACCCTCTTGAAAGAACACAAACAGCAGCGAATTAATATTAGGAACTATCAATATTATAACAATAAACCACAGCAGGCCCAAATAAAGCAGACTCAAGGTTAACTTTGACTTTCTTAAAAGCTTTAAGTTCGCTTCAGCCTTTTTGAAAATTGACATATTAAACTCCTACTTTCTGTGACTTTTGACCGGTGCAAAGTAATTTTCTAACCAAGTACAAGCCCCATTTGCTGTAATGTATGACTCTCTACCGGAACGAAGCAACTTGCCAACCAGATACAAGACCCATTTGCTGTAATATATAGCTTTTTAAAAAAAAGCCTAGTACTGCATTATATTCTCAGGATTAAAGCTGACTGTTACGCGCTCACCGATAGGATACATAGGTGTACCGCTGTTTTTTTCTATTACTTTCAAGCGTTCGCCGTTAGAGTTAAGTACATATTTAATATACAGCCCGTAATAATCAAAGTTTTCTACAATCGCTTCACAAGACAAATGATTTTCTTCTTTACTATTTACATAAAGCCGCTCCAAGCGAATATAACATTTTTTCTCAATATCAATACCATCATGAGAACCCGCTCCTGTGCCGGCCAAAAATTCCTTACTTAGTTTATTTATATCTCCAATAAAATTGCATACAAATTCGGTAGCCGAGTGATTATACACTTCATCAGGCCGCCCAATTTGTTCAATCTGGCCCAGGTTAAATACAGCAATGCGGTCAGAGAGCGTCAAAGCTTCCTCCTGGTCATGGGTAACGTATATTGTGGTAATGCCGAATTTGCGCTGCAATTCTTTAAGTTCATTACGCAGCTGCACTCTAAGTTTAGCATCTAAATTTGACAGGGGCTCATCCAAACATATAATAGATGGAGAGGTTACCAGTGCTCTGGCAATAGCCACACGCTGCTGCTGCCCCCCTGAAAGCTCCGATATTTTTTTAGCAAGCTGCATAGGCTCAAGCTCTACTTTGCGCGCAATTTCATCTACCTTTGTTTTAATCTCACTCTGTGAAACCTTCTTTACTTTCAAACCAAAAGCTATGTTTTCAAACACGCTCATTGTTGGAAAAAGGGCATAGTTCTGAAATACCATACCTATATTTCTCTTTTCGATTTCTAAATAGGTAATGTCACGCCCATCAACTTCCACCTTGCCGCTTGAAGGGTTGATAAAACCTGTGACAGTACGGAGGGTAGTAGTTTTCCCACAGCCTGAAGGGCCTAAAAGCGTGAAAAACTCTCCCTGCTTAACTTCCAGATTTATGCTTTTCAGAGCTTCAAAATCACCGAAATGAACCCTGATATTACTTAGATTAATCATGTTATCTCCGCCTATTATGTCAAAGTCATGTAATTCAAAAATAGGTTCTAAATATGCCGGCACAGCATTCCGCTGTGCCGGCATAACACATAAACCTTACACATTACTGAGAATTAACTTTATATACAGTTGAATAATTTCTTTACACCTGCTAAAAACCATATACACATTACAGCAAATAAACTTCATTACTGATTGTAACAGCAATATGCTTCAAATCAAAAAGTATAGGTTTTGATATGAATAATATATATATTGAATTTGAACAAGGCTGATAATTTGCTAGCCTTATTTTTTTGTAAAACTTTTACAAGAAAACCAGCCAAATCAAAACCTATAACTTAAGGCAGATAAGTTAAAATAATATGCTCTACCCAAGCCTCAATATTTTCAGCTACAATATTCCAATCCATAGTTTGCACAGGTAAGTTTTGGAACCTTGGATCAGGATCAGTCAGCCCCCTAAGAGTGGCTACACGCTCGGGAGTAAGCCAGTCTAAAAATAACTTAGCTTCCTCTTGATTGGTAGGGTTGCCTGTCAGAGCCAGCGCCTCAATAACTAACGGCACACCTACATCAGGTACAGGGAAGCCCGCCGTAATACCGTATTGAGCCTCTCTCGACGGTATGCCGCCACTATGAAGCTGACCCATTATTACGGGAGTGTCAGGGTTTGTCATCTGTGCAAACAAATCGGCAGCACCAATATTCGGTACGCCGTATTGATAGAACTGGCGAATAGCATCCCAACCCTCATCAGATACACCTAAATGGCCTGCCGGGTCTAAGTGGCGTGACAGTATTCCTGAAAGTACCATGCGTGTAGTGCCGCCAACAAGCTCTGTTTCAAACTGGTAAAGGCCGTGGAAGCGTTCATCTTCCCACAAATCTGTCCAGTCTCCCGGCGCTTCGCCCAGTGGGAGCTGTGTAGCGTCATAGGTCAGTAAAATTGCTGTAGTATCGGTGGCATGATAATAACCCTCCGGATGGTCAAGCTCGCGCGGCAAAAATTGACCGGCCCATACAGGCTCATGGGGAACAATTACATCATTAACAATAAGAGAGTGACGAAGAAATACATTCAACCCGTATACTATATTTGCAGTAGGGTTATGGCGTTCAGCAATAAGCCTGTCCGTAATAGCTCCGCCGCCGGCAAATACCGACAGTACGTTGAAACCGTATTCAGCCGCCATTTCTTCAAGAGCGTCGTGGAACAGTTCGGCATTAGAGTTTGAATAGATGTAGATAGGTACCCCCGTACCGCGTATCTCATCAGGCGCGGTAGCTGTCGGTTCAACCGGAGCAGGTGTGTCCGCCGGTACTGTAGCAGCAGGTGTTGCGGCGGCCGGAGCAGGCTCAACCGGAGCCGCCGGAGCGGGCGTAGTTGGTGTACATGAGGCTAAAACCAATAAACTTACAAGGGCAAGGCATATTAAAGCTTGTTTTTTCATAAAATGTCCCCCTCTTTTTATTTTTTAGTGTATACTATACACTAAATTGTTAAGTCACTTAACATTATATAGGTTTTTTTAATAAAAGTAAAGAGGTGTTAAAATTGAGAAAAGAGCTACACTACTTCGATATATACCCCAAAGTGGTACCGGCTAACAAAACATCTACAGTCACAGTAAAGTGCCTGGAGAATTATTTCAAGCCCGCAGACGGCCCCATAAAAGTAACAGTTATACCAATGACCGAACTCATAAAAGTTATACTTACCCCTGTTGAGGTAGAAGCCTTCTCAGAGGACGGAATAATACGCATAACGCATCATTTTGAAAAAGAGCAGGAATACCGGCTTAAAATACAAATAAAAGGCGGCGAATGGGTCGGGCTTTCTGTATACGCCTTAGAAAGCGACCTTTACGGACTCATTCCTCTTAAAGGCGAAACCCATGCGCATACTAATATATCTGACGGATGGGAATCTCCCGAAGTTATCTGCGGGTATTATCGTAAAGCAGGCTTTGATTTTTTGGTAATCAGCGATCACAGAAAATATGAAGGGGCCGAGGTTGCACGGCAATTCTACAAAGGAGTTGACATAGGCCTTACAGTTGTAGACGGCGAAGAAGTTCACGCGCCGAAAAACCCTGTTCACATAGTAAATTTCGGCGGCAGCTTTAGCATAAGTAAACTGTTTGAAAATGAAAGCAGCCGTTATTTTGCGGAAGTTCAAGAAATTATCGATGCCCTTGACTCAAAATTAATTTTTGCCGATGAAAGCGAACAATATGTCTATGCCTCCTGCCTTTGGGTGTATGCCAAAATTAAAGAGGCAGGCGGCCTGTCAATTTTTGCCCACCCCCACGCCCTTGTAAATGGCATGGATGCATACAATGTGCCGGACTCGTTGATACATTTGCAATTTAAAAACAGATGCTTCGACGCTTTAGAGTTGGTTGGCGGCCGCTCTCCTGCCGAAAATAATATGCAGCTTGCGTTTTATCTCACAGCTTGTAAAAATGGTTACGGCAACTTTCCCATTGTCGGCGGCAGTGATTCCCACGGAGTATTGAGGGAGCCTTTTACTAACAGCTCACTTAAAAAGCACGGTGTGTACCGCCCGTATGGCTTTAGTGAATTTTACACTGTAGTATTTGCCAAAGCCAATGAGACAGCAGAAATTATTTCGTCAATAAAAAACGGCTACAGTGTTGCAGTTGACAGCTACAATGGGGAAACACCGCGAGTTCACGGCGACTATCGCTTGGTCAGTTATGCTTTGTTTTTACTTTCAGAATACTTTCCGCTACAGGAGGATTTGTATTATGAAGAAGGGCGGTTAATGCTTCAAATGACTTGCGGCTCACAGGAGGCCGTTACCGAATTAAACTCTAAAGCCGGACAGGCTAAAGCCCTTGCCAAAAAATATTTTACCCATATTAACTCTTAGAATGAAGATGCAGTACGTATGCTTCACCTTACCATGCAAAAATATTGAAAGGCAAATAAAATCACATCTATACAGGTGTGATTTTATTTGCCTTTTTACAGTTTAAAGCGTACTAATCCATGTTAGTTGTAATTACCTTAGTTAAGCTGCCTACTAATCTCTCCCGAGAACTGCTTTATGTAAAATGCTCCAAAAGATAAACAATAAATTTTAAAAACAAGATCAAGTCCTATATCTGTTAAGGGCATAAAAATCATACCTGTGTTAATGCTGAACTGTAGCTCGTTTAATGCTAAAAATATCATGCCGGAAGCAGTCAATAATCCACATGTTATCATCATAGTTTTGCGCTCGGTTTTAACTGCAACAGCTAATAGGATTGATGTTAGCAAAATCCAAAAATCCGGCAATATAAATGATTGGAACCATGTAGTATACCCCGGAACATACTCAACTACCAGCGTTACTCCAGTAAAATAAAGCATCCAATACAACGAAGTGCCTATGGCGGTAACAATACTTGAACCTAAAATAATTCCTCTATATTTCATTCTGCTTCCCCCGTTTTTATAATATTTACAATTTCCTGCAAAAGACATTCAACATCTTTCATTTGTTCTTCTGTGGTTAAATTCCGAATTATATCGGTAAAGCTGCTATACAGTGTGCTATCACCCTCTACGATTTTTTTACCCTTATCAGTTAAATCTAAATAATAAACCCGCTTATCCTCTAGTGACTGGCGTTTGATAATTAGCTCACCGGATTCAAGCCTTTTTATCATAGCTGAAATTGCC
>Ga0131853_10001702_pt1 | contig 39221 bp, 22 predicted proteins | sample TergutLab28metaG_FD_92764 | JGI IMG/M metagenome (GOLD analysis project Ga0131853, IMG submission 92764) | Labiotermes labralis P1 segment gut microbial communities from Petit-Saut dam, French Guiana - Lab288 P1 (version 2) (version 2) | ecosystem: Host-associated > Arthropoda: Insects >...
AGCACTACCAACGATCCCACCGACAGCGACGCCAACGGCAGCCCCGACACCAACCATAACCCCGGTACCGACGCCGACAGGGGCACCAACGCCAATACCGACGCCGACGACAACACCAACGGCGAGTCCGACAGCAAGCCCAACGGCAACGCCAACAGCGAGCCCGACAGCGACGCCAACGGCAAGTCCGACGGCAACACCAACGGCATCCCCAACAGCAAGCCCGACAGCGACGCCGACAGCATCTCCAACAGCAAGTCCGACAGCGACGCCAACAGCATCTCCAACAGCAAGCCCGACAGCGACGCCGACAGCATCTCCAACAGCGAGTCCGACAGCGACGCCAACAGCGAGTCCGACAGCAACGCCAACAGCGACGCCAACGGCAAGCCCGACAGCAACCCCAACATTCATACCGATACTGACAGCAACCCCAACGCCAACACCTGGCGGAGGTTTTGGTGGTGGCGGGCAAGGACCGGGTGGCTCAGTCATTCGTGGTGGAGCAGGAGGATACACGAGTACAAACAATAACGTATCCGAGGCCTACGATGTCGTATACGATTACCCAACTGTGTATGATGACACCGTTGATGATGCGCCAGTGATTGCAGAGGTTGTTTACAGTGATCCAATTATATTTGGATATAGCGAACCCGATGATGAAGATAGTACAGATATACGGGAAGAGGATATAGAAAACCGTAAAGTGAACCCTCAAACGGGACGTCTGGAGCTTCATATAATGGATTTCTACAATGCATTTCTGCTCTTTGGAGCGTTAAGTATTGGAGCGATGTCCGCCCTTAAATATAAAATGAAATCAAAGCGGATCTATATTTCCAAGAATATTTAGCTAAACTCTGGTTTTATACAAAACAAAGCATAGAAGAACAAGAAAAGAGCTGAGAAATGCCGTAAAGTGACGGCGCTTCTCAGTTCTTTTTCGATCGCTCGGTTTTTTAAATAAACACTTTACAATCTCCTAAGCATATGATATCTTATTTGGAAGCTATGACGGAGATAAAAATATCCACTATCAGCGACCGGGTAAATCCGGCATAAGAGATGTTGCGGTTGGTGCAAGCAGCAGCTGACGGATATATGACATTCGCTCCCGAGCGCATTGAACCGAACGGGTTTTGCAATAAAACCGCTAAGTTCATTCGGATGCCCACCGTTAGCGGGGCAGGGATTTGTAAGAATCTCATTGAGTGGCCGTGTATACGGCAAACAGGGTGGTACCGCGAGTGGTGTATTTTTAGCCTCTCGTCCCTGGGTAAGCAATTACCTGGGGACGAGAGGCTTTTATTTATTTAATTTACCCATTACAAGGCTAGGAGGTTTTCACATGAAAAGGTTATTGACAGTAATTACGGTAGCATTAACGGCGGTTATGATACTGGCTCTTGCGGGCTGTACAGAATCCGGTGGCGCATCAGGCAGTGGCGAAATCAACATTGGCATACTGCAAATTATCGATCATCCTGCTTTGGATGCCGCACGCAACGGCTTTATCAACGGTCTGGCAGAAGAAGGTTGGGTTGAGGGGGAAAATGTTACCTTTCATCCTTACAATGCTCAGGGCGATCAATCCAACGCCCATGCTATGGCCCAACATATTGTGGAAAGTGAAGTTGACCTCATTTTAGGTATAGCCACACCTACTTCACAGGCTTTGGCCAATGCGACGACCACTATTCCGATTGTTATCACCGCGGTGACAGACCCGCTGATGGCAGGTTTGGTAGAGTCTTTTGAACGGCCGGGTACCAATGTAACAGGTACATCTGATCTGACTCCCGTAGCTCAGCAGTTTGCTCTGCTTACCAGACTGCTGCCTGAGGCACGGGTGGTGGGGATCATGTACAATGCCGGTGAAGTTAATTCTCAAATACAGGCAGATATGGCTAAAGAGCAGGCCAGAGCCTTGGGACTGGAATATATACCGGGTGTGGCGCCAAGTACAGCCGATGTAGCTCAGGTAACGGAATCTATTGTGGAGCGGGTAGATGTCATATATATCCCCACCTGTAATACCATGGCGGCGGCCTATTCGACTATCGTTAGAATTGCGGAAGATATGGGTGTCCCAATTATAGCCGGAGAAGAAGGTGCCCTGCCTCAAGGGGCCTTGGCAACGGAAGGCATTAACTACTATAATCTGGGCAGGCAAACAGCCGTCATGGCAGCTCAAATTTTGCGGGGTGAGGCTACTCCTCAAGAAATGCCTATCCAGTGGCAGGAGCAAACGACCTTAACAATAAATACAGCAGCGGCAGATCGTTTGGGTATTGTTATCCCACCGGAGCTGTTGGCTGCCGCAAATATAGTGGAATATTAAGACCTCACGGTCTTGGAGGAATTTGAATGAGTGTAAATATGTTGTTAGGCGCCGTTAGCCAGGGGCTTTTGTGGGGCGTTATGGCTATGGGTGTTTGGATTACTTATCGTGTGCTGAATTATGCCGATCTCACGGCAGAGGGAAGCTTTACTTTGGGAGCGGCGGTTGCGGCACGGCTGATTACTTCCGGCACCTTCGATCCTTTGACCAGTACTTTAATTGCCATGGCAGCGGGAGTGATGGCCGGGATGATGACGGGCTTTTTGCATACGGTGCTGGGGGTGCCACCTTTGCTTTCCGGGATTTTGTCCATGACGGGACTGTATTCGATTAATCTGCGGGTTATGGGTATGGCCAATATTCCTTTGGTACGCGGGACGGAAACCCTGATGACCAGAGTCGGTGACTTTTTTGGCACGGAAGCTTTGATCAGCGGAGCCGGCAATTTATTTGGGATAGGATACCGTAATGTCAACGCGATTATTGTTGGGCTGATTTTTGTGGGGGTGGTCATCCTTCTGCTTAAGCTTTTTTTCAATACGGAGATCGGTTATGTGTTGCGGGCCACCGGGGATAACGAAGCGATGGTTAAGGCCCAGGGAGTCAGTACAAAAAAGATGAAATTGCTTGGATTAATGCTGGGTAATGCTTGCGTGGCACTGTCCGGGGCATTGGTGTTTCAGTTTCAGGGCTTTGCGGATATTGGGATGGGAGTTGGCACCATTGTTATTGGGCTGGCTTCCGTTATCATCGGCGAGGTTATTTTTAACGATAAAAACAGCCACCGCGCACTTATTGCCGTAGTGCTTGGCTCGATTTTGTATCGGATTATCATTGCATTTGTATTGGGACGGGGCATACATCCTAATGACTTTAGGCTGATCTCTGCCATGATGCTGGCTTTGGCTTTATCTATGCCGCTGATAAGGGAAAAGTTGAACCTAAAAAAACTATTGCCGGGTAGGGGGTGAGGATATGCTTAACTGTGAAAAAATCAAAAAGACCTTCGATACCGGTACCGCCACAGAAAAAGTGGCTTTGGGGGGCTGCAGTTTTCAGCTGAAGGAAAATGACTTTGTTACGGTGATCGGCGGGAACGGAGCGGGCAAATCTACGATGTTAAATGCCATAGCCGGGGTGTTTATGGTAGAAGAAGGCAGGATCTCCATCGATGATGTGGATGTTACCCGTATCCCGGAGCATACCAGAGCCCAGTATATCGGCAGGGTGTTTCAAGATCCGAGGATGGGTACTTCTCCCAGCATGAGTATTGAGGAAAACCTGGCGATTGCTTACCGGCGCGGCAAAAGGAGAACCCTGCGCTGGGGGATCAATCGCAAAGAGCGGGCTATCTTTCAAACTTATTTGGAAACCCTAAGCCTGGGCCTGGAAGATCGTTTGTCTGTTAAAGTGGGGACGCTGTCCGGGGGGCAGAGGCAGGCATTAACGCTGCTGATGGCAACGATCCGTAAGCCTAAGATATTGCTTTTAGACGAACATACCGCTGCTTTGGACCCTAAAACCGCAAAGATTGTATTGGAGCTGACCAATCGGATAATTGCAGAAAATAAACTGACTACCCTTATGGTGACCCATAATATGCGTGATGCATTAAAGAGCGGTAATCGCATTATGATGATGCATGAGGGAAGGATTATTTTAGATGTTGGGGGCGAAGAGAAGGCGGGGCTTACTGTGCCCGATCTTTTAAAAATGTTTGAACAGGCCAGTGGTGAAGAGATGTTGTCGGATCGGATGCTGCTGAGTTAGGGAACACTGTAAGGTTTCAAATGGATATTGGCATTAATTTAACATTGACTATCTCGGCAAAAACCGCTACACTCTTCCAAAGAAAATTTTATAAGAAAATTTCATAGACAGTTCGAGACCATCCTGTCGTAAAACAAAACTACGGATTTTTAAAAATATTATGCTATAGCGGTATTATTCGCGGTATTACTCTATGCGATATTATCCTATATGATGTTTAGTATTTCTGTTTTTTTGTGTGCCTCGTGCTGTTTAATGGCAGGAGGCCTATTTTATGAATAAAACGAAGCTGCTTTGTATTTCCGGTGTTGTGATGGCTATGTATATCGCTATCATGTTTGCCACCCAGGGCTTTGCCTTTGGGGCGTATCAGATCCGGATTGCTACCGCTTTGTATGCTTTAAGCTATCCCTTTCCCTTTTTGGTTGTTCCCTTGGCTTTGGCCAATACCATAGCCAATTCTATGGGACCTATGGGAGTGTTGGATATGATTGGCGGTTTCGCCGTAGGGATTATTACCAGCGGCGGGGTTTATTTGGTTAGACGATTTAGCTTGCCTATGATCTTTGTTATCCCGGTTATCATACTGGCTCCGGCGTTTGTGGTTCCAATTTGGCTTTCGTATATATTGAATATTCCTTATGTAACATTGGTGGTTAGCCTGGCCATAGGGCAGACGCTGCCGGCTATAGTGGGTTATCTTTTGATTAAGGCTCTGGATGTGCATAAGAAAAGGATGGGATTAGATGGGTAACGACAGTCCAAATAACTTAAACAGCCTTTCTCTTCTGGGAGGAAAAAATAACAACTATCCTACAGACTACTGTCCGGGTATATTAGAGGCGTTTCAAAACCGCCATACGGATATTGATTATATGGTCAAGTTTAATTGTCCGGAATTTACAAGTCTTTGCCCAATAACCAATCAGCCGGATTTTGCGGCGATTTACATCAACTATATACCGGAAGCCCTGATGGTGGAAAGCAAATCTCTTAAACTCTACTTGTTTAGTTTTAGAAATCATGGAGACTTCCATGAAAACTGCGTCAATACCATTCTCAAAGATCTGCGGGATTTAATGAAACCCAAGTTTATTGAAGTACAAGGAAAGTTTACCCCAAGGGGCGGTATCAGTATAGATCCGTATACTTGCTGGGGTATGCCGGGTACAAAATACGAAGAAATGGCCGAATTTAGGCTTAAAAACCATGACCTGTTTTTTGAAAATGTGGATAATCGCTAAGGCGGGAGGGCACTCATGAAGGCATTATTAATCGGTGGCACCGGTACCATTAGTACAGATATTACCAAGCTGTGCGTGCAAAAAGAATGGGATATCACCTTGTTAAACCGAGGCAACCAAAGCAAGCGCTTGCCTGACGGAATATCCGTGTCTCAATGGGTTTTAGACATTAACGATGAGGCTGCCGTTAAAGCGCGGCTGGAAGGCGAATTCTTTGATGTCATCGTCAATTTTATCAATTACACCGTAGATCAGGTGGAACGGGATATGCGGCTGTTTTCCGGCAAAACCAATCAATATATCTTCATCAGCACCGCGTCGGCGTATCAAAAGCCTCGGGGTCACTACATGGTAACGGAATCCACTCCCCTTTCTAACCCTCATTGGGGATATTCCCGGGATAAAATTGCTTGCGAAGACCGTCTGATGGAAGCCTATCGCCAAGATGGCTTTCCCGTAACTATCGTGCGGCCCAGTCATACGTATGACCACTATAAGATTCCCATATGCATTCATGGGGGCAAAGGCTCATGGTCTACCCTAAAGCGTATGCTTGCGGGCAAACCGGTGCTGGTACTGGGAGACGGGGCCACTTTATGGCCATTAACCCACAGCCGGGATTTTGCCAAGGGCTTTGAAGGGCTCATGGGTAATATCCAGGCGATCGGTGAGGCTGTACATATTACTTCCGATGAAGCATTGACTTGGAATCAGATATACCAAGCTATAGGCAATGCGCTGTGGGTACAGCCTAAACTGGCCCATGTAGCCTCGGATTTTATTGTAGCCTGCGAACCTTCTTACGAAGGGGCTTTGCTTGGAGATAAATCTGTGTGTACCGTTTTTGACAACAGTAAAATAAAGCGATTGGTGCCGGACTTTACGGCAACTATCCGCTTTGATCAAGGGGCCAGGATGGCCGTAGAATATTATTTGAATCATCCCGAAGCGCAAATTGAGGATCCGGATTTTGACCGTTTTACCGATGCCATTATTAAGGCTCAAGAAACGGCTGTGGCCCAGGTACGGAGGGAATTATAAGTGAGAAAGGTTTTGCCATGGAAGAAAAGTACCGCGTCATTGTAGTAGGCGGCGGCCATGCGGGCTGCGAGGCAGCTTTGGCATCGGCCCGGATGGGCTTTGAAACCCTGCTGATGGCAATCGATCTGGACAGTATTGCAGCCATGCCTTGCAACCCCTGTATCGGCGGCAGCGCCAAAGGTCATTTGGTACGGGAAGTAGACGCGTTAGGCGGTCAAATGGGCAAAGTCATAGACCAATCCTTTTTGCAAAGCCGGATGCTTAATCTCAGCAAAGGCCCGGCGGTCTATTCTTTGCGGGCTCAGGCCGATAAGGCGCGATATTCCCAGATCATGAAGCAGGCACTGGAAAATACTCCCAATCTTGCCCTGCGGCAGGGGGAAGTGGTGGACATATTAACAGAAGCAGGCCGTGTCACAGGTGTACGCACAGAATATGACACGGTTCATTATTGTGACGCGGTCATCGTATGTGCCGGAACCTACTTAAACGCCAGGTGCCTGTGCGGTGATACCGTGATTGAAAGCGGACCGGGAGGATTGCGTGCATCCCGTAATTTAAGCGATACATTGGCGGGGCTGGGGCTTCGGATGATGCGTTTTAAGACCGGGACTCCCGCCAGGGTTCACAGAGCCAGTATTGATTTTAGCCGCACCATCCCCCAGCCGGGAGATGTGCCTGTCGTACCGTTTTCCTTCGAAACCTCGGCAGAATCGGTGCAGATTCCCCAGATTACCTGCCATTTGACCTATACCAACGCCAAAACCCATGGGGTGATTGCGGCTAACTTGCATCGGTCGCCTATGTATTCCGGTGTGATTGAAGGTGTGGGGACGAGATATTGCCCCTCTATTGAAGATAAAATTGCCCGCTTTGCGGATAAAGAGCGGCACCCGGTTTTTATCGAACCCGAAGGGGCAAACACGGAAGAAATGTATATTCAGGGTTTATCCACATCCCTGCCGGAAGATGTGCAGGTAGAGATGTACCGTACGGTTCCCGGCCTTGAAAACTGCCGGATTATGCGAAACGGCTATGCCATCGAATATGATTGCATCGATACCACAGGCTTAACCTTGTCTTTGGAAGCCAAATCGGTCAAAGGATTGTTTTTTGCCGGTCAGGTCAACGGGTCCTCCGGCTACGAAGAAGCTGCGGCCCAGGGACTCATGGCCGGGATCAATGCCGCCCTTTCCCTGCGGGAGGAAGCGCCCCTGATTATCGATCGGGGGACCGGGTATATTGGCGTTTTGATTGATGATCTGGTGACCAAGGGAACCCCTGAGCCTTACCGGATGATGACCAGCCGGGCAGAATATCGCCTGTTGCTGCGCCAAGACAATGCAGATCTGCGTTTAACGGAGCTGGGATATAAAGCGGGGTTGATCCCGGAAGAACGATATCAACGATTTTTGGCCAAACGGCAATGGATCGAGGGGGAGATTGCCCGGGTAAAAGCAATCAACATCAGCCCAAGCCCTAAGGTCAACGCTTTATTGGCGGAGCGAGGCAGTACGGAACTCACCACGGGCAGCAAATTATCCGATCTTATCAAACGGCCGGAATTGAATTATACTATGCTTATCAACTTGACGAAGGGATCCAAGACGGGGTCTGCCGAACATATGGATGGGCGGCCTATAGGGTCCGACCCCGAGGCTTTGCCCCAAGGTTTTGACCTGTGGCAAGAGCAGGTCAATATCCAAATCAAATACGAAGGCTATATCCAGATGCAGGTGGCCCAAGCGGCCGCCTTCAGAAAGCTGGAGCGGCAAATGATCCCGGCGGATATCCGGTACGAAGATATTAGCGGGATGCGCATTGAAGCCAGACAAAAGCTGGGGGCGCTTCGGCCCGAAAATATCGGACAGGCTTCCAGAGTGTCGGGGGTATCTCCGGCGGATATTAATGTATTATTGGTTTATCTTAAGCAAATCAAAGGGAACCTGCATAATATGAAATAGGATTGCAGGCTCTGTACATATGCCGCGGCTTACATTTTATGTTGCTATGAGGGTGCGGTAATATTATTAAACATATACAGCGAATTCGTTCGCCATACATTGGAGGAATCATTTTGCAATCCTTTTCCTTTGCGTTACCACCTGGACGAAAACCGATATTTATTCCCAAACAAAAAGGGCTTGATAGTGGCATGTTTTCATTTACACGGCCTCATTGTTTTCATTTGCTGACCGAAGAAGGGGTCGCGGCTATGTTTTTGCGGGCTGTCGCCGCCGATATTGAGTCGGCTCGGGCGTTTATCAGCAAAAACAGCGCCGTGGACTTAGATGCATTGCAACATGTGTTAAGCCACTCCTCAACGCCTATGATCAATCTTAAAAAGGCCCATTGTGGCTTAGGAAACGGGATAAAGACCCGATCTGTTTTATTGGGCAGTCAAAATTGTATTTTACATTTGCATATGGTGGAGGAGCCGGATCAATTTGGTCCATGGAAAATTTACGGAGTGGATAGAGAACGATGATGAAGGAAATCGGTTACAGCTGGTTTGTTGAGTGGTGCCGGGAGCAGGGCTACCCTATAACCGACAGTCAGCTGGAAGGGTTTGTTCAGTTTAAGGAAAACTTGCTGGATTGGAATAGTCGGATGAATTTAACGGCCATTACCGACGATGAAGGAGTATGGCAAAAGCATTTTGCGGATAGTTTGACTTTGCTGCCGTTTTTGCCGCCACATGCGCGGTCGGCATCATTACTGTCATCAGAAAGTGGGGCGGAAAAGCCTTTGCGCATGATTGATGTGGGATGCGGCGCGGGTTTTCCGGGGTTGCCGGTGAAGATTATGCGGCGGGATATTTCTGTGATTATGTTGGATTCTTTACGTAAACGTATATTTTTTTTGGAAGATACAATCAGCCGCTTGGGTTTAGAGGATATTGAGTGTATCCATGCCAGGGCGGAGGATTTGGCTAAGGAAGACAATCACCGGGGGCAGTATGATATTTGTACTTCCCGGGCGGTTGCCAAATTAGACAAGCTATGCGGATGGTGCCTGCCTTTTGTGAAGAAGGGCGGTATTTTTTTGGCTATGAAGGGGCCAAATGTGACGGATGAGTTGGAAGCGGCCAAGTCGGCTATACAAAAGATGAGGGCCGAAGTGACGGAAGTGCGGCTTGTGGAGATATTGCCGGGGATGGTTCATTCGGTGGTGGTGGTGGGTAAAGCTTAGCTTTTCCCGGTGTGTCGTTGCCTATTCACCTCATAAAACACTACCGTAGCGGCACAGCTTACATTTAAGGACGAAGCCGCCCTATGCTCTGACATTGGGATTTCGGCCATTACATCGCATATTTCTTGCAAATGACGGTTTAGGCCGTCTTTTTCGTTACCTATCATAATCAGGACAGGGGATTGTAAATCCAGTTGGTGTATGGCTTTTTCGCTGTTTTCATCGGTGCCGATCACCGTTAAATTTGGATATTGCCTTCTCAAATCATCTATATACCCGTCAATATCCCGGTTATCGGACAATCTCAAAAACGGCACCTTAAAAAAGGACCCCATAGATGCACCAATCACCTCAGGATCATAAATATCTATGCTGTGTCCGGTGATGATCAACTGGTCTACCCCAAGGGCATCGCAAGAACGCAGTAAGGTGCCCAAATTCCCCTTGTTAGAAGGCCGGTCAAATAAGGCGATGACGGGAGTATTTGATAATCCCATGATGGCAGGCGGCTGCATATTGACAATGGCCAATAGCTCCGACGGATCGGTTTTGCCGCTTAGTTCCGCCATAAGTTCCGCCGAAAGGGAATAGTTAGTCACGGTAGGCGTGATCTTCAAAAGTTCGTTGGCCCACTGGGACAATTCGTGATCTCGCCCGTATATGAAGGAATGTATACGCCAGCCGTAATCTAAGGCCTGGTTAATATTACGCACCCCTTCAATTATAAATTCCTGATACCTGTGCCGCTTATTGCGGTTTGCTTTTAACACTTCAAACTTTTGATATGTGGCATCCTTGGCAAAAATCTCTTTTGTTTTCATGTTTATCAGCACCTCTATCTACATGATCATAACGACTACATTTTCAATGGTCACTCGGTCACTTCAATTGGTTATTGTCCATCGGATTATCTATAAAACGAGTCAAGCGCTCCAAAAATTTGGTTGAAGCCCCGGAAAATATCTGATGCTTTTTCCAAACCAAAGACATATCCACTTCAAATTTTGGCTCAAAAGGCTTGAAGCAGAGGTTATGATCTTCGGATATGTGGATCAGCTTATCCAAACAATAGGCATACCCCACCCCTTCTTCGACCAATAGTGCGGCGTTTAGTATTAAGTTGAAGGTGGCCACTATATTTAAAGCCTCAATATTTTGCCCGGCCCACTTAGACATGGCCCGGCGGGAATTTTCATTTCGGCTTATGATCAGAGGAAGATCTGTCAAATCGTCGGGCCTTATGGTATCCCGGTTGGCAAGGGGGCTGTCCTTGCGCATTAATAAGCCGCATGTATCCGAAAAAGGTAATTGAATTGAGTCGTATCCCGACAGGCTTGGAGGGCTTATAAGGACTCCAAAATCCAAAAGGCCTTTGTCCAAACGCTCCATGACATCGGTGACGTTGCCGCTAAACAGATGGACATGTATTAACGGATAATCCTGCCTGAGGGATTTGATAGCTTTTGCGATCAGACGCATCCCCTCGGTTTCGCCGCAGCCGATATAGATATCCCCGCCGACATGTTCGCTTCGTATTTCCGATTGGGTTTTGCTCACTAAATCCACAATCTCCTGGGCTCGTTTGTGGAAAAGCCGCCCTTCGTCCGTTAAGGAGATCTTTTTGCTGCCTCGGATGATTAACTGCTTGCCCAGTTCGCCTTCCAAATCCCTAATCTGCTTAGAAAGAGTGGGCTGGGTTATATGCAAAGTTTTTGCCGCAGCGGATATGCTTTCTGCCTCTACAACCGCCAGAAAATATTTCAGTACTCTGATTTCCATTGGCCCCTCCCTATTTTGCGATGAAGTGATTGTCGAAATGACTTTAAATCGATCTCGCCTTCTATTGTACCATGCCTGTAAAGCATGGCAAGGTATTCGATATAGATATTTGATATTCATTATGCTGGGCTATATACTTTTCCCCATAAAGGAGACTCGTACATATGAAAAGAAAAATTTTTTACGGCTGGTATATTGTGGCGGCTTGTGTGGTGGTTGCGGCTGCAGGTATAGGATTCCATAATACCGCCAGTATTTTTATAAGGCCGGTTACCGAAGATTTAGGGTTTTCTCGTGGAGAATTTACGTTTTTTAGGACCATCGTAGTTATTTTAGCGGCAGTATTGCTGCCAAGCTATGCAAAGTTGGTTCGCAAATTTAGTATAAAAAAGGTTATGTTGGTCGGCACAAGCCTTAACAGTCTGGCCCTGTTTTCCTATTCCTTTGGTACGGAGATTTGGCATTTTTACTTGATCGCCGTTTTTAACGGGTTGGTTGTTAACGCCTCGCATTTTATGGTGATCGGTATATTAATCAGCCGGTGGTTTGAAGACAAAAAAGGCCTTGCATTAGGACTTGCTTTTGCGGGAAGCGGGCTTGGAGCGGCTATTATGGTGCCCTTAGCGAGCTGGATCATTGAGGGTTTTGGCTGGCGATGGGGTTTTAGATTTTCCGGAATGGCGGCACTTTGTATTTTGGTGCCTACCGTACTGCTGTTGATAAAAGACAATCCGGAAGCTTTGGGTTTGAGTCCTTATCGACGGGAAAATGGGGATAGCGCTTTATCGGCAGGAATGGTGAGCGAGCCAAAAGGACTTTATCTTGCCGAAGCCAGGAAAACCCCTTGTTTTTGGCTGCTGGCTGTTGCTTTGCTTGGGATATCTATCAGTGCTTCTGCGCCGAACGCCCATACGGCCCCCTATTTGAGCGATTTAGGATATTCTGTTGGGGTGGTTTCGGCGGTGGTTTCTTTAAGCATGATTGTGCTGACCGTTGGTAAAATAATAATGGGGCATGTGTTTGACCGCTTTGGGACATTTGTTGGGGGGATTACCTTAGGGGTTTTTTGTATACTCTCTCCGGCCTTTGCCCTTTGGGCCGTAAATCCGGTGGCCCCTTGGATGCATGCGGTCTTTTTAGGGATGGCCAGCACGGGTTTTTCGATTCCGGTTAATATTTATGCGATGAAATTTTTTGGACAGAAGGATTTTCCGGCTATACTCAGTGTTTTGTCTGTGGTCACTGCGTTAGGTGCGGCATTTTCGCCGCCGGGTATGGGGTTGGTTTATGATTTTTTTGGAAGTTATACTTATGCTTGGGTGGCGTTGATATTGATAGGCTGCGTTGTTACTTTGTGTTTGACGGGAGCGGATATGGTGTATAGGAAGTTATCGATTGAAAAGCGTTTCAATTGAAAAAGCATTTTGATATGGACAAGATTATTAAGTAAAGTTTGCTTGTAAGTTTGCACATAAGTCATTTGCTTGATCGAAAAACCCCTGCCAATTTCACATTTGGCAGGGGTTTTGTAATTAAATGTCAACTGCGAACGACAACTGTTTTGTTTTGCTGTCGTTAACCGGGTAGCTTAATAAAAATTGAGTAAGATGTTAAATGTGTAATGATTGTGATTAGAGAATAATGCGCAAGTTGATGATTTCGTAAAAATAAAATCATCATTTTGATAGGTGTGGTCATAACTATCCGAAACTTAAATGTCATTTGTGGCAATATGCAAGCTATGTTGATGCATAAATCAGGAAAATTCAACAAAAAACTTTACAAAAAATTAAAAATCGTGTATATTTCGTTCTGTAAATGTTGGAAAACTAAAGAAGTGAAAAAATTGTGTTTTGCAAAAGTGCAGAAATGGAGAAGGATAACGATGAGAAGCAAAAGTGAGACTATTCATAGTAAAGCATTAAACTCTCGGGTTAGACGCGGTATTTCTTTATTTTTTGTTGTTATAAGCCTTTTTGTGAGTACAATGGCATATGCCTTTAATGGCACCTATCAGGCAGACAGTGTATTGGAAATCTACGCAACAGGGGACGATGTTGAAGAAAGAGGCTCCCGGTTGTCTGTATCCGATGATTCTTTAACGGATGATGCGGGGTTGGGTGATATATCGCCTGATGATGATTCCTATGAAGAAGTATACGAAGCGGAAGATGGGGATAATCAAGAAGATGAGGATAATCAGGATTATGATGGTGAACATGAAGGTGAGAATGATCCGGATTACGGTGATGAAAACCAAGGCGAGAATGATCAGGGATATACTGGTGAAGATGAGTACGATCAAGAGTACGACGATGAAGACGAGTCGGTATTTACAGATTACTACATCACTATCTATTTTGATGAGGATTTTACAGACGAAGAAGCTTTATTCATTACAACTGGCAGTGAATACAGTGGCACCGAAGATAATAGCAGCACTTATAGCAGCGGTGGGTACAATTTGCTGGAAGGCGTAAGAGCGGTTGACCAGGATGGCAATCCCGTTACGCCTGTTTTTGTCCTGTACAACGATGGCTTTAATATTAACGCTGTATTGCCGGACAACCGTTTCATCGTTACCTATGGCGCGGTTCACCCCTATACTTATGAGCTGTTTACCCGTGAAAGAGTCGTGTATGTCTATGAGGCAGAGACTGAGGATATCGTACCCGCTTCAAGACCTGCTCCTTTTGGTGTTTGGTGGTGGGGCGCAGATGACATGTGGATGAGTCAAATGGAATTTGCCGCAAAACAGGGTGTCAACGAAATTTATTTTTATGCCGGTTTTGGCAGACCCAATTGGTGCGAGGCAACCGTTAAAGCCTTTGTCTCTACAGCCCGTGGAAAAGGGATAGATGTCTACTTCCTTACAGGGGATTGGAGATGGATCCACAGAGATGATGATCTGATTCGCCAATTGAATGGGTTTTTTGCCTATCAAGAAACCGCTTGTGATGACACACGCTTTGCAGGCGTTCACCTGAATATAGAGCCTCATCAAGACCCAACCTGGAGTGTAAACACCGAAAATGAACTACTACAGCGATATATGGATCTTAAAGTGCGCATAACTGATCGTTACGGTCCGATGGACTGGTCAATTCCTTTCTGGTGGCGGGCGCAAGCCTCTCACAGGGTTGAATATCGCGGAGAAATGACGTACTTATATCGGGCGTCCATTCTTGAAGGGGATCGGATATTTGTTATGTCCTATCGAGTGACGGCGCAGGAAGCCTATCGTGTTGGGCGGCATTATGTTCATTTTGCCGGAGAGGTTGACAGGCCGATATTTTTGTCTGCTCTCGCTCACTATGGATTTGAGGATCCGACCCAAGAGCATGTCTTTTTCTATCACCTTGGGCATGATGCCATGATGAGTATGCTGGCTTCCCTTCCCGGTCTTGTCAATTACGAGGGCCTAGGCACTGCGGTACATGATATGGCTGGCTGGTATCGCATGTGGAGGAGAGACAATCCTTCAATAGAACCGGAACCAAACTTTACTATCCAAAACCCATACGCATCCGTTAATTGGGCGACTTTTGGCCGTTACCGCGCGGCACTGCATGTGCATACGAGCCGTTCGGACGGTGAAGACAGTTTGCGAAGTACTGTTTTAGATCATTACAACAAAGGCTTTGATATCCTGGCTATAACGGATCATGATCGTCTTTTCTCGGGGGATTGGGCCGATGGCGGCCCCGGCGCGTTAACGATTGCGGAACGGGACGCCATTATTGCCGGTACCTTTCAAGGGCCCTTTGCGGGGAACTTTGGAACTGAACTTCGCCGGACGCAATCCAATGGAATGATTCCGCTGCCTAACACAAACGAACAATCCCAGGGTGAGATACGGTTTCCAAACGAAGCCCAACCCTTTAGGCACCATATCAATACATTTTGGGCACCGTTTAACAACGCAGGGTCTTCCACATTACGGCAAAACCTGAATCGGGCCGCAGCGTACGGTGGTATCGCCATAATTAATCACCCGGGCCGTTACACCGGGGGCCGTTCCGGCAGCAGCGGCATTGAAGCTTCCAACAACCCGGAAAATATAGACATATATACAGAATTGTTTCAAAATTTTCCTGGGGCGATTGGGATGGAGGTATTTAACCGCTTAGATAATGAAAGCCGGTCGGATCGTCTGCTGTGGGACAATGTGCTTACGCAGACAATGCCTTATGAGCGCCCGGTATGGGGTTTTTCCAACGATGATACTCACAGGATGGATTCCACCGGATATAACTGGAATGTTATGCTGATGCCGGAACTGACTGCGGATCGGGCAAGGGCGGCTATGGAAAGCGGTGCTTTTTATATGGTGGCCAGGGTTGACCGCCGTCTGGGAATCAACCACAGGCTTGGATCCGGCTCTATAAGAACCAGCGGCAGAGAAGAAACCTTGTTTTTACTTGAGCAGACAACCCCAAGTATTGCCAATATACAGGTGGGGGAACATTGGATTACCATTGCAGGCCGTGATTACGACAGGATTGAGTGGATTGCCGACGGCGTGGTCATTTACACAGGAGCTACCCTTGATTTATCGGAATTGGCATATCATATAAACAGTTATGTACGGGCGCAGCTTATTAGTACCACCGGTGTGGCTATGACGCAGCCTTTTGGACTCGTTCCGGGCCCGAGCCAAAACCCCGGTCCTATCCCTACGCCTCCTCCCGGGCCTGAGCCAACTATAGCCTTTGAGCATACCCATTTTGAAATCCCCGTGGGTGAAATTCGCCGCATACGGGAAGTGGGCAAGCCTATGTCCGTTTTGGATCCTAACTACGGTGTGTACACGGCACCCACCCTTGTAAGTGCCGATACATCGGTGGCCGGTATTGAAAATAACGGTTTTATTGTGGCCGTATCACCTGGGGTTACAACTATCCATGGGACTCGCGGAGAGGATTACGGCACAGTTACCGTCGAAGTTGTCCCGGCCCGGCATAACGATTTTCAAAGACTGCAGCGCAGGGTACGTAATTATTTTGTTCCCTATGGCAATCTCACTTTAAACGATCCCATCATCCGGCGGATAAGCGAGTCTGTCAATGGAACCGTGTACACCCATTGGCGTGACCGGGGCGGAAACATGATTATGAACAGGAGATTTGAGGACAATGACCCCGGAAGTATTCCGTGGGATATAACCTCCGCCGCTGTTCAGGTGGGGGATCTTAACTACGAACTCAGCGAACATTACCGTCGTCTAAGGACGATGACTTTGGCGCTTTTGCTGCCGGGAGATCATTTCCTTGACCCTGACTTATATGACGATATCGAAAGCGCTATGGGCTGGCTTCTAAACAACGCTTTTCGCGGTAGGGTTAATTATCCGGGGGCCCAGGCTATTATGAACATGTACGGCGATACCCAGGCCGCCACATTAGGTGTGGCTCACTCTGCCAACTGGTGGCATTATGATCTTGGTATGCCGGTGCTTGCCGGACAGATATTGTTAATGCTTGCGGATACGGGCTTCCCTGAGGATCTGATTGCCGCTTATGCGGCCCGCATGCACATATATTCTCCCCGGGCTAACCAGAGGGTTTCTTTACACGCCAACGGTTCCGTTGAGGTAGGCCCCGCCAATGCGGCAAAAAGGGCGTCTATTATTATGATGCAGGGAATATTAGCCCAAAACGAGACCAGGATCCGTCAGGCCGGTGCAGAAATACTATCAAACCTGACAGTGCCCATGGTCACCACCGGAAATGGTTATTATTGGGACGGCTCTTATATTGATCAGCTTATGTTTGCCTACGCATTGGGTTACGGCTCGGATAAATTGGAGGCCATCGCCGATGTTTTAGCAATTTTAGGAGGCGAACACATAGGCGGTGTCCCGATCGCATTTAACCAGGATCTTTTGGATCAGCTGCTGACCACAATAGAATCCACATGGCTTTTGACCGTGTATCAAGGGTCTTCTATGCCTAATCTTTCCGGACGAACCATAGCCCGGGAATGGGCGGTGCGCCGCCGCGCCGTGCAGGTTGCACAAACCCTGTACAGTTTATTGCCTGTGATGCCCACCGATTTGCAAACCACAACCAGACGGGCTTTGCGGTCATGGACAGATGCCAACGATGATATACTGCGCACGGATCTGCGGTTATACACAGCTTTAGGTTTGGCTAATAACAATGTCGCCGCCGGTGAGCCTACGGGAATATTTGCGCAAAATCATCAAAGCAGGGTATTTTGGCGGACGAGGGACTTTGCATTTTCCGTGTCCACAAACTCTGCCCCATCTAATACCGCCCCACGTCAGTTTCTTAATAACGAAAACCAATTGGGCATACATCTTGGAGACGGCATGACATATTTGTTTCTTCGGGGGGACAGCTTACAATTTACGGAAAGCTATTTTGCCACCGTTGATTACCAAAACCTTCCCGGTACTACCGTGGAGCAAGGGCCTTCCCGTCTTTTTGGGTATCCAAATTCCTTAATCAACCCAAGACATCGGTGGGCCGGCACCGCTGTGCTTACCGATGGCAGCAGGCAGTTTGGCTCTACCAGTTTTATGATGGATTTAGGTGGTGCCAACCCAACGATGAACATGAACCTCACCGCCAACCAATCATGGTTTATGCTTGGGAATAAGATAATCGCCATTGGCTCGAATATCACAAGCACTACCGGGAATCCGGTACACACAGTTATAGAAAACCGCAGGCTTTTAGGTTCTAATCCCAACTCTTTTGTGCTTAATGAGACACAGCTTGGCGCTTCTTCCACCAGAGTAACTACCCAAGACAGCTGGGCGCATTTGCGCTATAACGGGCAGGTTCAAGTGGGATATTTTATCCCCCAAGCAGGACAAAATCTTATCATAGGTTCGCAACAGCGTACCGGACGCTGGGTGGACACAAATCCAAACCATTCCGCTCAGCCGATTACGGAGCCTTATGCTCACATTATCTTAAATCATGGTGCCAATCCCTTAAGTGATACCTACGAATACGTCATTTTGCCAAACTTTTCCCAGGCAGAGACCATGGCATTTGCCGATAATCCGGGATATGTGGTGCTGGAACTCGCTGACTATTTACATGTAATTTATTCCCAAATCTATAATGTCCTCATGATCAACAATTTTGCGAATACCCCTGTAACGGTGACCAGCCCAACCACGGGATATGAATATGTAGTCAGCCAAAGGGCTAGTGTGATTATACGGGAGGGCGCAAACGGAGAAATACATATTGGTGCCGCCCGATTTGATGGATTAGACAGCAGCATAACCGTAACAATCAATGGTGTGACATCACGCATTATTAGAAGTGATGGAAATATAACTCTCGTTGAAAGCGAGAATAATTCGATTGTGACTATTAATAGCCCAAATACATTTGGAGGGAAGAGATTTAATACATGGCAAGTACTTTTACAGACCGGAGGTCTTGATGATACGCCTGTCATCCCTACACCGACACCAAGTCCTTTGCCCAGGCCAAGGCCACTGCCCATTGCAACGGGAGATTTTATTCAGGGTTGGGAGTTTTGGCTGTTTTCCCCGGATGAGATCAATGAGCATTTCAGAACATTGGCGGAAGTCGGTATAGAGTATGTTGTTTTGCAAGAATCAGCCATTACCAGAAACGGACGAGTGGTGCGAAGCTATTTCCCCGTAAGCGGCAGCATACAAGCGTCTGATTATGATCCCAGCTACGGCATTTATCCCGGCTGCGGGACTCCTCTGCTTGAAAGCTTGCTGGCGGCGGCTCGGGAGCATGGCATTAAAATGTTTGTAGGGTTAAACTTTAACCCGGATTGGTGGCAAAATACGGCTCCTTATACACCGATTGGCCGTTCTTCCTGGTACAGGGCAGAGGCTGATGTAGGCAATCAAATCGCTAGGGAAATTTATAATCGGTATAAATCAGAGTTTGGGGATACCCTTTATGGATGGTACTTTTCCTTCGAACTGTTTAATTACATGCACAATTTGGAAGCCAATTATGCCAGGATGCTTAATATTAATCTCGACTTTTTAACAGAATTGAACGCGGCAAGGCCAATGCCGTTTATGATGTCTCCGTTTATAGCGGAGTGGCACAACTCTCCGGAAGCAACAAGAGATGAGTTGGAGCGGTTTTTGCCTCTTGTAAATTTTAGAGATAACGATATATTTGCGTTGCAGGATGCTGTTGGAGCGGGTTATGTAGGTTTGGGTATGATTGAGGATTACTTTAGAATGGTCAGAGAAGCGATAGACACAGTGTCAGGGTTAAATCTACAGTTTTGGGCTAACAACGAAAATTTTGTTAGGCCGTTTGCCCCTGCCCCGATAGAAAGATTTGTTAGGCAAATGGAGCTGACAAACCCATATGTGGATAGGCATATTACGTTTTCGTATTCGCATTACTATTCTATTATCACGGGTAATGAGGCATATCACGATCAATACAAGGAGTATTTCAGACAGATAATGGGATTGCAGGGACCGACAGCGACGCCGACAGCGACACCAACGGCAACGCCGACAGCGACACCAACGGCAACGCCGACAGCGACACCAACGGCAACGCCGACAGCGACACCAACGGCAACGCCGACAGCAACGCCGACAGCGACACCAACAACAACCCCAACAGTGACTCCAACAGCGACCCCGACAGCAACGCCAACAACAACCCCAACAGTGACCCCAACGACAACTCCGACAATGACCTCGACAGCAAGCCCAACGGCGACCCCGACAGCAACCCCAACAAAGGCCCCAACGGCAACCCCGACAGTGTCTCCAACAACAACCCCAACCCCGGCGCGAACATCAAGCCCGATACAACCCCCACCAGGCGATGGCACAGTGCAAATTCCCAATATTCCCATCCCTGGTTTTGGGACACCTGGAGATGCCCATTCTTCTTTCAGTACCTCCACAATCCTAAGACCAACCAGAAGACCCAGCCGGCGCCCGGGCGGCAATCATCCGCGTCCCGGCGGTCAGATTAATCTCCAGGCAGACAGCCAAATCCCAGCAATCGATAATATTCCAAGCGACTTGGCTGCCTTGGATCCGGCATCCATCAATGAAGAAATAACAGAACCCGCACCGATACGCCACGATATCATCCGCATCCCCATCAACAGAAATGTGATATACCGCGGTGACGGCATCAACTGGACCGAAACCCCCATGGATACCACTGCCTTTATCACCGATGACGGCTCTATCATGATACCCATAAGATTTTTAACTTACGCGCTGGGTCACCGCATGTATTGGGACCAAGATACATCCACGGCGGTAACCTTTGTTCCCGGTGTTGGTGATATACAAATAAGCCCCGGCTCTTCGGTAATAAATATCGACGGTCACGATACCCGGATAACTAACAGGTATGGAACCTCGGTTCCGGCATACATGAGAGCGGATCACGGACGCATATTTATTCCGATGAGCGCGTTGGGTATAGTATTTAATATCGAATACAGATGGGACGAAGGGGCTCAAGAAGTCATCTTCTATCCGGCGAGACTTCTAAATCCAAATGCCGAGACAGGAGAGGATGCTTTTATGCAAACCTCCGGATAAATAAAACCCCCGGTCCCAAATAAAAAATGGGACTGGGGGCCGTTAACCACTCACAAATAAAATCTCAAAAATGTTTAATCTTTATTGCAGAAATATAAAGAGCATGTTAGAATGATCTCAAGACCAACCAAAAATTTCATTTAGATAAGAAATGCCACAATGTCCGCTTAGTGCTGTAACACTTCGCGGCGAGTGTAGGGATATGAGCCATCACCTACAAACACAGGGAAAACCCCGACATTGCAGCGTACATAGTATACCTTAGCAACCCCCTTTTTTGCAATACCCACCGGGTACTATGTATGTTACTGAAGGGATCTGATTTGTGTTTAAGCTAAAATTTAGCGTGTAGGTGATGACAGATTAATCGGTCGTTCCTGCGCGCTTTTTGGTTGGTACCTCTTCTTTTTCATCTTTTTATTCCCAGAACGGGGCAGCTTGAGGGGAAACAAGCTGTCCCGTTCCCTTTTATAATCCAGTATTACAACCGTAACCATTGTACCATCCAAGGCTTGTGTATTTTAATAGCCTTTTGCGGACATAGTTCCTGGCAGCAATAGCAGCGTATACACTTAGGATATGTGATTACAGCTTTGCGATTTGCCGAAATTTCAATTATTTTAACAGGACAGGCTTCCTTACAAACGGCACAACCGGTGCAATCATTATCATATACAACGGGCCTTGTCTGCAAGTGCTTTAAAGCAAGCTTTTTAACAAATTCAGGCAGATTAGAATCTCGTATCGAAAGCGGTGACCGGCCACGGATCACCTGATAGGAAGGCATGATAAAATGCTCGATTGGCTCCCCTGTAAACTCGATGTCGTTTAACTCGCCGATTATCCCGCGCTCATGAAGTCGTTTAAGAATCGGCACATCCTTAACAGAAAGTCCAATGATGTGACAAGCGGCTTGATCCAGATGATAAGGGCTGTTTGATGCCAAAACCACATGGGTATTGGCGGGAGTCCCGGCCGATGGCCCGTTTCCTTCCATTCCGACAATCCCGTCCATAAAAGAAAGTACCGGATTAGCACATAAGCATACATCAATAAGCATATCGGCAAAATTTTCATAGTCGGGGATGTTTAAATGATACTCCGCTTTAATGATACCCGGGACTAGACCAAACATATTTTTTACCGCCCCTGTAAAGGTCATCATCGCATGGGTTTTAAGCTTGGCCACACAAATCACCTTGTCCACATCGTTAACCATGTCGGCCAATGTGAGGCGCTTCATGATTAAACCTTGCGGATTTTCTTTTTGACAGGAGTTGAAATTAGCGTTTAGTATGGCATCTGTTTCTTCGGCTATGGCTGTCATTCCGGTGGCCTTATACACACCGTTGATTAAAGCCGGGGTAAAAGGCCCGCCGGGGCTTTCACCGATTACGACTTTAGCTCCATATTCCAGTAGCAGATTGGCCAAAGCTTTTAAAAAGACCGGATGGGTAGTGGCTGCTTCCTCCGGTCTTTTTTTCATGAGAAGATTGGGTTTAAGCAGTACGCGTTCGCCGGGGGCAATATAGGGTTCAAAGCCCCCGAGGTTTTGGATGCTTTGGGCTAAAGCGGTATAGACTTTATCATAGTCATAAGAGTTACAGGGTAAGAGAGAACATTTCATAGAAGGCTCCTTGGTTGTGTGATTTTATAGCTATACCACACATTTAAGGTTAGCGCAAGCAATGGTGTGAGCAGTGAAAAGGTTTTGGGACAACCAGAAATAGAGCCACAATGCTGTAGGCTCTTTTTCTAGTATCCTATTTGAGAAGGGGGATATACGAAATGGGGGGAATTTAGCTTAGTTGGGTGTTTTAAATATTGGCTGCAAGTTTATTTTGCGTTTATAGCCGGAGAAAATCATGAAACTGATGCCTATTACGCTAAGTAAGGCGCCAAGGGATACAAAGACTTCGTAGAAGTCGCTTATGTGAAGATCGGTGCGTCCGGTTTGAGGGTTTGCTTTACGGTTTGTTGTAATTACATAGTCAATATTTTCTATATCATCATCAATGGTGATGGGATATTTGTAGACGATATCATAAATAACTGGTGTTGGCGCATAATCAAAGACGATATCGTAGCTATCAGAGATATAGCTATCGTCGCGGTCACTGATAAGCGTATCGATATATTCTCCTGTGCCACCACGAATTATATAGCTTCCGGGTGCTCGAGGTCGGCCTCCGGAACCACCACCATTTCCGGAAGTCGGAGGAGTTGGTGTAGGGGGAGGCGTTGGATCGGGATTTGGTGTGGAGATTGGAGTGGGGGTTGGCGTAGGAGTTGATGTCGGATCAGGCGAAGGCGTAGCAGTAGGGGTCGACGTAGGAGTGACTGTTGGCGTTGCGGTAGGCGTTGACGTCGGATCAGGCGAAGGCGTTGTAGTCGGAGTGGCTGTTGGAGTCGCAGAAGGCATTGTAGTCGGAGTGGCCGTTGGAGTCGCAGTAGGTGTTGTAGTCGGAGTGGCCGTTGGAGTCGCAGTAGGTGTTGCTGTCGGAGTGGTCGTTGGAGTCGCAGAAGGTGTTGTAGTCGGAGTGGCCGTTGGAGTCACTGTAGGTGTTGTAGTCGGAGTGGCCGTTGGAGTCGCAGTAGGTGTTGCTGTCGGAGTGGCCGTTGGAGTAGCAGAAGGCGTTGTAGTCGGAGTGGCTGTTGGAGTCGCAGTAGGTGTTGCAGTTGGAGTTGTCGTTGGGGTTGCAGTAGGTGTTGCGGTTGGAGTCGCTGTCGGAGTGGCAGTAGGTGTAGCCGTCGGTGTCGGTGTTGGTTGACCGATAAAACCGCCACCACCGCCGCCGGTTGCCGTATAAGCGGCTCTTTGTTCCAAGGTTAGGTTATTACCTTCTAAAATCGCCAAATTACTATAATAAGCGAGATCATTATCCGTTATAACAGTTGTATAATGAACCATCAGAGAAACACCCTGTGTCCAAATCGGATGATTTGAACTAGGCCAAGGCCATGCAGTACTCGGAAAAGCAGTGGATGCGCCGTTCACCAAATTGCCCAAAGTGATTTCAAAATATGTTCTGCAATTGCTTACGGTTAATCTGCCATTTTCATCGGGGTAATAACCAACGATTCCAAGATTATCAAATACTCCATTGACAAAGCGCCCTACTTCAATCCACATGCCGCTGTTATTAGGAAAGCCCGGCCCGGAGCGGTCACTGGCCAGTACCTGGCCGGGGCCTAGAGTATCCCTTAAAACTGCATTATGGATATCCACACCTGCAAAGTTAACTCTGACCACCCAATGCACATATTGATAACAATAACTTACCCAGCCCCATTTCATTAATCTTTCATGGGGATCGATGTATGTTTCTTCAACATTAATCGTTGTGGTGGATCCGCCCGGAAGCTGAATTAAAATAGTGTCGCCTCCGCTAACATAATAGAGATCCCAATGGACCCCTACATAAAAATATCCGTGTCTGCCCATTGTGTTTATTTGAAAATGATCCGTAAACACAATGGTTAATGTTTTCGTGGCAGAGTTTACGGTAGCGTGTCCAATGATTACACCATATGGATCATAAATATTAAATGATAGATTACTGCTAAATCTTAATTCGTTAGGGAGTACAACGGTCATGGTATCCCCTGCGGTTATGGTTACTCCATCGGCAATAACAAATTCGAACCATGCCTGCATGGTTTCATACTGCCCAAATGTAGTTTGAGGGATACCGGCGGCGTTTCGCAGCTCAGCGACTGTAATAAAACTATGCCCATGATCAAAGCTAAACGGTTCGAACCATTCAAATGGTGCGGAAAAAAATTGTATAAAATATTGCGCTAAGGTTATTGAGGTGTCTTCAAGCGCTTCTTCTTCGGCTGCTAAATCACAATCACTGTATACATCGCAGTCATCTTCCTCATCGTGAATTAAAAGACCCCCATCCTTTTCATCACAAAATAGATAATCCCCTTCTCTGTCACAATAAATTAGAGAGTTATAATCCTCATCGTTATCCGTTGGAGAACTAACATCGTCGTCCCCGTAAAATGGAGTGTCATCCTCTTCGTTGTCTGAATAAAATGGAGCGTCATCCTCTTCACTGTCGGTTGGATAGTTCTCGGGTGTATCTGATGCCGTATTATACTCGGCGGTATATCCACCGGTTTCATACGCCTCATTTGTATAAGTATCCTCAAAGGCAAAAACAATATTAGAAGCGCCTAGGGTTAAGGCAACAAAGAGCGCCAGAAAACGCCCGCAAGGCTTAAACATCTTATTGAGCTTAACTTTTTTAATACTGTTCATAGTGATGGACCCCCTTTTATTAAATCCCACTATAAAACGATGCGCTAAACAAAACAATGCTTTTGGGAGAATGGACACTTCTCACGTGACATTTGACTAAATTTTTGCTTTAATACTTACTGTAGAAGTGAAATCTGTATACATATAATAAAACGATTTTAAATCGACCTCGTCATAAAACTCACGGAAAGGAGTGCCCGTTATGCCTTTACTGCACCTCACCTTATTTGATAACTTTGCTCCGGTAGCTTTTGCAATACTCTATTTCATCAATGCAAAGATATTAACCCAAGACAGGAAGTTTCATGTAAAAGAAAGCATTTATATGGCTGTGGGCAGCCTCCTGATTGTTATTGCTATCGTCCTTACTATTAGTTTGCGTCGTATTTTTCTGGATACTTCGGATAGCCCGATGGTGGTACCCTTTTTTAATATGTTTGGAAGTTTTTCCATTCGGACACTCTTGTTTGTATATTTTTTCCAAATAAAATCGTACTCTGCTAAAAAGGCTCTTGTCCTTATGTTTTTGGCCAGTATGCTTCTGCTTTTTTCCGAACATTTGATAGGGTCCGTTTGGGAGATATTTTTTCCGGCCTTTTTTAGTCAACATAATTTCTGGCAGATGGTTTTGTATTTATTATTTATCGGCTTTACTTCTGTCATTTTCACCTACTTATTTACGATATCAACCAGACCTTTGCGCAATATAATTCGTCAAAGCAACCGTGCCCAAATATTTTTAACGATCATTTCCATAATCATTCTGCTTGGGATACAGGCCATTGCCGCCTTTCGAAATTATCAAGGGTATACCACCGCATTTTTTTCTTGGAATACTTTTTTTTGGCTGGCCTTTATGTTTGTTACCTTCGTCGGTTTTGTTCTTTACACAAAAATGCTTGATGCAACGGTGGCACTGCAACAGAAAGAGAACGACGAGAAGAACTTTTTATACTATATGCACGAAGTTGAGCAACAACAATCGGCCATACGGAAATTTAAGCACGATTATCAAAATATATTGCTCTCTCTGGATGGCTTTTTCGAAAGCGATGATTTTTCCGGTGCAAAAGAATATTACTATTCTCGGATTAAACCCACATCGGAAGTCATTACAAAGGGGATTTTTACCCTAGACCGTCTCAGTAAAATCAAAGTGAAAGAGATTAAGAGTATCCTCGCCGCAAAGCTGCTGGCGGCGCAAAATACCGCGATTGGGATTGACACTATCTTTGAGGCCAGCGCCGAAATTGACTATATCCCTGTGGATTCTGTTGTGCTGGTACGTATGTTGGGTATTATTTTAGACAACGCAATTGAAGCACTGGCAGAGCTTGGCGAGGGGCAGCTTTTTGTCGCTTGCTTCAAGGAAAAAGAGGCAATTACCTTTGTGGTGCAAAATACTTGCAAGCCCCATTTGCCAAAACTCCGTGAGCTGCGGGAGGCGGGTTTTTCTACAAAAGGCAGCGGCAGGGGCTTGGGATTAAGTAATCTAGCCGAACTTGCGGATTCTTGCCTAAATGTGACAGTGTGGACAGGGGTAAAAGAAAACAGCTTCATTCAGAAGCTGATTATCGGGGAGGTGTAGGCGGTAGTGCTGTATGTATTGATTTGCGAAGACGACCCAAGGCAGCGATTGCATATAGAAGCGGTGGTGGGCAAGTATATTGCTGCAGGAGACTGCGATATCGAGTTAATTCTGTCAACGGGTCACCCGGTAGAAATATTGGATTTCTTGAAGGATTATCCGGATAAAAAAGGTCTGTATATTCTTGATGTGGATTTGCAGGACGATATGATAAACGGTATCGAACTCGGCGCGAAAATCAGAGAGACCGACCCTTTCGCTAAAATTGTGTTTATTACAACCCATGACGAATTAGCGTATTTGACCTTTACCCATAAAGTTGAAGCGATGGATTATATCGTTAAGGAAAGGCCGGAAGACGTCGAGCAGCGGATCATAGAATGCATGTCCGCTGCTTATAAACGTTATCTTAAAGAACAAGATGCCGAGCCAAAGGAGTTTCAATTTGAAATTGGCGGGCGGCTTTGGCGGATACCCCATGATGAAATTTTGTTTTTTGAAACAGATCCGGGCAAGAAAAACAAAGCGTTTTTGCATAAAGAAGACGAGCAGATTGGGCTTCGCAATTCTATGAGCAATATCGCCGCCACTGTTCCGCACTTTTACCGCTGTCATCAATCTTTTCTTGTAAATCCAAAGCATATCAGGGGCATAGATAGGATTAGTCATAAAATAGAGTTGTCAAATGGCGACACTATCCCCTTTGCGCCCAAAAAGGCGGCAGAGCTTTCGGGTCTGATAAAATGAATTATATACGCGTAATATAAACCGCTCTATTTATACCATCCCACCGCACATCTGCCTCCAGCATTTGAGACACATAAGCCACGGGAACAAAAGTGCGGGCGCCGACTAACATGGGGGTGCCCATGCCATTTGGCAATGACTCGTTTAACGGCAGGATTAAAGTGATACCGTCACGGTTGATAACCACTGTCTCGGTATCCTCAATCCAATTGACCTGTGCACCTAAAGCTTCTGCTACCATACGGAGGGGTACCATAGTTCGGTTGTAAGACGGATCAATAAATGGCGCCGAATCTCCAACGTGCGGCACACCGTTTATGGTAAATAGTGGGTCATCAATAAGGAGCCGTATGATAACCTGCCGTATCTCAGTGATCATCACACCATATATGCCTTGTCCATACACTTGGAATATAAAGGTGTTGCCATCAGCCGAGAATACTCCCGGCACTAGTCTATAGCTTTGCAATGCTTCATCAAAAACAAAGCCGGTAAATCCTGCTTTTTGATTCGCGCTTAAATTTAACCCGGATACGTTTACCTCAATGGTAATTGGCACGCCGGATAAATTGACTGCTTGACCATCTACGAATATGGCCAAGGTATAGAGTTGTTCCAGCCAAAATTGGTTGAGGCTATCTTGCTGGATAATATGATTTACAAGAATATCTCCCATATGCACACTATTGCCGACGGGTTCCAGCAACACGGTTATACTTGACCCTTCGGCGGCACCCAATTGATTAGAAGGAATGGAAGCGCTAAATCGTTCTTCGTATACAAACAAAACTTCATCGTTTCTATCGCCTGCGGTTATTTCACTGACTTGGGTGGGGCGAAGATTTGTAAGCCCCGGTCGTGGCCTTGCAGAAGCATTTCCGCTACTGCTTCTCACCCTGCGGCCAATTTCGCTGCCACTGTCAGATGAGTCAAGGGACAAATTGATATGGGAAAAACCGCCGCTGCCAGGTGTTGTTTGCTCGATAACGCTCCAGTTGGCCCATACGATAACGTTTTCGTTGATCATCTCAAAAGTGGTTTCGGCTAATTGGTTATTTGCGAAACTGACTTGAGGGGACGTCCAGTTATTGAACCTAAAATTTGATCTGGACCCTGCAGTAACGGTAATCACACTATGGATACCAAACAGTCGGTGACCGCTTACCGGATCGTCATAGAAATTTGTTCCCGCAACATGTTGTCCGGGAACAACTCCTCCGGGGCTATTCATGATGATTACGGTAAAGCCTTCCACCTCAAATGTTATATTAAATGAGTTCAGTACGGTCTCCGCACCGTCATATACTTGGTAGATTTCTATCAAAGCTGTGTAGGTTCCCGGAGTTAAATCTAAATACGGGAAGAGTTCAAATGTCAGCTCGTCATCTGCATCAATGGTACCAAGGGCAATAGATGATGTTGCAAAGCGCGGACTTACCGTTCTGTCTTGGGCGCTGTTTAATACACGGACATTGACTCCGGGTATGCTATAGGTTTCGTGGGTGTTTATTACACGTACCGTACGGCTATGATCGCTGTCGACAATCCCTTGAGTATATCCAAAAGCAGCGGTCCCCAAGTGTGTTGAACTTATATTTGTTTCAACAAAATCTCCGATGGGTACCCAATTGGCCTGTAATGTTACATTCATGGCAGGCATGTCAAAAGTTTGGGAGGTAGCCGTTGTATCGATGGGAGGGGTTATTGTTCCGGCCACAACTGTCCAATGAGTAAATATATATCCTTTTCTTGTTCCGGCATTTAGAGTGACCTGTGACGAAGCGTTTACTGCTCCGCTGACGGTCTGTCCTGTTATGGTTTCTCCCGAGGCTAAAGGCGGATCGTTGACAATTGTCAATTGATGGCCGGTGTCCACTACCGTAAACACTACCGTAAAACTGCCTATCAACTCGGCTCCATGGTGAACCAATATGACTTCTGTATGGGTTCCGACAGGAATATGGTTATCCCTTGGTCTTACGGCCACATTTAAATGATCGTCTCCGGGTATTAATCCCGTTGTGTAGGTGAGTATCCCTGTCGATGTTTCGCCTAATCTGAAAAGACTGGCTGCACCTGCGGGTATGCTCACAGTTAAAGTGTCTATGGCCACTCCAACATTTGTAACATTCATTGTTTCGTTATTTATTACGGCTTGGCGTATATGGGCCGGGGACCATTGATATACTCCAAATAATCCTGTTCCCAAGTTTAGTTTGTGTAACCCGGACCCCGGATACAATTCATTTCCGGATGGGTCATCTACCGTAATATTTATTTTTGCAAAATGTGCCGTGACTGTTACATTGTTGCTTAATGGCCTTACCGTTGCGGTATAATGCATTCCTGCTCGGTTGCCGGTGATGGTATATTCGGGCTCATGGGCTGGGGTGTTATCATATGTGCCCCCAAAGCTCCATCCATACAAAGAATGTCCGGGTATCGGAAGCATTTGGGCTGTTACCGGCAAGCCATGGGTTATATTGCTGAGCACGCCCTGATGTACCGGCAGTCCACCATCAATAGTGAAATACACATCAATGGTTAAGTCATCTTGCAGTGCAAAGTTAGCTATTAATGTCACATGGGCGGCCGGCATTGTAAAATTGCCTGTCATCTGCCCATTTACAGTACTCCCTATAACAGTACCTGCCGGTGCGGATACTGTCCAGCCCGCAAAGGTATGTCCGGCCGGTATACTTGTCGTTATTTCCGTTTCCAAATTAAACAGTGTTCCAAAGGGTATATTATTAAATACTTCCGGTGCGGCAAGCTGTGTTGCGCCTCTCATAAACTGTACCGTTACATTGTGTTGTACCGGTGTAAACAATACGGTTACATGAATCGTCCCGTCAGGCATTGTGGTAACGGCCGGTATCGTGGGGTTAGCATTGTTTCCGAGTCTATATTCCCGCCCGGATACTGCAAATCCTGTTCTTGGGTTTTGTGCAATTGACAAGGCTATGCGGTCGCTTATCTCCTGTGCCATGGCCTGCCCAAAGTAATACGGCCCATCTGTACTCACATTAAAGTAATTGGTCGGCGCTCCAACCGCATTTATAAGGTGGTGATGTATAACTAAGTGATGGGTATTGGCGGCAAAATGAGCGATGATGGTGGTATTGCTGTCTGTTTCCAATGTAAAATTCGTCTGAGGGGCGGTTTCATTAATGAAGCTTCCCTGTGCCGGAGTTGCCGACCATGACTGGAATGTATGGCCGGGAAATTCCGGTATATTTGCGTTAACACTGACTGTACTCCCTAAAGCCACGTCAGGAATTGTAGCTATAGTGGTGTCGGTGGTCTGGTTGTTGTTTACCCTTCTTACAACAGTTATGGTATGTCTGTTGGGCTCTCCTATGGTTATCCCATCGCCCCATGCTGCCACTAGATGAGTCGTTCCCGCAGTTTTAGTATAAGTAAAATGCGGTGCCGAAGCCGGAAACACCCATGATGCCGATGTTATCGGATGAGCTACCGGATCAGCTAAATGATCTTGAAGCACGGAATGATGCATCCATCCCATAAAGGTCCAGCCGGATACGGTCCCTGCCGCCAGATTTATCGGGGTATACATTGTCCGCATAGAGGTTTCCCTTGGGAGGGGGTTACTTGCGGGAGCAGGTACAAGATTAGCCGGATAATCGGATACAGTCATTGCATATTGGATTGGATCCCAATTGGCCGTTAATTGCAGATTTACGGGACCTGACGTTGTGATTACATTTGGAGTTGTCATTGTCAGTGCGGTTAAAGGGTTTGCCGGTGTTAAAATATTTATTGTCGGCTCGGCTGCAGTCCAGTTGTTAAACTGATATCCTTGCCGGGTCCCTGCGTTTACGTTGATTGTGCTGTGTATACCAAACTGAGGCCCTGTGGTAGGGTTAGGATACCCGTTTGTCCCGGTTATCGTTTGACCGGTAAGGGTTGCTGCCGATACCGGATCATTGACAATTGATACCGTAAATCCTCTGACTTCAAAACTGACAGGATGGGATGCAACAGTCATATTGAGACCCATGATGTTGCGATATATTTGTATAAAACCCGAATAAGTCCCCGGCGTAAGATGCACGCCTGCACCGCCCGGATGTACTACCGGACTTATTTCCAAAGTTCTAAGGCCCCCCGGCGGTAATAGTGTACCTAAAGGCCCTCCTAAGATATTAAGATGCAGTTCCGGCACACCGACGCCATACAGGCCCGCAATGCGTGCACCGAGTCCTGTCATATTCGTTGACATATGGTTGGTTAACGTAAAAACGGTGGTCAGCTCATCGGCGTGTGTCTGATTGTAGCCAAACGGAAGTATACCCAAATGCCCTCCGGCCTGATTTGTCGAGAGAACTAGTCCCACCGGCGGTGGGTTATCATCGGGTGCATATGACCAGTTAAAATAGATGGTCACATCGGAGTTAGGCATACGGAAGAAGTACTCCGGTCTTGTGTTTGAACTAAATGGCATAAATAACTGGGAGAGATCCATAATTTCATGATAATCAGACGCAGTGGTTCCCGGAAGGGGTGCAGCAGATATATTTGATGTGCCGCCGGGCGTAAACATATGCACTCCGGTATATTCATAATCGAAGGCTGTACGCCTGTGTATAGATACCAGGTCACCGACGCCAAACAATCCGGTATATGTCCAAGATGTTCTTATATCCATTGTATTGGTGGTTGTGTCCCATACTCTGTTTGTTATGGTTACTTGGTGGATTGGAGAAGCATCTACCCAGTTGACTTCCGCGTTTACATTATTGTTGGGCATTGTGAAGGTCAATACCCCGGTTTCTTGGTCTATCGTATAGCTTGTAACTCCCGTTACAGTCCACATATTTGTTGGATTTATGGCGTATCCGGGCCTTGTTCCCGGGTTTAGTGTGATACTTGAGGGTGCGGCAAATATTCCACCGCCGGACTGCCCAAAGATAGCCGACCCGGTGGTTGGATAGTTTGTTATTGATACTGTATGGGTTATCGTACCGTCCGGTATGAAATTGGCAATGACCACAACATCTTGATTGGTCATTGTAAATACTTCCGATGATGCTATTGCAAGGCTTGCCGGTGACAAGGCCGTCCAACCTATAAAGGTATAGCCCGGTATAGTCGGCATATTTATTTCTGTTGCCAAGTCAAAAACTGAACCAAATTGTATATCTGTAAACACTAACTCTGGCACCAATTCTGTTGTACCGCTCATAAATCGTACGGTAACATCGTGCTCACTTGGTTCAAATAATGCTGTTATGAATATATCCTGAGAAGGCATGTGTGTAAGGCCTGCTATTGTCGTTGGAGGCTGTAGATTAAGTTCGTAACCTACATATACGTATCCAGCCGGAGCTCCTGTTTGCGCAAGATTCATATAATTATTTAACCGGAAAGCGATGAATGCATTAAACGGAAACATGGTTTCAACAAATGGCTCTTGATTTGTGATTGTGCCGTCTGCATGCTCAATCCTTCTCTGGATAGTGATATAAGATTGTATTGGGTGAAAAAATGCCGCAATTTCCACATCTTGCGTCGCAAGCAGTGTAAAGTCTGTAATTGTGCTTGTGGCATCGTCAAAACTGCCATGTGCTGTTGGCACTATACTCCAAGATAAAAAACTGTGGCCATATAAAGTACCGGCATCAACGGTTACGGTTCCGCCATACGGAATTTGAAATGTATCAATAAGTTGCGGGATGATAGAGTTGGGCGCTACTCTTCTTCTGGCTGTCACGGTATGAAGGGATAGTGGACTTATTCCAAAATCCAATGGCTCTATTGCCCCTATCGCATTGTTGTCATAGTCTTCGTAGGCGTTCTCTAGCTCATCGATATTGTCTAATTCATGTTCGTCATCATTATCTTTTACATCCTCAACATAATCATTGTTGTCGGATGGATCCATTTCATGTGCAGAATAATCGTCGTCTTCATTAACGGACAGCGAGTCATTATGGTTTTCGTTATCGTAGGATACGTAAGCGCTATCCTCTGCCACTTCCGATGTTACTTCCGAAGATGCTTGCCCTGTTTCTGATTCTGTATATGTAATATCATCTCCGGTTGCAAAAACCGCCGTGGATGCTACCATCACCAATACTAAAAAAGTGGAAAAAAAACGTTTACGCATATTACTTCCTCCTGGCTTCATTTACAAAAAATTACAGCATAAACCACTATGCCGTACCTGTGGTTTAATCGTATCAAAATCTAGGGCATCTATAGAGTGACGACATTATACGCTAATTTATATCATAATTCGGCTTTTTTTGCAAGTTTTATAACGGCTCCTCTTTTATAGCTATTTGTCGGCCGACATTTATCCCGTCGCTGTAAACCATAAGCTTGGTTTTTGGCAATAAAAAATGCTCCAAATCAAGTATCACTGTGGTTTTCATTGACCACTGATTACTTGATTTGGAGCATATCATATAAATGGATACTTCTTTTTTATCTCACTTACTCGCCGATTTGAGCTTCTACAACATCGCCGATCATTGGGATTTTAAACTTTTTACCTACAAAAGCACTGTACATAAGAAATACCCAGCTTGCAAATGAAATAAGCCCTAATATAGAACTAAGCAGTCCCCCAAGAAACGGAATCCAGCCTGCAACCGTGCTGAGGACGAGGAGAGCTATAAACCATAAAGTGGATTGTAATGCATGGAAGCGTACAGTCTTATTCTCCTTTTCCATTATCAAAATTACAATGCCGGAAAGAAATGCTAAGGCATAACACAACGCACTGGCTACATTTTCATCTAAGCCAAAAACAGATTTTTTAGTCATCATGACAACTCCTTTCTTCTTCAATGTATTATAACCTTAATTACGTGATGCATAACAAAAAGTCTGCAACCCGCATTTGGTTTTTAATCCGAATCCGTAGAAGTTATATCATAAAGCCGATTACGGGCGTATTCAATATAGCGATGATCGGGAAATTCTTCCAAAAGGCGGTTAAAATAATTGATAGACCGGTCAATGTCAATGTCCCAAGAAAAAGTCCATCCAAGATAATACAAAAGATTGCTATACAGTGTCGGATCGTCAATATGCTGAGCATAACGATAGGCACGCTCGAAAAGGGTACGAGCTCTTTCAAAGTCTCGGTCGTGGTATACAGCAAAGCCTTCGGCGTAAAATTGCTGGGCCAACGGAGGATAAGCCACCGCGCGAATTTCGTTGGCTCGCTCTACAATATCCGGGGCAAGACCTTCTGTACCCATACCGCCTAAAGCATCCGCAGCTTCTTGAAGCCGGTCTTCCTGCAAAAGATCAAATGCGTTGAGTATCTGAAATGTGCGTTCTAAAGCGTCATATCGCTCTGCCCATTCTTCCGCTCCGGCAGAATATTGATCAATCATCTCCAGCAATTCGGATATTTCTTGATTTTTTTCTTCAAGTAAAGCCTCATGGGCTTGTTCGGCACTAACCAGCTGGGCACGGGCTTCTTCTATTTGATTGGTCCAGTTTCGGCCTAAAGCCGGAAACACCAGTACATACATAACGCCAATGGTGCAAATAACACCGATAACAAGGGCCAGGATCCCTTCAAGATGGAAGTTTACGTTACGCCGCTCGTGCAATACCACTTTTTTATATGGAATGACTGATCGTTCTTCTTGAGACGGTGCAGGCACAGTACGCTGTTTGCGTGCCAAATTGGTTTTGTGAGCGCCGGGACGAGATGACGGGCTTAATTCGTTATAATAGCTAAGCGCAACGACATTGCCGGCATCTATGGATAAAACCCGTTCCGCTGTGGCGATGGCTCTGGCTTTATCCTTTTGGAGAAAATAACATAATGACAGAAGATTAAGAGCGTCTATAAATTTAGGATTAAGCTCTGTCGCCTGCTTTAATTTGATTAACGCCATATCGTCGCTTTGCTGCCTTAAATCCTTAAGCGCTTGATTATAGATGCGAATGGCATCATTAAAACGCTCCAGCGAAGAGGCGCTTCTTTGGATGACGTCAATATAACCTGTAGCCGGATTATCGGTTCTTTGGAGACCGCAGCTTATGACCCAATTTTTAAGAGCTTCACCGATATGACCGATTTCATATTGAACCAGCCCCAACAGATTGCGGGCCTGGGTGTTATTTTTATTAATGGAAATACTTCTGCTTAAGTAATCTATTGCGCCGGATAAATCAGATACTTTAATTTTGGCTAGGCCTTTATTATATAAGGTATCGGATATACGTACTGCGCCGTTATACAATATCGCATCCGTATTACAATGAGGGCAATTATTACCGCGTTCGTATTTTTGGCCGCAATTGGGACAGGTCACCGACATCTACTCCTTTGCTTCTTTGATCTGCTTTGTAATATATTGAAACAGATCCATTACATCCTTTACTTCGTCATTGACTGCGCTTGCCACATCGTCAACACTTAATACCGGTTTATACTTGCCTATTTCTTCTTTAAAATCAATCATGATGGATACACTCCTTTTACATCGCCGATAAGGTACAGAGAACCTGCGACCGCCACTATACCTTCGGATCCGGCTGCTTCTACCGCTTTTATTAATGCAGCGTTTAAGTTTGGCTCGGTCCATATGGGTATATCGGTTTGCTCCTTCACGCAGGTGGCTAATTCATCTGCCGGCATTGCTTTAAAATTGGAGCATGTGCAAATAACCAAATTCGCTGGCGGCAGCATATGCCGCAAAATATTTTTGTAATCTTTATGATGAGATATCCCTACCACTAATACGATGTATCGGTCCGGGAAATAAAGTTCCAAAGCCTCTTTAAAAATGCGCGCCCCGTCTTCATTATGAGCGCCATCCAATACAATATACGGTCCTTTTGGCGGTTTAGATATGAGTTCGAAACGCCCCGGCCATTGACATTTGGCAAGTCCTTGGCGGACTGCGTCGGTACTTATGGATATGGCGCATTTGCCATCTCGCAGGGCTTCTACGCATAGCAGCGCGTGAATAGCGTTTTGTACTTGATGTTCGCCTAACAAACGTATATTTAACGACTGATAAGAAAAATATTCGGTCGTTACGGAAAACTTGGTTCCCTCAAGATCATGTGTAAGCTCTGTGATTTCTACGTTTTCGCCTATATAATATATGGGCGAATGCTTCTCTTTTGCTAATTTTGTAAAAACAGATAATACCGGTGTTGGATATATAGCTACAGGACAATCCCTCTTAATGATGCCTGCATCTTCAATAGCGATTTGACTAAGGGTATCACCCAATAATTCTTGATGATCGTATCCGGGGGCGGTAATTACCGATAACAGAGGATGGTCAATGACATTGGTAGAATCCAGCCGCCCTCCTATACCGGTTTCTATAATTGCAATATCTACGTTTTTTTCTGCGAAGTAACCGTAAGCCATGCAAGTTAAAATTTCAAAAAAGGATAAACGCTGTGTGGCAGATGATTTCGTGTCAAAACCGGACATGACTGCGGCATTATCTACTGTAGTTAAAGATTTGGCAAAATCTCTATCGGAGATAGGATGACCATCGATGGTTATACGTTCATTGTATCGATGTAAATGTGGGGAGGTAAATGTCCCTACCTTATAACCTGCCTCTACTAAAATATGCTGTAAGAAGGCACAAATAGAACCTTTGCCATTGGTTCCCGCAACATGAATAACAGAGAGTTTTGCTTGAGGGTTGCCCATATTGGCCAAAACATTTTTGACGCCATCCAGACCTACTCTAATGCCCTTGGCGTAGGAGCGGTATAGATATTCAAGCGCATCGTTGTAAGTGATACTCCTCACCCTTTATTTGCCGCATCGCCTATTAGCGGGAGAGGCTTAGTTTCCATAAAATGGATGCAATATTGTGCAAATACTTTCTATTTGTACTATCACAATATTCTATCTCATTTCTGTCCCTTTGTGCAAGGTCTATATTAAAAAATACAAAAAAAGAGGCTCGATTGAGCCTCATATTATCGATTATTTTAGTTTTGTTGTAAAAATATGGTTGTTAGTCATTTTTTGGAAGTGTTGGATTCGAAAAGTGATAGGAATCTAACACAATGTATCCCACAATGGATGCCGGCAACCACTTGCAAAGCGCTCATAATAATAAGAGTTCAGATGTTGGATTATCGAGTACGCCCTGGCTGAGCTTCACTTTCATCATTTTCATCGGATGTTTCATAATCTTTTTTAGGAGAATCAGCGACATAGGAGTTTTCGTTGTTATTATCGTTGTCATTGTTTTCGTCGCCATCATCACAGTCGTCATCGTCGTCACAGACGTATTCATCACAATTGTTATCATCATTGTCGTCACAAATACATTCATCATCGCAGGCGCATTCGTCACGATGGTTATCATCATTATCGTCACAAATACATTCATCATCGCAGACGCATTCGTCACAATTGTTATCATCATTATCGTCACAAATACATTCATCATCGCAGACGCATTCATCGCAATTGTTATCATCGTTGTCGTCACAAATACATTCATCGTCGCAGACGCATTCATCACAATGGTTATCATCATCGTCGTTACAAACGCATTCATCATCACAGTCACATTCATCGTAGTCATCATCAATATCTGTGATCCCCGGCAAACCAACCCAACGTAATATTTCTTCCACTGTCATCCGTGCTTTGGTATCCGGTTCTATTTTTACTCCCCAGTTAAATTGTATTTCAGGTAAAGGGGGTGCAATGGCAGTCTGGATCTCAAAATATCCACAGGTAGTAACGGTGGCGGCGGTCAATCTATGACCATTGCGCTGGTACCATTCGTATACAGAAATCTTTACACGATATGATGCAATATACCTAATGTAAGATACTTCGCTTTCGTCTTCGCCCGGAGGATTTTCTCCTCGTCGGAGGGTAAAAGGATGGTAACGTATAACATCCTCCACTATATAAAAATCATAAAAACTGTTTCTGTTTTCTAAAATATAAGCGTCTGCCGGTCCGATAATGCACGCAACCGTGAGAGGGGGAAAATCCCATATTGGCTGCTGCAACCAGTCTATGTGCCTCCATGCCGGCGGTACGAAACCTCCTGGGATAAGCGTTACGCGCATTTCTTGAATATCAGGCAAGTCAAGCCATTCTTGTATTTCACAAAGCGACATCCTAGGCGCATCCGCATCTTGAACCATAATGTTCCAGCGGCTGATATTATTAGTAATCTGCACTGCACGCGGATTGTTAGTCGCAATTCTTGCTTCGCCGATTACCAGCTTTATATTTTCAGTAGGTACGGGCCGTTCCCAAAGGCGAATCCATTCATTAAGTGCTGGGTTGCTTTGCGCATGCATTGTCATTGCAAAACCATTTCGTGCCAAAACGCTGGTAAAATATGCTTGACCACGATTTAAGTTTGTAAACTCATGGTTATGTTGTAATAAATGAGTATCGGCTTCCCCTATTATTGCTTGGATAATATCTGTCGGTGATGGCGTAGGAGTAGGTGTTGGTGTGGCGGTAGGAGTAGCCGTTGGAGTTGGGGTAGGAGTGGCGGTAGGAGTAGCAGTAGGGGTCGGAGTAGGAGTGGCGGTAGGAGTAGCAGTAGGGGTCGAAGTAGGAGTGGCGGTAGGAGTAGCAGTAGGGGGCGAAGTAGGAGTGGCGGTAGGAGTAGCAGTAGGGGTCGAAGTAGGAGTGGCGGTAGGAGTGGCAGTAGGGGTAGGAGTAGCAGTAGGTGTTG
>Ga0131853_10001705_pt1 | contig 39195 bp, 57 predicted proteins | sample TergutLab28metaG_FD_92764 | JGI IMG/M metagenome (GOLD analysis project Ga0131853, IMG submission 92764) | Labiotermes labralis P1 segment gut microbial communities from Petit-Saut dam, French Guiana - Lab288 P1 (version 2) (version 2) | ecosystem: Host-associated > Arthropoda: Insects >...
GTTGCAAGCACTGAAAAACTGTCACCTGAGCGCTTATATACCATAGCAAATGAACTGCCTATTGAATTCTGATACACAACCACCATAAGCTCATTGTCAGGTGAAAAGGCTATGCCTCCATGAGCATTGGAAGCTGAATTAATCAGGGGCGGGTCAGGCAGCCTTGTAAACTCATCACCTGAGCGTTTGTAGAGGAAGATACTTTTGGACGACCTGAATACTATCGCCATAAGTTCATTATCAGCAGAAAAAGCTACGCCGTTAATTATGCCAAGGCTGGTGGCGGCCGGCAAGCCCTCTAACACAGGCAGGCTTACAAACCCATCTTCTGAGCATTTTGCAATATCTACCGTATAATTTTTTACTAACACCATATATTTGCTGTCAGGCGAAAAAATTACATTGTTACTTGCACTTGGCACCAAACCGCCGTGGTTAGGCATTTTAGCCCAAAACTCACCACTCACCAGCTCATTCAAAGGCTCGCTTAAATCGCTGTTTATGGCTTTTTTAGTCACATCCCACATCTACACTACCTCCGTTTCTATGCTGCCGTCCTCATTAAAAAACGTCCGCCGGCTTATGGCGAACGTCGTTGTCCTTGTAGTTATATCCCCCTCTTTGGCCTCCCAGGGGTTAAAGTTTATTTTCTCCCTTATGCTCCCATCTTCTAAAAACTCCGTCTCCTTTACAGCCAAAACAAAATCCAAGGCAATAACACGGATACTGCTTGTTATGCTCTTAACCTTCCCCGCACCGTCCTCATTAAACTCCGTCCTTATACGGCACCCACGCTTCACCGACCAGTCATCAAAGTTATTGTTAATCAGCGTGAAACTCTGCGTCTCCAGCCCTTTGATTAGGTTGGTTATTTCTGAGCCAAGCTGTTTGAAATACTCTTTTTGGTTATCCGTCCACTGTTGCAGCTCATTCATCCAGGCCGTAAACTTATCCCACTGGCCTTTAATAAAGGCCTCGTCACGCTCGTTTGAGTCTGCCGTAAAGGCGTCAAAAAACTCATCAAACTGACTCTGCCAGCTCGACGGGTCTAACCCCAGCACTGAGTTTATTACCCCGCATAACTCACTGCTAAATCGCTCATCTGTTATGTTGGTGTTAACCAAACCTGCTGTCTGCGGCGCCACTCTTATTTGGGCCAAACTAAGCTCCCAGATAACACCGTCTCTGGTCAGTGGTTTAGGCTGCGGGTTTGGCCCGGCGTCACCTTGCAGCACTTCCGGCGTTATCTTGCGGACGGCTAAGCTCCTGTCCAGCCTGAGCACTATGCGGTCTATACGCGGGCTTACCGGGTGAGATGGCGGCAGTTCTATTTCGTGGTATCTGCCCTTAATATCTTCTTCAACCATAAATATGTAACCCTCAATATTGGCCCGGCCTTTATCTATTCTAACCCACATACCGCTTTTAGCACTTACCTGTAAGTTTGTGCCGCCGTTTAGTATGCCGTTTGTTATAAACGTTTGTATGTAATTGGCCCAGTCCGCCGCCGGTAATTGCCGCGGGTCATCCGGCGTTGAATCAAAGTGACCGTACCATAGTTTAGACATTTAGCGCACCTCCTCCCGCCTGTTAAATATTGAAAAAAGATTGGGTAGTTTATCACCGAAGCGTATTTCACTGCGGCGGCCTGTAGTCCGCTCCCATATATCTTTTACCGATGTTATGCGTGTATCTATTTCAAGCGCAAGCCGTGATATGTATACGGTAACTTTATCACCTAAAAAGTAATCCCTCTCAAAAACAAATACCTTAGGCAGGGCATTAGCCTCAACGGTTTTGGCCGGCTGATATTCGTTTAGCCTCTGCTCACCGTAGTACATAAGCTCGTTTATATTATCAGGGCTGCCGCAGTCTAAGGCTATTTCCCATCTGTCGCGGCCTTTGTGGTTTGTACCCAAGGTGTAAATTTGCCGCCTTTCGTCCTCACCGGCACCAAGGGCGTAACCTGTAGAACGGTAGTTGGCAAAATCCTCTTTATAGTTATAGCCCTCTATGTTTGAGTGCTCCATACGAAAAACTACAGGGCTTAATTTACTCTGGCTTTTGGCCCTGTTAAGGCCTTCCACCACATCAAAAACCCAGCGTCTGCCCGGAATGTCAGCAAAAAACTCAAACCCCATTTCAGCAAAGTTGGCAATGTTGGTAAGCTCCTCATTAAGCGGCTGAAAACGGGTTTGCCAGGGAAAGGTTACACCCCGGTTTTGGTTGGGCGCTATTATTATGTTTGGTATCCTGCGGCCCGCATCAGCCGGGCTTACTATGTGGCGGCTTATGTAATGCTTTAGCACAGTCTCGGCATTACCCCTTATTCTGTCCCAGCCAAAGGCGCCGGAATCTTGTGAGGCCGTCGGCGGCACGGTTGTACGCTGCTTTGTAAAGCCATTGCCCGTTTCGCCGAATATAGTAAAAAACGAAGCATCGCGGTTTTCGGTTATGCCAAAGTCGCGTATAATGCCCGACTTGTGCCCGTCACCGTTAATCACTATTATGTTGTCACGCCGGGCCAGCTTAAAGGCGCCTACTTTGTCCGGGTGTATGCGTATTTCAAAGGAACCCACACCGTAAAGCTCCCGGGTAAACAACACCGATTCCGCCTGTGTGGCTACGTCAAGCCAGTTAAAGTCAGGGTCGTATATGCGTATTTCACAAAAATTATTGTCCAAGTTTACACCCCCGCAAAACGCTTATGATAATAAATTCTGATACGAATGGTTTTGTTTTCGTCATCAGAATCAAAAGTAAGTTCGTTAACCCCCGGCACAAGGCTAAATAGGTTACTTGTGTTGGATAGGTAGCCGTAAGCAAGCTCTCTTGTGTCTTCACCCGTTACAGGGTGCTTTGACATAAGCGTAACTTCCATGTGCTCCGGGTCAGTGTTAATATATATCTGCTCCCATTCCTCTACACGGCGCTCTATGTGTATAAACTCCCCCGTAGTTACGTTTGTAATTTTCGGGTTCTCTGACCCGCCTGTAACATACATTTCTATAGGCACAGGCCCGTCGGAGCTATTATCAGCCAAAGCGCGGTAGCCCAGCATACCAAACTCCGCCGGTGTAACAAGGGGAAACTGCAACCCGCCGCCTACATAGGCCAGCATTACTTGGCTTTGCTCACTGTCCAGCCAAAAGGGCAGGGGGCACTCAAAACTAATGGAAAGGGTTTGTATATTTTTAAGCTTATTGGTGTATGTTTCATCTTTACAAAAAGCCTGCGCCGTCCACTTACCGTGAGAGTTCTCATATATAAGTGTGCCGGGGCCAAGGGCCGGGCTGCAAACTGCGTTAAGCCTGCGGCGCTGCGCATACATGAGCGCTGTTTCGTTGGTTCCGTTTTTATGGTTCTTTCCGTGAACATGGCCTGTCAGCGTTACTATACGGCTTTCAAGCAGCAGGCCCGTTAATGAATAACCGTGCTGGCCTGTTGCCTGGGTAAAGTTAGCCTGTACTGCCGGCAGCTCAATGCCTGATATACGCCAAAATATATATGGGTCAGTGTTGGTGAAAATCACTTCCTGCCCCCTTGAGTTTATAAAGGTTAGCCGCTGCATACTTATAACCTCCTTTCCGGCATTAGAAAAGCCGCTCCGGGCGGCTTTTGATTATGAAACATATCGTATTGAAAATTCTTTGATGATAGTGGTATAAATTTCTTTCAGGCGAACATCATTTTCAATAACATCAAGCTTTGATATTGCATTTATTTTAGATTTAGCTGCGCCCGAATCAGCCATGCGGCCTTTTAAGTTATTAAGCTGTACGCCTAATCTACATCTGCTACGGCGTTCAAGCTCTTCATACGTCCAGCGCCTCATACCTTGAAAGTCTCTTTCGGGTGAGCTTAGAACTGCCGAATTGAAGGTTTCTTCCTGCCATTTGCGCCAGTCGTCTTTGTTTTGGATAATGGTGTCTTTAATGTTAGTTATGGTCGCGGCGGCTTCCTCGGCCTTTTCCGTTACAAGGGTTAGCTGCTTTTGCATTTCTTTCTGCTGCATTTCCATGCTTATTAGTAGTTGGAGCTGCGGAGATAACTGCGAAGCGTTGACGGCAACTTCTTCCAAAGAAAAAAGAGCCTTTCAGCTCTTATGGGTTTTAATTGTCATTGTCTTTTAAATAAACCTATGCTATTATAATTAACGTGGACAAGGGCAATGAAAAGGCTCCTTCGTTTACAAGTATTCGGTAGGTTTTCAACCTACTGCCTAATGCTTGTAAAGGAGGTGAAAGAGTTATGGGTTTACTGCATTTCCTAGGCACTGTATTACTATCTGTTGTTTGTTCAATTGTCGGCAACATAATAGATAGATTTTTGCAGAACCGAAGAAAGAAAAAGAGCCCCACTCCACCCGAGTAAAAGCTCTTAGTTCCACATCGAGAGAGTGTTAGCGCACTCTCTCTTTTATTACTATTGTTATATTATATTATTTTTATACAGACAATGCAACTTTTTTATACTTGTTTTTTTCAAATACTAATTACCTATGCCTAAGCACATTATTTAGCATGTGTTCCGTCTCCCTGTTTATCTGCGCCGGGCTGGCAACAGGCGCGTTTATAGTCTGGTGCATGTGTATCTCCACAGGCTGAGAAAAACCCAAAGGCGAACTTGCAGGCACAGACCTAAACTCGGCACGGCTGCGTGCTTCGGCCGCCGCAATTGCAGCAAACACAATATCCAAGAACTCCCTTGCCCAAGCATCACCGGCCCTGCGGCCTGCCTCGGCAAACTCATTAACCCTGTCATTAAGCATTTGAACTATGCGGGTTGTGCCTGAGCTCATAGTGTCAAAATTAACCCTTTGGTTTTCTTTTGCCTTGTTTTCCTCAGCCCTGTAAAACTTCTTAGTATCTTCCCCGCGTACTTTCAGGTGCTGCTGAAAGTCCTTGGTAACATTAACATTGTGCTCCATATCGGCCTTAAGCTGCTCCTCAAGCTTTTCAAGGTGAGCCTCAAGGGTTTCCTCAGTCATTTTAATTTCGGCGTCCCTGTTTTCCTGTATCAGCCGTTTCTGCTCAGCAAGGTTGCTGCGGGTTGCTGCTATCTGGTCACGCAGGGCAGAGCGCTCATCATCTAAGCTTTCGCGGCGCTTGCGCTTTTCAAAGTCTGCCATCTCCTGCTTAATCTGCTTTTCAAGCTCATAACGGTTAGAATCGTCAACCTCATAAGACAACTGCGCTTGCAGTCGCTTTATTCTGTCCTCCTGGTCCTCGTCCTGCCCGGCCCTGTCCATTTCTTTAAGAAGGTTCTCAATCTCCTTAATGCGCCCCTCATAAATACTTATTTCAGCAGCGGCAGCATTTTCAGCAAGGCGAATTTCTTCAGCATAGCGCTCTTTTATCTCAGCAAGAACGGCCTTGTTGTGCTCCTTAAGCGCTCGCTCACGCTCACGAAGGGCATTTTCAAAGATTTTTGTTACCTGCTGCTGAGCCTCCTTCTCCGCCTCTATGGTAATTACCTGTATGCGGTGATACTCCGCCGCCCTATCCTTGCGCAGCTGTTCAAGCCATTTTCTTTCAGCCTCGTTAATCTCAGCGCCTTTAGCCTCAATTATGGCTATCTGCCTGTCATATTCCCTAAGTGTCTCCTCAGCCCACTTTAGCCTGTCTTGTGCCCCAAAGGTTTGTTCTACCCCGTCCACCACAAGCCCTGAGCGCGCGGCGTGCAGCTCCTCCATGCGCTTCATAGCCTGTAAATTGGCTTCAAAGGCCGCCCGTATTTCATCAACCGCCGCCCGTTCCATTTCGGCTACTTTTCGCGTCCGTTCGGCTGTAGCCCGGAGTATATAATTATCAAGCTCATTCATGAGCCCCTTAACCGTCTCGGGGTATTCGGCATAAACCTCCATTAACTCCCCATAATATTTTTGTGCCAGCTCTATTTTCCGGGCAAAGTCAAATGTATCACCCTCACGGGCCGATATCTGCTCAATATACCGTAACTGCTCCTGATGGGTTTCACGCAGCAGCTCCCGCCGCAGGCTAAATAACTCCCTATCCATTTTCTTAACACCGTCAGCGTACTCTATGTGCTTTTCTCTAAGCTCTTCAAGGTTTCTAATCTGCTCACGTATAGACATTTCAGAAAAGAAAACAGCATCCTCATAACTTTGCCGGTCTACCTCGTAAAGCTCCTTAGCTACGTCCTTAGCCTTGTCAGCCGCCTTTGACCGTGATGATGAACCCGTACCAAAACCACCACTGCCAAAAGCCGCAGCAGAAGCTTGGCCTTCCGCCAACTGGTTTCTAAGGTCAGCAAGTTCTGCTTTTGCCTTGCTAATGTTACCTATAAACACACCAATTTGCGCTTCAAAGGCCACATCATACTCACCCAGCGCTCCTCTTAGCGCGTATAATGCTTCCATTTCCTCATGTATAGCTCTAATCCTAAGCTCAGTCTTTGCTATCTGTTCCTCTGTTTTACGTACATTAGCCTCTATCGTAGCCCTTGCCGTCCGTTCTTCCTCCAGAGCAACTTCTTTTAATATCTCCCCGTTACGAAGGGTCAAATCCCCCGTCTCTTTTATGTACTGCGCCACCTGCGGATACAGCCTAATAAGCTCCATCAGGTTTTGGCCGCTTATCCGCTCGCCCTTAGACAGCTTCTCATAGGCAGTTTCAAGCTGCTGCAAGTTCTTAATAGACTCATCAATGGCCTTGTTGTATTCCTCAAAACCATCAGCAGCATTTTCCAGTGCCCGGGCCTCTTCTTCAATCTCCGCCCGGCGCTGCTCAGACAGGCCAGCTAATTCTTCTATCTTAGCCTTAACCGCCTCAAGTCTGTTAGCGTGGTCAATTGCATCATCACCTGTTTTTTCATAAACTACACCAAGTTCCTCAACTTTTTCTGCAAAAAAATCAATTGAAATACCGGTTGTTAAATATGCCTCTCTAATAATATCAGCCGCGGTCAAATAAGAGTCCTGCATTTCTTCCGCTTTTGCTTCCATTGCTTCCATCTCACGCTGAAGCTTCTTAAGCTCCTCCGCTGCCTCATCAAGAGTGTCTAAAGCTTCGGCATCAATCATATTCATATCCAATGCCGAAAGCCTGTTCGCTACATCTTCAAATTTTTCCAGTTCCCGCCGTGATTCTCTGGCCTGAGTTACCAGTGCCGTAAACACCCCAACCCCAACCGCCGCAACCGCAGTCAGCGCCAACCCTATAGGCCCAAGTGAAGCAGCAACAGCCTTATTTGAAGCAGCAAGGGCCGTATTAATAGCAATCTTAGCCGCCGCGGCCGCCTGATAAGCTTTGTAAAAAGCTATAACACCCAACACCGCCGTACCGGTGGCCGACATTCCCGCCACAAGCCCCTTGTTAGCCTCAACAAATTCCTTTGTGCTTCTAATAACAGGTATCAAAATCTCAGCCATATAAGCCTTCATAGGCACAATCGCCGCACCAAGGGCCGCGTTAAGGTTCTCCGCCTCCGTTGCCATAGCCTCCAGCTTGCCTGTGTCAGTCTGCCTTAAAGCCTCATTAACCCCGCCAACAGAAGCGCCCACAAACTCCATAATCATTGCTACCTTTTCGGCCTCAGTGCCAAACTCAAGCACCTCTTTCTGCGCCTCATCAAAGTAATAACCCCATCGTGACAGCCCGCCAACCTGCCCCTCCATAACCTTACCAAGCATAGTTGCAACGGTTACAGTCTGGCTTGCGGCAGCATTATAACCGTGCTGCTGTGCTGTTATATTATTAAGTACAGGTAACAGTGTTTTAAGGCTCTCCGTCCGCTTTAAATACGTTGCCAGCTCCTGCGCCCCGGCCTGCTGCGCCTGCGCCGATATAACCCCAATCTTTTCATACTCATTAGTAAGGGTTATAATCTCCTGCACCTGAGCGCTTGTAGCCTCCATAGTGTTTCCCATAATATGGCTAAGCCGTGACTGCGCACCCTCAAGCTCCTTATAGGCTTCAACCCCCGAATCAACAGCCTTTTTAACAGTGGAAAAAGCCTTAAACGCCGCTACTGCAAGGGCACCTGTAGCAACCGCAGCGTCACGGCTTTGCCGCTGCATTTCTTGCATTTCATTATTAAGGTCATGCAAAGCGTCCCTGGCATTTGTTATGCCTTCTTCTTGCAGCTTTAATCTTATTGTTCGCTCAAGTTTCAGGGCCTCTTTGTTAAGATCTGACAATTTTACCTTAGCTTCTTTGTCATCAGCTTTTATCTGAATTTCTATTTTTTCCTCTAACTCTTTCTTGTCTAACTTCAATGTTGCAAGTTGCATTTCAGCATTAATAACGTCATCAATATTTAAGTTGAATTTTTTACTTTCTTCCAAGTCACGTATTTGCTCATCTATATTTTTTAAATCTTTTCTTAATCCGTCAACCGCTTCTGATTGTATTTTTAGTTTTATTTCTCTTTGCAGCTTTTCCTTATCTTCATTTAACTTAGCTAATTGCTCTTGCATTTTTTCTATGCCGCTGCTTTTAAGCTTGAGTTCTATCCCCTTTTCAAGCTCCGCCTTATCCTTCGCCAGCTTCTTAAATTCGCTTTGGGCAGTTCTCACACCCTCTTTAACCCCGCCCGCCGTAGCCCTTATACCAATTACTATCTCATCTAACAAACACCCTCACCACCCTCAATCAAAAAAGCCACCCTCAGGCGGCCTTGGCATCTTTATGTTTTGGCTACATCTTGCCTAATAAGCGATTTTATATAACCTTGCTTACTGGGCACTTCATCAAGTTTAAGCAAAACATCTTTATCGGTATTATGGTTCAAATTTAGTACAACACGAGTTGTATTTGCCTTCACCCACGCTTTTTTCGCCTTACTGTCAGGTATTGACAAGCACCTCATTTCTATGATTAAATAAGCAATAGAAGGGTGGTGGCAAGCCCTCCCCTTATTATTTGGCGGCTCTGTTAGTGGCAGAGCCTTTTTACTTTTCTTTTTTAAGCATTTCTTTAAGTTCGTCAACCGCTGCCTTTGCTTCCTCTATTGTGTTGCATGATTTTACTTTATCAGATATTAATTTTATAATAAATTCAAGTTGTTTATCAGTCATAACCTCAGACATAAATCCCCCTTTCCGGTTCTTGCCAACCATACTATCTTAGGTTTTCTCCCTCGACAATAGTATTGTATCATAGGTGTACACCTAACGTCAAGAGGCTTTCAAACTTTTTAATATCAAAATTACTAATGTTTGACAAGCGTCAAGGCTTTACATTTTGCCCTTGAGATTAAATATACACTAAAGCCGCAGTTAAGCGGCTTTAAACTTATTCACAAAATATATCTGCCCTTTTCCCGTAACCTTCGTTGTTTTACTTACAGTCACATGACCGTCTGAATGAGTTATGGCAGTTTCTTTAACCTTAAATAGCTCAAGCTCCATTGACTTTTGTGTCGGTGCGTTGTAGTCCGTTCCTTTTCGCTTAATTAAGTAACCATTTTCACGCAGCCATATAAAAAGCCGCTTCTCACCCATTTCAATGCCGTTGCCTCGGAGTATCTTAGCAAGCTCACCAATAAGTATAGTGCCGTCAGATACACTGACAGAATCGGCAAATATCTCTTTGGGCCGCATTTCAGTGATTTTCGCTTGCTGTGTTTCTGATATTAAGCGCAAGCGGTTTATTTCCCTATCCGCAATTTTAAGCGCCCTTGCCATAACTTTATCGGGTTTGTTCCAATCCTCCTCTATCCTAATAAAATACCGCCGGGCCTGTTTGCCTTTTTCATTGCGCTGGAGCATGGCCAGCTCTTTGGCCATGGAGAGGGTTAAGGCATGGTCTTCCAGCGTCCGTGAAACCTCTCTTTCACCTTCTTTTTGAACCCGGTCAAAAATGTACGGGGTATAATCAACGCCACTGCTCTTAATGTTTTTATAAGGTTTGTAACTTCTCCAATAGACGTAGACTTCTTCTGGTATAAATCTATAGAGTATGTACCTGTCTTTCGGATTGTAGGCAGAATTTCATCACATACAACATTCTGGAATTTTTTTGCTATTGCGTTGTTTGCCTTAAAACATAATTTATAGAAGATATTTTCAGGAATAAATTTATTTTCGGCACAAGTGCCGAAAGAGAGTTCCGAAAGATGCTTGTCAATTCTTCGCCACATAACATATTCTTTTCCGTCTTTGTTCTCTATAAAGCCCAGTCCTCTTGAAACATCTTCAAGATTCAAATATGCTAAACCATTTTTATCTAAATACCCTCTTACATCTTTAATAGTGATTATATTATTCAATATAAACCTCCTTCAAAATTTTATGCTTGATAAGAGGTTAGCCCTATGATACAATAAATTTCATAGGGCGTAACGCTCTGTGCAGTAAAAAAAACCTGTTATTACTTTGACGGTGGTACAGGTTTTTTTATTTTTTTGCCTCTTGCTCCACATACTCACTACAAGCAATTTTAATAATAGCTGCAACTGTTACAGATTTTTTATCAGCCAAATCTTGTATTTTTTTGTAGAGTTCTTCCGGCAAAACAATAGTTCTCTTGATATTCAAATACTTCCCCCTTTCTATGCACCATAATACCACCTTTAAAGTGCAAATGTCAAGAGGTTTTTAATTATTTACACACCCTAAACCCCAAAAAACTCATCAGCCCCAACTTCCTCTATCTCCGGCTCACTTTCCGCCTCTTCGCCCCGCCTGTAATACTCTGAAAAAACAATACAAATCTCATCAAAATAATAATCTTCAAACAGTTCTTTTTTACTTATCCCTATTTTCAAAGCCGCAGCAATAACCTTTTGCAGCCAATAGCGCGAATCTACTTCATCAGCTTGCCTTTTAGATTCAGAATCCGCGCCCGGCATTCCCCCAGGCGGTTCACCTCAAAAACAGTCTCAATAATTTCCAATATCCCATCAAGCCCAATATCCGCATTGTTTTCAAGCTCAGTCTCATCTATACCGCTAAACTCCGAAACAAGTGACAGCAAATACTTAGGCGCTATCACAAGCAAACCGGTTACAAGCTCTTTAAAACCGCTTTCATCAATAGCTAATAAATTATCAATTACATTACCCCAGCTTTTACCCGGAAAACAAGCCGCCATAAAATCAGCCGGCAAATTTTCCATCTTTTTAAGCGCCCTGCAATAAGCCCCAAATGGCATTTTCTTTATCTCATAACCGCATACGGTTTTGCTTTTTCCCAAAGATAAACAAGTATAGTCCTTTTCCTTTTTTCCAAAAAATAACAAATATTCTCCTCCTCCCGGTTTCACCCCGCCATTGCTTCACTCCTCCCCTTCACAGGCAGGAGCGAAGCAATCCACTGTAAAATACATCTACTTCTTGGCCTTTTCTGGGGCCGGTGCCCCAAAGCTTGCAGGTGCCGCCACCCCGGCCGCCTTGTTTGCCTGCGGTATGGTATCAAGCCAGGTCAAATCTGCCTCATCTTCCGAATCCCTTTGAAAGCAATCTCTATCGTCAAATTTTCTGGCAGTTACCACACCTTTTATGATATATGACGAAATATTTCCGCCCTCGCCTTTAGTCTGCAAATTACTCTCTGCCACTTCAGTAACCATAAAAATAGGCATTTTATACATTCTGTAATTGCCATCAGCTTTAAGCGCCCTGAATGTCAAACCAAACTCAAGCGACTGCCCTTGTGGGTCATAGTCCAAAACACCTGTTTCAGCATCAAACTCACCAAAGCCAAGCTGTGCCATGCGCTCCAATGATATTTCGGCAACCGTTATTTCTAGGTTTAACCCGTTAAATTCTACTAATTCCATATATATACCATCATCAGCATATATTGTATTGCGGCTTACATCAGCAGTCCTTGTCATTGACTGAACCTCAGGTATAAAAAACCCCTCTCCGGTTTCGTACCCTTCAAAATCATTTTGTACCACGGGGAAAAGTTTAACCCGCGAAAGCCCTCTTAACGCCTTTTTATTTGAACCTTTTGGTTTTCCCATAATTAACCTCCTATATACTCATACCTCATTGTTTTATGTTTAATGTCAGTTTCGATTACATCTCTTGAAAACTCCCGCGTAAAGCCAATTAAACCCATAACCCTGTTAACCTCTTTTGCAATTTTGCCGGTCTCCTCATGGGTTTTTGCCCAAATATCTATAACAAAATTAATCCTTGACAAATATTCTTCGTCATCAGCAAACGTATCCGGGCTGTTACTAATTTCGTAAAAACTGATACAGGACAGCTTAGAATTTATTTTCGGCCTGTCAATAAACACACCGCCGTCAATGCCGGCAATGCTTTTTAAAGCCTCTAAAACATCTGTTTTTTTGTCAAGCAAAAAAATCAACTCCCGACATTTAAAGTCTTACGCAAATTTCTTGCAAATATTTCTTTTATTCTTTCTCTATTATCATCTATAGCCGGGTAAAGATAAGGCTGAGGTTTTATATAAACATTGCTTTTAAAATGTCTACTTCCAAACTCAACCGGCGGCGCATAATCTAAAGAACTGCCAACCGTTCCCATCACCGTACTACCCCTACGCCTTTTTCTTATCCTAAGACTATCTCTTAATTTTCCCGTTCTTACAGGAACTCTTTTTTTAGCCTCTCTAAGAACAAGTTCAAGCGCCTCAGTAAGAGACTCCTCGCTTATATCTACCGCCTCGTCTCCCCACTCCATTAAACGCTGAAATATTTCATCCAAATTTTCAGTATGCTTGCTACCAACGCCTTTAACCCAACCCATGTTTCAGCTCCTCTGCAATAATCTTGTAATAATATCCCCAGTCCTCAATAGTCTTAACTTCATATTCAGGGCTTTCAGCCCCAAAAGCGTCCATCTCTTTAATACCATTTAAGTTCATGGTGTACACTTCACAAGAGTAGTTCAAATCAACCCCATAAGACTCCGCAGCGCTTTCACTGCTGTAAGGGTATACAGCGGCCTCAAATTCCCCCCGGGCAGTATGGTATTTTTTGTCAACTCCGCCAACCTCGTCCCTAACCTCATAAGGAGAAAACATTTTAAAAGATTTAAGCCCTATAAGCCTGCCAACCTTAACTATTGAATATTTTCCGCGCAACTCAACATTTTCCGCATGGAGCACAGAAAAATCACGCCCGCCCAGCCATATACGGCTTCTTTCGTTAATCTTTGCATCAAACCACATCTTTAATGTAGCCAGCTCCCAAGACGGGCGCGCCCTCATACCAAGCAACGACACTTCAAAACTGCCGTTCCAGTGACAAAACCGCTTGTAAGGTTCTGTTGAACTACCGTCAATGAAATTCTCAACCATCACAGCAGTAGCCATCTTTTCAATTTTTGGATTAAACATAATTATTACCGCCCTTTAGTGACCGGGTATGTTCAAAGTATCTTCCGCTTTAGCCTCATCACTTTTAAACCTAAGCTGATTAACTATACCAAGAAAACAGCCGGAGAACTTAGCCTCCCCGGCCGTCAAATTCCAAAGGTCATTAGTGCCCAAAGTAATAGCAACTATCCCGGCATTTGAGTACATTAAACTCTCGCTAACCCCGGCCCCTGTCATATAACCCTTAACACCAAGCATAATAGGCATTATGGCAGCATCAAACTCATCACCCGTTATCATGAGCATGTCTTTAACTGCTTTCAAAAGTTCCTCATTACTCAAACTCATCACCCACATCAAGCACAAATCTAACACCTATCAAATTTCCAAGATACCTAAACCTCGTCTTAGCATTTTCAATCTGCACAGGCGGCAGCCTTTTTCTGAGCGGAACAATAATTTCAAGCTCCTCTAATTCCTCAGGCTCTTCTAAATTTTCAGTTGAAATTTGCTCCCCATCAGGCGGCTCACCGTTAGTCTGTCCCTGCCCCTCAAGAGTTTCCTGCTCTTCTTCAAAGTGCTCCCCATCAGGCGGGCTGCCGAATACAGGCACAACCACTTCTTGGCTTTCCGTTTTTTTAGCAGCCATTATAATGTCACCTCTCTTTTAACTACAGCCTCATCATCAAATATCTGATAATCAAAACGGCTTAAAGCCCTAAATACGGTTGTCCACGTTAAAAAGGCACCTGCCCCAACATTAGTCATAGCCATTTCATAACCCATGCGGTTGAATTTTGTCAAAAACTCTTCAAACCAGCCAATATATAAAGGAGCCTTACCGTTCGTATCAGGCAAAACATTATTAGAAAGCATTATTACACGGCGCCCAAGCGCCAAATTTCCTGTCTTAGAAGTAAGGTCGGGCTGTAATAATCCCCGGCCCATTGCGTCCTCAAGCTGGTCTAAGTAGTTGTAGCCGCTTTGGTTTGTCAGAACTATAGAGTTAATTGAAATATCCGGGTCAAGTTCCACATTGAAAACTTGTTTCAAATCATTTATATTCACAAGCGGCTTTGCTGTTAATGTATCCAGCTTCTTTTTTATTTCTTTATTATTGGTATTAATATCATACCTTGCTATCCAGCGTGCTATGTATTCCATAAGGTTTGCCGCATTGTCATTAAGAAGCTCATTAGGAACTCTCATGTGTCCGCCGTATTTGTCTACCGCATATCGTATTTGTCTGAATTTCGGTGATTCTATTTCTCCAATAGCCTCACTTTCAGCAACCGTCATAAAAACATTCTTTGCCTTGCCCTTTTCAAAAACACGGGTGCCTGTTGGCACATTAGTATTCTCTACATTCACAAACTGCTCTAAATTAGTAAAAGCTCGTTTCAGTTCAATAATACGATTACTAACGTCAACCGGCACCAAATAACCGCCATCTTCTTCAACGATGCCGGACAGAGCATTATACAAAACAGCTGTTTCTTCGGTTATCCTCTTATTCCCATCAACAAAGTCAATTTTATTTTCTAAGGCTTTAATAAAAGCATTACGATATTCACTGCTTGCCAAAACGGTTTCCTTTTCATTTGCCGCCCTGCGCTCTTCTTTCTTTTGGCTAATGCCCGCATTTAATCCAGCCATTCTTCCATCACCATCATCAAACCTGCCCTGCTCAGCAAGCAGGTTCTCAACCGCCTCAATCTCACCGTTATACTTCTTAACCTCTGCCATGGCCGCCTCATAAGCCGCGTTGTCACCGCCTTCAAGTGCCTTTTGCGCCTCCTCAACCTTACCATGTCTTAAATTTTTAAGCTCTGCCACCCTGTTTTTACTCATAGTTAAAATTCTCCTCCAAATCTTATTTTTTCAATTTCCAAAGCATTTTTTTGCAATAAAAAAACCTCTTCCGCGCTTTCCTGAGGTTTTTCTTCCTCAGGTTCATGCTTTGAGGTTGCATTTCTGAAAGGTTCAATATTTTGCCTCTGCCGGCCGGTAAACGTATCAGGCAGCTTTATAGAATTATAAAGCGCCATTGCAGGCCCGAAAGAGTTTTTAAAGCTTGCCGCCGTGCTGTTTTTCTCGTGCAATATCTCATCAACAATACCCAGCTCCCTAGCCTCCCTTGCCGTCAGCCATGTTTCTTCATCCATCATTTTTTGAATATCATTATCCGACAACTCAGTACGGTACTTATAAGCCACTCTAACGCTCTCATTAGCCTTTTCAAGCCGAATCATAGTATGCCGCATATCCCTGTAGTCGCCGGCAGCATAACAATGAGCATTATGTATCATAATCTCACCCATAGCACTCATTCTGACCGTTTTACCTGCCATAGCTATCATACCGGCAGCACTGGCAGCAAGCCCCACAATATTTACATCTACCTTCCCGGCAATATCGCCAAATATCTCAACCGCCGCAAACACATCACCCCCATAAGAATTAATCGTAATTAAATTGTCACATTCCTCCGACTCCAGCCAAGCCTTAATATCGTTAGGGCATGTAGCCGGGTACCCAAACCACTCATAAAAATCTTTATCCTCATCAGCAACTATATACCCTCTCAAATGATAAGCCATATATTAAGAGTCTCCCCCTTTCGTATTTCTCTCTATTGACAGCTCTTCAAACTTATCCAATGGCGCATAATTTAAAGAAGCAAGGCGCACATGGCCGCCCGGCACCGGCGGCATGTCCTCAAGCTCTAAAATATCATCAACCGAAAAAGCGCCATTTAGCCGCATTTTTGTATACCAGTTACTCCGGCTGTTATAATCACCCCTAAGCTCCGCCATCATGTTTATCATAACCTTAGCGCCCCGGCGTTTCTCATACTCAAACAATCCCTTGTAACCGTATTCTTCTTCATACTGCTCCACTATAGGCTGCAATGTGCTTGATACATACTCAATAGCATTCTGCTCATTGCTTGAATAGCTCTGTTTGCCCGCATTAATTTTATAAAGGGGAATAGTAAAAAACCTTGCTATCTCCTCCACCGTCACCGCTTTATTTTCAATGAACTGCGCATCAGCGTTAGACATGCCTATCTGCTGATATCTAAGCCCAAGGTCTAAAACAGCAATCCGAAAAGCATTATCCGCACCACTATGTATTTTGTTCCATTCTTTCCGTATAATTTCTTTTTGGGGGCCATTAATCATAGTTGGCGCCCCTGCCGCTGTGTCTGTATATAAAACCCCGGAAGGCCGTGCACTATTCAAATAAAAAGCCCCCTCATACCTCTGTGCCTGCCTGGCATTAGAAATAACATCCGCCGCCCGTTGCAAGGTAGAAACACCCGTTATCCCATCATAAGTAAAGTTTTTAAAGTGCAGTACCTCATAAGAGCGAAACCTTCGCATTTCCCCTGTTCTGGGCATAGTCACCAGATACCAAAGCACGCCGGTTTCATCAAACACAGGGTTAGTAAACTCCGTCGGCAGCGGCAAAAGCTCCGTTATCTCCCCCGTTCTGCTTGAGCGCACCATAAGCACATAAGCGTTGCCTGATAACAGCCTGTACACTTCCAAAAGCTTTTTATACACAGCCGGTGCCATTGCCTCATTAGGCCGCTCTGATAAAAGCCTGCCAAGGGCATTTTCAATAGGTTTCTTTGTATTGTTGTCCTTAACCTGTATGGGCAGCTTAGCCATAGAGTTAGAAATAATATCAACACAGGCCGACACCGCAGATATTTTCATGGCCGTTGTTTTATTCATCTGCCCACCCATACTGCCAATCAGCCAACCGTCAGCAGAATCAACAGTTAAAAAATCTCTATCGCTCCCGGAAGTCTGGTTTTTAATCCGGTTGTGCCTGAAAATATTCTCAAACATCATTGCTATTTCCCCTTATCATCAGGCTTTTTAAGCGCTGTGTTATACTCAAGCAAGCCGCCGTATAGAATCAATCCTATGCCGCTGACAATAAACCCCAGCGCTAAGCTAATTAAAAAACAGCCTAAACAGGCTGAAATAAGACCGGCTAATATAAAAATATCCCCAATGTATTTACTCATTACATACTCCACCCTCCACTTTGAATAATTTTGTTAATATCCAGCGGCTCCGCATCCAATGCTCTAACCAATGCATTTATAACAGCCGCCGCCAAATCTATCCGCTGTGAATCATCTTTGTGCTTCTTGCTCAGCTTGATGTTACCGTTATTATCAATAACCTCAACCGCATTAGATAAACACCACGTTAAAAGAGGGCTGCCATCGTGGACAACCCTCTTTTGCAATATCAGCTCTCTAAGCTTTTTAGTAGGCTCTGATAAGGTCTGAACCCCCTGCCTAATCTCCACAGGCGTATAACCATCTTTTTCCATGTCCTGCATAAAATGAGATGAGTTATACGGGTCAAAACAAATTTCCTTTGCGTTCCACTTATTTTCTGCTTCTGTCTCTTGAATATGGCTTTTAATAAAACTATAATCAGTAACAGCCCCGGGGGTTATCTGACAGCGGCCCTCCTTGGCCCATTCTTTATAAGGCACCCTGTCAGTATGCTCATGTTTCGCCACAGCGTCATCAGGTATGAAACCAAAAGCAGAAACCGCAAGCCGCCCATCGGCAAGCCAGCCAACAAAGGAGTCCGCCGTAAGGTCAATGCTCTTTGATAAGTCAAGGCCCCTGTAACCTTTTATACCTTTGGTAAGCCGGGCAAATTCCTCTTTAGAAACCCCTAAATCCTTCCAAATATCCATAATACCGCTCATATACTTGGCCTCACTGTCAGCCTGCCAGCGGTTCATACGCTTTATCATAAACTCACGTATCTTAGCAGGGTCACCGCTGTTAAATGCCGTTTCATACTGGCTTTTCACTTCACTGTAAAGGTTTTTTGCATAATCACCCATTTTTCTGAAAAACGGGTTTGCCTTAACCCAGCAGCTTTCATTATGCGGGTCATCACCATCATCTATTTCACGAACCATAACAAAAATATCTTCTTGATTAACTGCTCCCTCCAAAATAGCCTTATAAAAATTATCATCTTTGAAACAGGGTTTATTTTCTGCGTCAGTCCCGGCAGTTGTTATGATATACTCAAGACACTGCTTTTTCTTACCCTTGGAAGATACGGCAACATCACGAACAGCACTTGTAGGGTGAGCGTGCCACTCCTCTAAAATAATTAAAGACGGTCGGCCGCCGTCTTTGTTTTTTGTATCTTTAGAAAATTTAAGCACATTACCACCCCTGGTCTTGTGCTTTATGTAAGATTGCTTTATATTTAAACGCTTAGTAACAGCCTTAGAGTTTTCACCTATGCTTTTTATGTCCTCAAAAGCAATATTGGCTTGAATAGCATCTACAGCCACAACAACCACTTCCGGCTGCAATTCGTATTCCACAAGCTCCGGCCGGCCGGGAGGATAGAGCCCATCACCACACATTACATAAAGTGCAACCCCTGCGGCATTAGTAGTTTTGGCATGGCCCCGCGCAATTCTTGTATAAGCCGTCTTAAACCGTCTTTGCCCGGTATCTTTATGCACCCAGCCAAATATACAGCCCAAATCAAAAGCTTGCCAGTCCTCAAGTTCTATATTTTGGCCCGGAACATCAAGGCGATTTATGAGAGAAAAAGAGCGAAATATTCTCTCAGCTCTTGTAATATCAAAAACATAAGGGAAACCTTCAAGCCCCTGTCTTTGCATGTCATACAAATGCCTCTTACAAGCCAAAATTTCCCATTTACAGCAGAGTTCTTTTAAATCGCCGTACACCACGTCTCTAGCATACCTTGTAATAATATCCATTACATACCTCCAAATAAATCATCGTCAGGGTCTTCCTCCTGCTTGGCCTTTTTCACTGCCAGCCGCGCCCGGGCAGTTGGGGCCAGCCCCAACTTTTCAGCATAAGTAATTAAAATTTTATAATGGGACTCTATTTCTTTAAGCCCGGGCCCCCTTGAAAAACCTTTCAACACATCTTCGTGATATCTTATTTGCAGCCTCTCAAGTCTGGCCATACCCAAACAGTACAGCCCCAGCATGTCAGAATCAAGATTGTCAAGCAGCTCTACCTCAGCAAGGTCTTTTGTAATCCGCTCCCAAATCTCAAGCGCAAGAGAATCAGCCTCAACCGTTCTAGGTAAATGCAGCTCTGTTTCTTCCCGCCTAAGAGCACTTTCAGCATTTTCCCTGGCTTCCTTCTGCGCATTAGTCAAATGCATTTTACTGTTACCAAACGAAACAACATTTCCCGGCAAACCGCTCCCTCCTTTATCTCTGTGACCTTTTTCATGTTTTGCTAAGTTTATTCAATCCCTTAAATCCTCACAGCCCTCTTTCCGGCTCTACCCCAAACCCCCATCTAGGAACTTTTCCCACGATCGAGTCCGGCCGTGGTACGGGGTGGGGGTCAGGGAACTTTTTCGGGGTGGAGGTGGTTATCAGATTTGCGCCCCGCCTTTTGAATACCGGCACCCGTAATTGTCCGCTGACCCTTGACACTATTGCAACTTATGCAAGCCGGCTGATGATTTTTTTCATCCCAAAACAACTTATAGTTGCCGTTATGTGGTATAATATGGTCAATGCACTGTGCTTTTATAGCGCACCTGCTGTCTAACCTAAGAGCACATAAGGCGTTTTCAGGTTGAGCCAAGTATACTTTCCTGTATCTCTCCCACTTGCTGGTATAGCCCCTCTGCCTGGCACTAAGCTTGTGCCTGTCAGCCTCCTTAACCGTTTCTGTGTGCTTTTGGCAATACTTACTGCGGGTTAACTCACCGCACCCATGCTTAGCACAGGGCCTCAATGGTTTATCCGGCATAAGCTTCACCTCACAATATCATCTTAGCCTATACTATATCACAGATTTAACCAACCTTGCCCAACCTCTTTTCAACTTCCTTGAAAATTTTTGGCAATAAGTTATTTGTCAAATAGTCAACGCTGTATTCATTATCCAGCGCAATATCTTCCCAGCGCTTTAAATTAATATATCTCTCGGTCATAATCAGCCTATGCACAGGGCTCTTAAGCCCGTTAATGATATCCCTAATCTCGCTCTTAAGCTCCGTTAGGCGCCGCTCATCATCTATGTAGCCACTAATCAAATCAATATACTTATCACTCAGCTTGGTAAAGCCCTCCGAATGAAATCCGCCCTGCACCTTATCAGCACACAAAACCACCGAAGAGATAAATGTGCGTTTCGCTTCAAGCTCCACTATCTGTGCTCTTACTGCCCTTATTGTCCGCTCTATCGTAAATGCCTGCTGCAAATACTCTTTAACCGTCACACCCATCACCCTCTAAAAGCCATAGTCATGTTTAACCAGATTAGCATAATGCACATCAATCTCCTGAACCGCATTAAAGATAGCCGTATGAAAATAGGCACGCTTGTTTTTAATCAGCGTTGTTGTCCTGTTAAAGTTTTCAACCACTAACTCAATGTGTGTGCTTTTTAAGGTTCTAAAAGCCTGCTGCACATCAGAAACAGCCATAGGCTTTTGGTTGATATTCAGCGTACTAACACTCCCGTCTCTGTTATACGCCGGCATCTGGTAGACCTCTGCAATAATTTTACAAATGCCCTCAACAATCTGCCTGTCCGTCAGCCGGTCAAGCACATACACCTCAAGCTGCTCCTCAACCTCTTTTACAACCCCTAAAAAAGACTGACTAGACTGACTGACTGATTTATTATTTATATAATTATTATTAATTAATTTATTATTTATATAATTATTATTAATTAATTTATTATTTATATTATTATATATATTAGGGACTCCATTTTTTGAGTTTTCGACTCCATTTTTTAGGCTTTGAACTTCATTTTTTGTGTTTTCGGCTCCATTTTTTGAACCTTCGTTTTCCGCCTGCACGTCACCGTCAAAAAGCCTGACCATGCGATAATACCCACAAGAACCCCGATTACCCCTGTAATACTCAATAAAACCGCCCCTAACAAGCTCTTCTCTGGCGGCTATAAAAGTAGTCTCAGAGGCTATATTTGCCATAGCCATAAGCTCCCGGTTGCCTACGGATACCCACTCACCAAAACCACAATTTGTATACATGCCCCAAAATTTGTACCATAGCAATTGGCTTCTTACCGGCAGTGCATAATTAATAAGCCGTCGCTCAAAAGCTTCCAGCTGCTTTATGTAGTCCATATAATAACCCTCTTTGCCGAAAAGTTTATTAATTATCTGTAATTTAAGCGGCCCCTTCTTCGGATGGGCCGCTTAAATTTATTTTCTTGTAAGGTGCCACAAACCACAAAAAGGGCACTTGTACGGCAACTGTACGTGCTTTATTTTCTCTACTCTGCGGCCCCTTTTGCGCTGCATTGTTCTTCGGTATGAGTTATACGCCATCATGGCTTGCTCCTTTGTTTCATACCTCGCCTTATTCATGCAAACCTCTTGCCCGGCGCTATCCGAAGAAATTGTTCCGGGCATTTTACTCTTAACACTGATTTTCTTTAGCTCCTCAATTGTCACTATATTTACCACTCCTCCCTCAGCCATAAGGCCTCTTGCTTAATTATCTGTAGCCCCTTCTTCGAAGGGGCTTGTTTTTATTCGCTGGCGTGAATAATTATCCTTTACCTTACCGGCACTCCTACGGCTTCGCCATTAAAAATATTCAAAAGCGTATCAGTTGGTATGTAAACCGTTGTAGAGCGTGTAAGAGCTTCCGCAATTTCTACACCATATGTCCAGCCTTGTCCGCCAAAACCTATGCATCTATTTGCAAACGGCTCATGCCCCTTACCTGTAAAGCTGATTAATTTCATTCGTTCTTTCCCTCCGTGCCGCGGCGCGCGGCATGTGGATTGAGGGTCTTTTTCTGGATATACATTGATTTCTAGTGGCAAAAATACAATCAGCACAATAACCATACTCATCAAGACTTGCAAACCAATGTTGGCAATCAGGACTCCAAGTCTCCCGCACCCACAAAATATCACTGGGTAAATATTTCGGATTGTGCTGTTTAGAATAATTCGTATTTTCGGGGCTATATTCAATTAAATTCCCGCAGCTCCCGCAATAAAGCGCTTCTGCCATCTTATCATAAGTGAAATTGTTTGATTCATTGTAAGGGCAAGCCAAAGACCTTCCATAACAATGCGGCTGAGGCTTAATTACCTGCCTCGTCTGAGTCTTTCATCCGTTTAAAATAGCCCTTACCATTTCTGCCGAAAACATAATTGGGTTCATCTTCATCCCGCAAGCCTCACTTTCTCAGCCACAGAAGCTATGTACTCACCGTTTCTCATAGCTATATCAGTCTTGGAAATAGCGTGTCTTATGCACCTTTCAACGCTTACCGGCGTTACTTTGTAATCTGAGGCAACTGCTTTATATATGTTCAAAACCCCATAATCTCTATATTTTCTCTCTGAAACATAAAGGAAAGCTGCAATTAAATATTTATAACCTCTTAAATGCGGTAAAATACCGCTGCTTATCAATTCTTTTGAATATCTGCGTTCAAGCTCAATGCTGCTCATATTTACCTCCTTTGTTAATCAAACTAAATGCCTGTCTTTCAATATTTAACGCCTATATAGTCCAGAACCACCCCATACGCACCTTTATGCCGGTGCTCGTTTTATATGTAGGTTATTTATCAGCTTCGTCAATGTTATTTTGCCTGATTTCTAACCTTGGACATTCTGCCCTGTGAAACTGATTAGCCAGCTTAACCACCTCTGACAGTGATTGTATTTTTTCTACCTCTTCATCATCACACTTCAAAGAACAGAAATGATATAAAATTTGTACCGCTATCTTTTTGCAAACCTTTGTATCAAGAGAACCGCACCATAGGGGCCAGCAAGAAAAGTCAAGGCCGGCACCGCTAAGGTCGGCTTGGCGAAGGTCGGCATGGCGAAGGTCGGTTTGGCTAAGGCCGGCATGGCGAAGGTCGGTTTGGCTAAGGCCGGCATGGCGAAGGTCGGTTTGGCTAAGGTCGGCATGGCGAAGGTTGGCACCGCGAAGGCCGGCACCGCTAAGGTCGGCATGGCGAAGGTCGGCACCGCTAAGGTCGGCATCGCTAAGGTCGGCTTGGCGAAGGTCGGTTTGGCTAAGGTCGGCATTGCTAAGGTCGGCACCGCGAAGGTCGGTTTGGCTAAGGTCGGCATCGCGAAGGTCGGTTTGGCTAAGGTCGGCACCGCGAAGGTCGGCACCGCGAAGGTCGGTTTGGCTAAGGTCGGCATCGCGAAGGTCGGCATCGCGAAGGTCGGCACCGCGAAGGTCGGCACCGCGAAGGTCGGCATCGCGAAGGTTGGCACCGCGAAGGTCGGCTCTTGTACCGGATTCCCCAAAAGTATCCACATATTCTTTATGTAATTTTAAAATATTTTCTAGTTCCTCTTGCGTTATTTTTCGCAGCATTTTAAATACTCCTCCTTAGGCCCGGGCATTTATCTTATAATCTTTTATCCCAGCATTCGCACTTATAATTAAATTCTGTGAAGTCTGCATAGTTCTCACTGTCTCGGTTGGCGCATGTCCACTCGTGGTAGTCGAAATCATGCTGGTGCCAGTGGCAATTACCACATAGTTTAATTTGTTCACTCCTGTCTTTCATAAACACACCTCTCAATTAAACACATCTATGAGGCTTATAGCCCTTAATACCGTCACCTGCTGTCACAATACCAAAAGCAGGCTTGCCGTTAGCCATAAAAAAAGGTTCTCCACCGTTTGAAGGTTTAGCCGGAGTGTAATATTTAGATTCAGCATTCATCATAACGTTTGTTCTGTTGCAATTTATAAATATAATTGGTTTCCCGCATTTTGAGCAGCTATATTGCCTTGTTTTTTTTCTCACTAAAATCACCCCTTAGTCCACCAACTGCCGGTTTGCAGTGCGGCAGTTGGTGGATTTATAGTATTTTTACAACATCACCACCACACGCCCATCAGCAACAGCCTCACTAAGATGCTCTTCAAAGTACTCCACGATGGTTTTTCTGGCCGCAAGCTTCCACATACCTCCGTCAGCCTCAATAAAGCGTATTCCGCGCTCAGATATGCGGATATGGAACTGGCTGGCCGGTTGTTCTATCTCTTGGAAGGTTCTGTAAGGAGCCAGTGAAATGATAGGGCGAATGGACTCAGAGTGTTGAAGGTCAATGCCTTTTTTTGTTACGATAGTGGTTGCAACGCCATTATCGGCAAATGTAACCTTCGCGCCGTTTGATATTTCCGAAAGAAGCTTTAACAGATATTCTGTGTCCGGGCTTTGCTGAAAACGAGTTCTTACGGCTATTAAAGCCTCTTCAAAAGGCAACGCATCTTTTACGTCCCAGCCGGGCACATCTGTTGCTAATACATCGTAAATAATTTGACGTGAATATCTCAAACTTCCTTTAGGCTGTAAAAAGCAAATAACCTGACCGTATTTAACAGCCTCAATGTATATAGGTGCGTTGTATAGGTCGAAAGCCTCTGTTTTAATCATCTGTACCAATGCATCAAGGCTTGATAGCCTGAAAGTCTCCGCAAAGTCAAGCTCTTCGCGTATTTGATTAATTTCTCCGGCATGATTAATAACGAACTCATTTTCATCTGAAATATGTACTATGGGCTTGCTCATTTCTTCGAGTTTTTCTAAAGTTTCTTTTGTCAACATATTATTTAACCCCTCCTATTAGCCGCAGTTTTGCGGGTTCTTCTTGTATCTCGCCTGAAAGGTCTATTTGACCTGGTATTTGTGGTGTAAGCTCTACTATAGTCATTTGGCCTAGTTCGTCGTGCGCAATATAAAGAGATAGCACAACAGGGTTTGTAGGCTCTAATTTTGATTTTGCAAAACTCTTTATTGACAGGTTTTTGCGCTCTGAATCAGGCGTAATTTCAAGACGGACTGTTAACACTCTTTTCTTAGATGCCACTGTGTTAACGTCTAAAATATTTTTAAGTATGCTTTCCATTTCATAGTCAACGCGCTCTAATATGGCCCCACGTGCCATTTCCAGTATAGATTTTGCTTCCATAAGCACTCCCTTTCTAAAGCTTGTCAAACTTGTCCAACTGAGCCGCTTTGAGCGGCTCTATGCATCTTTTTTTACGAGGCCAAAGGCCCCGGCAAACAGTCTTGTACGTTCTTCCTTACCTTGGTCGCGGGGTGTGGGCTCTATCTGCGTCATAACTTCCCTTGTTTTACGCTCAACCCCCGCAAACCCTATGTAAAATGTGTCCTTGCCTACTTTTATCGGTGTGCGGTTTTCCATAATATCACCTCTGTAATACCTTATTGCTTTCTTTGATTGTCCTATGCCCTTGACATCAAAACCGAATTGACATAAAATCAGTTTTATGCTAGAAATCATCAGGGAATATATCTGAAATTTCTGTTTTCAAGATTTTTGCGAACCGCTTTGCCGCATAAACATCAGGTATTCTTTCGCCTGATTCGAAATAGCAATAACTGCGTAGAGCAACTTCCGCTCCTTGGGCTAAGTCTCTCTGAGTAAGGTTCGCTTGCTTTCGATAAAGTTTTAAATTATTTATGATTTTCTTCTCCCTTATATTAACATGCCACATTGTGCATGTTGCCTTATATTAACATGCCACATTGTGCATGTCAATATGCAATAACTATTATTGGAGTGCTAATTTTGAACACTTTAAGTAAGAGATTGATACAACTTAAAACCGATAGAAATCTATTGCAAAAGGATATAGCCATTAGTGCCGGTTTGGCTTTGCGAACATATCAATACTATGAAAAGGGCGAAAGAATACCGGATTCTGAAACCCTTTCAAAACTCGCCGCTTACTTCAACGTACCCGTTGACTACTTAACCGGAAACGGGCTTTTTGCGCAGTTTGATGAAATAATCAGGTACCGCCCGGTTATTGAAAAGGCTATTTCTGAGATAGTCAGCACTGATAACACCCTTGCCCGTATGATACTCACTGCTCCAAATATTAAGTTTGTACAGGCCCTTAGCGCCATTATTTCAAGCATAGATTTTACTATGCAAGAAGACGGCAAATCCATGTTGATGTAAACTATTTTATGTAGATGTAGCATTGTCTTTCTCTTGTTAAATCATTAATTAGTGAACTGTGCTTATCATGCAGTTTGATTAATTGCTTTACGAAATACAACGTATGTGCCCAACAAAGCAGTATCAATATGGTGTTGAGTATAATTAGTATATTCATATCAATGGTGCCTCCTTTTTCCGCTGGCTGTGATAAAGGTACATAATTTCTTGATGCAAGCCTAACCTCGTTATCATTTGGCTCGGGGTCTTTTTCTGTTGTCATCAATAAACCTCCTCCGGTAGCTCTAGGTCTAAAAACTTATAAATCTTCGCTTTATGCCACGGTGACTTATTTAAGCCATTAATAACCTGAGATACTATTGTTTTGCTTATGCCTGTGGCGGCAACTAAATCTTTTTGCAGCAATCCCCTTTCTGCCATGCGTACTTTAAGCCGTATTTTTTCGTCAAGAATATTATTGTTAGTCATAAGAATACCTCGCGCATTTATATGTTTATTGCAGTTAAGCTACACAGCTCTTGGGGGTTTATCTCCCAACATTCCTCCAAGGGCTACTTCCAAACCTCATAATCTCATTCAAATACTCTTTTGCCTCCTTTAGCGTTTCCCTGCTTTCCAGCAGCACCCCGTCAGCATAGATGTTAAAACCCATATACATGCCTTCGTGAAAATGCGGCTGTATTATTATTACTGACGAGGGCTTTAGGGTGGTAACGTACTCACCGTCGTACTCATCTAAAATAGGTATCAGCGTATCTTTAATTATGTTCTTGTACTCTACTTTGTTTAGTCTTTGGTATGCCTTTTGCAGTAGGTTCAAGACATACACTCCTTTAAGATTTGATTGCTTGATGATAGTTTAATTAATTCCCATAATGCCCATGTTCAATCTATAATCTTCTGAAAAACAGTAACCACTCAGAGCCGGAATATGGTCTGCTAGTATATATTTAGGAAATTTGGGGTTTTCCCCTAACTTCGAGCATAACCGGCTCATAGCTACATCTACAGTTGTTAAATCACCGGAGTAGTCACTTCCCCAAACTCTTTCTAAAAGTTCATTTCTTGAGAAAACTCGACCGGGGCAAGATGCAAGCAACCCTAGGAGGACAATTTCACGGCTGGTCAGTTTTTCAAATGGGATAGTGAGGGCCCGCGGCGACTTTTTATCTTTCGCTTTCTCACTGTCTTCTTTTATCGCTTCAAATTCCGTTTTCAATCTTTCTCGAGAATACTCCAGTTCTCTGTGAATGGTATTCCTCTTAATAAGGTGCATGTAGTGCCTAAAATGCTTTCCACTAGCGACGGCAGCAATTATAATCGAAAGATGCTCACGGCCGCCAGCTTTTTCCAGCAAATCACGTTCCTCCAAGCATATCCGAACAGTAACAAAATCAATAGGTGCTCTATCAAAAAAAAGCGTCTCAATAGCCATAAAAACTATCCTATTATTCTCTCCGTAAAAATCCTTTGGCTCTAACCCCTTAACAGCTTCTTCAACAATAGCCTCGCCATGGAACATACAGCCAAGTAAGATTATCTCTGCTTCAACATCATGATAACAACGTCTCTCTTTTTCCATTTTAAAATCCTCCTTTTTGATATGAAATTTACAACAGCATTGCTTTTTGTCACTTTATGTAACAGAATACCCGAGTGGTTATTACCACTATCAATGAAGCTGTTGAAAAAATTAATCAGTTTCATCAATAGAGCCTACTTTAACTATAACTTTTACGGTATTTGAAATATCTTCATCGGTTATCATAGCGTTTGAAAAATCTTCCAGTGATCGTATTATGTCACGTGCCTTTAACAAATGTTTTCTTAGGCGGTTTACTTTTTTTACTGCTGTTTCAACCCCTGCAACATCAAACTTAAAGCTAATAGCGTCAAACTCTAATTCTCCATTGTCAAATTGTATTTTCACTTTATGTTCCATTCAGCTTCACCTCCTGTAAATTATGAAAGGACAAAACTTATGCCCTATGACTGCCATAAATCAAATAGTCAGTTGTACAACCCAGGGCCGTTGCTATTTCCCCAACAATAGGAGCTGAAGCTTGCTTTGTACCGCGCTCTATCTGGGTTATCATAGGCGAAGAAACACTAACTATTTCTGCTAATTCTCCTTGTGTCATTTCTTTTTTTATTCTCAGCTCTCTTACTCTTTCACCAAACATTTAATCACCCCTTTCTTGATATAAAGTTTACAGCAGTATTGCTTTTTGTCATTTCATGTAATAGAATAACTATAGCTATAAAAGTAATTGGGCTTTTGAGTTGCCTAACGAACTTATTAAAGCTTCAATTTCACATAAAAGCCCTTTGGGCTTGTTTGCTTTTTCTATTTAAATGAAGGTGGTTGTTGTGATAACTCTCACTTGGCAAGATTTTTATAACACTGTTGCTGTTGTAGGGTTCTTATTATCTGCTTTTACATTCATTCAAAGGCTTTTGAATGAGAAGCTCAATCTAAAGCTGTCTATTGAACATTTTGATTTTTACGGCAATAACGTTTGGTTTTATACAGTGCTGGAAAACCATTCACGGCTGCCGGTAAGTATAATTAAAATTCAACTTATAGGTGCGTATGATGAGCTTATTTACAGCGCAGAGTTACAGCCTTCAGTGCTAAAAACAGAATACATAAATAAAGAATTGATAAAAGTACATTCATTGGGCTTTCCAATTGAACTTTCTTCTCTTGGGGCAAGGAGTGGTAATTTGTACTTTTTGATGCCTGTTCACCACAATCCATCACTTCACAAAAAATCTTTGAATTTGATAATCTCAACCAATCGCGGTAAGGTAATGATAGCTTTGCCTCCGCCCAACAGGGTGAAGGGTTCCCAAAATAATACTCCGTAAGCGAAAAATCGGTCTCCATGCTAGTCAGCTCTCCTACTCTTTCACCAAACATTTAATCACCCCTTTCTTGATATAAAGTTTACAGCAGTATTGCTTTTTGTCGCTTCATGTAATAAAATAACTATAGCTATTTAAGCCAATGCCCTAAGCAAGTTTCGTGGGTGTTGGCTTACTCTAGTTAGTAGTATAATCGGAAATTTCCGATAAGTCAATATTTATTTCGGAATTTTCCTGAATAATTTTAGGAGGTGGCTTTTTGATTGAAAGAATTAAAGCTTTAATGAGTGAGAGGAGTGTTAATGGTCGTCAACTTGCTATGGAAATAGGGTTAAATCATGGAATCGTTTCCGATTGGGAAAAAGGCAAAGCTAAGCCAAGTACAGATGCAATCATAAAAATCGCTAATTACTTTAGCGTATCAACAGATTACTTACTAACCGGAAAAGAGATACAACAAACTACAAATGAAAAGGAGAATACACCCATGAACGAAAAAGCCAGAGACTCCTTAAAACAACTTGAAAAACTAGTTAAGTATTTCTTTAAAACCGACACTTATCAAAGAGAAGCGAAAAACCTTCAAGCAGTGGGAGTTACCCCCGAAGTATTAAGTATGTGGAACGAGTACGACTTTACAACCGACACACCTAAAACTGAACAATTACAAAAAATGCTTGAAATCTACAAAAGCAGAGATACAAGCAAAAACATGGCCGTTGACTTTTCCAGAGCAATAAATGATTACATATACTACATGAACCAAGAACCCCAAGCGCCAGGGAAGCCTGACGCTAAAACAAAGTTGTCGTAAACTGCTATAAACAAAAAGACAAAAACATACACTTTATATCATTAACGGCCACTGCACTACCCTGCCAACCTCACCGGTTGGCCGCCTCATCTACAACTCTGACCTTAACCTATATGAGCTTCGTATAGTTAAACAAAAAGAATAACATTCAACGTTAGTTAAATATGTGGATAAAAATTGTTAGTAAACAAAAGATGAAAGGCGGTTTTATTTATGCAATTATTAGTGTTTATCTTGTTTTTGGTTGGCTTTTTTATATTGATGAAAATAGTTGCTAATAATCAACAAAATATTATTTACCAGCGCGAACATGAAGAAGAATTAAGTAAAATTAGACAAACGCAATTGCGCGAACTTAAACAGCGTAATGATGAAGAGCAACGCTTGCAAGAGCATAGTAAACAAGTAAAAGAAACATCAAGGGATTTAATATCTTTTCCAGAAGATGTTGACCCATTGCTACCAGAAGCGGTTGATTTTGTAATTGAAGCCGAAAAAGCTTCGGTATCTATGCTTCAACGAGAATTCAAAATAGGATATAACCGAGCCAGAGGATTAATCAACCAGTTAGAGTCTATTGGGATTATTGGTTCTGAAGATGGTTCAAAACCACGAAAAGTATTATTGACATACGAACAACTGAAAACAATTAGTCCTAAATTTGATGAAGCTTACTATAAAAAACTTCTATATGCAGAAGAGCGCAGATGGCAAAAAATCCAACAACAGCAAGAAGACCGTTCTAAAATGATTGAAATTAAACCGGAAATAGATATGGATTTAATAGGTATTAGGGCTACACAGCGAAAACTTCTGCTTGAAAAACAACCGACTGTTTTAATGCCTGAGTATAACAGTTCAACCGTTTATAAAGAGCCAGAAAAAAACTTAAAAAATCATAATTTTATTGTTATAGATGTTGAAACTACAGGATTAGACCAAGAAAAACATGAAATTATTGAGATTGCGGCTGTTAGATTTGTAGATTTTAAACCCATTGAATATATGGCTACTTTGATTAAACCAAGCAGAAACATACCTAAGAAAATAACAGAAATAAACGGTATTTACGATGATATGGTAATGACCGCACCGCAACTATACTTGGTTGCAAAGTCTTTTTTAGATTTTTTAAGCAAGGAAAAGACAATTGTTGCCCACAATTTACCTTTTGATCTTAGGTTTTTGTTTGCTAATAAAATAAATTTATTTGAGTATAAACCCAAAAGAAAATTTTTCGATACATTGATAATTGCGCGAAATAGGCTAAAAGGGCAAGTATCTAATAACAAACTTGATACTCTGCTCGTTCATTTTGATATTTATAGACCCGTGGCACATAGAGCTTTAGATGATTGTATTGCAACAGGGATGTTGTTTAAGGAGCTGATGGGTTTTGAAAGTCTTGAAAAAGACTCAGGCATCATTCTTTCTGATAGTCCTACAAAAGTTGAGGGAAAAATGGAAAAGTCAGAAGCACAAGAAAGTAAGTCGTTATATCCAGATTATCCATATGAGATTGATCCTGTCGTTTTGAAGAAAATCAAGGAAGATGAAAATGCTAAATTTTATGCTGAAAATCCTACAGAAGTTTTAAAAATGGACTTTATGCTTAGAATACAAGAAATAGGTGAAGTATCTGTTTCAGAAGTGCAAAAAATTTTCAGTTATACTTTAAAAGAAGCCGAAAAATACTTAGATGAGGTAGATGAAAACACCAGATTTGCCAATGAGTTTTTAGATATAAATGAAAAACCACTAAAACGAATTTACGAATCCAAGCCCATACAAGGAGCAAAGATGAAAAACAACCTTAGAAACGGAAAAGGCGAAAGTAAGCTTGAACTTTTAGACAGTTATATCGTTATAGACATAGAAACAACGGGCTTTTCACCACGATATGATGATATTATAGAGTTGGGAGCTTTAAAAGTTTCAAATGGTGATATTATTGAGGCATTTAGCACTTTAGTTAAGCCGTCGCGTAAAATTAGCGGTTTTATAACCAGCCTCACGGGGATAACAGCTGAAATGACATCTGACATGCCCTGTATAAAAACTGCATTACCTGATTTTTTAAATTTTATTGGTGATAGTATCCTTTTAGGCCATAACGTAAGTTTTGATATAAACTTCATATATGATAACTGTATTGCTTGCGGGCTACCTATAATCTCAAATGATTTCATTGATACTTTGAGAATTAGCAGAAGAGTATTTTCGAACCTTGAAAGTTATAGCTTAATGGGGCTTGTCAGTGAATTTAAATTTAATGCTCTGGTGGAACATAGAGCCACTGCTGATTGTACTCTTATAAATGAACTTTATAAATATATTAAAAGTTATATAACTGAAAACAAGCTTGATACAGCTTCGCTTTTCAATCTTCGCAACAAAAACAGTTTTAAAGCAATTGACATAACCACTGAAAAGACTGACTTTGACAAAAGCCATCTTTTATATAATAAAGTATGTGTATTTACTGGTAAATTAGATAAAATGCCGCGTAAAGAAGCAATGCAAATTGTTGTTGATTATGGCGGGATTTGTGGAGATGGAGTAACTAAAAAGACCAATTATTTGATACTAGGCAATAATGACTACTGTAGCGCTATAAAAGATGGAAAAAGCGCAAAGCATAAAAAAGCTGAACAGTACATATTAGAAGGTTACGATTTAGCCGTTATACCTGAAGATGTATTTTATGATTTACTTGAGGATAAAAGTGCATAGGCACAAAAAAATCGGCCTCCCCGTCGCAAGGTGAACCGATTATTTCTTTACTCTATAAGAATTAAAAAGTGAACCCACCGCCCTTGGCGACTGTACCTGAGAGAGTGTTAGCAACACTCTCTCTTTTATTTATATGCTGATTTTAACAAATTTATGCTATATTGTCAAGTTGCTTGACACAGCTCTGCGTATTTGCTATAATGCTAACAGAAACAAAATCGCGAATCATTATGTACACAGTGAAAACCCGGAGGCTGTCATCCTCCGGGTTTTCTTTTGGGCTAGTTGTCATTGTCATTTCTGCCTAACCACTTGCATATGTAATAAATCACTACACCCGCCACGACAGAAACCAAAAAATCGCGAACCACTACGTAACACCCCCTTCCTGATGCCAGTATGGGGAACGACAACAACTGAATAATACCATAAAAACAAAGCGCGTACAACAAAGCTAAAGAAAATCTGACAAAATATTTACAAAATTAAAGTTCTGCTATAGAATAACAATCTATAGCATTTATAATGCATTTTCATAAAAACGTGTGTATAATAATATATATTCAGGAGAAATCTATGAACAAAAAAGTATACGAGGCAGTAATAAGCGGAAAAGCAGACAATAATATAAAATATAGCGATTTACAAAATCTTATTATTGATTTAGGTTTTGAATTTCAGCGGCAAAATGGCTCACATGAAATTTATTGCAACAAGACAATCAAAAAATCTTTGAATATACAAAAGGACAGTGGCAAAGCAAAGGCATATCAAATTAGGCAGCTTAGAGCAATGATAAATAAGTATGGCTTGTAAGGAGTGTTAAAATGTTAGAATACACAATATTAATTCAATATGACAAAAGCGATAATATTTATGTGGCAAGCATTCCCGAACTGGAAGGTTGCATAGCCCACGGCAGCACCCCGGAAGACGCAGCAAAAGAAATAAAAACCGCATTTGAATTATGGATGGAAACTGCAAAAGAAAACGGCTTTGATATACCCAAGCCTTTATTGTATGTAGGTTAATAGGCTTTAGTTAATTTAGAACCACTTTTCAGGAGGCCCTTACCATGCGCCAAGCAGTCTTATACATGCGAATGTCAACTGACAAACAAGAAAACTCCATAGCCTCACAAGAGCGCGTTTTGCGTGAGTACGCCGCCAAGAACGGTTACAAAATAACCGATTCTTACATAGATGAGGGCCTGTCAGGCCGTGTGGCTGAAAAGCGCCCGGCATTTATGCGCATGGTAGAAAACAGCGGCAAAGATTTATTTGACACAGTTCTGGTATATGATTCTTCCAGATTTGCCCGTAACTTAGAAGAATCTATCGTATATAAGTCTATGTTAAAGCGCAATGGAGTTGCTCTTGTATCGATTACAGAGCCAACCCTTGACGATGACAGCGCCTTAATAACTGATGCAATGCTTGGCGCATTAAATGAAATGCACTCCCGCAAACTATCAAAGGCCGTTAAGCGCGGCATGGTAGATAAAGCCAGACAGGGCAAGTTTCAAACTCCGCCGCCCTTTGGGTATACAAAGGAAAACGGCAAACTTATACCTATACCGGAAGAGGCTAAGACAATTAGGCTGCTTTTTTCGCTTTTCGTAGAAGCCCAATCTTGGTATGGCGTAGCTGTTAAGTTAAACGATATGAGAGCCGCCAAACGCAACGCCTACGGGTGGTATGCACGAGATGTAAAGCGCATATTACATAACCCTGTTTATATAGGCAATTTAAGATATGACGGAGAAGTTTACAAAGGCGAACATGAGCCTATAGTAGACATGGAAATGTGGGGAGAAGTTCAGTCCATAATAGAAAAAAAACCTAAATCAAAAACAAGGCCTGCCTCAACTTACAAACATTGGCTGTCAGGCATGATGAGATGCGCCTACTGCGGCGGAAAGATGCACCATATTATTGACCGCAGAAGCAACGCTTTCTACCGCTGTTGCAGTAATACAAACGGCTGCTGTAAATATATGAACTGCCTTGGAATTAGAAAGCTGGAATCTGCCGTTAAGCAGGCTCTTGAAATGGTGGTGGAAGATAAAAACTTAGCAGTATATGCGCATTTTACAAAAAGAAAAGAAAATGACCAACTAGATACACTTAATGCTTCTTTGAAAAAGATTCAAGCTAAATTAGAGCGCCACAAAGCAGCATACTCAAGCGGAGTTGATACTTTAGAAGAATATAAGGAAAACAAAGAAAAATGTATTAAAGATGAAAAAGCAGTTTTAGAGCAAATAAACGCGCTTTTAGATACTAATGTAAATGATGAAAAAATAATACAGCTAAAGCAGTCAGCAAAAAATCTGATTGATATCTTATTCTTTACAGAGCAGACAATAGAACAAAAAAGCAACGCAATTAAAGCAGTAATTGACAAAATAGTTCTTGACAAATACAAAGGTACTTTTGACCTTTATTATTTTTTATAATTTACTATCCTTTATTACAATTAAGTAAGCCGGGATGTGCCAAGGTTCTCAGTCTCTCAACCCGTTTAAGCCTCTCAGGTGCCTTCAAATATATTTGTGAGCCTTCGGCCTTTATCGCGCAGCCTGTTTCTGTAAGTTTTGAAGTTATGGGGTACATATGATCCGGCATAACATTTGTAAGAAGCAGTTCCCCTCCGGTTATAGCGGCAGCGCAAAGATAGGTTCCGGCTACTATGCGGTCCGGCATAACTGTATACTCTACATCATGCAGCCTTCGAACCCCATCTATTACTACTGTGTCCGTACCCGCTCCTGACACTTTTGCCCCCATTGCACATAGAAAGTTTTGCAAATCTACTATCTCAGGCTCTCTTGCAGCATTTGAAATTATTGTCTGGCCTTCTGCAAGCACTGCTGCCAGCATAATATTTTCGGTTGCTCCAACCGACGGAAAGTCCAAATCTATCCGCGCGCCTGTAAGTTTTTTTGCTTTAGCTATTATAAAGCCACCCTCTTCTGTTATATCCGCACCCAGCTGCCGTATGCCTTTAAGATGCAAATCAATAGGCCTTGCCCCAAGCTCACACCCACCCGGGTAAGATATTTTTACCTGACCAAACCTTCCAAGTACAGAGCCAAGAAATATTATTGACGAACGCATTTCCCTCACATATTCTTCCGGCACCGAGTAATTATCTGCCTTAGATGAGTCAACTGTTATTTGCTCACCTTCCATTTTAACATCTGCACCCAGGGCCTTTAGTATATTGATAACCATAAAAGTATCTGAAATCCTTGGGCAGTTATGAAGTACGCTGATATCTTTATTCAGCACCACTGCTGCCAGCATAGGTAAAATTGCATTCTTCCCTCCGTAAACACTAAGATGTCCCGAAAGGCGCCGCCCTCCGGCAATATGATATTCCCCCAAAAAAACACCTCCAAATAAGCAAACCAGCCTGAAACAGCTTTCAGCTAACCCCTCACGTCAACTAAAAGCCTTGTATATTTCTCATAGTATGAATTTCTTGGCCATTCTGTTACCGCGGTGTTTTAGAACCTTCATTCAGTATAAATTGCATATCAATAGCAGTTTAAGCATATACTAAAATGCGTACCACATTTTTCCTCCACTTGCAAATAAACGCAAACCGCCTATTACATAAAAGCATGGTTTTCCTGACCCCTCTCGTCGGATAACCTAAGTAAATGCTTTTATTAGCACGGCCTTTTACAATAAAAATGTGGTAACGCAACGAGCCGCCTATTTAAGGCGGCTTTTATAGTAAAATAACTACATTGTTGTACAATGACAACAAGTAACGAAATAACGTACTGTTTTGCAAGCCGTTCAGATTTTCCAAGTAATCTGGACGGTTTCGCTTGTAACACGGATTTTAGCAAGAAGAACATCAGCCACAAGCCGCCTATCGTCGAAGTTAGCGTTACCCCAATTATCAAGGTAATTAGAAATACACTTCATGTGTTTAGGCGATATGGCTTGATTACTCATGTCGGCTATGGACTTCATTAAGCTCTGCCACCTTGTGTCAAGTTCCGCAATTTTACCATTAGCGTAGGACAACAAAGCCGGATTCGCACCTGATAAAGTATTTAACAGTTTTTCAATCTCAGCTTCAACTTGAACCAGTTCAACATTGAATGCAGTAAGTTTAGGGCTGGCTTTTTGTAGGTAGCCGCCTGTGAGAGTTTGAAACTCAGCCATTTTGTTAATCATTTCTTCGTAAATGGACTGCTCAACCCCTTCAGCCCTAAGCGTACCGGCGCCTTCACAGCTTCGGCTGTCGCTACGCTTTCTACAACGTAAATACACTTTCTCACCGCCTTTTATGGTCACAAGAGCGGCATCACATAAACCGCATTTGACTTTTGCAACCAGCCATGTATTCTTAGCCTTGCGAGAACCGCCGATAACCATATTATTCATTAGCTTTTTGAGCAAGCAAGCCATGTTTCGCTGGACGCAAGACCTTCATGAGGCGCAAGCACAAGTATCTGATTTTTCAGGCTTACATATTTCTTTTCGTCAACATCGCGGCCTTGATACAAATAACAGCCATTAATGCCTGAAAACTCAGCCGGATCATTCTCTATAACTGCACCTTGCGATTTGAAAAAATCGTACATTTCTAAATCAGCTCTGGCATAAATCGGATTGCGAAGTATAGCCCGATGATTATAGATAAAGAAAATCTACACGCCATAACTTTTAGTAATACAAAAAAAGTTGGGGTGGACAAAAGCCCTTATATAACTTGTTTCTCATTGAATAGTATGTAGTGAAAACCCAATAAGCAAACTGCCGCACAGCAGACCCCAAAAATAATAAGACTCCCAAAATCTCAATATTAAAAACAACGTTAGGGTATGCTACAATTAGCTATAGAGGAGTTGACCCCCTTGACACCGTTAAAAACGACCTCTTATTCAAAATGCTATTTGTCAAATATCCCGACCTCTTAAAAAGGCTTGTGGCAGAATTACTTGGCATAAAATATGATGATATAGAGCAGTTTAATATTACAAAACCCGAAATGCCACCCGAAACCATAAGCGACAAGTTTTGTAGACTTGATATTAACATGATGGTAAACGAACAGAGGGTAGATTTGGAAATTCAAGTTGAGAATGAGGGCAATTATCCCGAACGGAGTCTATTCATTTGGGCTAAAGAATTTTCACAAGCTAGCAAAGAGGGTGATAATTTTTTAGAATTGCCAAAGACTATAGTCATCAGCATTTTAGGATTTAACCAATTCAAGGACACAACAGAATTTCATTCAGAGTTTTGAGCGTTGGAAGTCAACTGCCACACATCTCTATCTGATAAATTCTGTTTACACTTTTTCGAGTTAGACAAACTGCCGCCTCTTGAAACTGCAGATTGCGGCAAGGAGTTATGTCTAACATTTTTTAACGCAAAGACAGAGGAAGATTTAGAGAAGATTGCAAAATTGGAGGTGCCGATTATGAGTGAAGCATTACAAGCATACCGCCATGTTGCGGCATTGGTTTTGTCGTTCCAGTCTACGGTGTAGACCTTGCGGGATTTCCATACGCCAAGTATTTCATTGCCGCTTTTGGATATTTTACTTGGTAGTCTGATGCGTTCGCCGTGATAGTCAAGTATATATTCCTTGCGTGATTTTGCTCCCCATGTGCCGTTTTGTTCAAGGGGGGGGCGCATGGTAAGCATGATGTGGGCGTGTGGGCTGCCCTTGCCTGTGTCGTGGACACATACATCAGCATCATGCCGTGGGCTACGAAATGCTTTTTTACATATTCATGGACAAGTGAAATATTTTGCTTCATACTCAACTCTACAGGCAGGGATAACTCTATCTCACGGGCAAGCTGTGAATTGCTGTTGCTCTCAGTTTTTTCTACTGCGTTCCATAGAGCAGTACGGTCAAAATATTTAGCAAGGGCATGATGCGGCAGGAATATTTGTGCATCAACGATGCCTTTCTTTCTTGTGTAATCGTGGGTGTAATTATCATATTCATTTGTGATACGTTCCCTGCACGATAAGCGGCAGCCGCAACCGCCGAGCGGCCTTTGCCTCTGCTTATGACTTGTATGCTTAGATGGAATATTGCCAAACGATTCCCCCTCTCATGTGGTATGCAAAGCAGAGTAACTCAATAACTGTAAGCCGCCGAGAAGAATGGCATGAGATTATCATAAAAAAGCCGTCCGTTGTGGACGGTTTTGATTTTATTAAATAGCAATTAAAGGCACGTTAAACATAGACTAAAAGCTCTGCTTAATCCATACAAAACACATTAAAAATCAAAAGCAAACACATGTAAACCGGCAAGCCCGCCATATTAATTAGAAACTATTTTCTATGTATCATAATTACTCAATAACAAAAGCAAAGTTTGATTTATGCAATAGACCTCTTGAGAAAACAAAAAATCTGATATAATAAAAGAATGAAATACGAAAATATGAAATCCTACCCGAATGCAAAATTTCGCCGAATAAGCGGCATGAAAAGAGAAACATTTGAA
>Ga0131853_10001708_pt1 | contig 39187 bp, 24 predicted proteins | sample TergutLab28metaG_FD_92764 | JGI IMG/M metagenome (GOLD analysis project Ga0131853, IMG submission 92764) | Labiotermes labralis P1 segment gut microbial communities from Petit-Saut dam, French Guiana - Lab288 P1 (version 2) (version 2) | ecosystem: Host-associated > Arthropoda: Insects >...
ACCATCATCAGGGAGCTATATATTCCTTGCTAAAGTCACACTAGAAATAGTCACAGATTAATTTCGTTGTACAAGTTGGGTGTTGTGGCAGCATGCCGTGTTGTGTAATGTTATGTTGCGAAGGGTGCCGTGCTACGGATGTGCATTCTGTCTGTGCACGCAACGAAGCACAGAATGCACACCCGTAGCAGGGCACCCTTCGCAACATAACATTACACAACACGGCAGGCCGCCACAACACCCAACTTGTACAACGAAATTAATCTGTGACTATTTCTAGTGTGACTTTAGCAAGGAATATATAGCTCCCTGATGATGGTCTTAGGACCGAAACATGTCGGAGCAGTTTTAGTGTTTTAATGTGTAAATTTTATATATGTGCAGTGGTTGCTGTAATAACTGAGTAACTCGACAACATGCACGGTGTAACAATAAAAACAGGCGTTTTTAACATTAAAAAAATTAATTCATACGTTTTTAAATGACCAACTTCAAGAAGCTTACTGCTTCTTGGAAAGCTAACAGACCCTTAGCTAGTGAAGACGCTTCCCGCGTGTCAAGAAGCCAATGGTTTGTAACTGTGTACTCAAGAGTCCGCCACTGGTCTGCATTCTGTGCCATATGAATCCAGTCCACATCCTGCCATCCTATGCCTTCAAGATCCAGTTTATTATTATCCTTCCGTCCACATCTAGGTCTTCCAATAAAACCTTGTACGAAGCGCTTTAGAAAAATTAATACTAACAGTTCGTTTCAGCGTCACTTCAATTATTAACCTATATGTCAATCTACCAATCCAGGGAATCTTAAAAACCACAAAATTGTGGCCGAATAGAAATATTAGTGACAACTAATTAATCAAACAAACCTTATACATGCTGGAAACAGTAATGAAACAAAACTACTTTCAGTACAATGAACGGTTTTTCCAACCGGATAAAGGAATAGCAATGGGCTCCCCCATATCCAGCACAATAGTAGAAGTATATCTACAATATATAGTGCAAACTTACGTAAAACAATGGCTAGAGAGCATAGAAATAGTATATTATAAAAAAATTTTTGGTTAATAATTGAAGTGATTCTACGAAATGCACGGTGCAACAATAAGGTTTACAGTTCGTTTTAGGTTTATAGCTTGTATAGCGCCTAAGATTCATTGGATGAAAAGGAATGTGCGCACTGTCTCCCCAAAGTGTGAGCCTTCGTTTAAAGAAGGTGGAAAATGTTGTATAATACATTTCAGGGGTGGCCAGATAGGGCGAACATCAGAAACCGCACTTTAAAAGGCAACCTAGGCAAAAATCATTCATGAATAAAAAAGTAAAATATCTGTTCCTCATAGTGCAGCTGTAGAACAGACGTATATACAAGAGAATATGACACTGTGATACACAGCGTTTCGGGGCAGCTTGTCTGTACGACGACAGCTGGTAAGGTCAGGTAACGTGTCAGCATTCGCCTTACAACCTACAGATTACTGCTCTGTTCTTCTACATGACGTACAAGTTAACCGGAATTAACATTTTGTTAATTAGTTGTTTAATGTTTTATACAAGATCATTACATGTACAGACTCCCTGATGCTCATCCCATTTGGATCGAAACATGTAGGGGTTTTGGGTGTTTTGATGTAATATAACTGTGTAAATACCAATGCTGTGAGTTTGTTGGTTCATTCCCATAAATCAGCACAACATTAAGTTGTACACGCAACTTGTGCGAGCCGCACCAGTGACATGAGCTAGTCGCGTTGTGGCTACGCCTGATATGCCTTGAGATGTTCGCATTTATAGAAACAAGCGTCAGCGTCAAATGACGAATGGTATCGAATGACCAAACTGCCTAAAGTCTTGTCACGAGGTCTCTCCTAGGAAGGTGGAGTGCAGGTGGAGTACCTAAACATTCCCCACTTCAGTTATCCTCACACGAAAAAAAATCAATCGCGTTCAGCTCCGGCGACCAAGGAGGCCAGGCAATGCGCCCTTCACGACCAATCCACATTCCTGAGTAAGTCATGTTCGTAACTGGAGTAGATATTCCCCATAACGTGCTGGAGCTCTGTAATGATGGAAACACAAACCGTGCCCCACAGCTAGCGACATGTCTTCAAAGAGTCTGGGCAAAACAGTTTCCACTCAACTTATCCAACCAAACGTAAACGCTAAAGTGGACTTGATATCCACATTATCTCACAATATAATGATTATTCCGAGACCAGAAATGACCGTTGTAGACGTCGAGCACATCCTCAAAAAAAAAAAAAACACTTCGTAAGTCTACAAAATGTTGCCTAAATAGAGCTTCGTCGTAGCGTGTTTATGTCGCAGAAATTCGCAAAGTTTCATCCATATAAAACGATCCTTTGGAAAGAGATAGGCGCAATTCATTGCCAAGTAGTACTTCCAGGACCCTTAGTTCTGACAGTCCCAATTCTCATTCAATATCGCGTAAACCTTTCTACATCTCTCGTTCCACAGCTGCAATTATACCATTTTACAATGGCTGGTATACGAAGAGTCCATGGGGTTCCGCACTCACAACTGCCGTAGGTGTTACGAAGTTTGTGTCTCACGGAGACGCTGCTCCAGTCGTCGGAACCCATCAGCGACTGGGTAAAGTCGGTAGCCCTGCAGGAGCACCAACTCCAGCATTACAAACACCGAAGGTTACGAGCATATCGCGGCATTTGCCTTACGTGTATTTCATCATAATTCGATCACAAATAGTCCTGCTGTTTACTGTGTGTGTGTGTAGACTCTGCCCAATAACTCCTTTATAACATGACAGAATAGCGCAGCTGAGAAATTTTACCCTATTTGACGGCGACCTGTATCACGAAAACTAAAGGTCTTGGGATATGTGTTACACCCTTCTCAATCTACTTTTTGACAATAAATCTCGCTATGGACAGCCTGTACGCGAATTTCTTTTCATCCTATACATTCGTCATCGTCATCCTCACTCACCTCCACCTGACCGGTTAGCGCACGAAGCAACCACTCCATGTATCGCATTACAGTTACAAAAACAGCAGCAATGTCAAGATAATATCACTCTTATACTCAACGAATAATTCGTTATGATTTACGAACTAGGTCTTCTGGGATCTGACGATGTTTAGTGTCGCAGATATCTACCAAGTTCCGGAGGAATCTCCTGGCTTTATTTTCACAAGAAATGTCTGCCGCTATAGTTCCTACGCATTGACTTTGAAAAAAAAGGGATGGGAGAAAACAGGTTGTTTCAAGAATTAAACTGGATTTTAAAGAAATATAGTGTGTCTTGAGTGGATTCATTTGACTCGGGACAGGGAACAGCTGCAGTCTCTTGTGAGCATGGTAATAAAACATCCGGTCCCATAAAAAGTGGGGGGGGGGGGTGGATTTAACCAGCTGCTTAACATTAGTTTTTAAAGAACAATCCTACTTCGTGGGATTATGAGCGTTACGTATGTGTACGTGCAATTCTTCTTTGGCTCGAACGATGTTTTCCAAATTACGTGGTCACTATATTTACCGATTGGCGTCCGACGTGCTAGTTAACGTGTAACTTCTGTCTTCGAATTTGAAAATGTCGTACATCATCAAAAAAAAACATTTACGTGGGTGGGTTCTGAATGATCAGATTAATTTAATTTAATTCACAATATGCCTGTATTCGGTCCACAGCAGTTTGGCGTTGGTGTCGTCAAAACACAAACTGACACAGAAATAGAACGTATTCCTAATTTATTTCTAAGCAGAATTGGATATACCGCTTCCATCCCTTCTCAGTGGCCACAAACAGAATATCCCGATATCATTCTGCCTGTAACATTTCGTTTTCATATCATAAATAGGTGTACACTTCTAAGTCATAACGTAATTAAAATACTTCCGAGATGCATATATCACGACCCAAAGCTAAAAAATACTTTTTTTTTTTACATTCGGATTTAAACACTATTATATTTCATATACTTCAAGCCATATCATAAACCCATGCATTCCAGATGCAATGACGAAAACGTCATTTATTCGAAAGGATCGGATCCGCCATTAACGCCATGTCAAAAAGAGCACAACATGTCGTTAGTCGGTATAAAAACGTTGAAAGTGGGAATGCAACATTCAGACCTAGTGTCAATGTTATTAATTGTCCTGTTAAGTTAAAACTGTCACCATTTACTTTAAAACACTAAAACGCTTACATTATATTTCTCAAAAGGTCGTGTCAACTTGGCTACACACTAGAGGGTTGTATCCTACGCTTACCTCACGCGCGGTCTAATGGAAGAGCAAGCGGCTATTCAATCGCTGTTTGCAGATACGGTAATATCATTTACTATGTAAACACAGTGACAATAACACACCACACAACACAACACAATGCACAACACAAATAAATACATATTGCAATACAAAACTTTATCGTCACGCCAGTGACACTCTTGCACGCAACGAAGACAACTGACCAAGGAGCGCGGTCTAGCGATAAGTATTCGGTGGTTTCCGTAACAACACGAAGAGACAGACGAAATTCCGTTTCAGAACACCTACGGAAGGTTATGGCAACGTATCCGTTGTGTTCATAGCGTATTGCACGTACATTTTAAGATGAGTGACAATGGGTTTAAAATAGAATAAATGTGAATACGCAACGATGTTTTCAACACTTGTAAGCACTTCCGTAACATGACAGCGTTGCGGATTCAGGTATTCTGGGATACTACGGTGTTGTGGTGGGGTAATGTTTCCCGGCGTGTCGAAGAAATATCCATCATGAAAAGACACTTCGTCGTAACCCGCACAAATCATCAAACTGAGATTCCCGCATTGCCAGACAGTTGGGTTACAAATACAACTTCTGTCAAAATTTTGTGTCCACAAAAAAATTGCTTGTCCTTAGGTTATCGCAAAAACATAACATGCCCAAGTGTTGGTCTGTTAAAGATCGGCCAATTTTTTTTTCTCTCCTGTACATCTGTGGATGGGTGGGTTACAACAAATTACTATTTTATGAGCGTTATAGCGCGTTCACGTTCGATGGCTAATAAACTAATTGCCGATACTCACAGCACCAAATTTCTTGGATTAATTATTGGTATTTTATCACGGAAATGTCATTTTGACCAATTAATGTCTAAACTCAGTAAGGAATATTATGCAATCAGGGCTGCCAAATCTTTTACGAACGAGAAACCTTAAGGATGATTTATTTTTGTAATGTTCGTTCTCTTATGACGCATGGTATAATTTTTAAGGGTAACTCATCCTATAGTAGTAATATTTTTAAGATTCAAACAAGACTAATTAGAGCCATTACGAATTGTGGAAGTGGGATTTCTTGTCGATGATTATTTAAGAAACTTCCATTAGAAGCACAATATATATTTTCCTTTTTATTAGTTGTGGTTAAGAACAAAGATCTATATTAACACCAGACATGGTATTGATGTACATCCTCCTACATCAAATTTAACAACTTTCCAAAAAGGAGCTTTCTATTTTGGAATAAAGGTTTTTATTCATTTGCCATTTTAGCATTAGAAGTTGCGGACGATGTAGACTTGCTTTAAAAAGGGCTCTTCTTATGCCCATGTTATACATTCGATGAAAACTTTAATTGGAAATTGCCTCAATATCTTGGTTCCTTGCGAATTTATTTTAGAATTAAATGTTATAAAAATTTGTAGTAAAATGTATTAACTCTCGGTAAATATATGTTTTATTGTTAACTAATATAAAATTTTTATACTGTGTATTAATAGCCAAATTTTTCACTTATTGTAAATTATACATATGCTTCTATAAGCATGCGTATATTGACTAATTCTGTATCCAAAATGTTTATTTGACCTTGGTTAGGATCCATAGAATGTAATGAATGAAAAATGAAAAATAAATGAAACCCTGTGCCCCTGAAACACTAACTCAGCAACACAGGATCACATCCCAGAAAACCGGAATCCTTGACAAAACCACTGTGAAAACCTCAAATCTTGCTTAGCTGAAATAGACAAACACAGTTTGTCTATTTCAGATAGCGCAATGTCATACAACTTTTAACCAATCAAGTGTAACCCAAGAATAAACTGGATGATGCATGGGTGAAATGAGAAATGTATACAAAACATATATCTGGAAAACAGAAGGAAAGAAAGTAACTGCAAGACATATTTAAACTGGACGATGAAAAATATAAAGATTTGACCATAAATAATCAATACAGTGTCACGGGGTTCCAGTTGCAGTTTCTAAAAATGTGAGAATAAACGTTCTGCTTTAATAGGAAGCACAAACCTTCTTAAGTAACTGAGCACCCAATTGTGTATCAAGGACCAGGCACCATGCAGTTAGTCTCCATGAATAGATTTGGGTAAACTTCTTTCACATTTTTCCACAACTGTTTCTCTGCAATCAAAATAGTGTAGACTCAACAGTTAATCAGTTTCACTTATTTTTTGGGCGCTTTTGTTTAGTGCTGTTAATATTCATTCCTGGTGACTGGCATTGATTAGTTTCCTGACAAACTTTATTTTACATACAAACTCACAGATGTATACCTCCATTTCAGTAGTCAACTGCTAGGCTATGTGGATGGTACTGTCACTGTAACTGTCAAGAGACAGAAATTTTTCCCTATGCCACCATCTCCACACCAGATCTGAATCTTATCCAGTCTCTCCATGCTTTTCAGGAGCTTTATGCCAGAGCTAATGGAATTATCCACACCCAGTTTAAGGAGTATGGAGGTACAAGGGACTTGCAAAAAATTTGTTAAAAAAGGGGTTATATTTCACTGAAATGAACCAAACTTAAATTTGAGAACTGATATTGTCATGCCATTGGCCAAGAAGATTAAATACAATTGTCTGGGATTTGACACCTTTTATTGCATGGACCAGATAACCAGCCAGCTGAACTCCCCAACACTTTACATAGCTAGCTGAAGCAAAGGGCTGCACAAAAGATTGGATATGGTTGAGGTGCAAGGGTTGCCTATGCTCACCTCAGAAGTGCCAGGCAGTGTCATACTTCTCTCAAAAACATTTACTCCATTCGGGATACATTCATAGCTTCAATGTGGACATTTTTGGAACAGATAGAAAATGCTTTGTGGTATGTACAATAGTGTCTCCCTTCTTACCAGGTTGCATCTTCGGCCCAAACCAATGATCAGCAAGTCATCTAGTCGCTACTTAGTTTGGCAAAGAGGTACCAACAGTCTCAAAGAATGTGCTGCCTCCATGTTTTATCCTGAAATGGAGGCAGAAGTTTTGCCACCACATGAGTAATGGGCTACCAAAACTACGTGGTGTAATATCTTGGAGGACAGTGATCAAAATTACATTTTCTTCACAACCTCTGGTAAAAATATACAATACTAATTTCACCAGAATTAGTTCCTGGTTTATGACAGACATAAGGAGGGACATGACCTCCATTGTAGTCACAGACTCTATGAAGAATGCATAAACAAAACTACAATAAGGAAAGCCCTTCTTCTGAAGCTAAGAGTAGCTCAGCCAGAACTTTCCTGTCTTTATACAACCCAAACATTAATCACTGACAGAACAGCCCATGACAAAGGACTGCCCTGAGCTGAACACTGTCAAACATTGGTACAAAAAATGTGGAGCAAAAGTATAATTATGAAATGTGACATCATATGATTATAATCAAATACTGCAATGTTTCAGAGGAACATACAATCTCCATCTTCAGGGTAGGAGAGTAACAGCTGTACCTATGTACCAAACTACAAAGCTGCAGGTCCCAGATGACAATAATCTTCACAGCCATCGCTGTGAGAATCTCAGGTCTCACAAGGACATTACTGTTAGTAGAAAAATAATGCACACTTGCATGTCTTTAAATTATGTTTAATTTGCTTTATACTATCAAATTATTTAGTACTAACTTTAAAGACAACCACTCTCTACCAATTCATACAAATCATATTCCCACCAACACACGTCTCTGACCAACTGCTGCAGAAATATACAAGAGAAACTTAAGACACAGATTAATGTGAGTGGGAAGTAAGAATTGAGAAGACATCATTTAAAATCTTCATTCAGTTTTTACAGCTCTATCTCAGTTCATCATTGCATCAAATTAAGCTGTTATCACTTACACATACAAATAGTAAATACTTTTCCATTAATTATGTTTCTCACTGAGGCAGTTGTAATAACATTATAAAACACCTTTTCTGGTTCCTGTTGTGAGTTACAAATATTATCACCAGGCTGCAGTCGAAACAATGTTACAGAAAAGTTTCTACCTACATATTTAACTACACAAACTGTTTTGCTTGTCACCATCACAATAATCATAAATCAAACTGACTGACACATAAAATTACGTGCAACATGAGGCACTTTTCTGCAGGAAGATACACTGACACCTAGAAGCTGTTACTGAACTCTCATTCACAAAACAAATATTACAGCACCAGTGCAATTTCTGAAACAAAAATCACTCCTAACAGAAGTTGAATAATCCACAAATCATTTTTCAAAACTGAAATAACTTACTCATTAACACCACCAGTGTACACCAACTTCAGTACATTCAGACAAAATTGTTTTGTAAAATACAACAGAGACATGAACAGCTAAGGAAAGTGAGTTGTTACACATCCAGGTATAACAATCTACACTGCACTGCAGTGCAACTTGGGACATTGGAGTTATTCATCAGACATTCCAGTCTTTGGTCCCTTTTTCCATCTAAAATGAAATTTTAAAATTTCTGTCAGCATTCATTAGGGTTTAGAAGTGTCTTATTAAAATGTCAAATTTTGATATCACACACTGATAAAATACTAGTTCTATAAAGCTATCATATTTCTGAAAACATAACTGCAAGGAACAACAATCTATATAATAACTAAAAACACAACTAAGTCAAAAACACATCACAAGAGAAGCACCAAAATGTAATCTCATCCAGATGGCAATACTCTACATATAAAATGTATTCAAGTATCAAGAGCATATAAACTGAATACACAGTACTGCTACACACCCTGTACTTGCCTCAATCTGGCTTTGTAACCACATCCCTAGTCCAAGGTAATCTTTACACCATCTTGTGTATGGGTAATGAATGTTTATTACTCAACTTCTCTACATGTGCACAATTCAGTTTCTGCATCACACAACATACTAAATCCCTCCCAACCACATCACCACAGCATGCACATAAGTTTTTTGATTTTGCTGTAGCATAACTTGCATGGATCCAAATTATAATCCAAGTAATTACACATAATTAAAGAACAAAATAATTATCAGAACCACAAGTTTACTACATGGGTCAAAATAAAAAATGATTGAATGAAAGAAATGAAAGACTGCATCATACAGTAAGAACCATTTCAGGTAACACTTATTAAAACGGAAGTTAATCTGTGATACACGAAGACAACATGTTGCAAGAAGCCCAAACAAAACCACAGACACAAAACTTCCCAAATTTACAAATTAGTTGACTGTCAAACTTACCCGCACCTTTAAAATATACAATTTTTTATGATTATCTGTCACACACCAACAAAAACAAAGCATGATCAGCATCTCTTTCTTTGCATTTATCTACACTTACAGAGGCTCCTGAAAGGTTCATTTCATAATCAGTGCAAATATCATACTATATTTTACTGGAAAAACTAACACATATTCAAAAGATATAAATCAATATCAGGCAGTGATAAAAAGGAGTGGGAAACAGTACATCATTAGGGCAGTGATGTCAACAGCTCAATGTGGTGGGCAGGGTTTGGAACATGGACAAAACCAGTTCTTGCTGTTATATTTTGCAATTTATTTGTACAGGGTTTTTTTATATACAGATTCTTATCAGCTTCAAACATACAGGAGACCAGAAGCTGCTGCATGGGCCATAAGTGTATCTGCTGCTTGTTGTGTTTCTAGAAGAATTTGTGTCTCATTTATCCAATCCTGGGCCACGCTTCGCGCAGCACCCTTCAAAAGATTCATGTACCGCAGTGTCATGCTGAAGTCACCCCTGTCCATCCAGTACCTGAAATGTAAAAGTAATGTCAAATAAAGCTGTCTGGTATTTCATTTTCTGTTGAAGTCCATTCACGAAATATCATCCACAGCAGGAACTGTTTAAAAAAATATTTAACACACGGCTCAATATTAACATGCCTAATCTAAAAACACTCAATGCACCCAGAATACATGGTTGTGCACCGGCCATCAATAAGAAACTGCTGAAAATACACAACTAATAAGAGATTCCACCCACACTCGTAACATATAATCAGTGCAACCACGTTACTTACCATGCAATACAACAGCTGCTGAAGGTGGTTTCCTCCAACAATATGTAGATTTCAGACCAACACAGGAAATTCTGTGACACACATTTATGTTAACCTTCCATATTTCCCTCTGTAAGGGCTCCAAAGAGTATAGGCTATTTCTGCAGACCTTCTGTTTCACGTTTCCCCATGGATGAAAACTGACAATCAATTAAATGACTTTCTAGAATCAATCTGAAGCCTCTTTGAAGAGTCTATGAAAGTTAGCGCCAACACACACTATATTCAATGCATCTCCCTACCAGCAATGGACCCAGTTTCATGCCATTTCTGTAGGACTTCATCACATGCAGTTTGCTGGGTACAGGTACACCTTGATATTTCTGACAGAACTTACAAACACATAGCATAAGTTTGCTCCCTCGTAACATACTTCTCAATATGAAACATATGCTGTTCATACCACAACACACAATTGTTCAACAGAAATAGTAGAATTCTCACAGTTTTCTGATCACAAGAACAAATGTGCAGTGAATGATGGCAACAAACTGCATTTAGGGAGTCTGTTCTTCTGGAATGTGATGCTGCATCACTAGGTGATCAGTTCCCAACATTTCAAGACAACATAATGGTCTTATCTTCAAGTGCCAAAATGTCCAAATGTCATTCCTCTTGGACATTTCGACCCTAGCAAGATGAAACCACTACATTGTTGCAAAACATCAGGTACCAATTACACAGTCTGAAGTCTTGTATTCTAGAAGAGACTCCTCAGCTATACTGCCACAAACACCTGAAAATTGGCAACTGTGCACTCACTATGAAGGTGCCTGTAGCAGCAGCAGCCTCTGTGCATGACCGACTGCCAACAAGCTAATGACTGGTTCAAAATGCACAAAACCTGCTGGCTGAGCATCTCCATAGCATTGTGATCATACTGCAAATTCATAATATTACAGTTCAGGTACAGAACATCTAAGTGACTTACACTACAGAACAGTGACGCAAGTTTGCACTTTACCTAGCTCTCTGCAGGATATCATATGTGTCCAGCTGAGCAACATCAAACGGTTCATCTGCCAATTCCACTGCTGGGATAGGATTTACTGCTTTAATAAGGAAGAAACTTTGTAAAAATGAAAGGAAGTAGAGGGGCAGACTTCCTCCTTCCTCTGGAATCAAGGCTAATCGTCGAGCAATACGTTCCACTTTGAGGAAGCGTTCTCTCATCGCTTCTTCCGTATATACACCACGGCCTACAGCTTCAGGTGGAATTCCTGCCAGCACTACTTTCACCAGTTCATCATCTGTATCTATTGAAAGAAAAGAATTATGTATTTATGTTAATTCCATTTTTTGCCAAGTAGCGAAATCACAAAAGCTTAAATAGTTTTGATGGTTCCAAATTCAATACATAAAAATGATGATATGCACCATAATTATGGCTATTATAACTGCAGATTTTAACATGTCACTGTGCCTGCACACACCAAACAGCTAAACAGCAGTCCCTGTACTTATCTTACCAAGTTACTTAATGCTGTAATCAATAACTTGTGCAGTGAAATAATATATATTACAATAATAATAATGCACTCAGTGACTCTGATGAGTGTTATTCACAATTTTGGCCCAAGCAACACTGGCAAGCTTCCCTCAATGCATTATTTGTGTTTCAAACAGCATCAAATGACAGCAAACAATTTCAGGACAGTAGGTAAATCCAATCCATTATATCAGAACATTTACTTACTTCCAAATTTCTAAACTAATCACTTCATCCAACACGTAAAAAGGGACCAACATTAAGATTTCAATATTGTATGTACCATGTACTGTATGAGAATTAATATGTATAACCAGCTCTATGTGCACATGTTCACCATATGCTGGCAAGTCGCCAACAAGATATAGCACACCACAGGTGCCATACTTATGTTTTAACTGAATTTTATTGTGTATGCATATGCATGGCTGTTTTTAGTTACTTGATATACAACAGACCATTTCAAGGTCCCTGTGATGGCTACTTAGTGGACTCCCTGTTGATGGCACCTGTGATGTGCTGAAACATGTTGGAGACTTGCTAACATCTGGTGAGCATATGTTGTGAATGTAACATTGGCTATGCAAATCAATATGAAGATGTCATGCTACAACCCATGATTGCAGCTTGCTGTACTATAAACTCACCTGCAACCTTGTCGACATTTTCAATCTCCAATCTGAGGGGTTGCAACTGTTGTTGCCAAGGAATACCGGGTGTGCTTGTCTTCAAACGTCGATGTAATGACTGACAGGCACTCCACAGCAACTGAGCCTGACGAGCATGCTTGTCGTTTTCTGCTCGTGCTGTAGCCAAGAGATACACAAATAAGAATACACTATGCAATAAGTTCCCTCAAAATTCTACACATATCACATATATTATTCAATGCTTTTTGTTGCCAGAGAAATGCTCAACAGACATCCAGTATCAGGTGAGATTCAAACCCGTATCACAATCATCCGAGCAGTCGAAAACCACGTGTGCCTAGACTTCTGGGCAGCTCTGACTCGCTCCCATTAATTTAAGGGCAACTGTACAAAGACAGAGGCATTCACACATGAGCATATTTATTATAAATAATGGTTATACATTTTTTAAGCTTTTTTAAAAAGTGCAGCAATGAAAATCACACAGGACAAAATAACAAACAAAAATCAGTAAGAATTTACAGATCAAAGCCTTGGAAGACAAACTGACAAGCAGCAGTATGAGATGATGAGGACATGTGCTAAGAATAAATGAAGAAAGGATACAAAAGAAAGCTTGAAATATGAAATAAAAGGGAAAATGCCTAAGAAGAAGACAGACAGCTGAAGGCAGAAATGTCAGGTTGGAAAACATAATGGAAAGGAAGAAGGACGAATGTGGCAAGCAGTGGAGGAGAAAAAGCAGTTGTGGGGTGAGAGAGGTAGACAGGCTTGGCTGCAAAATGAATCAAATAAAGTGGAAATGTCTGAGGAATAATATGAATAATTAATCTGACACTGACTATACATTACAGAACAAACAGCACTTACAAACATGGCACCAGGCAGTATGAAGGTTGGAAGTTACTGTGGACAGGGCTAGAAATACACATGTAGCTTGGCAAGTTTTGAATGCAGTTAAAATTCATTAAACATGCCTAAAAAGTGGTAACCACCTTTTACACACATTAATGCAAAATGTGTTACAGAAATGTAAAAACAAGCTGACAAATATCTCCAAATAAATAAATTAATTAATTAATAACTAAATATATATTCAGTTTCAGTTAGTGCAAGCACACAATACATAAAAAATTTTCTGAAATCTTTAGGAGTACTGATAAAATATCTCCCCCGATACAATAATTTTATTTGTCCCTTGACATATGACATTTTGCTGCAAGCAGTACATTTCTGCATATCTCACAGCAAAACCAAAATCTGAATACTGACTTCTAAATTAGAATGTTCTCAATGTAACATGTATATTACATTTCAAAGCATCATCAATGCCCCTGAGACGACCCAGCATTGCACCAATCTGCATCTTATAAGCAGACTGTTCCTGTTCCAATCGGTCATTATGGATTTTCTTGAAATGTCGCTCCAGTTCCTTCTCTTTGACAGCAAGTACATCAGCCAGATGATCACTGTGAGCCTGTGCCTGGATCTTCAGCTGCTGGCGCATCTCGGCCTCAACATCAATTTGCAGCTCAAACGCCTGTTAAAAAAATAAGCACTTCCATAAAATACAGGCATCTTTTTGACCATATGAGCAAGTACAAGCTTATCAACAATGACACTACTCTCTGGCATCAATTGTTACACACTAAGATTAAATGATGGTGGGCAGCGTAGTTTACATACTGATTAAACTATAATAGCAGTCCCCAAGCATGCCATGAGTATGTGCCTTGTTGCAGTATATGGGAATTAGAACACAGAACTACAATATAACAAGTGTACACCTTTTGTTAAATAATGCCATTCATTGAATAAAAGCATCCATCATTGTAAAACAGAAAGAATGAAATTTTTTATATGTCAATTGAAAGAGTTAAGTAAATGTGCTGGTTTCCAAATTTAAATACTGGTGCCTCCTCAGCTGAGCAAACTTCACTGAATACCTACCTCCTCTGCCAACTTTACACGTGCATGCATACAAAAATTCTTATATAAGACTTCCATTTCTAAAATCATAATCTGCATATTTTGTTTTACATAATCATTCTTCTATTCAAAGCCTCATGGCACACTTGGCAAAAGTTCCTCCATGTATCTTCATGGCATAGTACTTAAATAAGCACTGGAAGAACTTACTTATTTTTTATATTAAGATTATTGTCTTGTGGGATGTCATGCAATATAGTTCTGTAAACAGGTACCAACATTTTGGGCTAGCCTAATGCCTACTTATTCAGCACATATGATACTGGGATTTCAAGTTGCATGAATCTGATATTTTGCTGGATTCTGCATATATTTTTATCATAAATGTCAAAACTTCAATAAGAATAATATTTTCCTGGATAATAATGTCGAAAAAGTGAACAGTTTCTCAGCACTGAAGAGCAATGATACATTGACAACATGACAGCTACTCTCAGTAGTACTGAGAATGAAGTGTACAGGGTTCAGTATACAGCAAAGAGGCAGCATCTTACTTTAAACGAAAAATGGATGAAGGAAATTACAGTACATTTGTAAAGCAAAACATCAAACTAGATTACATTTTTAATTTGTCACACTATTAATTAGTGTACTTACTTGCAACAGTTACATAAATTTTCATTTCTGCTATTTTACTTTCATTTTAAATGGTACCTTCAAGAAACATAAAACAGAGTTTCAGTGCTTTTTGTATTCTTATAACTTACTACATCTGATACATCAAGAAATGTGAAAGAAACACATTTGCCCAAAGATTTTTCACTGTAGTAAACAATTCTTTTCCTTAGACAAGGAATACTTATGAGATTATTAAGCTGTAAACTATTTACCCAATACCACACTTTTCAATTTCCTACCAGTGGTAATAACAATGTAGTGGACACATAAACTTGTAGTACAGGAGAAACACTGGAGCCACTTGCTTTAGGGTCTTGAAGTGGTATATGGTAACAGAGCTTGTGTAAAGAAACATCTTATGCTGAGGTACTACATGGAATTGCTTATCACTGGACTGCTCTATGCAGAATGGACATCATTGCTGCATAGTGTCCAATCATGCAGCCTGCCCTGCAAAATGCAGTCCAGTGATACATATTACTGTCTGTATTTCTGCTGAATGTGAAACAATGTGGTGGCCCTGCAAAAATGCTCCTTGGCTTTTGGTTTGATGGCAGTAACTAACGAATCTTTAGAGCTAGGCACATGAATCTGGTAAGAGCTGGGTCATTAACATATCTACAACTATGCAGATAAGTCAACAATTACAAAAACAGCTACATATAAAACTCTGAAGTTATACCCAACAAATTTAATGTATACATAATCTACACTCAAATCTTTCAGAAAATCACAAGAATAATTATAACAAAGAAACAGATGCTGGACTATAAATCTAAGTAACAAGAAAGTTGGGCTATTTCGCTAACACTCTGTACCACTCTTTTGTATTAAATTCATTACTTAGTAACAGCATTCCTTAAACATTTACAGCTAGATAGGTGGTCAAGATATTACCTTTTACAATGGAACATGAAGGTTTGTAACTACATACATTCACCAAGTCCCACCACTGGACACTATCCTCAGCTGGCTGAATCCATTCCATCAATTCTGCCTTTATTTACCTAAGATCTATGTTGAATTTTATCCCACCATCTACATTACCATCCTGCTTGGGCTTTTCCTATTAAAATTTTTCACCCAATTACTCAACAGGCTCTCATGGATGTTACAGATCACACATTACTCCTAATTTGTAGCCAGTTTTCTGATTAAAGAACCTTAAGGGTTAATAACGAACATCAGAGGCCACCATCATCTCCTACTCTAAGCCAGCTGAATGCAGCCCACATTCTCGCTATGCCCAGTACTGCAACCAAATTACATATGTTTACATGCATTTTAAATGAGGTCTTCAGAAAGGTTAAAAAACCTCCATAATCATGATCACCATGTGATTCAGAGCACTTTTTCCAATTACTGTAGTATGTCTGTAAAGGATAAAAGAGAACACATCATAATTTTCATACCACTGTGAGTTACTTTACCTTCTTCTGATATTCCAATTCCAATTCTCTGCGTTCTTTGTCAAGCTGAGCCTGAACTTTAGCGGCAATTAATTCAGCATCATCTTCTGAATGTACCTTTTCCAAAGCCCTTTTTATACGATCCTCTCCAATTGTCTGAAACCAACAGACCAGCAGATACTTCCAAATTTCAGAAACACAGCACACTCAGTCCCAAGAGACCAATTTCACTAGTTCTAATACCACATGATCATAAGAATTATGGACAAACCTCCACACTATAAACAAAGACAGAGACTAACATTTCACAGAATTACAAAACCATGACTTTGTGAGAAATGCCAATTCAGACTGGATAGTAAGAACTTCTGTACTGCATCAGACAGGGGCTTGAAAGTCCTAGGCACAGCAGGTTAGCTGCTTATCAACAAACTTTACAGTCCATATATATTTAAGGTAGAATTATGCCAAGAAATTATGTTTTTCTGGTAAAACACATATTTCTTGAACAAGTTTCCTCATATTTTCACACTCACACACCTAACTCAAAAATATTGTGCCTCAATGACATTTGGTCCAATCTGTCAACAGTGCTACATGAATAAAATCCTATGATCGGTTTCCATTGAATCCTCCTCAATTTTTTAAACCTCTACCACACCATATTAATTTTTAAAAAATAAGCTTGTTTATTTCCTCATTAATCACTAAACCAACCACATATGACAACCTGAATTCTCAAAGCATAATAAAAATATTGTTTTACATGAAATCACTCATTACTTAAGTCTGAGACAAAACCAGGCACTCATTTAATCTAACAGAGTCCTGCCACCTGGTTGTGTTGTGTTGAATCGTATGCTCAATGCTTAACTGTTTCTTCAACCTCTCCACCCACCTCATGGCAAATACAGACTGTCTGAATTATAAAACTGTTTCTTCACAACAAAACCTACCTCCCATGGAACACAACTAGGTAACAATGGCTGCTATGGCACTCAGGGTGTGACAGCACACACTGCACACAATTTATAATACATCATACCTCCAATTTCTTCAGTTCTTTCTGGTAGTACAATACAGTAGAAACAGCATATGCAAGAAAAAGGTCAATATCTCCCTCATTGAGTACCATCTGTTTTTCGCCGATCCGAATGCCAGGAAACAAAACTTTCAATTCGTCCTGCAAAAGAAGGGCCACATAAAATTAGTTAAGACCAAACATAAAGAAATAAATGACAACCAACATCTTTCCACTGTCCCCCAAATTTCATGTAGAAAGAACCTGACTGTGCATTATTATGGGGATCAGCAACTTTTGAACATTATGGCAAGAAATTTTTAAAGAAAATTTAACACAAAGGCTTTTGATTTTGGACAAAAGAAACTGACCATTAAATTGCATAAAACCTTCAACTAAGAAACATGAAATGGGCTTCCACTCTACAGTGTTCTGTATCTGCAACTTCACTCCTGTGTAAACGCCAATCTGTTTGCTTGCTATGCCATGTTGGTAAATATCATGCTGATATAATTTGAAGTCCACATGGCACAGTTAAAAGGCCTCCCACTGCCAGATAACTGTAAAACCCTGGCATGTCACAAAAAGACTTAGCCCTATGGCTGTCTCAATATGACTGTCTATCCATACAGTGTACATGACAAAGTAAGGTTAAACGTAAGTGAATCGAAAACTTTCATAATTCAGACAAATTCTCTACACTGTCTAGTAAGTAAAGAACTAACTTCAAAAAACTTCCGAGCTGCTTCCACTTTGTCCCAATACTTCTCTGTGATATTTGCTTTTCTTTTTACTTCTTCCAGTTCATTTTTGGCATCAGTAACTGCTGTACGGATTCTCTCAACATTTCTATCTGCCTTTTCTAACAGTTCAATGGATACATTGTCTATCCCATCTCTTATGACATTCTTCATCCTCTCAATACTGTCTCTGAAATCAGAACATTTAAAAATATGGCCTACATGAATGATTTTACATCATCAGTTTGGTAGTAACTATACAGCAGCATTGACAGCCTATTACAGCATAAAGATATTCTGTGATACGATACCATGCAGTATGGTACAAACCTGATGCCCCACTGTCATGGTGAAAGAACAGCAGTACCTTTCTAGCAGACTACATGATAGCAGTAATGTTTATATTTGCCACTGTGACCATCTAAAATCTCACATATCCTGCTGTACTTTACAAGATAAATCCCTGCTATAACACCTGGGCATGGCATTCAATCACATGCTTTTCCCTCATGAATAAAGAAGTTTGAAACATTGAACTACATTACTCTTACAGCAGTAGTTTCATTACCTGTTACATATCAAATACAATGAACAATTTTACACTATCAGGATTAAATGCTACAGTGCTTGCTTGATAAGTTCATATAAAAAATCAGGTATAGAAGATACACAGGTGAAGAGAAAAGCCTGGTTCTCACACATGCAAGTGAGGTAAAGCAGTTCCAGTACGTAAGTACAACACATTTTAGATGTGCGAGATAGTGGAGGTCTACCTCCACACATTCCTAAACCTGGCACTAGATGCAGGTGAGTTGTTGGCTTCATTCTCCACCCACTGAATCGCCATGTGTGTGTATGTAAACACTGAACAACAATCAAGACCACAGTACTGGCCACCAAACAACCAACCAAACAACAGAAGAATTATTTAAATCAAAATGAAAAGAAATTAATTAATGTATGATTAACCTGTTAATAAAAATTGTTTTCATTACTAATATGTTACAATATTTAGCAACTCAAGTTCTTAGCTATTATTCTCAGATTTAAAGTAAAATAATTTCTGAGATCCCTAAAAAATCCACCACCCTCTGAGCCAACATTTTACATCCCCAGACATGTACTAAAATACTGATATAGGCCGTATTGCACCATATTACTACAGTTACTTACAGCGCTTCTTTGGCTGAAGCTTCGGCTTTTGCTACTGCTTCATTCTTCCTTGTTATCAGTTTCTTCAACTTATCCCACACATCTGCATCCAAAGTCTCTACTGAATCATCAATTATAACACTGATGTTGTGACTATAGTCTGCAATAGTAAATGAATTGTTGTAAGTACATATACTGTTTGTTACAAGTGTTGGAAACTGAAACAAGTGCTAAGAAAGATCTAAAATAACTGAAGTCTTCTGGCATGTTCATGGTCAAACAAGAGTACAACTTGATTCTGAAGATGAATGTAATACAATCCTTCAAAACATCACTGTTTACCAGACAACATGGCATAACATTCCAGAAAACCTGAATCTCCACAGCAATGCTGTGAGAATCTCAAATCTTGCAAAACTTAAGACTACACATATGCATTGAATACTAGTGTTACAGCACTCATCACCAATTAAAAGTGATAAGTGTAATTTATAGAGTGAAACAACAAAGTACAGAACTCGTAACTCTGACTGGAATGACTAGCAGATACAGAATTTTGGTGAAGAAACATCACATAGAGTTCTCAGTTGAAATAACAGAATTAGGATGGGAGAAAAGTATAAAAATGCATCTTAGGTAAAAGATTCTCTAATGCAAAAACTCAATTAAATTGGTTGGGATGACGGTCAAACAGTAGCATTCTGTGTAAATGAACCTCACACTTCTAATGTCAGAAGGTTGTTGATTATTACTGCAATGTTCTTAATAAAACTTGTCAAACTACCTTACCTGAAATGTTTTGCAAGCAAAATGACAGCGTTTTAAAGTTAAGAACTACTTACACAATGTAAATAAAGTTTTAAATTATAAAGCATGAAACTGTCTTGTTTGTTTTTGTTCCTCAAAGAAATGAAGCACAGCGTTTATAAAACGTACATTAAACACGAATAATTAATAAATTATATGAATTACAATCACTCTCAGGGAAAAAAAACAAATATTTCAGTAACAACAAAATATTTTCAGGGAAAAAAAACAAATATTTCAGTAACAACAAAATATTTTCAATCTTAATCAAATAGTAACTACAGTCAATCATTTAACCCTATTACTCTGACACCTGAACAGTACAGAGGAATTACGACTAATGTGCTTTTATGTTACGAACCTCTGATTGTGTTCACTGCATCACCGTACGCTGCAACAGCAGCTATTGCTAAAGTCGAAATTTTACTCTCTAGATCTGCCACATTCACTTGATGCGTTTCTGGAGGTTTCTTGACATCCTCTTGAATTGGCTTGTCAACTTCAGCAACTGGAGCTACCAAATATTAAAAGCTTAGTACATTCTGACAAGATAAGCAGCACTCACATAAGGCCTAGAACTGTGGGATGGGCAGCTAGGTTTTAACTTTAGAGTAATGGTATTAGCAGCATACAAGGCCAGTCCAAAAAGATACCAAACATTTGAAATAGCGCGCCAGTGAGTCGGCGCAGGAAGCTTGCGACGGTGGTGCTGTGTAGCTGGGACTTTAAGCTTTATTTTGACACTAGCCACATTACGCCACTTTCAATTAGTCATGAGTTATGCGGCCTTGAGTGAACGTGTGTTTAGTGCCCTTGGCGATTTTTTGCAAGTTGAAGAATGAAGGATCTTGAAGAGCAACGTGTTTGCGTGAAATTCTGATTCAAATTGGGAAAAACCTTTACGGAGACTTTTCAGATGTTGCAACAGGCTTATGGGGAGGACTGTTTGAGCCGTATGCAATGTTATGAGTGGTATCAGCGTTTCAAATCGGGCAGAATGTCCATCGAAGATGATCCCAAATCTGGACGGCCTTCTTCATCAATGGGCGATGATCACATTGAGAAAGTGCGTTCTGTGATATGTGAAAATCGTCGTCTAACTATCCGTGAAGTTTCCGAAGAAGTAGGCATCTGTAAAAGTTCATGCCACACGATTTTGACCGAAAAACTGAAGATGCGTTGTGTTGCCGCAAAATTTGTGCCGCGTCTGCTGACAGAGGAACAGAAACAGAACTGCGTCACAGTCAGTCAGGAGCTATTAGATCGTTCGAATACTGATGAAAACTTTCTGAAAAAGTCAAAACAGGTGATCAAACATGCGTGTACAGCTACGATGTTGAAACAAAAGTGCAGTCGTCGCAGTGGGTGGGAAAATCCTCGCCACGACCAAAATCGCCGAGGGCACTAAACACACGTTCACTCAAGGCCGTGTAAATGACTAATTGAAAGTGGCATGATGTGGCTAGTGTCAAAATAAAGCTTAAAGTCCCAGCTACACAGCACCACCGTCGCAAGCGTCCCGCGCCGGCTCACTGGTGCGCTATTTCAAATGTTCGGTATCTTTTTGGACTGGCCTTGTATATATTATAAAGATGCCTTACACAGGCATGGTTATAAGAATACAACACCCAGCCTTACACATGTACCATTACAATAATGCAACAATGAGCCCTACACATGTGATGTTATAAGACAATGCACATGCAATAAACAGCACTAATTCAAGCAGACTGTTTATTTGGTTTATTTACAAAACATTAAATACACCAATGAAATCCTAAGGCATCAGTGAGTGGTCATGAATGGCAATTCAGATGCAGAGATGGAGGACAAGGCATTACTTGGCACCCAAACAGATAAATGGATAATTATATGTAGCATACTGCAATATATTTCACCATTCAAGTATGTGGAACAACAAAATCACTGCTTAACAGAAGCCTGTCGGTCATGCATTAAGGAAAACCTAAATGCCCTAGTGACAACTGTTATTCTACTGCTTCAAGTCTATCAGAGACAACAAATATCTCATGGAACAACTAACCAACAGTCACAAAGCTATGATTTTTTTTTAAACAACTGTGTACATAATTATGGAAAATTCTAACATAATTTTCAAAGTAGTGTAATATGAAACTATATAATTACATTCTTCACAATCTATCAAATATCATAATCAGTTGGCTGTAAACAGAAAAATCATTTCCTCATCAGTGATTGAACAAGACAGACAGTGTACACTATACCAGATGCAAATGTCCAGCTGATGTGCACTGGATTTCAAAGACTGCTTCAGTTGAAGGGCTTCCCCATATTTTCCGTACTCACAGCGATTTGTGATCCAGGGTGATGTTGAATTATATCTCAGGGTCACTGACATACTGTTTGGGTTCGTCTAATAACTGGCAGTGACCAAAAAAGAAATTTATTCCATGACACAGTTGATGTATACCATGTGTTCTCTCACGCAACAGAAATTGTAATGACAATAATAATTATGGCCCACTTAGTCTGACACAGACCTCACCACTCAGTGACTTCACCAAGGACTGGCTTCCCCAAGGACTAAGTAAAACTAGAACAAAGTAATGAAGCAACCAAGTAACCAAGTAGCAACGTAACCAAGTAACTGAGTAACATCCCCAAAATTCTGAGGTGTGTCATCCCTTTTGTGTGTTTAAACTATATGGTGAGGTAAATTCAGTCAAAAACACAACTATAAATATATGGCTAAATGATGGTGTTTATTAGCAATGGAAAAACTACATGTTTCAGCCTATAGCTGCCATCTTCAGATTTTGACAACTTTCTTGCTAAAAGAGTTTTATATAATATGCCTAAACCGCGTGGTGATGTTGAGATCTCATAATCATTTTACGTGCTTTTGTTAAGCTAATTTTGGTGGGATGTCTATTGCATCAGTGAATTTGTAGGTAGCTGGGTGTGGATCTTTCCAGTTGGGTAAGTGTAGTTGTTAGGAGGAAATTGTGATTGCAGGTGTGGTATTTTATATGCTCCTATGTTGGGGGGGGGGGGTTTGTGGGATTGGTTAGTCTAACATCTTCTCCTTATTCTTTGGAACTTCTTGATCTCGACGGGGCTTGGTCTGCCTCCAGGGTTTTGTTATGTGTGTGTGTGCGTAGGCTTGGCACATTGACCTCACCAAACAAAAATTCGCTCATCATCATGTAACCAAGTAACCTGCAGCCTAGGCAAACAGCTCCTATCAATAACTTACAAACCTCCCCTTGCCAAATTCCAGAAAGCTCCCTGGTCAGTGATTGGTCAATCATTCCATCAGACCACACACCAAAAAGATAATTACTGAAATTAAACATAATTAAAACTTTTCATTGGTTGGCATGGAGGTGCGATTCCACAGCCAACCTGGGAACAAGGAAGCACTTAACTCTGAATGAGACTGCACCTGCACCATACTCTCCAGGACTGAGGTACCAAGGGTAGGAACTGATGGACAACAGACACCTTAAACACAGAGAGACCACCTGTGCCAAACAGTCCCTTGCACCTGTTTGCCCTCTAGATACAACACTTATTAACTGAGAGAATCAACAGGAATGATCAAATCTATGTAACACATACCAATGTGGCACATTCATGTACTGTTTATACTTCCTCAGCTATCCTAATTGTCTGATATCATTTTACGTGATAAGACCACTTTTAAGGTGTTTTACTGTCCCTGGCAATAGAATGTACTTAGGTCTCCACACAAAGTGACTGATATTTTTCGCCAATTTTGAACAAATTTCGATTTTCTTGACACAGTTTCATAGAAGAGCCCAGTATCATACTTCATGGAAATGTGTCTGTAGCAGCTGCAATCATAAATGCAGACAGACAAGAGAAGGATGGATGGTGTAACAGCCTGAGGCCATTATGCTCGAACAGAATGCATTTATAACTATCTAATTTCAACAGCAATGATAAAACATACTTAGGTCTTCATGTACAGTGACTGACACTTTTGCCCAACTTTAAGCAAACTTTGTCTTCCTTGATAAATTTTCACAGAAATCCCAATATCAAAGGTGCTCTAATATATGCAGACATGTGTACATGACACAGCTAACAGGCGCCATTTGTGACTACGCAACGGTGCCTAAAAATCAAAGTTTAAGGCATCAAAAAACCTACATTCATTGCTTCCAACAACAAGCTGAGAATAACTGACAAACCGTATGTTTGACAGAAAAACTTTGCCAAGATTCTGGCATTCCTGCACATACATAACACACTGCATATATGAAATACCAGCAAGAATATACTGGGACAATGCCAAAAAAAGAAAATAAACATATCGATCTTTATATACACTAAAAATGTCATCACAAGTAATGGTAAAAATAACTTAACAAAACTAATCATATAAATTTTGAAATCATGTGTGCTTCACAAACATTTATCTGTAGTTTTATATCAAATTCTCCCTTTTCCACATACATCCAATGCACCAATTCTTCCATAATGTGCAAAGTTTAGGACAAAATGGTAACACATGCCATTTCTAAATAAGAGATAATATTACAAAAACCAATAACCCTGTGAGCAACAAGAACACACATCCATGTACCTGAAGGGACCTAATGACAGAGAATGGGCATTTATTAATGTCCCACACGTCACCGCAAGGATTATAGAAATTCCACAATGTCTGCTTATAAAGTAAAGCAAAGACAGTATTCTTTAAGCTCATGCTGAGAGGTCTTGACACATGAAGTGAAACTTACTGCTCAAGGGGTTAAGAAATAATGTGAGCAAAATGACCTAAATATTTACGTTTATATTCCTTCTTCAGTGGTTCTCTAATCTCTACCTTTGCTTTTTCTTCCTCTTTTTTTTCTTCCTTTTTCCCAAACAGGTTATCATAGACCCTGAAACAACAATTCACACTGCTATTGTTTATGATTTCTAAAACTGAAATATTCTGCTACTGAACAACCCACTAATATACAAGACACAAAAAAAAAAACTAAAACGTCAGTAGAAGTTAAATAAAGAATAAACTACTTACATCCAACATCATGGTACAAAGAATAAATGCAAAGTACACACAAAGGGCAACAAAACTTTGGTTAGCAGAAGATACTCACATGGACTTTAAACTTTCATACATGGCCTGAACCTGTTCAAGGAATGTTGTCTCTTCTTGTAACACAACTTTGAGGAACTCCTCTACGTAAGGCACATTGTCACCCATCCATCTTCGAAAGTCTCTGTCATAAGCTGCATATGCAAATGTAGCAAACGTAGCTGCAGCCAATGTGCCAACGGTATACTTAAAACCTGTTCCACTGAAGAAAAAATTGAATCAAACATATTACACAAAACAAAACTATACTTTCAGCTAAAATAATTAAATATATATATTAAGTGTACACTAAAAACATACTATGATACACACAATAAGTAATAAAAGAAAATCAGTACATAAAACAAGCACTCACAGTTGCAACTACCAAACTCAATCAAGTTAAATCATCTATATCACTCCAATGACAGCGATAGTAATTTGTGTCAAATGCAAGACATGTTTATTACTATGAGATTAATATGATTAAAGGTTATGACAATTAATTTTTGAGAAATAAAATAGATAAAGAAATATACTCACACCTTACTCTTACTTGGCTCAGTGTATTTGTTTGCATAATACCGAGGGACAAGATACAATCTTGAGGGATTATGTCGTGACATCTACAAACATAAATGCACATCATTTCATCAATGAATATACATAACTTACATTAGTCAAACAAACTAAAAAAAATTTTAGGTACTCTTTATACAATGACTGGATTTTTCACCCTTGTATAAGGTAAAAAGAGATGTCATAATAAAAAAAACAAACAATAAAAACCACCACTCTATCCTAAAATTCATTCAGTGGCATTAATTTTAATGCGTATAAACACTTCCCCTTATTTTAACTGATGGTAATGTGTTCTCTTCCACACATTAACACAGTGTTCACATTATGCATGAATTCAGCTGGCTTCCAAAACAAAACCTTTTCAGTGAGTCAGTCATGGAAGTAGGGAACAAAATTTAGTCCTGTACTAAACAATTATCATAAAAAATACCAAAAGTGTCCCTTATAATCTAACAACTGTAATACACAAACTTCCTGTCAGTAATCAAGTAGATTAATAGCTGGCATGCATGCCTAAGGCCTCTTTAAACACACCTTCATCTGAGTAGCTAGCAGAAATGAAGTTAGACCAGTGATTGGTTCATAAATTACTGTCTCAGGCCATGCACCTTCAATATGATATTTTCTATGCATCAGCTGGGATAGTTTTCCTACCACACCTGTAGTAATAAAAACAATCTAAAAGGTATGGAGCATACTGAATACCGATTATACTGTTAGGACAGTAAAATTAAGGTTACAATGAACCAGACACACACACCTAACCGGTTATATGTTCTGGCACACTAGTGGTGCCACCATCAGATCGCCACATACAATGCAAAGTACATCTCATTGTGTATTCATATATAGTGTTCTCATGTGGGCTTTAAGCAGGTGGCCTCATGCACATGTAACACATCAAAGAGCTGGTACACAGTACCCTAATTTTTGCCTATAAATACAAGTAACCCACACTCTTCAAAACTAATGACAAGAAGGATCTTCTGGATATATACATCTGCACGGTTATTCAAGATTCTGCTTACCTGGTACAGTCAGGCATAGAGTACTTAATTAAGGAGGTCATACTTAAAAGTACAAAACTGTGTTGACATGTACACATTTCAAAAGTCTGTTCCCTAATTTACAGCAATTACAATGGCTGTTAAGTTTATTTTACTAGTGAGTTAATTCACTATGTAATATAAGACCTGATACTGTACGAAGTACTTTCTTAACCAAGAAAGTAACTGGCGCAGACGACAACACTAACACCATCAAATAGAAAAATCATTTTTAACACTGATATCACAATGTGATGTTTCACAAATATCTACATACCCTTGGTAATCCGTGATACGGAAATTTAATTCCTACTCGAAACATTTTTAACGGCCTGACCACAATCCGACCAAAAAGGAGTGCCGGCGATGAACCACATGTGTTACCACTGATCACAGATTACCAACATGTGTCCAATATGGTGCACAGTAATGAATGATATAATGAAGTCATGTTGCGTTTGATTATTGGAGGTTAGTTTCGAGATTCATTTAAGTGAACCTGCAGAATGTTTATTGTGCTTAATTTGAATTTATCTATCTGTTATAAAATTGTCCGATATATTAGTTTGGAAGTGAAAGTAAAATAATAATGCAGAAGGTTAATACGAAATATGTGTGGTTTAACCGGCTGGGATCATGTCAGTGTAAATTATTATATACAGACTCTTGTGAATGAACCCTCAACCGTATGGGAATATTAGGAAGTTACAATGTCGATTATGCTATTCACTGTCCCTATAACCTAACCTACTTCCCAACCGAGCATACTGTGGTATAAAACACTACATGCTAAGTTTTTAGCGAAGTGTATTATACTGAAATATATAATTTTATAATTTAGGTTAACAAGGTGAGTGAAGAGCAGAAACCAAATTTGTCTACAGAGCTACATATACGTTCCACGGTGCGATGTGTAGGAAGTTTTGGGTAGAGTTGTTTGAATTCTGAAGGCTGTGGTAGTGTATGACTCAATTACAAGCCTTCAAGGTCATATTGCTATGCTCTAATTTGCATTACTTATTAGTACTGTGCCTAAATTGTTGAGTTTACAGTTGCCAGAACTGTTGGAGTGTCAGGAAAGAGAGTAACTGCCGTCCTGTCACCAAATGTTGCCACTTCCGAACAGAAAACATATGTTACATTGTGTCCACAATTCAGATCTTTACAGCAATACTCAGTGAACTACAGTACCTTGTTTTCTGAGATAGCAAGGTCGCAGTTATTGAGGTATGGCATTGCTTTTTCAAACTTACATATAAAAAATATAAAACTGCATAATATGTTTTAACTTGTCAAACATTAGTTGTTCTTCATGTCATTTTCAGTGCTGTAGTGCAACAAAACATCCCAAAGATACTACAACCTCAGATTAGGACGGTCACAAAGTTTTCTCTCAAGAAGGGCAAGAGGAAAACTGTGAAGACAGTAATTAAGCGTTTCTTCAGATTAGCCTGGTAGGCCTCATAAACATGTAATATATTTTTGCATAAAAATATCAAGTTCAAAGAAGCTTTCATATTTGAAGCTGGCTTTTCCCAAACTGTGTTCTGTGGAACCCTAGAGTTCCACACTATGTTTAAATAAGAAAATTTAAATAACAGAATTTTCCCTGCTGACATTCACAAACAACATAGTGATTTACTTGGTTATGACTTGTTCCTTCACAACCAACCAGTAAGAAACTTCCCACACAGATGTCTGAACAAAGTTATGTTAGGAATTTGGGAAAGAGGAATGCTTTTGACCACTCAGCACCACACAGATAAGAGAGCAGTGCACACGAGACAAATCATACATTTGCATGAGCATTACATGTGGGGACTTCTTGGTATGAATGAAGTTTAATTTGCTTTCTTTTGCTGTACTATTTTCCATACCCCTTTTACATTCCATTTGTATGTTTCAAGCCCAAGACAGATGTATGGCAGAAGAATTTTGGGAAATTCTGGTTTAAGTGGTGAAAGTATTATCCAATTAGGAAAGTCAAGTTCCCAGCAGCAGAATGCAATCACTTTTAGACATGTGTGTCCATTATATATATATGATATACACCCATTTTGAAGATTATTTTAATTTATTTTAACATTTTTTATTTTAATTATTTTAAAATTGTACCATGCATCTTTATTGTTTGTATAATCAGCCAACAAAAGCACAACTGATCAACAATTTGTTATACTATTTATTACACTGCCCCTTCTTAGCAGGTATTGACTACGAGCTCCCTGAAGATGACACAGTAGCGTCAAAACATGTAGCGGCAGCGTAATAGAGAGCAGTGTAATAAATTGTTGATCAGTTGTTCATTTGTTGGTTCATTATACAACCCATTTTGAACACTGTTAGTGAAACACATCTCCCGGGCAGTTTATGTATTTGACCATTTCGTGAAGCTGCCATCTCTTGCAGTCATGGTAAGTCTTGTCATACAGTTCATGCTTCTTTTGTAATATTAAGATCTACTTCTGTCCAGATATGACTAGAATATCTTAAATGACACTGAAGGTAAGAGCAAAGCACTAATATATGTTTAAAACTTTTTTTTTTTTTTTTTTAATATATGTATATAACATTAAGTGGATTTAATTTATAAATTTTAGTCAAAGTGACAGGTTTCGTTTGTGTTGTATTAAAAAGTGCTAGTGCAGTGTACCTGGAGCAGAATGAAATGGGCTGGGCATGTGGCACGTATGGGTGAGGAGAGGGGGGTGTATAGGGTCTTCGTGGGGAAACCGGAGGGAAAGAGACCACTGGGGAGACCTAGGCATAAATGGGTGGATAATATTAGGATGGATCTCCAGGAGGTGGGATGTGGGTATATGGACTGGATTGGGCTGGCCCAGGATAAGGACAGGTGGCGGACATTTGTGAATGCGGTAATGAACCTTCGGGTTCCGTGAAATGCGGGGAATTTCTTGACTAGCTGCAATCCAGTTAGCTTCTCAAGAGGGACTCTGCACCATGGAGTAAGTAAGAACAGTGTACCACTGAATACTGCCAGAGAAGAAACTATCTTGATTATATTTTGATGAAATGTATGTAAACTATTTGCACATCTTACATATTTTCCTCACTGTCCCTGTTGAGATGTCACCAAGTATATTTATTTTCTGATATGTAATGTGAGGATTAGATTAGGTGATGTCAGTATTGTCTCTACTAGAACATTTCAGTATTGCCAAGTGATACAGAATAAAGCTCTTTAGAATTACAATTACAGGCACAGTGGGAATGTATTATCTCAAGAGAATAAAGCTTTACTAGTAAGACATAAATATTCAACATCACTAATACCAAAGCCTTGAAATGACATGAGACGTAGTATCCTTCATCCTTCAACTCATTTTCTGACATCTTAATGTTCTCCCCGTCTCCTTCTTCATTCGGTTACCACATCATAATTCTTGTTTCCATTCCCTATGTCCATTTTTCTACTAACAGCAGGTGGCCCACATAAATAGCAAAATACATTATGCATTATCCTAAACTGTCTCCTTGGTATGTCTCAGACCCAAATGAACTCTTGAATAATTTTTGACACTTGCACTTTATGTTCACCAAACATGTCACACCCATACAAAACAACTGGCAATATTAATGATTTATATACTTACACACATACACTTCTTGATCTTGAATTCTTAGATGATAGTAAGACAATGCATATAGTTTTTAACTCAGTAACAATATTTACAAAATTTCTTCTTCTAATTCCATCTTGAATCTTATTTCTAATTGGTGTTGTTGTTTATACCATGATCATATAATGTTTTCTGTATTTCAACACTGGACTGATATTCTTACCAGTAGGATAATTTAGATAAATAGGTGATATGTACCTGTTTTTACAGGGGTGGTTGGATCCGTACCCGTGCTGGACGCTTTAGACATTTATGGAGAAAATCTCCATACCAGAAATATCGTTACAGACAGCACGTCTTCTGCAATGCAACGCAATGCACATTGCTCGATAAGATGGTCACAAAATACTGGAAGAGACGAAGGTATTATGTAGACGATCCATATGAGCCTTACCATACAAGAGAAGAATTTCCAGTCACAAGAAAGAAGCCTCTTCCAGCCACACCACGTTGAAGTATGTTACACCACAAGACATACGTTTAAATACAGTTTGTAGCAAGTTAGCAAAAATAATCTGAAATTTAAAATGATAGACTGCTGTCAAATATACCAATGTCACATCTCTTTTATAGGAATTCTGTTCCAATAAAGGTAAAAAAAAAAAGAGCTTCAAAACACTTTACCATTTCACTTATCTTTAATAGCTGAACAGAAGATCTGGACAATGGTTCCTCTGCAATGAATGCAAATGTACATCATCCTCGAACAGTATACCTCTGTAATTCACTTTCCTTCCAATTCCACGGTTCTTCCTAATGACTAATAATTTCTCCTCCACCTTAATTCAAGTTCATCTTTTTCCCTTCTACACACAATTTTGATTTTTAAAGCACTAAAATGCTGTTTTGTTTACAAAATCATAATCTGCTCTAGTGTGTCTTATAATTATGTTGCTCTCTTTCTCAGCATCTGCTCATCATCTGAGTAATAAATATTACAAACCATATGCAATAAAGACAGAATGGAAACCCAGACACCGCCCTGTTATTTTACAAAGAATCAGTTACCTACAGTATTATGTATTAAGAAAATTCTGGAGCTACATTCAAAACAGGAATGTGACACCAAAGCATCAAGAATTTGTTGTTCACAACTAACTCTGTGGAGCAAAGCCCTCCTTGGGAAGATAATAGTAGCTAAGATATTCCCCACATTTGATGGAACCTGAAGGTTCAATGCTGTTTTCACAAGAGCCAGCCACTGTTCCCTATCCTGAACCACATTTAATCCAGTCCCTGCCTTCACATTCTATTTAAGACTCATTGGAGTATTATCCTTTGATATATACCTAGGTCTTCCAAGTGGTCTCTTTCCTTCAGGTTTCCCCACCAAACCACTGCATACATTTCTCTTCCCTCCCATGTGTGCCTCATGCCCCACCCATTTCATCCTGGATTTATCACCCAAATAATGGTTGGTGATGAGTAAAAATTATGAAGTTCCTCATTATACAATTTTCTCCTTAAAAAAAAAAAAGTACAGTCTTAGGGTGTTCTCCATTGGCATTAAGATGTCCACATCAAGTTCTGGGAAAAATTTAAATGGACACACACACATAGACACCATGGTGGTTTCTAAAGCCTTCTTCTTTTTCTATTTAGGAGGTACGTAAGGTATAAAGAGCACAATTTCTTTCTGTTAGAAATATGTATTGTCAGTTTAAAATACCAGTACTAGTTTTGTACATAACAAAATTATTCTTACATCCTAATACGATTTATTTAATTAATACCATGATAAATGCACATAAGTGATGTAACTAATAAGTCAAGACTAATCACAAACAGGCTCAACTTGCCACCACGCCACTGCTCTGCCAAGAGGCATCCATTTTGTATAGAATAACAACACAATTACAGCATAATATAAAACAGGCTGACAGGACTGGTCCATATCCTGCTTAGGCTTCTACTGCATAACTGATAATAAATACCAACATCAGCAGGAAGTACCATACAACAAAATGTCACATGTATATCACCTTTCAAAACTGAAAACATTCATACTGAGCTTCTCCTTTAAGTTACCATTCAGAATGAATATGGATTTTAAAACAGTTTGTAGATCAGGCATAATGACCATTATAAAGATACCTCATGGTGTGATCCAGAAATTAAGCCATTACTGCTCTTTGTAAAATTTGTGTGGCCAATCATATGCTGCAGTAATGACTGTAACAGGAGTTTGCATATCAGTAAAGGTTAATGGAAAGCTAAAAGTAAAAAAAAAAAAGGTAAAGTGATCCTGTTACAGGCCTGGTGTGGCCCAGAGGGTGGGTGGAGTTATAGCTCTACTCTTCCATGACCACGACACTAGAAGGGGGTGAGTGGTCAGCAGCGCACCCCAGCCGCACTTTACCCCCGGGAAAGACCCTGTACCCATTTTACAGAAGGCTGGGTGGGCCCCAGGGCCGGTCTGGATGGGCGGAAAATCTCGTCCCCACCAGGATTCGATCCCAGACCATCCAGCCCATAGTCAGTCGCTATACCGACTGAGCTACCCAGCCCACTAATGGAAAGCTAACTGGAAGAAATCAAGCCTTGGTTTCAGTGCTAATAAAATTAGAGCACCATGCTATGACACAGTGAAATGAAGGTAAGGGCCCAGTATTTTATAACATATGGCACTACGTAGAGGTGAGTGGTTAACCACACATTTGAGCCACTTTACACCTGGGCAAAGAGCCCCTGGGATTCACTTTACAGGATGCTGAGCGGGCCATGGGGCTAGTCTAGGCAGAGTGACAAATAAACGAGACAGGTGTGTTCGCATAACCTTTGTTACTGTAAAAAAAAAATAGGTATTACATATTCTGAGTGTGCATCTGTAGTCTTAGTATTCCAGCATACAATGTGCATGTACCCTATTATATTGTCGTCTGTGGCCTGTCTGGCTGTACCATATTTTTACATATATCTCACCAACAGCACAATTACTGGAAAAAATTATTGAACATAAAATGTGTGTTTTAATTTTCTCCACAAATTTTGTTTGAAACATTTCTCATTCCAAGAAGAATTGAGCAAGATATTATCATAAAATGTATGTTTGTCTGTATGTCATATTTTAATAAAACTTGAATTTTCTTGACAGATTTTCAAGAACTTGTCAAATATAAAATTTCATAAAAATCCATCCAGTGCGTGCTGAGCTGTTCTAAGTGTACGAAAGACAGAAATGACTAAGCTAATAGTCGCTTTTAGCAACTTTGCGAACACACCTAAAAATCACCTCCACTGGGAATCACACCACACTTCTACAGATGTCCAGCCAGTAGCCTAGCCACCATACTGACTGAGCTACCCATCTTACCCTGTCTTACTGCTGCACTTATTTCAGTTCTGCAAATACTAAATGAGCTAATTCAAAATATTAACACTGTACTGACCTTAAAGCAAAGTGGGTATACAGTCCAATAGGACTTTAATGAGAAGAGTCAATATTTATTTTACACATTACAGATAATAAAATTGCTCTCACACTTGATATTTCATGTAAAGTGGTACTGTATGTTGTCTAATGTAAATCATATTTAATATTCGTAATTAAATCAGCATGGGTTTTCAGTATAAAATTTCATCAAAATTCATTCCGGTGAAACATTACATGCCACACAGGGACAAAAATGCTTATTCTTGTACTTTTTAAAACTTATGTAAAATACCTGAAGTACATTCACAAACCACCTCCTATGGCTGTAAAAATAAAAGCCACTCAGCTGCCAATCTTTTGTAGCCATCAACAGCAGTTTATAACCTGATGTGTTTTTCCCAGTTAAAAAATTCATTCATTCCAGCCCTAAGCCTTCTATGACAAATTTAATCATACCACTGCATGTAATCAGTAGCTTTCATCATTATCTTGAATAATAATTCCCTGGATAAATTTATACAAACAAACTGAAGTTGCAATTATTCCTAGATCCCATAAGGCCAGTGATAAGAAACACTTGTGATTATTATGGCAGGCAAAATTCAACTGCTCATTATCTTTATTGCATCATGTGTAATTATAGCAAAATGCCATTAATCCGATTGCATGTGACCAGGCAGATTCTGAAGTACTGAATATTCTGGATCATCAGATGGTACCTATACTGACCAAAGTTCTTACAGGAAACTTTTGTTTACAGCTCATATACTTGGGCTGTACACAACTAATCAGAGGATATGTCCATCTGCTAGTTCAATCACCAGGATCATCTGTGTTTTCTGGAGTCTTCACAGCTGAAGTAGTTGATGGAGAAGGAGGCAAGAAGGCAGGAGATATGACAACCATTCACATACAGACACTCTTGAAGGCCTTATCAGACATGTCCCTCATTGCCTGTTTCATTGATGAAGCCTTTTTTTTAAAGCAAAACTTCCTGTCTTGGGACTACTCTTCTCAGATTATTGGACATCAGAGTAAAGGAACTGTGTTTTATTTCCTGATAACCAGTATTTCAACATTGGTAATTTGGTGAATGTATTAACTCATCAGCTTGTCATACAATTGTATTCTTCAGTACACCAATGCCTTCAATTTCACTCTCAATAACATCTCCTGGCTGAAAGAGAACATAAACAAATATGTCGTAGAAATGCAGACACATTTAATAACAAGTTGCCTTGGGATACAAATAGTCTGTTTCTAGGATGGGTGAACTTTTGAGATAGCCCCTTCTATCACAAATGGCAAGGTGATAGTTATTATCAGTGGAAATGGGAACCTGTAGCTTAATGGGTGCTCTTAACCAAGACGGCAGACATATTCTTCATGCTTGAGGTTAAGGAACGGGGAAGATACAAAACACTAATCAGTGAATCAAGAGTGGTCTCAAACTTTGTAAAGATATCAGAACCTTACCATTATACCATCCTGTTCCACAAGAAAGACACAGAGGAGAATAAGTACTAGTATGGACCCAGTTTTGGTCTGAATGCGTGGGGCAAACAGAAGGCCCCTTCTCAGAAACATGTATGATACAATACAATACAATACAAGAACTAGCATACAGTAACTGAGCTGGGGAGTGGACCGAGAGGGAGACACAGACACACACTTCACAAAGCACAGGATCCATAGTTGATAGAACCCACATCACTGGTCACTTCCTGCCAGATATGATATTACATGCAACTTGACTGACTAATTGAGCTGTCTACAACTAATTCATCATGGGAGTTGTTATGTATGTAAAATCTCTTAACTATGGTGTGTAGTCATGAAGTCAGCTTCAGCTGCAATAGACCACTGTGACAGTGCATGTTCCACACTAAATACTGATTCTGTAAGAAGCGCTGCCATACATTCAAACAAATAGTTTCACACTGACATCACTTTTTTATCACATGTCCACACAGGAGAACCTAAGTAAGACAGTGCAATGGCTCACAAAGCAAACAATTCCATGCATTGTTTAATACAGGTCTGCTTTTGGGAACAGAAAAATGAGCAGTGGAGTGTGGCCTGCTAAAGGATATGGTGCATATTAATAATCCTAGCACTGAAAATGGTAAGGCTGTGCAGGGGGGGGAAGGCATTCAGGACATTGGGTCTTCACTTTAACCACCAGAACGCTGACAAGCAAAGCACATTTTGTTAGGTTTTATGTCTCTCTGTGAGCTGAAGAAAACCATTTCTGGCACTTTCTTTAAATATGGTGAGTACAAACCTAAGATTAACTGTCAAACACATACAACAGTTTTGCTTTTTGTTGCATATGTGTGCTTACATGCATACAAATACCATGTGCATGCATGCATACATGTCTGGAAGGAATTTTTGGCAGAAGAAAGTTATTTGTGGTAAGGCCTGGCAGTAAACAAGACTGTCTGCTCAATCCATAAATAATATACTACCGTACAACTTCACAGTATAGCAAATCATTTAAAGGTATGAAAATAATTTTTCATAATCTGGATTTATAAGCCTTTAAGTTTTCACCCCAACTAAGATTTATCAAATTTTCTTGGATTAAAAACCACATCCATTCAGAACAGAAAGTCTATGACCCAGGAAGACTTCATTAACCTGGAACTTGGATCCAAGAAAACACATGCTATTTCCACTACCATGCTCATCAGTTGAAGATGGTTAGTACATTACTGCTGTTTGTTCTTCAACCCAAATAAAACAATACATACACTGCAAATATTCCACCCTTTTCCACTAATAAAATACTTATTGAAATACCTTGAGGAATTCCTGAGGATTCCGGAACACTCCAACACCTGCTGGTGTTCCAGTTAATAACACATCTCCTGGCAGCAGGGTGCAGCAACTTAAAACAGAAGATAACACACTGTATTTCTTTGTAATTTTATATTATTAGGTAAAAATTTGTATGCTCATATACAGTAGTATATTTCTATGTAAGAACTACCATTACATCTAACACTTCGACATACTGTCTCTCACCTGCATATCCAAGTCGACAAAATGATAGTACAGGTCCAAAAAATGCTTCATATGGCAAGAAAAGTTCTAAAAAATTAATTTTTGGCCATGCAATAATTGCATAATAAATGGTTCACATAAACATCATTATGGTGGCCCAGGACCTAGTGTTTTCAATACTAATACCATCATCTGCATTAAAATTCAGCCACCAATGCCACAGTACTGGACAACTTAAAATGCTCTACTCCCAGACAATGAAGTTGGATGTGCAAATTGTAAGGGTCCTGCATTGTGAACAGTGACAACTGAGATGGATACAGGGTACCAGGAACATCCATCATAAATCATGCACAAGAAAAGCTGATGAACTGTTCTTTCAACACAAATATTACAATGGCGATTACAATATGGATGCTATTAGGACCCAAAAGCCCAGAAATGGAAATAGCAGTCAACTCATGAATAATGTGTCAGACAAAGACAAAATCTTGACCATCATGGGTTACAGGACTCAAAAATAAGAAACACATTTATAATCCTCAGAATTCTACACTGCAAAAAAAACTGTCTGACAGCAAGCTACTATCATAATGAGAAGAGTCTGCGAGAGAAAGACAGAAACCAGTCAAGCAATAAGCCAAATATTAAAGGAAAATAAAATATGATTGCCTTTCTGGAAATAACAGTGTACAAAAATAACATCAGGATGCAGAACTGTGGCAGTATGCGTATTCGCTGAACAGTCACTAAAAATGTGGTTAGGACAAAAAATGCTTCCTTTGGTGACAACAATAACAGATGTGGTGAGACTGGGCACAAAGTTGGAACCACATCAAAATCTCATGATTTTCAGTGAAAGTGTTTCTTCTTGTGAGAAAATATACAGCAGGGCTGGACAGCTATATGAGCTTTTGAAACCACACCATAGGAAGCAAGTTAGGCAAGAACTGCATATTAATACACTACAATACATGTTCCTCATTGTATGGTTTCCTCTTTCTGTTCATCCCAACACAATGGGTTAGTTTCATTTAATTATGATTTCATTTGTTTAGAAAACTTTCTGAACACCGTTCATGATCATCTTCATGTGCATGTAGAGTACCTGAATATTATTTTTAAAGCAACTTTTGTAAGTTGCACCAATGGCATGTGTGAGCCACAGCGTAGTCACACATTAGTCACCCCTGGTATACAAAGAATTATGTGCTGAAAACAGTCATTAGGTGAATGAGAAAGGAGAATTAATTTGAACAAAAAAAAGAGTATGCCCATGTAATAATAAAAGAAGTTGATGTAATGATGTGGATATAATTTCAACATTCTTTTGGAATGTCACACCACCAAGTTTTTAGATGTGTTCACCCAAAACATTGGTACCCTTCCACGAAATTACTGTGTCACATCCTATCACACTGTAATCTTGATACACACCAATGTGACAACCTTAAAACTTGCAATCAAATAATTTGTAATCCATGTCCAAATATGAGAAACACACACTTAGAACGTGTCCCTAGAACATATCATGTACTACCAATAGTATTACTGGCTTTCCATAGCTGTACATTTGTTTATTCCCTTAAATATACTATGACCAAGCAAAATAACATACATCAACTTCCTCCATCATATAAGTAATGCTAATAATTCAACTCATGTTACATGTGGTATAGTGATGTTTTTGTTACAAAAGAACATACATAAAACTTCACAAAAACCAGAAAAACTGCATTATATAAAACTAGCAAGCATACAGCAGCACTAACTCTGCAACAATGACTTATTAATGTAACCTACCCTGTGTACCCAAGAAGGTGTATATGGGATGTGCAGGTACAGCACCATGGACTTCAAATGCCAGTACTAGCTGGACATTTTCAGATTTTTGATCTGGCAGCTTTATCCTCAGGCATAAGGCCCCTAAACCCATGGGATAGGAGACTGAGTGGGACTCAAAGTTGGTGGAAGAAATAAAAATTCCTGTCCATGCTAAACAAAGAATCCTAGTCTTTCAACCTGTGGTCCATCAATTTAGCCAAGAGTTATCTTGGCCTATCCACTTGCTCCAAATAAGTTACAATTCTTATGTTTATTGGACTGTGCATCATTGTGATAGTTGAAGAATAAAAGACCAACTTGATGTCACTTGCTATTTTATTTCACTTCTTATGTGCTCAACATATTTCGGACATTAATATATCCATCATCAGGAGCTTGCGACT
>Ga0131853_10001709_pt1 | contig 39178 bp, 20 predicted proteins | sample TergutLab28metaG_FD_92764 | JGI IMG/M metagenome (GOLD analysis project Ga0131853, IMG submission 92764) | Labiotermes labralis P1 segment gut microbial communities from Petit-Saut dam, French Guiana - Lab288 P1 (version 2) (version 2) | ecosystem: Host-associated > Arthropoda: Insects >...
ATTATGACCTGTACCGGAGGCTGCGGTTACAGTTTTTAGTACTCCTGATGATGGGTGCTGTGACACCCGAAACATGTAGAGTGACTTTGCAGTAAATAAATATCTGCATACTGTTGCATCTGGGTGGATTTTTATTAACATTGAGGTTGTAATAATTACGTAAACGCGGCGCCTTCTTATGTTATACGTGCGTTGGCTTTCTTGTTCTTAATTAAAATTAGTTTTATATTTCTTTGCTTGTAACACCTTTACACTGACAAATAACAATTTCACTTAAGGATAAAATAAAAATTTGTTGAAATAAAAACGTCCGAAATTCCGTACTTTCCCCAGTATTGAAGATTTATAAAGTGTTGATGTTATTAACACACATTAACACACATCCATTTACTGTTAAACAACTGCGGGGGCAAGGCGATGATATGCAGTGTCTGTACTTGATCACTGCGAACTTCTGAGAACAGGATATGTATCAATTAAAGCAGATTTGTAGTGCATCTTAACATTAAATAAAAGCAAAGCCATGTTTAAACATAATGTAGGCGATAAACCCTGCGGGGCCCGCAGCATTCCATTGTGCTCTCAGAATGGCAGCTTCTGCGTGATACAGCAAATCGGGTTGGCTACAAATGCTGCAGGTAAATTCTGACAGGTTTTGTTACAGCTTTCTCTTTAGCACTGTTACATTTAATCGTAATAATTGTATATTGAAATCATTTATACTTACGGAGAATATTTATTTTCAGTTTTGTTTCGAGTGAGCAAGCAAGGGTTTAAAACACACTTGAATTTATTATATGAGTTTGCCCGAAGTTGTCGTCATGATAATGCACAAACATTTTCTCGAAAGCAAATGTAGTTGTGTGCAATGACACAGGCATGCAGATATAATGTATTTCACTACGGGAAGGAGGTAATGGAGAAATGAATTTCCGCAGAACGAGGAAACCACTTTTCAAGAAAATAAATTGAATGTACTTTATTATTACTTATGTTTGTCCACATTAACATACATGCACATTCTAATATTTCTTAATTTGTTTGTTTTTGTATTTTTAAAACAGTGATAGGACAATGTAAATGTTTTTATTTGAAATCTCGAGTGATGAATTTTCATACACTCTGGCGTTTGGATTCCATAATGAATGACTCCCAGTTATAAATAAGAACACTTAATAATTAAAGATTATAGGCGCCGTGGTACGTCGATTCGTCGTATTTTTTGCAGAAGATGATGTGCCAACAGTCAAGGAGATAAATAACTTCTGTCAGTTTCATTTGCTGTAATTTCGTGTGACATTTAGGCGTGAAGTTTCGTAATTGCCAGAATGATAAGAAACATCAGGGTGCCGGAGATTACGTCGGAACGGTTTACGCGTGAGTGTTGAGGTACTCACGTGGGTGACTGTGAAGGAGAGTGTCTTTTGGGATGTGACCGCATCGAGTCTCTTAGAAATTTCCGGTTTTATGGAAACCCTTCTTCAACCATATTCAGAGTAGAAGAAGAAGACGAGAGGTTTCTTCGAAATTTGATACATTTCTACAAGACGACACGGGATCACAACCCAGAAAGAAGCTTTATTTAAATAATGTTTACTTCTGAGAAAATTCCTCATATATGTGTAAAACGTAAGCCATGAATGTGATAAATTGTGGCAGAATTTAAATATCAGTATTTGAAAAGTGTAATGATATTTTCTACGTACATTTTTATTAATTATTTTTGTAGTCAGTTTAGAATTAAAGAGAGTGCATACTGAGCTAAATTAAACGAAACAGGATGAATGTTGTTGCGCAAGTTGCCATACAGCGCCCTGTCTTTAGATGAAACTGCAAAGTGCTTCCGCGGGTTGCTCTTATGTTACAAACCAAAATACGATATTGTAAGACGTACCAAAGCATTGATGAATTAAACCATCCCAGAAGCAGTGAATGTAATTTAAATATGCCGTGAGATGACATTGGTTTACCCGCGAGAGTTGAGTTTATGATAAGCTTCTAGACTAATGTGCTATTAAAAAAAAATATGTGCTTTAATCGTAATGTGATCTGCTAGGAAACTGACATGTGCATACGTATACATTATATCAATAAACACATAATAATAATAATAATAATATAATTTTCTGTTTGAATGTGATAGCACACCATAAAATTGTCGAATTTAAAGTAAACAACAGCAGAAGAAAATCCTAAAGCGTACTTATTTTTCCCATGGAAATAAGTTTACATTTTCTCTCTGTGGCCTTAATAAGTTGAAATGGTATACGGATGGAAGTAGACGAGGATAGGCGAAACACACAGTTCAGTCCAACAACGCAGTCATCACAACATAGAGCAGGCAGCTTAGCGTCTTCGTCCGAACCTGAGGAACACGTGATCGACGTCTTGTCGCTTCACACCGGTGTCCACCATGGGGCTATTGTTGTCACGTACGACTGTAACATAAGACGTTGTAATCAGAGTGCGTACAGGACCCCTAAGACACGGCGTGTCGTCTAATGTGTGTCGTAAAAAGACGACGACAGCTTGGGCTGGACAACTGGATTTCGGTAGCTGACAGAAGTAAAGATTTTCTGTGTTCCACGTTGCCCAGACCAGCTGTGAGCCCACCCATCTTTCTGTCGAATAGTTAAGAGGTAAAAGTGTCTTAGTGCACAACATAATACTGTGGGGAATGGAAGTACAGCTCCACTTGTTCTTAATCTTGTCACTAGATGTAGACAAGCGGTCAGATTAAGGCCCCGGCCACTTCCCCTAGGGAAAGAGTCCCCGGCACCCTTTCAACAAGAGGCTGGATGGGCTTCAGATACGGTGTCGGCGATTTGGAGAACAGAATTTTTTTTGTCCCTGCCGGGAATCGGACCACGATTCCTCGGTGTCAAGTCAGTAGCTAGTCGCAATACGGACTACATTGTCTCGGCTGGTCATCTAATGAGTTGAGTGTGTAAATCAGCTGACTCTTCTAATGCGTCTGTTAATGCAAGCGGTTAATCCTTACTCTTTGTTATGGCGTCATGCCGGAAAGTTCAGTTATGAAGATTAAGCTTTACCTGTTTATGAAGATAACTTTCTTCTGGGACGTGACTCCGTGTAGTTCGCTAGCTCTTTTTTAACACTTCTGAGGCCTTTACTGTCTGAAACTTCTGAATACAAAAGTGAGGAATAAGGTTCCTCCGAAAAGTAGGTATAGTATGATTTATTCCATAAAGTATCCAGCTTCAGGGGCGTGTAACGTTAGCGAGCCTAGCCTCATGTCTTAAGTCAGAAGAGTGCTTGAATCATGTGAGCATAGATCAGTGCGTTTATGCAATCGTAGGGGCGGAGGTGCCAGTATTTGTCTCTTTACATTGTAGCTGCAATCATGTGACTGAGGCAGGAGGTCCGTAGGGTTTGTGAGACTCGTGCTGAAGGCTGTCACGCACTATGACTGGGGCGCTGTGGATGTAATCCTGTTATACCTGCACGACTTCACTTACCACATCACAGCATTCTTTACAACCAACACCGTCATAATCTAAACGCTCTTGTACATATTTGGAATGTATCTTCGGTTACTGCCGTTGTGGGGTATAGGGGTCGGTATGGTGTCACGGAAGTGTTTGTTTCCGGTTGCGCACTTCAGTTTCAGAGAACATTTCCGTAAAGTGAGATGACACCCAAGGATGGCTGTCATTTAAATAGGCTCTCCACTTGCCATTAGTAGCAAAAGGAAAACTGTCACTTCTGCAGTTGAAAGGTTAGGTTATAGAAAAGCGTCTCATGACGTAGCCTACACAACAGGATGATTAGGTGGTGATAGGTTATTAGATTGTTGAAAGAGGTCCTTTTTAAATGCATAGGTCATGCATATAGCGTTGAGTGTGTTAAAGAGTTTCTGAACGACAAATTCGAAAGTGCCTACAAGGAAGCTGTCGCAGTGTGTTTGAACACACTCCGCAGGCAACCGTTTGCTGACTGATTGAAACCACACATCATGTCACACAGTAATGCAGCTAACCCGGCAGGGATTTGAACTGAATATCTCCTGAATGCAGTCGAATATACTAAACCAATCTACTCACCGCACATCACGGTTGAGTGGTTAGCATTGCTGCTTTGTATTCTGTAGGTCCCGACTTCAGTTCTTTCCCCGAAAGCTTGTTATACTAATGTCAGTGGCTTTCACATAACCCTTAAAGGCAAATACTGGTACTGTAACTACAATTTACTCACAGGCAAAAAAAAAGGTAAATTTCACCCTAGAACAGGCCATGTAGGCTCAGAGGGGGATTAGAGGTTTAGCTGCACACTTTCTTTAACCTCGGCGCTAGATGGGGTTTGGTGGTCAACGCCACGCCCCGGCCGCTTTAATCCCGGCAGAAAGGCCCGGTACCAATGGTACAAGAGACTGGGTGGGCCCCAGAGTCGGTCTGGATGGTTGCGGAACATCTCCCCTTCTCCACGGGATTCTATCCCCGGACCGTCCGGCCCATCAGTTCACATCCAGACTTTTCAGAACTTCCTATTCACTGTTGTCCTCAATAACAACGAATGATAGTATGTTTAGGCTGTGTAGTTGAAAAAGCGTCGTTTAATAAGGTGTGAAAAGAGGTAAAACAACTTACTTGGCGAAGGACGAATTTAGATTCCAGTCTTGCGGGATATGACGCCGTGTGTATCTGTAAATAAGTAAGTAGACACAGTGCACACGGCGTCACACTCCAGATGCGTAAATTTGCATCAACACTCCAGTGGGAACCTGAAACCTGGAATTAATTTGGGTACTCTTTTATCTGTCATTAATTTTTAAAACATTTAATTTTACCTTTGTCGTCTAAGTAGGCTTCCATAGCGTTGGAGAGCTCGTAGAACGTAGACAGTGCGGCACAAACTTTGCGTACTTTCAGGGGTAGGTCCTCCTGCTGAAAATTGGGATTGCACTGGGGAGGAGGAAGGGCTGCCACACGACGCGTCGCAGACGCCAACAGAACGGTGAGGACGCAGATGAGAGCCACACACGCGTGCTTCATTCTGCCACAGAAATCAGTAACTGACATAATCGAACTGCAAGATTAACACTTTTTATGTTTTATATTTGATATCTGATTTTAAATTCGGGGTTTCTGATGTAAAACATACATGTACATGTTTTGTTCTTTTGCAGACTTCGGCAGTTGGGTGAATGTAACTACCCGTCTTATTCACGAGATATATCACTGGAAAAGCATCGGTGTATATATATATACACACACACATATATACATACATACACAGATGTTAACCTGCTTTTGTGGTTTTGAAATCGTTGAGATAAAAGTTAAATGCAGTAATGTGCTAAAAGAAAGTGGCTTGTTTGAATAAACAAGCAGCATTAAAATGTTTAATTCATATTGCTCTCTGAAACGATCCCCCTGAAGCCTCTCCCTGAAAACAGCAACAAAGCTCATAGCACCAAAAACATTTGTGTCTTTAATTTATCTTTTAAGTTAAAACAAGCTTTAGTAACGAATTCTGGTTGCACGCATTCTCGAGAGACATTATTTGCTACTCTCGACACATAAGGTATCTTGACATTTGGATAGAGTAGTGAAGACAACGCTATTGATATAGATGGACTGACACCTGTTTTTGCAGAGGCAATGACACTACCGTTTTCATATTGCACAAAGTCGTGATGCCTATCACTGTCACGAGGAGCATTCACCATAAATAGCAAGTGCCAAATAATGCACACAGATTCTAGCTAGCTCTGCAGTGCCGTCCTATATTACTCGGAAATATGATCTAGTTTGTACGGTGGGCCGTTTAGAGAAAATTGTTAAAATTCGATTTTGGATCCCCGACTAAAGCGAGTAATGAACTGGAACGATACGAACCAAAATTAAACCACCATAATAGATATACAATTGGATTTATAGTGTAATGAAAGTTGTATTCGCTGTGACAGTAAATACAACAGTCTTCTTTAGACACACAATGGCATTACTTACTTCGAAAATGTTCAAGGGAACTCAGAAATTTTGGGATTCAGTATTTTGTTGCGTCATAGTGATCCATCGCATTCTCTTAGGAAATTAACAGCAGGTGCATTGTAATTATATGTAAAATAATATTTATAATGAGTTGAAACAAAATTAAAAGTAAACTGTGAGGAAAGCTTAGTGCGTAGCCCACGTAGCAAGTTTATAAAAAATGAGCAGTAGTTAGGGAAATGGAACTTGACGATCTAGTACTGGATACGATCTCGGTGACAAGTGTTCACTGCTTCTACCTTACGCAGGAAACGCACAATATTCCATACACATACATGTTTTAATTTGGGGGGTGTCGTCTGGCTATTCTATGACAACTGTTTGAATGAAAAAATGATGTTAAATGTGCTGTTTTTTCAGAAGCGATTTTGCAGTTGCCTGAAAACTTGTTAGTGCAATGTGTTACTAATTAGAACATGTACGTTTGTTTTTAATAACGCGGAAAACGTTACTGTCCAGAGTCACTTAGGGGTAAAAAGAATATGCACGAGTAACCTTTATCCGTCAGCAGGTTAGTTAGTTCCATCTCTTGCAGATATTCTGATATTTGTTTGCCATAGAAGTCCATGAACTGCAGTTAAACACATTTTCTCTGCAATTTCTTCCTACGTTACACAAAGCCGAAGACACAGGCGGGGTTTCAGAAATATAGAATCGTGAAAATCACATCTGCGGCAAGTCTGCATTTTGCTGCGAATGGTCCAACTTCTGCCCGTGTTTTGTTGTGATGTCTGTGACAGGATTGCCCTAGACTAGCGAAAGCGTCCTTTTTTTTTGTAGACAAGATAAACTTGGTGCACAAATTTATTCTTAGCATATTTATTAATCTCTACATGTTTCGGGGTACTATGTGCCATCATTAGCAGAAACAACTGTGTTTTTGCGGCACTTGGTACTTGTTATTCTATGCACCCTGCATACCAGACACTCATCCACACGGAATGACAAGTACCAAGTGTCGCATAAACACAGTTGTTTCTCCTGATGATGGGCACACAGTCGCCCGAAACATGTACAGATTGATACATATACGAAGAATAAATTTGCGCACCAAGTTGGTTTTATTTGCAAGAATATACAGAGATGCAGGTCAACAAAATATAAAATTATTTTTATTTTTTACCCTTGTGCCTGTTAGAGAGAAACTGTTTACAGATATAATCAGAGTATGTATTCGGTACGAAAAATTTGGTTATTGGTATCTATTCCCTGCCGCAAATTTCAGTTTCCATGTGACCAAAAATTAGTCCCGAAAGTGCCCGTACACGGATCTGAAATACGAAATCAGTCAAAATATTATAACCAGCAAATACAGGTGCGATGTCGTTAGGTATTAAGATAAATGTAAATCTGATGTTCTTCTTTTTCAAATAAATATTTCTCCCTCTACTTCCTGGTTAAGCGCAATGCAACACGCGTTTTTTCCAGTAATCTTAACTCTTTCGCGTTTACATATTTTGCCTCCGTGTTGTATTTTAATCATATTGGAGTCAAAACGGAACTTTATTTATGGATATTGAAGTTAGATTATACGTAATGGGCTGCACATTGTGACTTGAATATCCGTAAACAACATATTATTAATTAGTAATCTTCCCTCTTTCTTTGTTCAGAACGGCTACATTGTCTCAGCATCTGTTTTATAAGATTTTATCTTTGGTGAATTACTATCCATTTTTCCTACAACGTTTTATCTCTTACTCGGTCGTCTCTTATCGCCTCAAAACGTAGAAAATCTGAAACGTCTATGTTGTATGCAATTTTTCAGTAAGTGGCCACTTGACAACTCCGTATATCAGTAGTTTTGTTATGGTACGAAATATATTTTTCTCATATTCTTTGCATGTAGAGTGAAAATCAATTCGTCACACGCCCCCGGCATTGTGATTCCTTGCTAAAAATGCGTAACAAACATTATGCACCGTTAGTCCTGGGACATTTAGTTTTCGAGTTATACCTCCCAGATGAATGGCACAAGATGTTCAAGGATAAAATCGTGAGCGCCTCTTATTTACGCGTATACTACATGTTGAGGACTGCCGTCGGGTAAGAATGTGCGCTCCGCGATTAGTGGTATGGATCCAGTTGATCATGAAGTTGTACTTTGAGGACTGTCATTTGTTAAAGACTCAATTCTCTTGCGATAACGCGTGATCATCTCCACCACGTTCGTCCCACAGCTGCCATTATGGCATCTTCGTTGGCTGGTGTTCGTAAAATCCATGGGTGGCCTGTATTTACAGGTGCTGTAGGTATTACTATTCTAGTCTGACGGAGAAGGCTCTCAAATCGTCAATAGATATTAGCATCCGCATGACGACGACCAGAATAATGCAGTGTGAACTCCCGTGCATGTAGCAGTATTCGTCCTGTGTGTATTCCAAAACCATTATGTCGGAACAGAGCCCAGCGGTGCACTGTGTGTCTTGAGTACCTACTATAAGGTAGAGTGGGATTTGCCTGGAGGATATAAGAAATGTGAGAGAAGCCTGAATAGAGATAGTCGGTGTTGCGACTGAGATTCGAACCAGATACATCCAAAATAAAAGCCAGAAAGATGACTCCTTCCACCAGGCTTCGCAGTGAGAGTGTTGCATCTTGCGCAGAGATGATGCCAAGCCAAGCGGCGTTTTAGCACACGTTAGAGGGAGCGTCGTTTGAGAGGTAAAAGCACAGCTGTCCATATGCTGGGCACCGCGCCATAAAGGTGTAGAGCCTCGTGCGGTCTTAACTCACAAAGACGTGAGCGCTTCGGCCTCTTTACCCTCGAGGTACGCTCCCATTACATTACATAGAAGGTTTGGTAGGATTCCGATTATGTTTGGATTCGATGGGAAAGACTGCCGGTTAACCTTCCTAAAGTCAGGCACTTTAGTGACTAAACATTCTCAATTTTAGACCCTGTCGCAAAATTGCGAAAAGCTCCGTTAGCTTTGTCGTATCTTTCCGTCCGTCCACGTACAACAATTCGGTTCCCACTGGACAGATTTTCATGAAGTTTGTTATTTGGGTATTTTTCAGAAATCTATCGAGAAAATTCAAGTCTCATTAAAAATCTGACGAGAATAACGTGTTCTTTACATGAAGAGCTGTGTTCATTTATGACAGTCTCTTGCTAAGTTCTTAGAATGAGAAATATTTCGGACAATAGTTGTTGAGAAAATAAAAACAATTATATGTGAAATAACTTTTTTCCGAAAATCATGCCTATTATGTGATGAGGAAAAGTGTAGTAGAGCCAGACAGGACACAGATGACAGTATAAAGCATATCATGCGCTTTCCATGCTGGATAACTAGGGCTACAGGTACATACTCATAGCATGCAATACTTATTGCTCTTCCACGGCAACAATGGTTACGCGAACTCGCCTCTGTATTACGTTATACTTACATTGCATGTCCTATTCTCGTCTCCAGATGGCAGACGTAAAAGTGTTTTTAAAGAAATCGGGTCGAAGCGCCACAGGAAAAAATATTAAAAAGCGTAATTAGTTAAGCGAGCCAAAAGTATCGTAGGCTGTGTGTATCAGAATGCACCAACTGTGGAAGTCATTTATTCGGCAGCCCATGTTTATGGCACAGGGAGAAGAGTCTTCAGGCAAGCATTCTAATGGACTCAAGTGTGGGAAGCCTTACTCTGCAGTGCAGCTGTGCGATAATTGGACGCATGTAGTTGAAAGCAATTGCATGAATTTCGCCACTCCTTTAAATCCGCAGAAATACGGACTTGAGGAAATTGTTAGTGTTCTGGCTACTTCTAATTATCGAAGTAAGTTTACCAGAAACCCACGTCATTGCTACCACGCACATAGATATGCTAATCTGTGGGGCTGCAACACTCTCACATTCTTGCAGCAGTCATCAGAATGAAGATTGGCCATGCCTGACGTCTCTGTATTAGTATATTAGATTAGTACGATTTTGCCATCATGTTTCGCAGACAAAAAAAAATTGAATTAGCAAGCCAGTCTCTGGAAAGTCTGCTGTAAGGCTATTAGAACATTTTAATTTAAATTTCTGTGCAGTTAAGTCGATGAAATAGGTAGCACATATGCCGCGCATTTATGAGGTCAGGAGTTTATGTACCGGCCATAAGGCCAGGTATCGGCATTGAAAATTTCGTAAAAATGTGGAGGCGGAACGTTAGAACAAGTTAAGACCGTTTCGTTCTACACACACAGTAGCCAATTTGTGTTTTATGATTGCATACATGTAGATGTATTGATTGTTAATTTTTATAAGGTTCGAATTAAAGGTGAACAAATGCAGTATTCTGTGGACGTAGAACAAGCACACACATACACAAACAGTAATGTTGAATCACTGTCTGTGAGTATTCTTCATCTAATTTGTTAGGTGATTAAATCAAGAAAACGTCTGGTGTACAAGACACGCAAGCCGCAGTAGGGGAGACCGGGAAACGACTGAAAAACCTTAAGGTAAGAGAACATTTAGGATATCCACCGGTAGATTGGAGGATAATATTAAAATGAATTAACATCTACAAGCATAGCGACGTTCCAAACCTATGAAGGTATGTCTGAAATATTTTACGCGGACGTCCTTAAGTATCACGATCTTCCAAACACTTCAGGCAGATAAAATTCAACAACTTCAATTTGTACGTTGTTGGAGACAATTTCTTTCAGGTTGAGAAGCTGGAAACACTGGTGCACGGTCTTCGGCTACACATCGGTTGCTTACACTTGCTACACATGCCATTGTTTAAGTTTCATATGTTTGTTTGATATACTTCTCTTGTTTAGTGTCATATAAAATTTCAGTATTATCCTTATTAGGGGCAGATATCAATCGTGAATATAATTATTTTGGCGTTTCCAACGATTAAGTACTTTGTGCTGAATTTCTTATCATTTATCAATATTCTGTCATAATAAATTTTATACCTCTCAACCTTTTGTAACACAGCCTGGTGTACAGTTATAGTATGGGAGTGAAAATGTCACGAAGTTGTTTTTCAACAATATTTCCCAATAAATCTCTGTATCTGTGTTGCTTCTGACACTTTACGACGACATATCGCTCACTGAATGCAACACCAGCCCAACTAAAAAACTTCCATTTGGAGTTAACACTATGGTTGCACTAAAAAACGTAACAACTGTACTCGACAGTACCGGCACACTTCTAAGTCAAAACATGCCCCTCCATATGCCATTATTGTCAGATTTAGAGGTTATATTTTGAGCTCAAACTCAGTATTAACTGCAAATGGGAAATTTTTGGATTGTGCCACTATTGTATTCAGTGAACGATACTACGTTTTATGACATCACGGCCACATTTTCTGCATTCGGTAGTATCAGTGGATCAGTTTTTTCCCTTGAAACTTAAGGTGTCAATTCCCTGATATTTTATCAGTTTTATCAAGTATTTCGTCTGCGATATAGTGCCACATATTTAAGTCCTGAATTCGACAATACTAAAAACCTGTAACACATTTCGAACTGCAAGCAATGCAGATTTTACTCAGCCAGAATTCAATATCATGTCCAGCTATGCGCAAGACCAGTCCATCAACCAAATTTTATTTTATTATGGATTATAAATTTACATTGACTAAATATGACTTCATCTTCGTAAGGGTTGTAGGATTAACAAAAATGCAATACGCAGACTTTAGAAGTTATATTGGACACTTCGTGTCACTTTTTACTTTGACAACTCTGCGACTGACGTAATAGGAGACACATCGAAGGTTACTGGAAACGTGTTAGTATAAATAGAAATGAATAATTACCGCAATGTAAATTACCTATGAATGTGTGCACCACAAATAAAGAAATCAACTCACCTCAGGCGCAAGAGCGACTCAAGCACTGGGAATAACCTATATGCCCATCACTCACAGTTGCATGATGCAACTGATAATTTGATGAATACGTTTGTTGCATAATATGCGTAATTAACTGCAAGCCAATCGCACGCATGACGGAGTAGTTAAACAATAATCGATAGTTCGGTGCTTAGAATTAGGGCCGTGTCACTAATTGACCGGATCGATTACAAACTTTTCATTCAGTCCGATTGAACACAAGTAATGAAATTTGTATGATCCTGTCACACAGACTACGTTCATGAATAATAAGAAGTGATGATTCGTTGGCAAACTTTGATGGTTACACTACAGCGGTAGCAGTCAAACCGCGTTCCGGCGGCGACTTGTACAGCTTCGGTAAACACGTTCTTTGTAGAAGTGATGCAAAATTGTTAATTTTTAATTAAATTTTTATTTTTTAGCCATTCTTGTACATAATCAGTTTTGGGTTTGTTTTCATTGTGAATCGATAAAAATAAAATTTAGATTTTCATAAATATGCCTAAGTATTTTATTTTTAAATAAATGGTTTTGCTTAACGAAGCTTTGTTCCATTAATTAAGACAAAAACATAAACACGTACTTTACAAGGTTTCGTGAAAATTTAGATATACTGACAAGGGTTCCACGAATGTTAAGAATTTGTAAAGCACTGCTCCAAATACATGAGCAATATTAACCCTCAGCTAACGGTTTAGGATTCAGTGGTAATTTTATGTACCACTGTTTTAACACAGACGTTAGTGCGTGTTTCTGTTGACACAGTTTGATGTTTTATAAGTTTCACAATAAACCACGAATTTAATGCTTAATCAAAAATCAATTTGAAAGGATGTGTGTGAGAGAGAGACAGAGAGAGAGAGACAGCAGCTCTGGCATAATTTAAGGTAGGCTGTTCTAACACAGACATTCGTCTCCAGGAATTGAAACCCTCGGTAACGATGGTTGGTTGTAGACAGAGATTTAAATCAGGCACCACTGCAGTATGAATCAGTTTTGCTACCAACTCGAGAGATACCATTCATGATTTATCATTTAAATCTGCTAAATTCATTCATTTTTTTTGGTTGTGAGCTTATAACAAAGTATAAGAAATATCAATTTTCCACTTTAATGGTCCGAAACGCTTTGCATGAACAAAGGTTTTAGAACCTGATGGCGCTGTGTGTTCGTGTTTAGTCTTATTTGTTCTCTCTGCTGCCCTTACAGCAAATAGGCTACTTTCACATGTGTTAAATTAGTTGGGTGTATTTTTTTTTGTCAAATGTATGTGTTTTATTGAAAATAAGATTAAAGTTATGTTATTGAATCCATTTTTCGGAGTACTATTAAAGATCTGAGTATTAAGTCATGTGAATGATCGTAGGTTACATCAGTGAAAAATTAAATGAAGAATATTCTTGAAGTGAAGGATTTAAACTAATTTAGAACGAACAGGACAGACAAAATGATATGAAACAAACATGTTTTTTTTGTTTCCCAGCTGCAAGATTTTCTGTCGTGAAGGATGTGAATAGGGAGGGACATACAGGCCCACACTGAGAACTGGGTCAGAATTTTCCTTTGATGTCGTGAACGGCACTCGTGGGATCAGTAAATTACTGTGCAACAAAAGGAACTAAATGTTGCTGACTTTTTGGTTTTGGCTTAGCAACTGTCTGGGCCATTCAGTGGCTCCCTTACCGCACATACTTGTCATAACCTACTGAACTGGTATCTTCCCTGCACTTAAGTGTGAAATTCCGATATGAACTCGACCGCGAATTCTTGTTTCTTTAAACAAACATTGCCCTTTAAAGGACTGCCTAATTTGCCTGTGTGGGATGAAAATACGAACACGAGACAAGACCAGCAAAAGTACCATGAGGAGGAAAGGTTTCAGTAGGCGTTCCTTTTACAATCAAGCCTTTGTGTACGAAGGTGGTTTAAAAAATTAAGGGCATTTTTTATGCGCAGTTTTCAACAAAATAATCACCCAAAATTGAAACGTATCGTATTATGAAAATTGCAGCTATGTCTTTCGGGGATAGGGCTTCGTGTTCATTGGTAATTTGTTACTGACGTCATGGATAAAGCTGCTGCCTCCGTGTTCAGGATAGACGGAGAAGAAGAATTTGCCAGGCACATGGCTGCGTTGTACAGTGAAAGAGCGGATTAATTTAGAATTTCAAAATTATTGAGTTTTTTACTTACATTTGTGGATGTCCCTGTTAACACCAGGGTTTTGCCAGGACACATCCATTATTTTTAATATTAATGGCTGAAACTTATCTCATCACTATCTTTTGTCAGATGTTGATTTCATTTATGTTTATATGTAGGAATGTATTTCTAATTAAAATTCAACATTTCTCACTTCATCTAGAACTTGCTCTGTCTTCGTCATGTCTGTTCCTCACATGACTTTTAATTTGCATAAAAATTTTCGTACATTTTTAATAATGTTATAGTGTTACAGGCGATTATCTCAAAGAGCGAATTAAGCGATAAGCAGAAAGCTCCTCCGAAATTCGGTAAGAAATTGCCAGAAGACACGACATCATACCTCAGAAGACTTTAATCTTCATCCATACTTTGTACACAAGTCCACAAGTTTCTTAGATTCCTCTAAATAAAATCTTTGCATTCGAAGTCTGAAATTATCTTCCACCGTTTCTTTACAAGATTGCTATGCTTGTGTCAGCACTAAGTTCTGGTTCCGACATTGTGCTTTATCTACTTCCGAATTTCAACACGATACTGTCGGCGGCTGCCCCAGGCGAATATAAAAAATTTGTTGTCCCTTTTTCTCTAAACCATTCCAGCAGTTAGTAAACGTTGCTCCAGACCACAAACATAGGATCAAAATCATATGGCTACACTGAATACATTAAAAAGTAAAAAGTTCCAAGTCATTATACCGGCCCTCTATTTCATTGTTACCATTATGACATTCTAAACAAATTAACATTGCTTTCACTGTTTGATTTTCCGTCGTTTAGTTAATATACTGCAGTTCGATAGACTACAAGCTAGATATTAGACTATTCCTAGGAGTTTTACAGCGTTTAGCGTAACATACACATGCGTATTTGATTTACTATTGATTATATCGCAATTAGCGCACTTCATGCGCATATTATACACCACGTAACACACGAAGTTCATTGTTACTTCATACCTTTCACGTAAATGATATTTCTTTAAGCTCGTAGGGACCATTTCATTATTTTTAGCCGCAGTCACTTAGGCACCTAACTACAATCAGTCCATCCGGTATTTGATAATCCCATTGAAAGAGCAGCAGCTGACAATCCCGTGACGTTAGCAGGGGTAAGTTGTAATTGCGAATCTTTTTCTACTGCCTCTGCATTATTGGCTGTATCTGTATCTGCCTTTTTTCACTAGAGCTGCCATTGATATGCCTCGCTGCTATGGGACCAAGAATCCTTAAATTCCTGCGGAACTGTACTGATGAGAGTGTATGATCTCCCTTTTTCCGCAGCGAAAACCCGATAGCAAAGCCCTGAATATATGTCCTGTTACGTGGTCGGTGAAAATGTATTTTATTCTTCGCCCGAAGAAAATATGTACATATTATTAGGTTACTGGATTGATCACATCTTGCATACGAACTGCCTTCTAGAAGACCTTTTTCAAGAAAAGATAGAAGGGACCGGAAGACGAGGAATAAGACATAAGCAATTACTGTTTTACCTTTCGGAGAGGACTGAAAATTGAAAGACAGAACACTAGAATGCACTTTGTGGAGACCTCACTTTGGAAGAGGCTATAGGCCTATCGCAAGACAGGCTACGTGATGACGATAGTAACTTGTATGTAATCCGTTTCTTCAATGATAGAAATGGAATTCTGTTTCATAATATTTGTAAAGCCGCTCAGTATTCTTTTGTGCATACCACAATGAATACTGCCTTGTTTTTAAGTTCGAATTAAAAAGAATTAGTTTAATTTAATGCATACTAAGTATATATTCGTGTGAAGATTTTATGTGGTTTCTTTGAGCCTGTAAATCGTTTACGTGCTGTGGTCGTACGAAAATAGTAACATTACTTGGAGAGTGTATGGTCCAGGTTATCTGGCTTAAATGATATTGTATTCTTTGCAGTTTGAAGTGGGCATTAAACTTGACGTTACAGAACAGTAAAAAGGTAAAGCAATCGCTATACTGGCCTTATAGGCCCTGAGGCTTCCAGGAGGTCCAGGCTTCCTACGCACCGGCCGCCTTTACCCCCAAGGAAAATATTCCTGGTACTCATTTCTTTTATAGGCTGAATCGAGCCCAAGGTCATAATGCGGCGGAAGTATTATGTCAATGAAAAACTCTAATGACATAATGGAGAATCGAACCCCGTTACCTTCCGACCTGTAGCTCAGTGCCTCAAAAAACTGCGCAACCGAGTGCCCCACGGGATAGTTATAATTTTATATAGAAGTTTTCATTCAGCACTGTCGTATATATTTATGCACTCTGCTGTCAACACGTTTGTACAAAACTTAACTGTCCCTGTAAGCACTTTATAACTTTGATATTGTCGTGACGGCTTTCGGCCTAGTTTCTACTTTCTTTCTTGTGATTTACAACTTGATACTTGCTTTTACGATCTTCACATTTTCTGTACCTTGTCTGTGACCAGCAGGTCCAACGTAGAGAACATTCTGTCGCCGACAGTTCCGTTATTGTCTATAATCAAGAACTTTTTTTAAAATTATGGATGCGGGCCGGGGCATCGTCATCGGTATTGCAACTCGCTATGCGATGTGAGGTTCGGAGTTTGAACCTCGATGGAGGCAAGACATTTTCTTGTCCCCACACTCTTCCAGACCGGCCGTGGGGCCTATACAGCCACCTGTACAGTGCGTACTGAAGATCTTTCCCGGTGGTAGATCGGGCAAAGTATGGCTTTGATATCCGCTTCCCGTTCGGGGTCGAGGTTAATGATGAGTAGAGGTATGCATCTACTGCCCTCTGTGCCTCCAGTCGCATATTACAGGAAGAACTTCAGATTTAATTATGGAATGTTCGGATCGCATAAATATCTGTTTGAATTTTGACCGGTGTTATACAAACACGTACAATGTATAGCAAAAATGTTGACACCGATTGACAACACAATAGACAATTTAATAGTTGGAGATGAATGAGCAGCTTTTAGTGAAAGTAATAAAGTGTAGTTATGTTTTGACAATGCATTGATCGATTTTACTTGGAGGGCTAAATTAATTGATGTTCCAAGGACAGTGTAAGTTGTGCTTTCCTTGTTACGAACTTGACATGCAATAAAGCAGAATATGAAGATGAAGTTTGAAGGATTAGGATGTGAAGTTCTGAAGTGTCTGCTTCCAGGAGTGGGAACGTTTGATCACGATAATGAACCTTAGATTTGTTTGGAAAGTTGTGGGATGTCTTGACCTAAACGATTATTAATCTATCAAGGAAGGGCCTTGTGTATGGAATTGGTAAAATAACTCTTTAAGAAGAACTTCTTTTCACTTTTTAAATAACTTATAACAAGTTTTATTTCAGATTTTGAAGTGAAGAATGCATTAGTTTTACATTTAGTATTCGCCATGATATTTATCACTGAAAACTCCCACCAACACGCACAGCTTCTGTGTAAATGGGAGAAATTGTATTGAGAATTGCTGTCGAAGTGAAAGTAAAACGTGACTGTCTTCTAGTGTTTTCTTTATTCCAAACGTTCCGTTGCGACAATACATAAAGTATATTGAAGTAATCCGTCAGCCGCAACAAACACTGTTTTTTTGTTGTATTCAGAAATATAGCGTATTTTATGACATGTATCGGCAAACGTGGCCATTTTCGGGTAATACACGATATATACGAAGGTAATACGCAATATATACGAAATACATGTGACTGACGAATTACTTCAATATGTTTCATCCAGTATTTCCATGGATTTGTAGAATTCGTTCTGACACTGGAATTGAAATCTGCGTTATAGGAGAATGTTAAAAACAGCACAGACCTTGTAGCTAGTCTAGTGTCATACGTGAGCCGGGGTAGCTCAGTCGGTATAGCGGCTTGCTACCTGCTGGACGGTCCGGGAATCGAATCCCAGTGGAGGCGATATATTCCGCACCCGCCTAGACCGGCCCTAAAGCCAACCCAGCCTCCTATACAACGGGTACCAGGTCTTTCCCCGGGGTAAAGCGGCCGGAGCTTGGCGTTGGCCACCCACCCCATCTACCGCGGAGGTTAAAGAAAGAGTAGAATTATATCTTTACTTCCCCTCTGGACCTTCGTGTCCTGTGATGGGGTGAACTTCACCTTTTACCTAATGTCACGTGTGAGGTATTTGGATATAAACAAGAGAAACGGTTCATTTGTACATTGATCACGTGATGGGGATTACAAGCTGAGAAAGACCTATATTGGCCTGATATCCCTGAACATAGCTCCAGTAATCACTGTCGACTGTCTCTAAGGGAACATAATGTTTGATTAAACACCCCAGAAATATCATATTGACTTCCTTGCGTTTATGTTGCAAAGGCGTTCATTTTGACCGCGTCTTAAATAGGTTAATGTTTTCACAGAGAGATGAAAATGTACAGTTCATAAAACGAGAAGTATCAATAAAGCATCTGCAGTTAATTTGGGCTTAGCAAGGCCGTAAGGTCAACGTCATCTCCCGATACTGCTTAGACTAATAGAATAACAGACGGCATCGGCTGTGCTTGCGTACTGGAAGCAAGGTTCTTCGTGGCGCTACCTACGTCATTGCCAGTAATATTTATAAATTGCTGTGCAACTTAATTTTTTTTAAAGAAGACTTAAATCACGAGAAGACAAAAGAAAAACAAGACGAACATGAAGAGGTAATATGTTCCTGTCCGCGCCATGAAATCATAAAGAGGGACTAGAGGTGAAGCTCCGCTCATTCCTGACCTCTGTACTACGTGGAGGTGTATAGTTAAATTCAAGCTCCGGCTGCTTCACCACAGGAAAGTGAGTGGGACTTAGAGCCGGTGTGGACGTTTTTGTGAAGAGAAAACCGCTTTCCCCTGCTGGGAGTCAAACCATACCGATTAAGATATCCCGACTCGAATCTACAGAGACTAACGAAATTGGGGTGGAGCTCAACCCGCATTTTCACATTGCCGACCACTTGCAATGCTTTGATGAATGAGATAATGTACATACGTAGTAACACTGCGGAGCGCTTGCTAACCATTGTTGTCACAGAAACGTTACAATAGTTCCCTTTTATTGTTGCTGGCGTATATATAACTCTCAACATTATAAAATTGTTTATTGTTGCCACATAAATGAAAAATTGGGTTCGTTTGTTTTGTTGTTAAGCTGCAGAATTTTTCGTACCGCTGTTAACAGCAATAACTATTAATTATTATGAGAGTGTGTCTCTATTCTGCCACAGTAGTCGGGCATGCATATGGCATCTTTTCTGCGCTGTGTTATATTGTCATCAGTGGCCTGTCTGCCTGTACCATATTTTCCCACATTTCCTAATAAAAACTGTACGAGTTCCGGAAAAAATACACTGAACCTAATATGTTTGGTTTGATTTTCTCTACAAATTGTACTGGAACATTGCTCATTCTAAGAATAATTCAGCGTCATGAATGTATATAGTTCTTCGTGTAAAGTACCCAATATTATTTTCGGACTTTAATGAAACTTGAGTTTTCTCGACATACTTTCGAAAAATCCTCAAATATGGAATTTGGTTAAATCCGACCATTGGGAGCCGAATTGTTCAATGCGGAAAGTTAGACGGGCAGAGGATAGACAGAAGTGACGAATCTAATAGTCCCTTTTCGCAGTTTTGCTAACGCGGCTGTAAATTGTTCACAGTAGCGTTTACATATTAGTTCCGCGACTTTGCATATAAGCATTTAATCGAACTTTATTTTAATTTATTGCTGACCCATATCTGCTAATTTGCGTGCAAATATATTTTTCAACGTAGTCTGCAACCACCCCCACGCTGTTGTTGAAACGGAATTAAACAAAATTAGCTGGGGAATAGTATCGTAAAACCTCGTAATTTTCAAATTGAAGTTGCGGAATTTAATCAGGTCTGCAATGTAAATTATGTAAATATTTTTGTACGGTGGGTCGATTTTGATTAGTTCGACACGAATTTCGATTTCATTACTATGAAACAGCTAAAATTATCCTTACATGTGTAAAACTCAAATAGGTACAAACTGCAATGAAATTTAGTCAGTAGTGTCAGACCTGAAGAAAGCAGACAGGCGGAAAAACTGACAGCCACACAGACAGACAGATAGACAATTCTCCCTTTTACCTGTACTTCGCGTATTCTGTGAAAAGACAGACGTTTAGACTACTACTTATTTACGTACAGAAAACATTTCGAGGAATAACACCAACTTATATCTCGGCCAGTGTTTCTGTTTTTCGTTGCTTTGTTACAGAAAATTATACGCTAACCCCAAAACTAAACAAACGAATGTTTTATATTAATAACTGTCCAACGAGATGGAACACAAAGCAGTTTATTTATTATTCTGCACGTTCACTCTACATGTTTCAGGTGTCAACCACACCCATAATCAGGAGTACATAAAAATGTAACTACAGCCTCCGGTACTGGTAAATTATGACCAGTACCGGAGGCTGTAGTTACAGTTTTGTGTACTGATGATGAATGTGGTTGACACCTGAAACATGCAGAGTGAACGTGCAGAATAATAAATAGACTGCTTTGTGTTGCATCTCGTTGGACAGTTATTAATATAGATCAGCGATGCACGGACCATAAACATAAAATGAATGTTTTTTTTTGAGAATATGACGGCTGCTGAGCTTCTGGATTCCAATTTTTAAAATCCAACCCTCGTATGTATGGTATTTCTGCAATATTCTAACTCTAGCCTCTGTCTGGAGCCAGTTGAATTCGGTACATATATTCATTCTTATTTCTCTAAACTCGATTTTAACGTTTTCCTAGCCCAATATCTCCCAAGTAGCCTGGGTCAGCTTTCAGAAAATCACAGTCAATCATAGTGTCAGTGTGCGTTCTGCTTTTGTTTTGGAACACATACAATGCCAGTGGAAGTTCCTTATTGCTGCTGTAATTTATAGGCAATAAATTATAAAATTTTCACCATTTTTGCATGGTCTCCGTCCATTGTGTCCTGACCCGTGGTTGCCACATACCATACTATTTATGTATTGTACATTTCCATAGACTAGTCCCAATTAATACGTACTTACGACAGAGTTTTTTGTCGTATCTCGGTACAGTATGGCGGTATTTAGTATTTTCTGGCAATAAGGCGAGGCTTCGTAGCAAACACATCACCAGCCACCACCCTTCACTGAGGACGTTTGAATTTCCAAGCACAAAGCCAATATGTTACCTAACTTCCGAAACTAACAGAAGCGAACTTTTGCAAATTCGGTACAGTTTAATTGTAAAGTAAAGCTTTAAAGGCCAAACACAAAAGTGAAACTGCAATAATACACGCATATGTGCGGTGGCCGTGGATTTTTATAACTCTTGCACACTTGGGCCTCCCGGCAAACATGCGTACATATACAGAGTTGGTGTCTTTGTGAAGGTGTATAGACTGCAAAGGTTAAATGAAGCCTCCCATAAAACAAACTATCTTTAATCAAAATAAACTTGACTCTAACATTTACTTTACGATTACCGCAGCAAAATTTATCGATATTGATAGAGTATTTAGGGATATGGTAATTGCTGGTAGACAGACGGACTGGACAGATGGCGACACCTGTATATTCTTCCCATTAGAAACACACGTGACGAAACTTCAAAGTGTTCTCTCTTGCTGCTAACAATTCTGGCTGTCCTAAACACATAAATGGACCTACCAATGTTAAAGACCTTACGTTACATATTTTTTTTGTTTATTTATTTATTTTTTTTTTTTGGCTCAAGAACCCCTCCCTCCCCCAGTGGACCATGGAATCCTCATTCACGACGTTTCTAGATCACACAAAACGACGCACCACAGTCGGTAGGACTCCTCCGGACGAGTGATCAGCTCGTCGCAGAGACCTCTAGCTGACAACACACAACACTCACAACAGACAAACATCCATAACCCCGGTGGGATTCGAACCCACAATCTCAGCGGACGGGCGGCCGCAGACCTACACCTCAGACCGCACGGCCACTGGGACCGGTTTTAGTGTATATCTACTGTGCAATTTACAAACTTAAAACAAGAACATAACTAACAAACTGCACATGTTATTTATTTAAATTAAAATTAATATGTGCAGTTTGTTAGGTATAAGCTTCCAATTTGACTGCTTACTCTGGTTGAATGCCTGTTGTGTTTCCAAAGACTCCGAAACATGAAGGTAGAGCTGAGGTAGGGCACATCAATCGGTCAGAAAATTGACATTGCGCGTAACTACGTAGATGAAGAACCTACGCTGGCTGTGACCAATTCAAGGGAATTCGTCGCCGAGCGATTATCCTCTGTTTACAGCGCGGAGGAAACAGCCTGGCGCCCATAAATTTAAAGACGATAGCGAAGTGGAAACAGTTGTGACTCGAAGAGTGCACGGACTGATGCTAATAGGGACTAGAAAAACTATTCCCTTGATCAGATAAATGCTATAATTGTAGGGGGATTTTGTGGAGATGTAGCTGGATAGAAGTCCAATTATGTGTGGGGGTTTGTTTAATAGAGTTGAAAATAAATAACTCAAAGTATACTTTACTTCTCACTAGGCGCATGAAACATATTTTTATACAAGCTTACAAAGTGTGACGTTTGCCATCAAGACGTGAGTGTTATGTCAGTACATTTCCTACTTCTGCAGATGCCTCATTTTACCGTTGGATTTTCCCGCTAAGCACTAGCTAACAACTGAGTACCTGTTACAAACACAAACGTGATACAAACACAGAGGTCTTGAGAGCACGGACTCTACATCAATAACTACAGTAATCCCCCGACTTACGTCAATACGCACTCACGTCTTTTGCCCCCAGACTTAATACATTAAGCCGAGCGCGCTAATTCGTGCGGATGTTGCGGAAGATATCGTCTACTTCCTGAACTTCCATGATCATGGTCTCACGCCCGAACACCTTTTTGAAATTCGGAAGCAAACGTCCTGGAATAAGATGAGGATCCTGAGCCTGAGCCTGAGCCTAGGGAGAGGGCCATAACGGTTTGAAGTTGACTGACGGGTTAGGACTCACTGATGCTGGCATCGAGGGCGTTGACTGGAGCAGCAAGAACCAGACAAGAATTATAGGGACACTTACTTGCTGTGAGGAGATTCTGAAGGAGAAGGAAAGGTCTTTGTGTCGCCAAAATTCAGTGCTCGATTTGCTCAAGTCATCTGCAGTGACCTGTGCATCACCACCTGTGCTGTTGCACATTGCAGATGACGATGAACAAGATCCGCATCCACTCACAGTTCAAGACGAAGGGCCTCTTATTTAATTTGTCATTTGCTTGTGCGTTTATATATTGCTTGTGTACCTTTCCTAGGTGCAATTATGTATTTTTCTTGGTTAAAATATATTACCGGTGTTAACTTTGCGTTGCTGGAAATATTTCTCGACTAATGTCGCCGGCTGCGGAATCACACACGACGTAAATTTGGGGGACGACGGTAGGTGACTGTATAGTTCACAGTTTGTGTGCAATACCGTTATTATAGAATGCTGTTTACGTATCTCGCCCAAAGCAATGCTACGTCTCTACCTTTTTATATTTCATAAAAGAATTTAAAATGTTTCTCTTTTCTTATAATAAAGCCAACTAGATGCACTAATTCCTCAAATTTATTTTTGGAATTAAACTCTACATGTTTCGGACAGTTCCTCTGTCCATCATCAGAAGCTTTTCACTGTACACACAGCAATGGTATATGTCATACAGGTTTGTTGACAGACTGCGAGAAGAACCAGGACGTTGACAGTTTCTCAACAAACCTGTATGACATATACCATTGCTGTGTGTACAACGAAAAACTCCTGATGATGGGCAGAGGAACTGTCCGAAACAATTTGAGAAATTAGTGCATCTAGTTGGTTTTATTATAAGAATATATCACGATGCACGGTCACCTGAACGTCAAGTTTCACTGTTCCTATAGTTTCGATCTATCGTTATTATCATTGATGTACAATTACTAGGGAAAGGCTCCAAAATTTCTGTTGATCCATTTGCTAATGTGGTTATGTCACCAGTAACAGCCACACTGATATATGCGCCAACAGACATTATGGTGATTTTCGTTAGTAAATTTCCATTAACCTTAGCATCGGTAAATTGAAATAATAACAGCGACATATTTTAACATTTTAATTTGAAATATTAATAACTATAGACACTACTGCTTTGGTAAAGGTGTGTAAACAATTTTTATATATAAATTGATATGTGCTTAGTTTAAACAGTATGATGTAATGCCTTTGGAACAGAACATGTTAACTCGCGGCTTTTCTACCTGAGGTTTATCTGTTTGGATGGAAACATGTCAAAACAATACTAAGTCATATGTACAGCTGATTTGGGCACTGCGATGTTTTTTGTAGTAAATACTTGACGTACTCGGTAATACACCGAATTAATTGACTGCTCAAAACATGCTTGACGCGACAGGTACACAGACACGGTAACTTAAAAAATTTACCCTGATGAGATAACGAACGAAGAGTAAAAGTGGGACGGTTTCTTTTTAAAATATCCATTTATCTGTGGCATGAGAGGTTATATTTCAGCAACCGTGAATATTACCGTGTTTTGGGACGTGGAACCCTGTGATGTGTTACGTGGATACGAAATTTCGGAAAAATCGACTGTCTATCCCGCACTCTGAATTTGAATGTAGTAATATCGGCCATGTACACTACATAACTTCCTGCAATAAAGTCTCTTCCACTGACAGTTCTGATCAGCCGAGGAAACAGAAACACATTCTTCGCCCGCCTGCAAAGGTTTGTTTAGGCCACATGCCTAACAGTATCGTATAAGAAGTTGCCGCACGAAAACGTCGATCTCAAGAACGCCGCCTTTCATCATACAGCAAATCTATGTTTAGGTCCAAATTTAGTCGCAACTTGAATTGGCCCGTTCGACTGACGCAGACTGAGCAGTACACAAATGTATACTTGTATAGGCAGCTAAAGATAAATCCTTCTCTCTTTCTCACCCTGACGACATCTTCTACCTAATTATTATAGGTGTAGAGGGTTATGGTTTCATCTGATCACGCTCGGTGACGCACACATTTGGTACTATTCCTCTAGCCGAGGGATCGGCCCTTCGCAGAGATCTATACGTGACAACACGCAACACTCACAAGACACAGACATCCATGCCCCTGGCGGGATTCGAACCCGCAATCTCAGCAAGTGAGCGGCCGCAGACGTATCGCTTGGACCCTGCGGCCACCGGAATCGACCAGACACAAAGGCACCAACATAAAAAGGAACTACGCCGTCTGCAACTGATCCACATTTGAAATATTTTGATTAGTTGTGACTTCCGGGACTGATATTCTGTATGGAACAGTATATTTGCATTTTTCAGTACCAAAGGGTTGTACGTCAGTGCTACGTGGTTGCGAATTGAGGTCAGTTGTTTAGTTGGAACTCAGCCTTACACTGATAGAAGAACACGTACGGAAATTACAGCCGTCCCTGGTGGTGGAATTGTGAACCACTAATTGAAATTTGTGTAAGCTATTGTCACATGATCCAGACATGCAGCGTTCTCTCATTTTTCTCTAGTCATAGAGCATAGTGTGACTTAGCTCAGACCGGTGTGGTGTTACTCAGACACTGGCAAACTTTAGAATATAGCATTTTAGTACGTGCAAAACGAGTGTAGTTGTGTGTATCTGATTTTATTCCAAAACGCTATGGGGTTTCTCGCAGAATTACACTTACGTTATTCGTTCACTTGAGTTCCATAGGTACTGAACTACAATTCTAGAACCTATTTGTGTAATAACAGATTTGTTCATAGTAATCAGGCGGATGCATTGAAGCCATTATTATTCCGTAATATTTTCTTCGGAACTAAGTGTACCTAACATTGCGTTTTCTAAAACAATTGAACTAATTTATGCTTCATAATGTTTCACTTTCATGCATTAATCCACGAGTCACTATTCAATAAAGTGCACAAATATTTGTATACACCATTTTATATCTAAAACTTTATGCCTCTAACATGTTGAGATCCGTTATGGATCATCTTCTGGAGGAACCACATCAATCAGTCACATATAGGACAAGAATTAAGATAAAATTAGGCTAACAGTGTATGATGTATCTTGAAATTCACAGCAGAAACTGATATGTGTCAAATCTGTTTCATGTGGAATATTCGCAATGGACCTAAACATGTTGGAGACATGTTTTAAATATGAATTTGTATACAGAAATATTTGTGTAATTTGATGCCTGTTATTTTGTAGAATAATTTATACTGCTTTCACGCAATGCAATTTATTTAATATAAGAATAATTATCTGCTTTGTTTATGCCTTACAGTATCAGGATAAACCAATCCTTTTTCGTAACATGCCTTACTTAATAGCGATAAAATCTAAATTTTCACGAAAATTTGTATAATTTCGCAATTTTGGCAGTTCTTCATAAATGGTTCCTTTATTTAGCCTTTTGTGGAAAACTGACAAAAAATAAGTATGGGACTCGTACTTCATGGGAAATTTAAAATACTTTACCAAAACCCAAATTGTATTACGAAATTTGTTAGATCTTTCCTGATCAGGAATTTAAAGTTGACTTTTTCGGGAAAAGTTAAGAAATAATGTAAATCTATAATAATTACATTAAACATGTAGGGAAATGTAGCGTAATACGGATCTCGTGCCTGCAAAACCAAACACCCACCTTTGGGAAAGGTCACAGAGAAATGAGAAATTCAAAAACAGATTTAGTAGACGAAAGATACTGTGCGGTAGACTACGTAGCTAACGGGAATTTTGCAACGGACTACATGTAAGAGGGCTTAGTAGCCTGTGAAGTAGCTTATATGGGAAGAGTGATTCTGCTTTTGGGCTATAAAAATTGAAGATGCAGTAAGTATGAACAGGGTCAGAAACGAGAAAAAGGGAACGTTGGAAGATCTTTCTGAATTGGACGGAAGTGCAGGTGCTTGTACGGGTGATCCGTGATCCTCTATCTGTCTGAAAATTGCTCTGGTAGTTAAATACTTTATCCTTATGGAGTGGAGTTCCTGTAGTTCATATTTAGCAGCTAATAATCGTGCATTCATTCAAAATTGCAAAACTCTTACGGAACACAAGTATTTATCATAATATTAAAAGAGCCCACCATTGCAACCTCTTCCGACTCAGTTGAATCTAGCGCACACTCTCAAACTATTTGTTTAGAAATAACTTTACTTTCATTATCCCTTCCATGTCTAGATCTCTCAGGTGGCATCTTTCTTCCATCATTTCCGCTTAATGTGTTGAATGCGTGCTTGCAGGCTTCCGCGGCCAAGTAGAGAGATCTGCGCACTTCTAGGATATTACGCGGCCTATAGTGATTTTTCCTTACAAACGTTTCGGGGCAACCTATCGGTCCAATCTTCAAGTCTATAATTCCAAGAAGGATTTCTTCATCCCTGAATAAGAGACCGATAGGTTTTCCCGAAACGTCGGTAAGGAATTGCCATTATACGCCGCGTAATATCCCACAAGAGCGCAGATCTCAATATGGTCTGTGTATTTATCTTCTATATGTGTGCCGCATGTCTCGCTCGTCTCATAGACCTCCATTTGATGATCATAGAAATATTTCTGTATGATTACAGGTAGGATCGAACATATTCAGGTGAACTGCGGCGCCTTTAAACTTTGTGGAGTTGAAAAACTATAAACTTGTGTGGCAAAGACGAGTAACTTTGATTTTCATGGGGCATAGGTGCATATATATATATATATATAAAACGGAGATCGATCCGAAAGTAAACTGATACTATTATTAAGTAAATGCAATATAAATACATACTACGTGTATCGTATAGTCACTAGACTACGAGCTGGACTATCCGAGATTCGAATCCCACATTGGCAATAGATTTATCTCTTCTTTAAATCGTCCAGCCCGTCTTTGAGGCCCATTTAGTCTCCAATCGATACCGATACTTTTTCTGTGGGGTTAAAGCGGCCGGGACCTGAACTTGGCTACTCACCTCCATCTTGTGGCGGGATTAAGAATGAGTGGAGATACAACTCCACTCCCCTTGTATGTCTTCATGTTGTGTTCAGGGGGCAACTTCGCGTTTACCGTTTACCCATGTGTCTCTGTCAGTTCGAGTAATGTTTGTGACAAAAGCACACATTTATCGAGACATCAGTCCGCACGAACTCACGACATTCCACTTCTGCACAGTGTCACAGTTGACGTAAGACTTTGCTGACTCACAGTACTGCCTGACATGAATCTCCACCAGAGTCCGCGCCCTGCCGTCGTCCATCAGAACGTGTGCCCACCTGTTGTACCTCCGTACTTCCACAGACTAATATTTTGTTTCTTACGCCTGCTTCTGCTGTCAGTTACTGAAGCCTTCAAGGAACAACAACAACACCGAGCGTGATCTACTTGTCTCACAAAGTTCGTTTCATCTTGCCGTTTATGAACGGCATATTTGACTTAGCACTGCTATAGCAGTACAGTATTTGGGGCAGTTAAGCATTCTACAATCTAAAGCTTAAACACGTACATCGTCTTTGATTGTGCTACTTATAAATTACTGTCTTGCTGTGAGTCCTGCACTGGGCTCTCTGAAGCACTTCGAAGAAGCAGTAAGAAAAAGAAGAGGAAGCGATGTGAGAAATCCATTTCTTAGAGACTGCGTTTGTGAGCTGTGTTATGTGTGAGTCGTAAAATTGGATTTATGAAAGAGACAAGGAGTTTTGTGTCTGATGTACGTCACACATGACGGCATTAAGGCACTGACAGGGTGAGGTCTAGCTGAAGTTGTTGTGCTACTCTTCTGTGTTCTAACATCTTCATGACCCGTCACTAGATGAATATGTTCCTGAAGATCAGCGCATGATTCTCTAAACATTTACGTCAACAGATTCTTCAATACAATAATGTGACGCGCATCGTCATTCACTATCTGAGGCATACTTGAAACACACGTAGCTTTGGAAGCTTGCTGTGTTTTCGTTATCAGGCAAAAGTAAAACTATATTACCCATTTTTAGGGAAAATTATATCGTAAGGATAGAGATCACATTATTTTACCCGATGTATAGCAGAATCATTATAAAACATCCTGTATATGCACGTGTGAGTTGTTTGGTTATATATGCATGTATTTTCAATCCCCCATACAGCGCCACTGCATGTCCACCGAAATTCGTGGTGGTGTGACGAGGGTGGCTGTAAATCAAAGTACTGTGTAATAGCGAATTCCTTTTCAAAGACTTTCATGGACGCCAAGCAAGGGTGACACTGTCTTTGTGTGTGTATAACTCCATACAAGGGGCCGGGATAGCTCAGTCGGTATAGCTCCTCGCTACGGGCTGGACGGTCCGGGGATCGAACCCAGGTGGTGATAAGATTTTCCCCACCAGTCCAGACCGGACCTGGGGTCCACCCAGCCTCCTGTACAATGGATAAAGGGTGTTTCCCGGGGGGTAAAGCGGCTAAGGCGTGGCGTTGACCACCTACCTCCATCTAACTCCGAGGTTAAAGAAAGAGTACAGCTATACCATTACTCCCCCTCTGTGCCATTGTGGCCTGTGCTAGGGTGAATTTTACTTTACTGGGCAATATAATTGAACGTGTGTGGGTCAGTGGCATAACGTGAATTTAAACAGGCTAATATCTGGAAGATTAACTGCTCTGTTCTCAACCTTCTACCCTGTCTAGGCTGTCATTGATGAACTGTTAATTGTCATGAAATTAAAAGTTAAAAAACTTCATGACCAGCTGGGAAAATATGAATGTTCTGTCTCAAGGGGGACTGTGGTTGTATTTGTTTATTTTTCATTTAGTTTGTTTGTTATTTAGTAATTCAGTAATTCGGTCATTCAGCCAGGCAGTCAAACCCTAGCCAGTTTCTAGAGGAAAGAGAAAACAAGAATAATGTAGAGATGAAGATGGAACAAAGATCTTGGTGGCAGCAGACCTTTTCGTCTGTCAATTATTATTTTATGTTGTATTTGATCGTATAATGCACTGACTGCTATTAAATTTACTGCAAGCAGAAATCCATTACTCAGCACCAACAAAAATAGCCCATGCTTTCTGTTCATCTACGTCGTCGCATAAAATTCGGGTTATAATAAAAAAAGTTATTTGTTTTATTGTTTCTTTATGTTTTCTTTGTTATAAGACGACATTCGCTTAATACTTTACTTCCTGATGAATAAAATTACTACTACTTTTACGACAATTTATGCTTTCGTGTTTCTGATATGCGGCAACATTTTTGAAAAAGTGTAATTTAACTTTATTTCATTTGTACTTATGTCTTAATAACATATTTCTTTTGGATATAAAATATAAATCTGGGTGCTATTTGTACGGAGTAAGAGAGTGAAATAATTTATTTATTCTCTTACAGTTTCTCTTTTGAAAACCCTGAAGTAACTCTACGTACCACCTGCCGTGTCATTAAGAAACTCTGTATTTTGCCACAGCTGTGGTTATGTACTTTATACATTTCTCACTCTATGTAAGAAAGACACTGAATTTTTGTAGCATATAATTAAGATATTTTCATTTTCAGCTATGAATATTTCACACGATATTGGAAAACATGAAAATGTGTTAGTTGTCCTTTTATAAAATTTCTGAATGAAATCGTGACCAGAAATTTTGAAGTAATCAGCTTTTCAGTAACCTATAAAATGTGTGCGTTGTTGTGAAAGATTAAAGCCACCAACAAAGGCGGAAATCTGTTCTATTTTAATTGAGTGATGCTGTCAGTCATTATGTAGCATCTGTGATAAATGGATGGAACGTGAATATGGAGCATTGATGGATTTATACTGACAGGAGAAAGCGGAACTCCTCGCGAAAAAGCCTCTTCTAGTGTCGCTATGTCCACCACAAACCCAAGGAGGCCTACCCTGAGATCGGAGCCCACCTTCCCCGATGAAAGTCCGTTTGTATCGCTTTCATGAGGGTTCACTGTCTGTCCTTTGCATGTGTATTTGATTTGGTTTCAGGCTGAAAAGTTAAGTGGTATGGGTCAGTGCAGTGTAGTAATAGGCCCGTTAGTTTTACCACGGTTACTAATAATAATGTACTTAATATATTTTCATAATTATGCTTTTTAAGGCCCAAATTTAATTACATGTACCTTCTGTAATCTTAACAAAATCCCGTATATTAGAAACACATTTTGTGTATAGATTACCTGTCTTTTTCAGAATGAACGAAGCTGATTGATATTTATAAAGAAGACGCGTTGTTTTTTCTGTGACTTTCAAATTGAATTTTTAAATGCTCTTTGGTAAAAATTCTTATTCAAAGGGAAATAATTTTGTGATAAGTTATGCGAATTGTGCACGGGAATTCTTCACTGTTTTGCCCCACTAGATCCTTGAAGTTCTCAGAATATATTTTATTTAGTTGTTATTTCAACCAACAATGCACAATACATATTTTATTTTAATAAATGCAAAATATACAAGATGCAAGGTACGTACATAAAAATAAAAATATATTGTATTTACTTTGTTTAAAATATAATTTCGCTAATATAATGCGTAACGTACTGCCGACTGGCTTATTTACTTGCAGCGCAGGATTCTTTAATTTCAGCAAGAGTCGAGTTTATTAAAATTTGTACAGTGGAAATATGCTGGCTGTATCTTGATGATGTGAAATATGTCTGGTTTACAAAATCCAGTTTCGTATTTTGTGGCAAAGGTGATCAACCTGATGGTTCTGTTCCGTACAGAGATCATGTAAATATTGGTCAGCTGCCTCAGGGACTGCTGAAGGTGGTTTTGCAAATATAACGTAAGTACAACAGCAGGTCGGTTGAAAAATTAAAAAAAAATAAATAAAAGCCCTCGCTTGTAGAAGTGCAAATAGGAATGGAATTAAAATACATTCAGACGGAGCAGAGTGGGGCACTGAAGAAATTACTGCAACAGATGATATTTGTCTCTTTTTAAGATTGAAATTCTTTAGAATTTTCACAGACGCCTTGGGGAAACGTGAAAGTATTTCTACGGTGTTGAGAGTCGTGGATGTGAGATAAACGCTTTAAAATAAATCGAAATGGTGTACAAATTCTGTTACTGCATCAGGTGACACATACTGTTTCTCCATCACAAACACCAAGCAATTAATACTGTGTAGGTAAATAATCGTTGTTTGTGAAGATCACACGGAACACGCAAATACACTTTGTGGGTAAAATGTAGAGATTTTGAATAATAAATGTACAGGTACATATAATTACTGATAGGCTTTTAGTGGCTAATTATTATTCTAAATTTACGCGATTGTTTTCTTAACTCATTAAAGGTCGCTCTACACGCTCATTTAAACTGAGCGATTTTACTGTGTGACGTCATACCTGACGCAAAAACTGAGTAAACTGCGCAGTTTTGACAGGAAATAGCGCAGGCCTCAGAACTGTCCTTTCCAGTCTTCTTTCACACAGAAAACTGCGCAGTTCACTCAAGGAATCCCATACACATTCAGGTCAGTTTTTCGTGCAGCTTTTTTACACAGTTAAACTGCACAGTTTAACTTGGAGTGTATGGGGCCCTTAAGAGTTATGGAGCGGACGATCCCGGTGGCCGTGCGCTGTAACGAGTAGGTTTGCGGGCGCTCACTTGCCAAGTTATGGGTTCGAATCCCACCGAGCATATGGATGACTGTCTCTTCTGAGTGTAGTGTTTTGTCAGGTAGAGGTCCCTGCGTCGTGATTATCACTCGTCCAGAGGAGTCCTTCCTAGGATGGTGTGTCTGAGCGTGATCGTGAAGCCTCGAGAATGAGGCCCTGGTCCACTAGGGACTGTCGAGCCGTGAAAAATTGATGGGTACAGACATGTCAGGCCTAGAAAATTATACACTGAAATGGGAGCGAGTTATTGTCAAGTAAATTTTCATACCAATTTAGAAGGCACGTAGTTCAGATCTCAGCTCACTTACCATCAGTCTTGAAAGTTTTACGTACTTTTACTCAGTCTGTCGCGATCAGTTATAGGGTAGTAGCAGCACCTGCAGTATGTATGCCACCTCATAACTTTTGTTTACTCGTCATGTATTGTACGATTCCATTGCATTCGACTGTGTAGTTAAAGAGCATCCTTACTTAAATAATCAAAGAATCCGTCAATAATACAAAGAAAATATAATTTTAAGTTACAAAGTGAAGAACATTCCCAACGTTGTAGTATTATAAAACACCAACATCTAATCCACCGCTTATGTGGGGAAATATATGTTAAAGTTAACACATGGCATGCCTACGAATTAGCGAAAGAATTCGAGGGCATTTATCTTGGTAATGTGTGCACTTACGAAAAATATTTCTTAGAGCGAAGTCTCCCAATACGCATGTTTTCTTCCACAAAGGTTCAATTTCATACTCCTGCTTTTTCGGCTAGTCCGTAGAGGAAACACAGACAGATCTGGAAGGTTGTAATGAGAGACGGCCAGCATACGGTGTAAAACCAGAAAAAAGGTAAGGCAATCCCTGTACAGACCTGGACGGACCCTGAAGTTCCCAGGAGGTTGAGGCTCCCAGATTTCAAGACAGGCTGTCAGCCCAACACACCAGCCGCCTTCAACCCCCAGAAAATATTTCTGGTTCTCTTTTCTGTTAGAGATTGAGTCGACCTCAGTACCATAGTGCGGCCGGAAGAATTATGTCAATGTAGAATTGCAGTGACACCATCGGGAATCGAACTCGCAGCCGTAAAACCAGTGCAGCATGAAACTGCCTGTAGTTGGGATATGTTTCGTGTTACCGAAAGACACGGCGTGGGGAACCTATGACCACATGCGAGAGAGGTAGACATTGGGAGACTGTCTTGTAGTAAACTCTTTCTCTTTGCATTACCGTATTTCTGGTCTTCCGATCATCATGCCTATGGCGAAAAAATTACGAAGTTTTATTACGCGTGTAGACAGAAGGGGGGGGGGAGGCAAAAATTGAATGTAATGTATTAAATATAAAAATGGGTATTGAGTTCTTTTGAATGAATTTTTAATGTATTTTATGAATGAAATAAAATGAAAGGTCTGTGCATGTGGGATTCAGAAACCTGAAAGGGGATGCGATATGAAAAAACTTGACGTACCGCTCGGATACGCTCCTTGTACACCAAAGCTGTGCTATGTTAGGCTGTTTTTCTTACAGCTTCGAAGCACGAATTTTATTTAGCATTTATTTATATACTGGGTTTTTATCCCGTAGTAAATATCGACATGCACAATTACAAAAACTAATCAGATAATTATGTGTACTGAAATAATGGCAAAGTGTTCTGGGAATTATCAGAGGCACAAATACGCTGTGGACACATTTCAGAACTGTTTAATGTCAGGACAGCAGGTACGTGTGATCACAACTGGGCTTTAAATAGTTAACATGTTATTGGGCCGACACTATTAAAATCAGCAACTGACAGCGTTATTGAACGACGCAAACGTGAACGATTTTATTGTTAGACGTCATACCTGACGGAAAAACTGAGCAAACTGCGCAGTTTTGACAGGCAATAACGCAGGCCTCACATCTGTCCTTTCCAAACGTCTTTCGCACGGAGAACTGCGCAGTTCACTCATGGAATCCTACAGTTTCCTCAGTTTACCTGACGACACCGCGACAGCACACGCACAAGAAGAAACACAGAACAGACAAAAAAACTGATAAACTTGATGGGAAACCTGTGCTGTGCCAGAGAACATTCAGTTCAGTTTTTCGTGCAGTTTTTTTACACAATTAAATTGCACAGTTTAAATTAGGTTGTATGGGGTCTTTAAGACGCTCGTTGTAGGGAGTCTATTTTTCCTTTCTGTTAGAACCTTCATTGAAAAAGGAAAAGGATCTGCATTTTAAAGTAAGGCAGGAAACTCATTTGCGAATAAAAAAAGACGAAATTACTTTTTAAAACAAATCTTACAGTATCTTTCGTTCTCTCCTTTCCGAACCTTGAACCTTTTGGAGAGAGTTCTGAAGTGTTTATAATCTGCAAATACTGTACATATCTCGAACCACAAAGGAGAAGCTTTTACACTTTTTTCTGCCCATGCCACGCGAGCTTTTCTTTTTACCGACCTTACACGGGGGTCGAGGAGCGCCCAAAAGAACCCAACCTAATGGTTTTGTTAGGTAAAGATCAAGACGGTGTTCTTATTGCCATTTTTAATGCCGTGTATCGAAGGCGTTATCGGTCACTAACCACAAACAGGAAGGGGTATCCGTGCCGTCTGCGCCTTTCTTTAGTCCAAGGTTAAAAGATGAGATGAAGACGGAGTCTACTTTCTTACTGAAAAGTTCTAAAAATACATTTGCATTATTGTCGTCTTATTTTATTATACCTTAAATTATTCCTATATAACGCCCAGTGGGGAATCCTGCTCAGAATTCATGTCTAGCGGCAGATTACAAAGTGCTGCATTTTACACATTTCCGCTGGACCTGACCTCAGGATGAGGATTATCCACTGATAACACCATATATGCGCTTTGTCACCAAGTTTGTAAGTACTGACTTAACAAGTATTTCGTGCATAGTGTACCTATATTTATGGTCAATCTGCACACAGTATTTTACGTAAATTGAAATGAGGAGTTAGGCATTTTTGTACACACCACCATGTAGTTATTGTAATTTGTAAAAATATTACTTCAACAAATGGTTCAAGTTTTTATAGCGTTTATCATCACATCTTTTCCGGACCTGAAATGAAGAACCGATACTGGCGTTTCTACCGAACTCTTTGTAGGAAATAAAAAGGGTCTCATTGGAATGACCTCCAGTGGTGTATTTTTTATATTAATTTTCGTAAAATTTGGTCACGTATTTCAAATTTGACATAGGCATCAGGATAATGATACCAAAAACCTCCGGTCTTTCTTGAGGGAAAAAGAAAAAAGGTTAGTGAGTGCCAGGTAATTGCCGTTTATACCGGTCTAAAATACCCAATACTATGACACAGGCCAGGCAAGCTTAAAACAAATATTTATCGGTTTGTTTTTCTAACATTAGTCAGCCTACATAAGGTTTTTATAGGCATATATGTCATTAATCTGTGAACGTCCATTTGAAACACTTGTTGACACAGTGGATATTTAAGTTGGCGTGTACAAAAATAAATACGGTCTGAATATATACACGTACACTGATGGGCACGCCTAAATATGTACACAATTAAGCAGGCCCTTGTAAACACGAAAACACGCATTTCTAAAATACGTGTATTTGAGGTAAGCAAACCGTTTCCACCATCACTTTGTTGATTCTTCTCAAACAAATATAAACCAAGAATTATACTACGTGCTAATTACCCTCTGCACTCTATATAGAGTGCAGTTATTTTGAGAAGGTAACAGGTCTTCAGTTAGTCAAGAAATTCCCCGCATTTTATGGCGCCTCAAGATTCATTACCGCGATCAAAAACACACGCCACCTGTCCATATTCTGAGCCAGATCAATGCAGTCAATGTCCCAATTCCACTACTTCAATATCCATTTTATTATTATCTTCCAATCTTACGCCTAGGTCTTCTACGTGGTCTCTTTCCCTCAGGTTTCCCCACCAAAACTCTGTATCCAGCTCCCGCTCATCTCATTCTTTCTGATTTGATCACCCTAATAGTATTGGGTTAGGAGAACAGGTCATGAATCTCGTAAGGGTTCGGATATACCGCAGGTGTACGTTGTAGTAGTGTAGTATCAGTTGTGTAATTACGGGCTAAAAGACTACCTGACGCAGCGTGTACTGCTTGTTCCTTGTCACGGCGCTTCCGAATGCGGCCTTTCCGGCTTGTCACACTGCATTTCCTCTTAGTTACTGTGACACTTCCCTTAGCAACTGATTAAATGTTGCATGTTTACACCGCAAACTTGAGTAGCGTCTGGATACTATTCCTTTATATAAGCAAAACCACCTTACGTACACATTACGTAAGATTAGCACACGATGAGGAGATGAGGGTGTTTCGTCCCCGAAACAAATTCAGTGGAAATCCATTAAATTTTGTATTAGAGGCCAGGACTGAAAATTGTTTTATTTTTTAATTACCTTTCATTACAACTGCAGCTTACTGAAACTCAACTGGAAATCTATCAGTTTTTTTTTTAAAAAAGCTCACAGTTAAACGTAATTTGGACCATAACGTAATATACAGATCTCATTACGTCCTATAATGTTTACTTGAAATATATCTTGGTATTTGGTGTACTTAACTAAATGTAGAAGGTTAATTTTGTAAACTAGTGCAGTAGAAATATTATTATGCACAGACCTGTATTTTATGTTGATTCTTGTTTGGGGTTATTGCCAAGAATGGACACTGAAAGAAGTGGAATGTAACGGAATCACTGGCAGCTATTTTATAAATACAAAATAATGGACACACCAGACAATGTAGAAATAAAAGTCTTTTTGTTGGCCGCACTGAAAGAACATTAGTTGTGAGTATCTGTGATTATTCTTTTATTTGTATACGCTGTGTAATGCCAGTGTCAGTGCATTACAGTTTATGTTTATTGGCAGTCTTTATGAGTGTACTGCAAAATTGAAGACTTGTCAGATTTTCAAAGAGGACAAATTGTTGGTGCGCATTTAGCTGGAACATCTGTAACCAAAACGGCAATTTTGTGAGATGTACACAGAGCAGCAGTCTCCAATTATGACGGCATACACTAATCATGGGAAGACATCATCAGCTAAGAGGAATAGTGGCCAAAACCAAAACTAAGTGAAAGGGATCGCCGCACATTGTCTGAAAATCACAAACTACTGCAGCAAAGGTAGCAACTGAACTCCGTATTTATCTCGAAGACCCTCTTAAAAAAAAGTCGGATAAGAACTCACAAATCCAACGTCTACGATAGAGCTACAATTGCTAAACCTCTGTTTACTGAAAACAACGCTAAAAGTCGAATTGATGGTGTGATGATCATAAAACCTGGACGTATGAAAATTTAAATACGTAATACGGTCAGATGAATCGTCCTTCACGTTGTTCCCAATATCAGGCCGGGTCTATGTTTGGAGAACGCCCAAGGGAGTCCGTAATCCTGCATGCCTGGTTCCAACTGTGAAACATGGAGGCATATCTGTGATGTTATGGGCAGCAATATCTTGATATTCTGCTGGTCTTAAAATTACTCTGAATGGTCGAATTATTTCCTGTGACTACGTGGACATTTTAGGTAACCAGTTGCATGATGTGGTCCAGATGTTGTTTCTTAACCATGATGCCATTTTTTAAGATGGTAGTTGGCCCATTCACATAACCTTTGTTTTAGGAGCATGAAGATGCGCTTAAACAAATTCCCTGGCCAGTACATTAGCCAGAGATAAATATCATCGAAACTCTGTGGTCAGGTTTGGAGAGCAAGGTGAGAAGCAGATTCCCTCCTCCATCACCTCTCAAGCAACTCGAAAATGTTCTTCGTGAACAGCGTGCAGAATTCCACTATAGACTATTCTGAACTTTTATGAGTCTATTCTAAGATAGATACAAGCTGTAGTACAGGCAAATGGTTTCCCCACTCCTTATTAACAAAGAACTGTTTACCTTTCACAACTGTTTCGGTCATTTTGTACATCTCCTGTATACACTACAGTATCTTTTATGTAGTATATAATTTTATTCAATCGCCTGAAATTAGGTTAAATCTTTTTCGAAGATCTGATAGCTTTTATGACCACAGGGACCTCTGTAGAGGAAGCGAATCATTTTGAAATACAGTGCTGTCCCACTTTACGTGAATTTGATATTGTGAGACATCAGACTATTATAAAGATGTAGGATAATTCATGCGCAAAATTTGGAATAGTCAAACAAACAATAAACAATAAAACATTATTCTGATCACCCCTCAATATCTAGGGGACAGATAGCGCAACCTAATTAGATGCCTGTCAGATTTTCTGTTCCTTCACTGGTCGTCGGAATGTTATGATTTATTCCAGGTTTCTTTCAATTTACTACGTTATTTAAAGTAAAAGGTAAAGGTAAAGCAGTCCCCTTAGAGACCTTGAGTGGCCCAGAGGGTTCCAGGAAGTTAAGGTTCCCAGATTTCATGACAACGGCACAGGATGGTGGTAAGGTTGTCAGCCTTACGCACCGGCCGCCTTTACCCCAAGGAAATGCTCCTGGTAC
>Ga0131853_10001712_pt1 | contig 39132 bp, 40 predicted proteins | sample TergutLab28metaG_FD_92764 | JGI IMG/M metagenome (GOLD analysis project Ga0131853, IMG submission 92764) | Labiotermes labralis P1 segment gut microbial communities from Petit-Saut dam, French Guiana - Lab288 P1 (version 2) (version 2) | ecosystem: Host-associated > Arthropoda: Insects >...
GATGACACTACAAAAGCCACGAGCCATAAAGCCCGAAGCAATCCAGCAACGCAAATTCCTTAACGACGCAAATGGCCACTCCCATATAGACCTGTTCCAGAACTGCTTCACACAATTTCTTCTGGCGCACGGCTCTCAATGTTTTGCCCAAAACCGGGGCAAAACATCTGCCGCCTATTTTGGAGTGGTTTCCTCCAAAACGCGTACCAAGAAATTGGTTCAGCAAGGTTCTGGAACAGGTCTTATATATGTCAATCTGACGTAATCCGGCGTAATGACATATATTTCCTCAAATCAGATTGCCCTGCGGTATAATTAACAAGGCATATTGTCTGTGTCATAATGTGGCATAGGGGTGGAACTGCTTTCCTCGTTCAGACAAAATCCGAAAGGAGGAGTCGTCGATGATAATAGCAGTTGTTATCTTGACATTGGCAGCACTCTTCCTGCTTCTATGCACTTATACCAACTTGCAATCTTAATATCACTTAGCGCGCGGGTGCGTGCTGTAGGTCTTTGCGGTTTGCCTACGGCCACTTTCGCACAGCGAAAGCGCTAGGGCTATGTGCCCGCGCGGTTAGTGATATTAGGATTGCAAGTTGGTATTACATACTGAGGAAAGAAAGGTTTTCATTTCGCAAATTTAAGTTCATGGCGAAGGTTCTTATAAATCTTTGAAATAGCGGTTGAGGTTACTGTAGATAATGATGAATAGATAAAAATAAGACTTGGTAGCACACAACTGCCACCAAGTCCAAAACGGACGACTTTTCGTCCACCCCGTTACATCCGCCGGACGAATAAGCAATTCCATTCCCTGCAGGGTGTTGACGCACCCTGCTTTTTGTTTCATTAAGTTAATTGTACCACACCAACGTACTCTTAGTCAAGAGCACATTTTGCAATTTTCATAAAGTTACGCTATAATACAATCATGGACAAAAAAATCACCCCAAAAGACAAAATAAACGGCAATATAAAAGTGCCCGGCGACAAATCCATCTCCCACCGTGCGCTCATTTTGGGCGCGATTGCAGAGGGCATAACGGAAATTGAGGGCTTTTTACCGGGCGAGGACTGTCTTGTTACCATAAATTGTCTACAGAAACTGGGCGTAGAGATAGAGCATAGCGGAGACGCTGTGCGCATCTATGGCGTAGGCTTGCATGGCTTGCAAAAACCCAAGAATACGTTATATGTTGGCAATTCTGGCACTACCATGCGCCTGCTTGCCGGCCTGCTTGCCGGGCAGAGCTTTGACACAGTTTTGGACGGCGATGCTTCCATACGCAAACGCCCCATGGATAGGGTCATCCAACCCCTATCGCAAATGGGGGCAAAAATCAGCGGCAACCGTGCGCCTGTTGTAATAGAGGGTACGAAACTGCGGGGTATGAGTTATAAAATGCCCATTAACAGCGCGCAGGTAAAATCTGCAATATTATTGGCCGCGTTGTATGCCCAGGGAGAAACCATGGTAGAAGAGCTAGAGCCAGGCGCGACCCGAAACCATACAGAAAAGATGATGGCGCATATGGGGATTTGTTTGGATATTTCGGGCAAAATAATTAGGTATATGGGCGGAAAGCCGCGTGGCTGTGGGGTTTTGGTGTCGGGGGATTTTTCTTCGGCGGCATTTTTCATTGTGTTGGGGGTGCTGGCGGCAAAGGATGGGTTGGTTATAGAAAATGTGGGCATAAACCCCACGCGCATAGGTTTGCTGGATGCTTTGCGGCAGATGGGTGCGGATATTGCTATCAACAATCGTAAGATGCTGGGTAATGAGGAAGTGGGCGATATTTATGTGAGGCAGTCGGTCTTAGAGGCAATTGAGCTAAAGGGCGGCATCGTGCCCCGCATGATTGATGAAATACCAATTTTTGCTGTAGCGTCGCTTTTTGCAAAGGGCACGACCGTAATAAGCGACGCCGGAGAGCTTGCTATTAAAGAAAGCAACCGCATTGTGGCTATGTCATCAGAGCTTGCGAAAATGGGTGCAAAGATAGAGCCGCGGCATGATGGCATGGTAATTTATGGAGGAACAACCCTAAGCGGGGCTGTGGTGGATAGCTATAACGACCACCGCGTAGCCATGGCTTTGGCCATAGCCGCAACGGTTGCAAATGGTCAGTCCACAATAAAAAACGCAAGATGTGTAGACATAAGCTTCCCCGGGTTTTTCCAAATACTGGACAGTTTTTAGCACAAATTTCTTCAAGCATCTTTCTTTTTCGACTGTGCTGTTGTATAATGGTTTCATCTGAACTTTTTTAGGGGGAAATACCATGATGATGTCAGAGGACATTGGGATTGACTTGGGCACCGCCAGCATACTCGTATATGTAAGAGGCAAGGGTGTTGTGCTTCAAGAGCCCTCTGTGGTGGCAATAGACAAATCCACCTCCGACATCCTGGCTGTGGGTTACGATGCCCGAAGAATGCTGGGTCGCACACCGGGAAACATAATAGCCGTGCGCCCGCTAAAGCATGGTGTTATTTCCGACTACGAAATTACAGAACGCATGCTTAGATATTTCATCAAAAAGGCATCAAAAAAGATTGGCACCATGCGCAAGCCCAGAATTTCTGTTTGTGTGCCATCCGGCGTTACAGAGGTAGAAAAACGCGCCGTGCAAGATGCAGCGCGGTCTGCTGGGGCTCGCGAAGTGCTTGTGATAGAAGAACCCATAGCTGCCGCAATAGGCGCAGGCATAGATATCTCCAAGCCCAGAGGCTCCATGGTGGTGGACATAGGCGGCGGCACAACAGATATGGCCGTAATTTCCATGGGGGGCTGCGTGGTAACTGCATCTATTAAAGTAGCAGGCGATGACTTTGACGAAGCCATAATAAGATACATCCGCAAAAAACACAATGTGCTGATAGGCGAACGCACCGCCGAAGACCTAAAAGTAAATGTGGGGGCGGCCTTCTATCGCTCCGGGGATGTACGCATGGATGTAAGGGGTCAAAACCTGGTAACGGGCTTGCCGGGCGTAATATCCGTAAGCTCTGATGACATGCAAGAAGCCCTAAAAGAGCCTGTAACATCAATAATAGAAACCATACATTCTGTCTTTGAAAAAACCCCGCCAGAGCTGGCAGGAGATATTATAGACCGCGGCATGGTTCTAACAGGCGGCTCCTCTTTGCTTTTTGGATTGGACAAGCTAATAAAACACACAACAGGCATAGATGCCATTATAGCAGAAAACGCTGTAAGTTGCGTGGCCATAGGCACAGGCAGGTATATAGAATACTGGGCCGCCCGCGAAAGGCGCAAACAATAGACAAAATGATACGACAAGGGTTAAGAAAATTTGACATTTTTCCGATAATATATTATAATACCAAAACATCTCATAGGAGTAGTTTTTTACCAAGGAGGACCAGATGATTAGAGGACTATACACATCAGCCATAGGTATGGCGGGTCAAATGAAACGCATGGACACCGTTGCAAACAATCTGGCAAATGCCGACACCCCGGGTTTTAAGCGGGATGTTGTCGTAACACAGGCTTTTTCCGATGTTATGATGCAGCGCGTTAGAGAATACGAACTGCGCGGCTTTAACACCACAAATATTACTGGCCCGGCCAGTCTTGGTATAATTGTAAGCAATGTACACAGAGACTTCTCCGCCGGTTCGCTGCAACCAACAGGCAGCCCGCTGGATTTGGCAATAAACGGCCCGGGCTTCTTTGAAATTGCTTTCACAGATCCCACTACCGGCGAAGTTACCATTATGTATTCGCGCAGCGGCAGCTTTACCCTTAGCGATGAAGGCATGCTGACGACCATAGGTTCGGGAGCTGGCGACTATCGGGTTGGCGGACATCCTGTATTGAACACGGCAGGCGAACCGATATTTATTCCTAATGGCGAAATAATCATACACGAAAACGGCGGCATCTCTGTAGATGGTGTTATTATAGATACAATCCGCATGGTCGATTTTGAAAACCCTGCAACCCTGCGTCCCTTTGGTGACAATCTGTATACCTTAACCGACGAATCAGTCGAAATACCCTTTATGAGCGGGCTTGTGCAGGGCCATATAGAAACATCCAATGTAAATATAGTGCGAGAAATGGTAGAAATGATAGCCCTTTCCCGCGCCTATGAAGCCAACGCCCGCATGGTGTCTATTGCGGATCAAACGCTGGGACAAGCTGTGAATGAAATAGCGAGACGATAAGATTCTTCGCTTTGATCAAAATGACAGGACTATAATTTGTTCCACGTGGAACAGTCAATATCTGGAAGGAGTTTTTAACTATGATGCGTTCTCTATGGACGGCCGCTTCAGGGATGACGGCCCAGCAAACAAATGTAGATTTGATTGCAAACAATCTGGCAAATGTAAATACTACGGCTTTTAAGCGCGAGAGGATGGAATTTAAAACTCTCATGTATCAAACAATGCGTAGGTCTACAGAGGACCCTGTTACGGGCGTTATAGGCCCCAACAATCTTCAGGTGGGTCTTGGTGTGCGGCCTATTGCAACATCACGAGTGTTTGATGTGGGTAATTTTGAACGCACAGATAATAATTTGGATTTTGCGATAAACGGCCAGGGTTTCTTTGTTATCCAAAGGAATTTGGACGAAGTGGCTTATACTAGAGATGGCAATTTTAGACTGTCTGTAAGCGATGGCGGCATGATGCTGGTTACTTCGGATGGTTTTCCTATATTAGGTGTGGATGATATGGAGATTGTTATTCCTGATGATATTAATATTTCTTCTATGGTTGTGGATGATTTTGGAAATATAATGTTTACGACCCCTGAAGGCGAGCTGGAAGACCTTGGGCTGCAAATTCAGGTTGTGCAGTTTCCTAATGTGCAGGGTCTAGAGGCGATTGGAAATAATCTCTTTAGAGAGACTATTTCGTCTGGCATACCTATTTTAGAGGCGGATGGTCTTACGCCGACCAATAGCAATATTATTCAGGGCTTCTTGGAGATGTCTAATGTTTTGCTGGCGGAAGAGATGGTGCGGTTGATTATTGCGCAGAGAGCGTATGAAGTTAATTCGCGGGCTATACAGGCGTCTAATGAGATGTTGCAACAGGCTAACAATCTACGTCAATAATCATGGAGGATAATGACATATGGATTTTTCTAATGTTAATAATAATTTGATGAACCAAGCGGTTTTTAATATGAACCAGCGCAACCATGTGTCCGGCGGCCCGGATTGGCAGGCATTAAGCCATGACGACGCGGCTTTAATGCATGCGGCCCAGGAATTTGAGGGCTATTTTTTGCAGATGATGTTTAGGGCTATGCGGGATACTGTGCATAGCGAGGACGGGATTTTGCCCCAGAGCGAGACCCAGCGCATTTTCCAGGATATGGTGGACGAGCAGACAGCCATTGCGGCATCCCGCGGCGGCGGCGTTGGCTTGGCGCAGCAGATTTTTAATCAAATGACATCCGGTAGAAATACAATGCAGGATGCTCTTATGAGCGAAGATGCTTATTACGGCAACTATGGCGGTGAATACGGCGGAGCGACTGAAATATCTGAATAGAGAAGAATTGACAGCAGCCCGGCAATTGTCGGGCTGTTTTGATTGAAAATGGTGAAAATATGGAACATTTTAACCAAAACGAAGAAGTTATAGAGGGTACTGTCGAGAAGATAATTTTTGAAAACGACAGGGGCGATTTTTCTATATTTGTGATAAGTGGGGTTTCCGAAGACGAAATTTTGGAAGAGACCACTTGCACGGCTCAAAGCCAGGTTCACGTTGGGGAGGATGTGAGGCTTTTGGGCTTTTTTACTGTGCATCCGGCTTATGGGCCGCAGTTTAAAGCGCGCAGGCTGGAGAGGGTTATGCCTAAGACCACGGAGAGCATGGAGAAATATTTGGCAAGCGGCGTGGTGAAAGGTATTGGGCCATCACGAGCGGCGCGGATTGTTAAGGAGTTTGGGCTGGAGACTTTTGATGTGATTGAGAATAGGCCGCTTTTGCTGGCGAATATTCGCGGCATTACGCAAAAGATGGCGGCGGAGATTGGCGAGGGTTTTGCGGGGCAGGCTTTTGAGCGCAATACAATGATGTTTTTACAAAATATGGGATTGACGGCAAATCAGTCTAAAAAGATATGGGAGAAATATGGCGAAGATGCTATAGATACGGTGAAGCGGAATCCATATGTGCTGGCGGAGGATATTTTTGGCATTGGCTTTAAGATTGCGGATGGCATTGCCGAGAAGGCGGGGATTTCGCGGTCTTCGGCCTATCGCATTTCTGCGGGGATTTCACATGTGCTGGCGGAGGCTTTGGGTAATGGGCATGTGTATTTGCCGAGGCCGGAGTTGATTGCCAGAAGCTGCGGTCTCTTGGGTTTGGAGACTGTGGAGATTGAAAACCAGCTATTGCAGATGATGATGGAATCGGATATAAAGCAGGATAAAATACAGCGAGAGGATGGCGAGGACGAAGTAGCTGTGTATCTTGCGGCGTATTATCATGCGGAGATTTATGTGGCGCGGCGGCTGTTGGAGCTTAACGCGGCTGTTGGGGAGGTTGATGCGGATGTAGAAAGCGGCATTGCAGAGGTGGAGCGCGAAACCAATGTGGTGCTGGCGGATTTGCAGAAACAGGCTGTGCGAGAGGCTGTGATGCGGGGCGCGCTGGTTATAACAGGCGGGCCGGGCACGGGCAAAACCACGACGATAAAGACTATTATACGCATTATGCAGAAGATGGATAAGAGCCTGGTGCTGTGCGCGCCGACGGGGCGGGCGGCCAAGCGGATGAGCGAAGCCACGGGTATGCCGGCTTCTACGATACATCGGCTGCTTGGGATTTATTCGCCGGAGAATACGAAGAAGCTACTGAAAAGTGAACCGCCCGAAGAGATGATGATAGATGAAGACTGCATTATTGTGGACGAGAGCTCTATGGTGGATATTATGCTGATGTTTCGGCTTTTGCGGTGCATAAAGGCCGGGGCGCGGCTGGTGCTGGTGGGGGATGTTAACCAGTTGCCGTCTGTTGGGCCGGGGAATGTGCTGCGGGATGTTATAAACAGCGGCAAGGTGCGGGTTGTGTATTTGGATGAGATTTTTCGCCAAAGCCGCCAAAGCGCTATTGTTATGAATGCCCATAGGATTAATGAGGGTGTGTATCCTGTGCTGAACGAGAAGACATCGGACTTTTTCTTTATGGAGGAGCGGGATGTAAACCGGCTGATTGGGAAGGTGTGCGATTTGGCGGCTGAAAGGCTACCAAAATTTATGAATGTGGATGCTATACGAGGGATACAGGTGCTGACGCCCCAGAGGAAATCGGCGGCGGGGGTTGGAAACCTAAATGTGGTGTTGCAGGATGTGCTTAATCCGCCTGGTCGCGATAAGGCGGAAAAGCCTATGGGGAGTTATGTGTTTCGCGAGGGCGACAAGGTTATGCAGATTAAGAATAATTACAATACCCCTTGGGTTGTTGAGAACGACATGGGGGCTATTGTGGACGACGGCCTTGGGGTTTTTAACGGCGACGAGGGGCTGGTGGAGAGCATTGACAATGGCGCACGCAAGATGCGGGTGCGTTTTGATGATGACCGGCTGGTGGACTATGAATTTGGGCAGCTAGATGAGTTGGTATTGGCTTATGCCATTACGATTCATAAGTCCCAGGGGTCGGAATATGATGTGGTGATTTTGCCGCTGCATAGCGGGCCGCCTATGCTTTTAAACCGCAATTTGCTGTATACGGCTATTACGCGGGCTAAGAAGCTGGTTGTTATTGTGGGGATTGCGGGGACTCTGCATCGTATGGTGGACAATATACGGGAAAATGTGCGGTATTCTACGCTGGAATATAGGATTGTGCGGTTGCATAGGCAATGGCATGAGGAGAAAGACGATGAATGATGGGTTTTTGTTGAAGAAAAGCCTTGGGCAAAGAATCCTAGAGGTGGCTTATGATAGCATCTATCCCTGCAAGTGCCTGTTTTGTGGGCGGGTGCTGGAGGATTTGGGCGCAATAGCCTGCGGGGATTGTGCCCAGCTGTGCCACGGGGATTATGATGTGGAGGCTGTGCAGCATACTGTTTTTCGGTTTAAATATGAGGGCAAGAGGATGCTGGCGCGTCGGATGGCGGCGGCTATTTTTCGGCGGGATGAAGTGATTGATGGGGACTGTTTGGTTTGTGTACCCCTGCATGAGGGGCGGCTTAGGGAACGCGGGTACAATCAGGCCGCGCTTTTGGCCTTGGAGCTTTCGCGGTTTATGGGGGTTGCGGCCTATGATGGTTTGGTGCGGACCAGGGCTACGGCCAAGCAGTTTGATTTGAACCCGGCGCAGAGGGTGGCTAATGTGGCCGGGGCTTTTGCTGTGCGGGATGGGTTTTGTGTGGACGGGAAGCGGGTGGTGTTGGTGGATGATGTTTTTACTACCGGGGCTACTGTGGGGGAGTGTGAGAGGGTTTTGATGGAGGCGGGGGCTGTCGGGGTTGAGGTGGTTACTTTTGCGGCTGTGCGGGCTTATGGTTGAGGGGCCTTGCCGGCTAAAGCCGGCGGCGCCCTGCGGGCTGAAGCCCGCAGGGCGGCATAGAGCCGCCCCTACGAATAGCTGCACAAACTGATTACTCGGTAGCAAGACTGTATGTGATAAAGCGATGGGTATAGTTAATTTGTGCGTGGTAGCATCATGCCAAAAATTATATCAGAGTTTTGGGCACGGCTGCGTATATCATATTCCATGGTTGTAGGCGTTAGGATAATCGCATCCTCATTTAAGGCCTCATAGAACCACTGTATGACAATATCTGTGCCTTGCCTTACAATTATGCGATCGTCAGAAACGCTCCATGTTGCAGGCGAATCGCCCAATACTCTGTGGGAATCAATTGAGACGCGGGAATCACCCAACGTATGGAGGAGAGTACTTAAACCGATATCTTGCCAAATAAATTCACCATTAGGTAAAAATTCAAAATTAATTACAACGTCATTGCCCCAGCTACCTATTAGGATATAGGGGTCGTGGCTTACAGGCACACGGGCCAGCGTTGAGGGTGCGGGGTTTTCTATTGGCTCTCCGTCAATTGACCTTAATGTAAACAACAGCAAATCCGGATTATCTAAAAATTCGATATCGCCCTCAAAGTATCTCCCAAAGCCGTACCTAAGGCGATTTCCTGATAATGTCCAGTTGAAACCTCTCTGGGAAAGACCGGGGGTTTCGGTATTGAGTGCCATTTGTCCGTCGCCTCCTGTGCCGTTTGGGAAAAATACAACATAATGGAAGAAGTCGCCGCTGTGTGGTGACAAAAATTCCCATCTGCCAATCAAATCTGATTCTGCGCTGTTGTTGCCGCAAGATGATAGCGCAAAGGCTGTGGCCGCTAAGATGATGAAAAGGCCTAGCTTTAGTCTGCTCATAATATCCTCCTTACTTTAATGCGGCGTGGATACGCCGCTGTAATTATGCCTAATTATACATGATTTAGTGTGTAAATGCAAGCATTATTCATCGTACAATACACATCTATAAAAGTGTATGCTTAAAGCATACGGAGGTGTGGGCATGGATATTTTGGACAGAATAAAGCATCTTAGAGATGAGAGAGGGTGGAGTAATTATAGATTGGCGAAAGAAGCGGAGATTTCGGAAGGGTCGCTAAACAACTTATTTCGCTTGAATTATCAGCCTACCATGCCTACACTTGAAGCATTGTGCAAAGGCCTGGATATAAGCTTGTCGCAATTTTTTGCAGATGGGGCAGAAGCTATTGTTTTGAATGGAGAACAAAGGGAGATGCTGGATATTTGGAATACGCTTGGCAAGGAGCAGAAGGCAGCATTGTTGAAATTGATGAGGACTATGTGAAATAACCACCCCGGCGCTGGCGCGCCACCCCTCTTGGGAGGGGAATTTTTTTTACAGAAGTGGAAAAATGAAGCTAATATAAAATCGCAGTTTTGCCGATAATAAATTGTGAGGAAATTAGGATTGAAATTATATAAGAAATTGGAAGGGGAGTGCTTGGAATGAAAATTACGGGCATTAATAATGTGCAAGGGGTTATGCGCCCCATGGAAACAACGGCAAAGGCGCGGGTAGAGAAGTCGCGCGGGGCTGTGGATGCCTACGAACCTACTGTTTTGGCGGGGGATTTTAATCTTGCGCGCAAGGCTATTTTGGCTACGCCGGATATTAGGACAGCTAAAGTGGATGATATTGTTAACCGCATGGCGGTTGGGGAATATAATGTGGCGGCTGGAGATTTGGCGGCTCGTATTATGGCGCAAAGCTAGTTGATCTGTATTAAGGGGGTTCCGGGTCAAGCCCGGAATGACAACAATGTGGGGATATTTTTATGGCGGGACTTATTAGCAATCTTATAGAAGTGCTTCAAGGGCAGGTCGGGCTGTATCAGCAGATCAGTGCCCTTTCTGCGCAGAAAAAAGACTTTATTGTGGGCAATGATATTGATAGCCTGCGTAAGATTGTGGCCGAAGAGAATATGGTTGTGCCCAAGGTGATACGGGGGGACAAGGAGCGCGAGCGCATTATGAAGGATATCTGCATGGTGCTTAATAAGGGCCAGGAGGATATGACGCTGAGCTACTTGGTGACATTGATGGAGAACCAGCCAGAGCATGGGGAGCTTTCGGAGGTTGTAGAAAAGACCAAGGCTGCTGTGCATGAGCTTAACGAGATAAACGAGACCAATAAAGTATTGATTGAAAATGCATTGGAATTTATTGACTATAATATAAATCTGCTTCATTCTACATTTGCGGATACACCGGCCAGCTATGGTAGCAATTATGAGGAAGCAATGGAGCAGAGAAGTTTTCTTGATATTAATGGATAGGTTTTTACATCGGATAAAAATGAGGTGAACTATATGAGCATGAGCAGTCTTTCTACACCTATAAGCGGACTACAGGCGGCGCAGGCGGGTTTGTATGTTACGGGGCACAATCTGGCGAATCATCATTCACGTGGTTATACACGACAAATGGTAGGGCAGAGTACTTTTATGAGCCACACTATTGGGCGCAATGCTAATGGAGCAATGCAGGTTGGTTTGGGTACGCAGATTTCGGGCATACGCCAGGTGCGCGACCACTTTTTGGACATGCGCTGGAGGGCAGCATCGCCGGAGCTTAGCTTTTGGGATGTGCGGGTTGGCACAGGGCAAAGGCTGGATGATATCTTTGGAGAAATGCATGGCGAATTCCGCCTGCAAGGCGTGCTGCAAGACCTTAGCCGCGCCCTGCATGAGCTTAATAACGAATCGCCTTCTATAGAATCGCGCGGTAATTTTATTTCGTTTGCAGGTTCGTTTATCAGCAGGATAAGTGGTGCTGCAAATGCGATGGCGCAGCGGCAGACAGAGCTTAACAACAATATTAAAGCCAGCGTGCGGCGCATAAATCAGCTTACAACAGAAATAGATGAAATGAACAGGCGCATTACCCTGGAAGAAGCCAGCGGCGCAAATGCCAATGACTTTAGAGATAGGCGCAACAACGCTATAGACGAGCTTTCGACCCTTATCAACATAACGGCAAGGGAAAACCACCGCGGCGAGATTAACATCATTGCCAATGGACATGCTCTGCTGGTTAATGGCAATAGGATGCAGATGGGTTTGCAATATTCTGCGCCGGGCTCGCTGTTTGTGCATCCTGTGTTTACGCAAGAAGACGGGATTTTGCCATACGATGAGGACGTGCGGGCATTTTATGATTGGGAGACGATGGCGAATATGAGAAATATACCGCCCGATGGTGCGTTGCTCTCTATGCTGATGTCCCGCGGGCTTAGTACCGCCAACCACACAACCCCCGGCTCTACAGAAACCTGGGATGTGTTTAACATGAACCACGGCGTTATACCACAGGTGCAGGCACAGCTGGATACCATGCTGCATGCCATTGTGACCATGTTTAACAACGCAATAACCCAACCGGTAATTATACCGCCAAGCACCGTACCAAGACTGCCGCACAATCTGGAAAACCCGCCACAATCCCATAACTGGCCGGTGGGGCATCCGGACCATGACCCATCCCGCGATGTGGTTGACCTTAGACTCTTTGTTGAAATTAACGAAGGCGGCGGGTTTGTGATGGGCAATATACAAATAAATCCCAATTTGATGGGACAGGGCGGTGCAAGCCGTTTGCCGCTTCATTTTGACGGAGAAAGCGACAACAGACTGGTTGGGCAGCTTATTGAGCAATGGGGCAGCGCCACGATCACTATGGAACAGATGGGTACTGTAGGCGATGGCTTTATACAATTTCCGGGCTGGTATGGCTTTAGCGTAGATGGATTTTATCGCAATTTTATAGATGCAATGGCCACGGGCACTAGCACAGCAATGGGATTTTTGGCATCATCAGAAGAAGAAATGAATTTTGTTACCAACCGCAGATTGCAAATTTCTGGTGTTTCGCTGGAAGAAGAAATGTCCAATATGATACGCTTTCAGCATGCCTATAATGCATCGGCACGCATGATAAATACTTTGGATTCTATGATGGACAGGATAATTAATCAGACCGGCAGGGTCGGTATGTAAGTAATGAATGAGGTGGATTTATGAGATCATCATTTTTCGGATTACATGTAGCAACATCTGCAATGAATGTGTCGCGAGCGCATTTGCATGTTGTTGGTCATAATATTGCCAATGCAGAGACCCCCGGTTTTTCACGCCAGTTTGCCGTGCAGCAGGCCACAACGCCTTTGCGCGTGGCAGATGCCCGTGGCATGGTTGGCACGGGCAGCCACATCACAAGCATTGGACAAATGAGAAACCAGTTTTTGGACAATCAATTTTGGAATCAAAATGCCGTTTTTAACCAATTTTCTAGAAAGTCCGAAATTTGGGCTATGACACAAGGCATTTTGCGGGATTCTGATGGTGTAGGTGTAACAAACGAGATTAATAATATAATGGACAGGATGCAGGATTTGAATGGTAATGCGCATGATGTTACATATCGCGCCAGCTTTTTAAACTCTCTGGAATCCCTTACCACATTTTTAAATACAACATTTTCGCAGCTAACGCAGCAAATGCGTGATATAAACCAAGAGATAAGGTCTACCGTTGGTGTTGTCAACTCTCTGGGGCTGCAAATACGCAATCTTAACAGGCAAATTACTGTGATGGAGCTGGATGGCAGCAATGCCAATGACCTGCGCGACCAACGCGCGCGCCTGCTGGACGAGCTTTCGCAGCATGTGAATATAGAGGTACGTGAAATAGAAAAAAACCCCGAATTTGCGGCAGGACGCGAAACAGACCCAAGACAAAGCCGCAGAGAGCTTATGGTGCTGATAGATGGCGCGATGTTTGTAAATCATTTTGAGGTAAACCAGATAGAAGTGCGCCAGCGCGTGCCGCAAGCATTGCAAAATCCGGAAGAACCACCAAGAATGTATGATATATACTGGGCCAATGGTATGCGGTTTAATATGCATTCGCGCACGCTTACAGGCGGTCTGGCCGGGCTTATACAGATGCGGGATGGCAATGGCGGCAACCATACAAGAGTGACGAATCATAGCCCGGTCGCCTGGCCGGTTGGTGCTCCTCCGCAACCTGCCGGTACAACATCATGGGGAGTGGATTTTAACACAAACTTCCGTACAGACATAGGCGGCTCGGGGATAGTTACCGCTAGGCATCCCGATGGCCGTATTATACAGGTAAGATACACAGAAATGAGCTATACAGGCGGCTGGCCGCCAGCAGGCGCGGCTTTGGCATTGCATAACGACGACCTGCCTGCGGACTGGGGGCCTGCGTGGCAGCTTACGATAGGCGAAACCACCAACTATATGGGCATACCGTACTTTATGGCTCGCCTTAACGAGCTTGCCCGCACATTGGCCCGCTCCTTTAACGAAGGCCGCCATCTTTTGAACAATGGGTATATTGATGGGCCTAATCGCGGACACATATATGGCTTCGACCTAAACGGCGATGAGGGGCAGTGGCTTTTTGGCTATAGTACCTTTACTGACTGGGATGATGTTGGTATTCCTTTCATGAACTACTTTAACATTACTGCAACGAATTTTACGATAAATCCTGAAATTATGCGCAACCCAAGCTGGTTGGCTCTTTCCAGCGACCCAACTATGGGCGAAAGCCACCACGATATCATCGAAAGCTGGACGAAGCTTACAGAAAACCGCTCGCTGTTTAGAGAAGGCCGCCTTGGAGACTTTTTGTCCAGCATAACAGGCGATTTGGGGATAGTGGCGCGGCAGGCTATTAGATTTGAGGCCAGCTATGGCGAAATTGTGGTAACAACAGACAATAGGCGACGCTCTGTATCCGGTGTTAATCTGGACGAAGAGGGTATTTCTATGATACAGCATCAGCTGGTGTTTAATGCAGCAGCACGACTGCTAACTGTGATTGATGAAATATACGATACGACAATAAATCGTTTAGGCACATGGTAGGGGGAATTTTTCATGAGAATAACAAACCAAATGACAACAAATAGGCTATTGCTAAACATAAACCGCAATGCCACCGCGGCGGATAGGTTTATGATGCAGCTGACCACAGGCAAACGTATACACAACCCATCCGATGATCCCATTATTGCCAGCCGTGCCCTGCGCTTTCGCACAAATGTGGCAGAGGTAGAGCAGTTTAGGCGCAATGCGGGCCAAGCCACATCCTGGATGGAAGTGACAGAGGGCTCAATGGGCAATATGCAAAGCATATTGACAAATATAAACACCCGCCTGGTGCAAGCATCCACGGGCACATACACCATTGGCCAGCGGCAAACCATAGCGGCCGAAATTAACATGATGTTTCAACAAATGAATTCAGAAATGAACGCAACATTTGCGGGACGCTATGTGTTCTCCGGTTTTAGAACGGATGTGCCGCCTATTGTTGTTAACGACGCTCTGCCCCTTGACCATGATATCCATATAACAAAAGGAGCGAATTTTACAGACATTGAGACTTTGGATCAAATGTTCTGGAGGAATGCTCTTGGTGATTGGGAAAAGTTCCCAGAAATGGGCGACGCTTTCCAGACGCATAAATTAAAGCTACCATACAGTCGTACAGACGATAGAAATATGACCCTGCCAGTAATTTTTGACTCTACCGGTGCGGCCCTTGCACTGCCCGCGATAGAAGCACCTGTAGGCGTTAACCCGTTTTGGCATGCCGAAGTCACCAACAACATTGTTTTTATCCCCGAAACAGGAGAGCTTATAATCCCCACAGCCAGGTTGGCTGATTTTGAGGACGGCGTGACTATAAGCTACGAATTGGACGGTCTATATGAAGGCGAGCTTAATCCCTTTATATTCTTCCATACCGAAGAGCTTTCCGCAGGCCCTGTTGGTACGGCTGGCAATGCTATATTTACAGTAGGCGGCCAGGAGCTGCGCTTTGAGTTGGGCACAAATGTGCGCATAGCTATAAACAGCCAAGCTAACGATGCCTACCCATGGCAGCTTTTTGCAAACCTAATGTCTTTGCAAAATTTTGTAAATAGCATGGAGGTTCCACCAAATGCAACGGAGCAAGAGGCAATAGAGTACGAGGAATTTTTCCGCGAGGCACTATATCAAAAGTTTACGAACATGATATCGTCTATGGAGGGCCATATACAGCATACGGCCACGGAGTACACCACGCTGGGTGCCCGCATGAACCGTGTAGAGCTAATTAGCAATCGCCTGATAGAAAACAGGGACACTTTTACGGAGCTGATGAGCGAGAACGAAAATGTGGACTTTATAGAGGTGATGATGCGCTTTAACGCCGCAGAGGCGATTTTCCAGGCGGCCATGCAGGTGGGTGCTAGGATTGCGCAGGTGTCTATTGTTAATTTCTTATAAAAACGGAATGGATAGACCTATTCGGAAACTGCTTCACACAATTTCTTCTGGCGCACGGCTCTCAATGTTTTGCCCAAAACCGGGGCAAAACATCTGCCGCCTATTTTGGAGTGGTTTCTTCCAAAACGCGTACCAAGAAATTGGTTCAGCAAGGTTTCCGAACAGGTCTGATAAATCCATTCCCTACGATAGGATAAAGAAGGGCGTGAATTTATGAAACTAGAAACCCGCAATTTCGGAGAAATTGAGATTTTAGAAGAGGACATAATTGATTTTAACGATGGCTTGCCCGGTTTTCCGGAGGACAAGCGGTTTGTGATACTTTCGGAAGACGACAGCCCGGTGTCTTTCATGCAGTCTGTAGATGGCGGCGATGTTTCCTTTGTGGTGGTGGACATGCTGGCCTTTATGCCGGAATATAACCCCCGGGTGGATGGAAATTATATTCAAGATCTGGGGACATATGACCCTGCAAGCTTCTATATCTACAATATTGCTACAATCTTTGAGAATTTAAAGGATTCTACAGTAAATCTCAAAGCACCTATTGTTGTTAATGCTGCAGGCAAAAAGGGCAAGCAAGTGGTTTGTGAAAATGAGGAATATTCCGTAAAGGCCTCGCTGTTTGGATATATCGACGCGGCCTCGGCCTCTCAGGAAGAGGGGGGAGAATAATGTTAGCATTAACACGCAAAAAAGGCGAATCTATAATCATTGGCGATAATATCGAAGTTGTGGTGCTATCTGTGCAGGGGGATTTGGTAAAAATTGGCATAGAAGCTCCCCGCGCCGTGCCTGTAAACCGCAAAGAAATTTTTTTGCAAATTTTGGAACAAAACAGAAGAGCAGCAGAGCGGCCTGTTTCTGTGCAGGATATCTCCAATTTGTTTAAAATGATGCAGGATAAGGAAAGGCAAGAAAAAATGGAGCAAATGGAGCAAGCAAATCAAGGGAGTGATTTGTAAATGATGAGGATATCAAATGATAATATGATGATGGGTATATCTAGGCGGCCAGGCAACAGAAATATGCTGCAAACCGACCTTATGCAACTGCGCATGCAAGAAAGAAAGCGCGAAATGCAGCTGCGCGAAAAAGAAGACGAGCGCATCAGGGCTTTGAGCGAAAAAATGGCGGATGTTAGAGGTTCGGATATGGAGCTGGATTTGAAGCAGCATGTGTTGGAAAGTTTGACGAACCAAATAAACCAAATCTACGAAAATCGCGAACAACGAGAGCAAATGGCTGCCGAACAAGAAATGATGCGCAAAAAAGCCGTGCTTGAAGAAGCGACACAAATGCGAGATGTGCCAATGCCCGAAGAAGAAGGCAATATACAGGGCCTCACGCGCATTGCCGTTGCGCAGGATAGATTAAGCGAGCTACAGCAAACCCGCGCCTCGTTGACAGAACAAGCCGGCCATCTGGAACGCGCCATACATAGCGAAAACAGCAATTATACATTAGTTGGCGGTGGTGCTGGTGTAGATACGATAATTGCCGGACAAAGAGGCGCCGGACAAAATGATTTTCGTAATCAAGAGCTGGCTAAGCTTAATTTAGGCATCGCACGGACTAATGCGGCTATTAACCAGGCTATTGCCAGCATGTACCGCGATAGCGCGAAGCTGCAAGAAGATTGGTTGGAGCAGGGGATTCCGGGTCAAGCCCGGAATGACGGGGATGAAATTGACCGGGATAACGACGATGAGTAGGATGGTTTTATCCGAAGAGAATCAGGTCTATCGCGTTGGCAATATGGTAGAAAGGCCTGTGCGACCTTGGTCTGACTCGATGTTAAGGTTGTTAAGGCATTTTGAAACCTACGACCTGCCTGTGGAACGACATATTTCAATCAACAACAACATCCAAATATCAGAATTTGCCGATGGCGAGATGGTGCATCCTGATAAGTGGACGGATGATGCGCTTTTTGCCATCGGCAAATTGCTTTCGCGGTTTCACAATGCAGCGAAAGAGTTTGTGACCAAAGATGAGGATATTTGGAAATCATGGTATCTGCGAGAAATAGGCGATAAGCGCAATCTCATTTGCTGTCATGGGGACATTGCGCCCTGGAATACAATTACAGAAAATGGATACCCAAAGTTGCTAGTGGATTGGGAATGTGCCGGGCCGCTAGACCCTATGGTGGAGTTGGCCAGAGCCTGCTGACTTTTTGTGCAGCTACATGATGATGACTTGGCGCAGCTGCATGACCTGCCAAGTCCGGAAAAGCGGGCACGGCAATTACGCATTGTCGCGGATGGCTATGGACTGGAAGCGGCACGGCGGCGGGATTTGGTTAATCAGATTATAGAAGTCATCATTTGCGAAACAGCCCACGAGGCCATAGACCCCGGGCTGAGATTCGATTCTGTTGGGAATCTATGGGGTTTTGCATGGCGCACCAGAAGCCTGTATTGGGTTTGGCGGAATAGGCGAGTTCTGGAAAGCGCGCTATCGTAGGGGCGAGCTGTGCTCGCCCCTAGGCCCAACCCCGCCAAAACCGTCACCCCGGGCCTGACCCGGAATCCCCTAATTATCAAGATCAAAACTATTAACCACGGAAAACACGGAATAATACGGAAAAAGAACATTTTATGCTCTTTTTTCCGTGTTTTCCGTGGTTAAAAAGCCTTTGGCCTTAGATCTGCGGAGCGCATTAATGCGCTCTCTACGAGGTTGTGTTTCGTGGTCTATTTTAATGAGAAATCCTGCATATTTCGTAGGGGCGAGCTGTGCTCGCCCACTCATCTGCCAAACACCTGTGTTGCATAAAATTTATAGCGCGAAGCACCTGCATATGCTGCCCCAACGCCTAAGTAGACGGCATCGCTGTTCAAAATATTTGCCCTATGCCCCGACGAGGCCATCCAGTCTGCAATGGTCGCTTCGGGTTTATTTCTGCCTCCTGCGATGTTTTCGCCCAGGAATTTTATGGCATTGCTTACCCTATGTAGTCGCTGCTGTGGCGTGGAACCATCAGAGCCTATGTGGCTAAAGATGTTGCTTGTGGCCAAGTCTAGGCTATGGGCACGGGCGATATATACTAGTGTGTCATTCCAAATTAGGCTTGCCAGATTGTGTCTGCGTCTCTCTAAGTTAGTCAACATAAAGATTTCGTGTTCAAAATTGGTCAAATCAATCCCTCCTCACATGTAGCAAGGCGTTTGCCTGTGCGCCTATTAAGATGGTTGCGGAGATGATGTTTAGCCATAGCATGGTAATGAAAATAGAGGCAATGGACCCATAGACCAGAGAGTATCTGGAAAAATTATTGATATAGAAATTAAAGGCTGAGGACGAAATGGCCCAAACCACGATGGTGAGCATTGCGCCGGGCAGTAGAGAGACTATAGATTGCTTTTTGCCCAGGGACAGGCGGTATATTAGGATTATGGTGGCCAGCATGATGGCGACAGTTATTAAGAGTCCTGCGAAGCCAAAGATGGCGGAAAAAAGACTGGCAGGGTCGAAATGGCGGTAGATAACACCATAGATGGTGTCGCCGTAGATAACCACAAGCAGCGAAGTGATGATGGCAAAGGCCAATGCAATGACAAGTAGGGTAGAATAAAGCCAGCGAACCACTACATTGCGACTGTCTTGCTGCGCATAAACCTTGTTTACACCGCGCATTATGGAGTTAAAGCCATTGGCCACGGTAAAAATGGACAGCAAAAGGCTGGTGGATAGGATGCTGGGGTTTCTGGTGTCCACCACATCGTGTATCACATCGTTAATTACCTGGGCAATTTGCAAAGGAAAGACGGCAAAAGTCTCATCCAGCAGGGTTTCGGCATCAATGTCAAAATACCCCACCATGGATATCAGGAAGATGATAAAGGGAAAAAGGGCGAAAATTAGACGATAGGTAAGCTGGGTGGAAAGCAGCAGGATCTCATTTTCTTTGATTTTGTTGTAGAGAGCGCGTGCAAAGCTGACGAATTTTTTCATATGCAAACCCCTTAACTTGTGCTATCATTAGTCTATACTAGTAGAGGTGGAATATGCAGATTTTGCGCAAAGCGGATTTGGCCGCCATTGGCTTTTTTGGGCTGGCGGCTGTGCTATTGATATTTATTTTTGCAAATATGGGCGCGCGAGATGGGGTTTTTGCGGCTGTTTTTGTAGAGGGCGCAGAAGTGCTTGTTATTAACATTGGGCAAAACGAAGGCGAAAGATTTGAAATTCTTTCGCCTAATGGGATAAATGAAATTTTGGTGGAATCGGGGGCTGTGTGCATGGTGTTTGCGGACTGCCCAGACCAGTATTGCGTGCGCATGGGGGCTATTTCTGGGACTTTTCAGACTATCACTTGTCTGCCTAATAGGGTGATTGTGGAGATTAGAGGCGGGGATAGTGTTGTGGATGTTGTTGTGCATTAAATAAAAAAAAGGGGGGAGTGCCGGCTAAAGCCGGCTGAAGATTCCGACTGGAAGTCGGCTGAAGGGGGCGGCCTGCGGCCGCCCGGAGGCGGGCTTCCAGCCCGCAAGCCGATGTCGGCTTTAGCCGACGAGGTTGATCAAGACTAGGAGATGCTAATGACCAAAAAAATCGCAACACTAGGCATACTGGCCGCTCTGGCTATAATCATCGCCTACATAGAGAGGTTGTTTCCCATGCCCATCCCAATCCCCGGTGTAAAGCTGGGGCTGGCGAACACCATTGTTATAGTAACCCTCTACACCGTAGGCACAAAGGCTGCGCTGGGTATTTCTGTTCTGCGCATTGTTGTTTCCGGGTTTTTATTTGGCTCGATTTTTGGCATGGTCTATGGCATGGCCGGCGGGTTATTGAGCTTTGCTACTATGATTGCTGCCAAAAGGCTAAATACCTTTGGAATCGTTGGTATTTCAGTATTTGGCGGCGTTTTTCATAATATGGGACAAATTGCTATAGCTGCCATAATTGTGCAAAATTTGCGCATGTTTTATTATGCCCCGGTGCTTATGATTGCAGGTATAATCACGGGTGTAGCCATCGGCTATGCCGCAGGCCTCACCCTGCGCCATGTACCGGCATTATCCACAAGTATTTTGGATAGTGGTGTCAAATAGCGCGATTAAGCCTTGGAAAATGTGAACTTCTTGTGTTGATAAGTTGATAAGTATGTGGAAAACACATCAATACTCATTTAGGTAATCGTTCAGGGTCTCCTCTTCATAGATCTCTTCCTGAACCTCTTCGTTGTTCCGCACATTACCCATACGTATCTCGTTCATAAGCTCACGCGCAGCTGTATGGTCAACAAAAAACCAACTTGTGTTAGCGGTACTGCCCGGCCTTGGCGCATCCACAGGCTGCCCGGGCACGGTGTGAAATTCTATGGCATTTGGGTCTAGCGCATCAGCCGCGCCAACATAGGTAAGGGCATCCAAAATCCCAAAGCTGGTGCGCACATAGGTCATAAAGGTTGTCACCAGAGCCGGAGCGTTGCCTATAATATGTTCGCGCCCCAAGACCTGGGCGAAAAATTCCTGCATAAACTGATGATTGGCGTTAATGCGCCCAATATCCCCATCGCGATACTGCCTAAAGCGCACAAACTGCTCGGCCATATTGCCATCCAGCAACTGGCGGCCACCCGGAAGATTAACCTCTATCGTACCGCCCACGGCATTGTTCACATTATAGCGCATGCCTTCCGGCCGTATGTCTATATATATGCCACCCACGGCATCCACAATATATCTAAAGGCATCAAGATCTAAAATAACATAGTGGTCTATATCCACACCTAAAATATTGCCTATATGATGACTTAAAACCTGGTGGCCTATATTCATTCCGGCATGGGCATGTAGTTCGTTAAGCTTTACAACGCCATGGTTTGGAAACCACCGCCCGGCTTCGTTAAGCATTTCCATTTCATGGGGCGACATAACCACCTGGGTGTCCCGTGGCACAGAAATAATGTCGATGGCGTTGTTTTCGCCGTCATATGTTAGCACAAAGATAACATCGGGCAAATTCGCTTCGTCATCAATGCCCAAAATAAGCACATTAAGGTCAGGAAGAATGGTGGGCTGCGCCTCCTCTTCCTCTTCGTATGCGTAATTATTGGCCAGGCCGTTAAGCTCGCCCGGCGTGGCTGCCGTTGTATGCCCCGCCACAATAACATTATAAGCCATAAATGCCGAAGCCATCACAATTGCAAAGCAGGAAATTAACGACACAACAATAGCTATAAATTTTTTTATCAGAAACTTATCCAATCTAATTTACCTCGTTCTTTAACTTATCCGCCATTTCCTCAAACATCGCGCCGTCATAGCTTTTTTGCGTGGTAGAAATGCGTATCTCGTCCTCGTTAAAGCGCGGTACAACATGCAGATGAAAATAGAATACAACTTGCCCGGCGACTCTACCGTTATTTTGTATAATATTCACTCCATCGCAACCGGTGACATTTTTTACAGCGGCGGCCACTTTTTTTGCCAGAGGATACATACCCATAGCAGACTTTTCGTTAAGGTCAAAAATATCTACAGCTGGGATTTTTGGCAAAATAAGGCAATGGCCCAAATTGGCGGGATAAATATCAAGGATAACCAAAAAGTCCTTGTCTTCATAAATTTTGTGAGAAGGGGCTTCGCCGTGTATTATCTTGTAAAAAATATTATCGCTAAAATCGGTCATGCAATCACTCCTAGGATTATATTCCGGATTTTAAAATGTCAACTTTATCAAGCCTCTCCCATGGCAGGTCTATATCGCTTCTGCCAAAATGCCCATATGTGGCGGTTTGGCGATAGATAGGGCTGCGCAGCCCCAGATGTTCTATAATTCCACCGGGCGAAAGGTCAAAATGCTTGTCTATTAAAGCCAAAATCTGCTCTTCGGGCATACTGTTTGTGCCAAAGGTGTTTATAGCAACCGAAACAGGCTGCGCAACACCTATGGCATAGGCAATTTGCAGCTCGCAAACCCGCGCCAGGCCTGCCGCCACGATATTTTTGGCTACATAGCGCGCAGCATATGCAGCAGAACGGTCCACCTTTGTGGGGTCTTTGCCAGAAAACGCGCCACCGCCGTGCCGTGCCACGCCGCCATATGTATCCACAATAATTTTGCGCCCGGTAAGCCCCACATCACCCTTTGGGCCGCCTATCACAAAGCGTCCGGTTGGGTTTATGTAGAAATTGGTTTTATCGTCAATTAGATTGCTGGGCACAACCCTCTTTATCACCTTTTCGATGATATCGCGACGAATGGTGTCTTGCTCTGTCTTTTCGGAGTGCTGGGCAGACACCACTATGGTGTCAATACGAACAGGCCTGTCGCCGTCGTATTCCACCGTAACCTGTGTTTTGCCATCTGGCCTCAGATAGTCAATTTCGCCGGTTTTGCGAGCAGTATCCAGCGCGCGGGCAATCTCGTGGGAAAGATATATAGGCAGGGGCATATAGGCAGGGGTTTCGTCTGTAGCATAGCCAAACATCATGCCCTGGTCGCCTGCGCCTATAGCGTCGTGCCCGTTTGTGCTGTCACGCGCCTCCAAAGCCATGTCCACCCCCTGGGCAATATCAGGCGATTGCCCCTTTAGCGACACAACAACAGAACACGAATCGCAGTCAAAGCCATATTTGGCGCGGGTATAGCCTATGTCGCGCACAGTTTCGCGCACTACATGCTCTATATCCACATAGCAATTGGTGGTAATCTCGCCTGCCACAAAGACTATACCGGTAGTGGTCATAACCTCGCAAGCTACACGCGCAAAGGGGTCTTGTGCCAATATAGCATCCAATATAGCATCAGAAATTTGGTCGCACATTTTGTCAGGATGCCCGCAGGTAACGGACTCCGATGTAAATAGTCTCTTCAATATAGTATTCTCCTTATGCTTGTTACGTAATTATAGTACCCTCTCTATTTTACCCGAAATATAGAAAATGTAAATAGTTTTTGCGAAAATTTAAAGAAAATGTTATAATGGGTTATCAAGTTTTGGGAGGACTGCAAAATGAAAATTGGCATACTTACAGGCGGAGGCGATGCGCCGGGCTTAAACTCCGTTATATATGGCGTGGTGCGCACCGCGCTTTCAAGATTTCCCGGTTGCCAGCTCTTCGGCTACAAATTCGGCTATCGCGGCATGTATCGTAATGAGTTTAGAGAACTAACCCGCGAAAACACATCCGGCATATTGCATCGTGGCGGCACTATTATCTATAGCTCCAACAAGGACAATCTCTTTGATTATCCTATAGAAGAAAATGGTGTGATTGTGAATAAAGATGTATCCCATGTGGCTATTGAAAATTTCCACAAAGAAGGCATGGATGTGCTGGTGGTGCTGGGCGGCGATGGCACGCTTAGTTCTGCTTTGAACTTCCACCAAAAGGGCATAAATGTCGTTGGTGTGCCAAAAACCATCGACAATGACCTGGCCGCCACCGCTGCCACATTTGGTTTTAACACAGCCGTAAACATCGTTGTAGAAAATCTTGGAAGACTGCATACCACCGCAGAATCCCACCATAGGGTTATTGTGGTAGAGGTAATGGGGCGCGATGCAGGCTGGATTGCCCTGCACTCCGGCATTGCAGGCTCTGCCGACATAATACTGCTGCCCGAAATGCCTTATAGCCTGGAAAAAGTAGTGGAGAAGATTAACGAAAGGGAAAGCCAGGGCAAGATGTTTACCATAGTAGTGATTGCGGAAAGCGCGAAAGAACAAGGTGGTCAGAAGGTCGTGGGCCGCGTGGTAGCAGACAGCCCAGACCCCATCCGCTACGGCGGCGTGGCCGCCAAATTCGCTGCAGACCTAGAGCCGCTTATCAAAAACGAGGTGCGCAGCGTGAATTTGGGCCATATCCAGCGCGGCGGCGAGCCCTCGGCCTACGACCGCCTGCTGTCCCTGCGCTACGCAGCCAAAGCCGTGGACCTGATAGAACAAAAGAAATTCGGCCATATGGTTGCGCTGTGGAAAGGCCAAATGGGCTCTGTGCCGCTGGAAGAAGTCTTTAGCGGCGGAAACAAAGTGGTGCAGGCGGATGATGAGCTGATAAAGATGGCCAAGGGGCTGGGTATTAGCTTTGGGGTATAACAGCACAATGCGCGGCTACGCGGAATCATGCCATTACGTAGGGGCGAGCTGCGCTCGCCTAAATATGCGATGATGCGCAGCATCGAGCCTACTGCAAGGCATGCCCCACCGTCATCCTAAGCGCAGCGAAGGATCTTCCCGACTTCCAGTCGGAATCTTTAGCCGGCTTTAGCCGGCATTACCCATCAACCAAGGAGGCAAAATGGAAATCTGGGACATCTACAACCAAAACCGCATAAAAACAAACAAAACCCACATACGCGGCGAAAAACTAGCTGCCGGGGACTTCCACCTGGTGGTCTTCATAGCCATCTTCAACACCGCAGGCCAAATGCTAATACAACAACGCCAACCCTTCAAAGAAGGCTGGTCGGGCTACTGGGACATCACGGCGGCTGGCTCTGCCATATCCGGAGACACCAGCCAGCAGGCCGCCAGCCGCGAGCTCTATGAAGAAGTAGGCATAACCGTAGACTTCAGCAGCATAAACCCCCACTTCACCATCAACGCCGAAACCGCCTTTTGCGACTTCTACCTGCACACACAAGATGTGGATATCGAGAAACTAGAATTAGGCCACGACGAGGTACAACAAGTAAAGTGGGCCACAAAACAAGAAATTTTCGACATGATGGAGGATGGCATCTTCGTCCCCGTGCAACGAGGTTCAATAGAACTATGCTTCGGCCTAATAGAAAGACGCAGCACCCTAGCCATTGGCGAATAATACCGACTTGTAATCTTAGTTGCAGTTATCCGCGCAAGTGCGTGCTGTAGGTGACGCTATGTGCTTGCGCAGTTACTGCAAGTTAGATTACAAGTCGGTATAACTTCGTAGGGGCGACCTGTGGTCGCCCGTCATCTGATGGAGGAAAAATGGAAATACTAGACATCTACAACAAACACCGCAAAAAAACAGGCAAAACCCGCGAGCGGAGTCAAACACTATCCACCGGCGACTATCAACTGGTCGTCCTAATCCTAATCTTCAATAGCAAAGGCCAAATGCTAATACAACAACGCCACCCCTCGATAATAGGCTGGCCGGGCTACTGGGACATCACCGCAGGCGGCGCGGCCTCTGCGGGTGACACCAGCCAACAAGCCGCCAGCCGCGAGCTCTACGAAGAAGTAGGTATCACAGCAGACTTTAGCGAGGCCACGCCACATCTAACAATACAAACTGTCCGCACATTCTGCGACATCTATTTGCATCAAATGGATGTAGACATCGAAAACCTACAACTCTGCCAAAACGAAGTGGCACAAGTAAAATGGGCAACAAAAGACGAAATTCTGACCATGATAGAAAACAACACCTTTGTGCCATACCAAGACGGCCTAATAGAACTGTGCTTTTCACTAGCAAAAAGACGAAGAATGTCAAAACGCGATTCGTAGGGGCGAGCTGCGCTCGCCCATCATCCGACGGAGGGCAAAATGGAAATCTGGGACATCTACAACAACAACCGCATAAAAACAAACAAAACCCACATACGCGGCGAAAAACTAGCCAAAGGCGATTATATAGCCATAGTAATGATACTGATTTTCAACAGCAAGGGCCAAATGCTGCTGCAACAAAGACCCAACCACATGGAATGGGGTCCCGGCAAATGGACAATGACAGCAGGCGGCGCAACAAAATCCGGCGAGACAGCCACCCAGGCCGCCAGCCGCGAGCTTTACGAGGAACTGGGCATAAAAATGGACTTCACAGATACACGCCCCAACTTCGCCATGACCACCCAAAACGCCTTCATGGACTATTTTATCGTGCGAGCCGATATCGACCTATCAACGCTAAATCTACCCAATGAAGAAGTGGCTGCCGCAAAGTGGGCATCAAAAGAAGAAATGCTTGCAATGATTGATAATGAAGAGTGTATGAGCTACCGCAAATCCTTTGTAGAATATGTGTTCGATGTGGCAGTAAACCCTATGCTGGATAGCACCTTAACGAAATAATCCGGCAGTGGCGCAGAAAATTCCATACCCTGCCCAGTGGTGGGATGCACAAAACCCAGCAAATGCGCATGCAGCACCTGCCCATCGGTTTTAAACGGTTGCTTTTCGCTGCCATAGACTGTATCGCCCAGCACAGGCCGCCCAATGCTGGCCATATGCACTCGTATCTGATGGGTACGCCCTGTCTCCAGCGCGCACCGCACCAACGCATACCGCCCCAGCCGCTCCACCACACGCCAATGTGTCACAGCGCGTCTGCCGTCGGTTACAATAGCCATCTTCTTGCGATGGACTTTATGCCGCGCAATAGGCGCATCTATTGTTCCCACATCGTCTTTAAAACCGCCATGCACAACCGCAAAATACTCACGTGCAATACTATGTGCCGCAAATTGCTCGGCCAAACCATTGTGCGCAAGGTCGTTTTTTGCAGCAACCAGCAACCCAGATGTATCCTTGTCCAACCGATGCACAATCCCCGGCCGCATAACGCCGTTAATACCAGACAAACTGCCGCCGCAATGATGTAGCAACCCATTAACCAGCGTACCATCGCTATGCCCTGCCGCCGGATGCACCACCATCCCCTTGGCCTTGTTCACCACAATCAGGTCTGCATCCTCATACACAATATCCAGCGGTAGATCCTGGGGCAAAATCAATGCCTCCACCGGTGGTGGCATATCAATTTCAACCATATCATCAATCCGCAAACGATAATTGGACTTCGCCAACCCATCATTAACCAGCACATTCCCCTGGTCAATCAGCCTCTGCACAGCATTGCGCGTAAGCCCGGACCTACCCTGTGCAAAAATATCAAGGCGCGAACCAACATCCCCGGCTTCTGCAGAAAATCTACTCAATTCCCCGGCTCCCTTATAAACAATATCATCACGGCAAGTGCAAACACCGAAACCACCAAAAATATATCCGCCACATTAAAAATCGGAAAATTAATCAGGCTAAAGAAAAAGAAATCCACCACATAGCCTTGTATCAGCCTATCCACAAAATTGCCCAGCGCACCGCCAATAAGCATCAGCAGAAAAAAACGCATGGTATCATGATACCGAGTTTTTGGTAGGCTTGTGTAAAAATACAGGAAAAACCCCATAGAAATCACCGTCAGCACCACAAAAAACCACCGACCCCCCTGGAACAACCCAAAGGCCATACCGGCATTTTCGTGATACAAGAGCGAAAAAACCCCATCAATTAGGACAAACTCCCCTATAGGTTGCAGCCGCACCACCGCCAAATATTTGGTTAGCTGATCTATACCCAAAAGCAAAATTACAAATAGCACGGGCAATATACGTCGTTTTAATGTTTTTGTTCTCATGTGCATCTCCCTAGAGCATTGATTTTATCGCTTCTATAACGTCCTGTTTCTTAACTGCTTCTACTATCTCTACCGTGCCGATTTTATGGGAAATTATCAGCGTCAATGCGCCATCCCTCGCCTTTTTGTCTTTCAACATCATGTCGTAGATGTCAAAGGCTGTAAAGCTGTAGTCTGTGGGCAGCTTTGTGGGTAGTCCAAAAAATTCCAAGAGCCTGCAAATGTGTTCCACGTGGAACATTGTCATACCGCCCAAATTTTTGGAAAAATTTGCGGCACAGACCATGCCAAGTGCTACACAATGGCCATGCGGCAGGGAAAAATCGCATAGCGATTCTATTGCGTGGCCAAAGGTATGGCCGTAGTTGAGAATTTGGCGCAAACCGGCCTCTTTTTCATCTATGCCGACTATTTCGGATTTTAAGCGGATAGAATCGCGGATGATTTTTTCCAGCATGGCGGGGTTTTGCGCGGCGATTTGCTCACGATTGGTGTATAGATAGTCAAATAAATCGCTATCTAGTATTATGCCATATTTTATCACTTCTGCCAAGCCCGAAATATATTGGGTTGGGTTCAGGGTTTTTAGCGTGGCGAGGTTGGCATATACAAGGCTGGGGTTGTGGAAGCCGCCCACCAGGTTTTTTGTGCCGGCAAAGTCTATGCCTGTTTTGCCGCCTATGGCGGAATCGGCCATGGCCAGCAGGGTGGTTGGCAAAGAGATATAGGGGATGCCCCGCATGTATATAGAAGCCGCAAAGCCTGCGATATCGGAGACCACGCCGCCGCCAAGGGCTACTATAACCGAAGACCTATCCAATCCGGCTTGCTGAAAGGATGCCAGGATATCGGCGGTGTTTGCCAGATTTTTTTCGGCTTCACCGGCTGGCAGGGTGTAGTGCGGCGTGTCTGGGAACATGGTTTTTAAGTCGGCCAAATATAGGTCTGCTACATTTTTATCCGTTACAACAAAAGCCTTGCGCCCGGAAAGATTGGCTTGAGGCAGACCCTGGGCAAGGGTTGACCAGCTATTTTGGATGTATATGGGATACAATGCGACCACCTCATTTTACAAAAGATTGGGCTTTCCCACTATTGCAATGGGAAAGCCCGGGGGAGTCTATATTTAACAAAGAAGGAGTCCGTAATTATTCGACCAAAAGGCCGTGATACACAGAGCCTATGGATACGGTTGTACTGGAGGAACTGTAGCGAGACACGGTAACGCCGCCAGAATTGACGGTTGTTGGTATGCCTACAATCTCAGTAAAGAAGGAAAGTGGCACATATGTTAGGTTATCGTGTATCATTGGGGCTACTTCCAGTTCGCGGGGTGAGCCATTGCGATAGTAGTATGCGTTTTCGCCAATTACAAGGGTGCTTACCAAAGTGCCGTTCATATAGATGGTGGCGGTGCGGGAATCGTTATCCCAATTGATATCGTAGCCGAAGTGTCGCATAACATCGCCCACACGTATCATAATGGTGCTGTATTGGCTAGGGGGAAGAACCCTAAAATAGTTGCTGGGGAAGAACCCTTCTTCTATATTACTAAGGGAGAGAGAGACTTCGTGTATGCCTCTTTCGTTGGAGATTAGCCCTGCCGAACCAAAGGGTATGACCAGACGACCGCTATCCAGATAGAATGGGTGGTTGGCATCAATACCCGAAAAACTGGAGAAATTGTGGGGTCTGGCGGCTATCAGATCGTTTATGTGGCTGTTTATCAGTTGCAATATATTTACGTTAATGTCAGACAATGTTATGATGCTATTGGTTGATGCATCTATAACGGTGGTGGAGATGACGGCGGTGGTGGAAAGAGATGCAGCCTCTTTAACAAAGGCAACGGAGACAAAATCCCCCGATATAAAGTACCCCACGCTGAAGTTTATTGAAAGAGCACCTGTCATGTGGTTTTGCAAAAAGGTATTGCGTTGTTCCTCCCAACGTTCTTCTAGTGCGGTGTTAAGGCGCGAGTTGCCTGTTTGTGCCGTTGGGATTTGTCCTGTGATTTGCAGGCCTATTGTGGCCGGGCCTTGCTGGGCATCTTGTGTATCCAGGCCGCCAAGCAGTGCGGTAGCAGCGGAAGTTGGCGAAGCTGCCGATAGCGCGAAGGGTGCAGAAGGAGAGACAACAAAAAGAGCCGCAACCAAAAGCACGGACAAAACACGTTTTATAGGAAGGTTTTTGAATTTTTTAGATAATTTCATGGGCACAACTTCCTTTCTTGGTAACAGTATAGATAATATTTGAGATATAGTCAAATAATATCACAGTATTGTCGGTAAATTGTAAAGAAAAAGTAATGTTTGGAACAAGCATAGGGAATGTAACGAAAAAGAAATAAAAAAATTGTTTATTTTTTGGATTTAGGACTTGAGTAAACAAAGAAAATGTAGTATAATAGTTGTCATGTTGTTTAAAGAAATGCTGGAATATATAAAATCTTGAAGGGAAATATTGTGAAAATGAAAAGACCCTGGCAAAGAAACACGATGCTTGCAATTGCTGTGGCGGCCAGCCTGGCACTTGCGGCCTGTGTCGGCACAGATGCGGATAATGCTGTTGCTGATAATAATAACACAGATAACCAAGAGGTTGTAGAGCCCCCAACCCTTGAGGTGCAGCGGGCGCACGGCCCAGACAGAGAAGACCTGTTTGCTTTTGTAGAAATAGATCCGGCAGACGGTGCGGCTCTTGCGGGCAGCATGGATATGGAATTTACTCCCGGCTCTTTGGCAAATCAACTTGCTATCCCGGCAACCGGAGAAGGGTTTGCCAGAATCCACACAAACTTTGGCGAAATATACATTCGCCTGTTTCCGGAATTTGCGCCTTTGGCCGTGCAGAATTTTGTAACACATGCCAGAGACGGCTTTTATGACGGACTGACCTTCCATAGGGTTATTGAGAACTTTATGATACAAGGTGGCGACCCCCTTGGCACAGGCGGTGGCGGCGAAAGCATATGGGGCAGGAATTTTGGGGACGAGTTTACTCCCAATTTGCGCCACATACATGGGGCATTGGCCATGGCCAATGCAGGCCCTGCCACCAACAGTAGCCAATTTTACATTGTGCACAACAGCGGGCTGGACCCCTCTACCATGAGGGATTTTGAGAATACGATGCTGCTTAGATACGAACTAATGGAAGACAGCGAGTATACCTATGGCGAAATATTCCCATCAGAATTTGAATTTCTAGAGCACTACATGCGCTTTGGCGGCACGCCGCATTTGGATTTTGGCCATACGGTATTTGGTCAGGTGTTTATGGGTATGGATGTGGTGGATGCAATAGCGGCCACGCCGGTAGGGGGAAATGACCGCCCTATAGACCCAGTTATAATAGAGCGTATAGAGATACTGTCGTTTGGTGGATAATCGACAATTTACAAGAGAGGGAGACGGGTGAACGAGATTGCATAAAACAGGAAGCAAGTTTTTCAGGAGATTAGCAGCAGTTTTACTGACGGTGCTTATGGTTGTACCAATGACCACGGCTTTTGCCGACGACTATATTTTGCGAGACCAGGTGCGCAATATTTACACAGGCCGCACAGAGGCCGCGTCGCTTATTCGTGCGGCGCAGTTTAATGATATTGGGTGGGGCTCGCCTTTTCAAGAGCAGATTGTTAGAGGGGTTGCTCTTGGGTTGATTCATGGCGATGGGCCGAATTTTTGGCCCAATGAAAACCTAACGCGCCTTGAAGCATTGTCTTTTGTGATGCGCACGCTGGGCCATTCTGCTAACGCTCTGGCGGTCGGTACACTCCTTGCATTTGAGCAGGATATTACAGACCCTCAAGAAGTGCTGGCGATGGGCTACTTGTTCTTGGCATTGCAAATGGGGTTGGTTTGGCCTGACGATATCTCGTTGGCAAGCCCTGTCACCCGCGAAGAGGTCGCGATTTTGATATTTGGTGCTGCATCTGCTGTAAGCCCAGGTATTTTTGATGTAACACGCCCCTTAACCCGAGTTTATGGCTTTAACGACTGGCGAAACATTACAGGGTATTATCTTGCCGGAGTAGAGCATATTGTTACCGCCAATATTATGCGCGGCGACGGAACGAATTTTAATCCCCAGGGCTTTGTAACCCGTGGCCAAATGGCACAGATTATGGCAAATATGGATAGCATACTGTTTGAGATAAACGGCTGGGAAAGAAAGCATGGTACTGTTGCGCGTATTCAGGATACACAGCATGTCACCACAGGCGAGGCCGTGCTATGGCGCGACATCTTTGTGCGTCTGGGCGATGGCTCCGTAGATATTTTGCAATATCAAATGGTAGACAACCCTTCGCCACAGGATATGGACTTGGGCGCGGTTGTTTTTGCCGATGGCTTTGTTGGCGATATGTATACGCTTCTTGAAGGCGACACCATCGAATATATAGTAGAAACCGAAACAAACACCCTGTTGTATGTTAATGTGATATCAGAAGAAGTGACAGACTATGTGCAGGGACGGCTGCATGCTATTAATGTAGAAAACAGCACCATCACGTTACAAAACGCCTACAACGATTCCTTTATATACAGCATGGCAGAAGGCATTGTGCTTACCAGGGGCGGCGGCGATTACATTACAATGGATCTGGCGCGCCGCAGGGTGACGGACATGCCCATAGGCCAGCATGTGCGGCTTACCCTGCGCAATGATGTTGTGATAGCCATCAATTTTGTGGGCCTGCCTGTGCTTGTAGAGGAAATACGCGGGCTTGTGGTGGAAAACAACCCGGCCTTTGGCTATATGGTAATTATTGACAATCAAGGCCAGCGGGTTACCATGCGCTATTACGAAAACGAAATGCTGGTAGAGAAGGTGCGCCATTTTGACACGGCTGTGCCAAGCTACCTAAACCATCTTTTCCCTAATTTTACATTTAATCCTAATGCAACGACCATTGATAACATAAACCCCGGAGACATAGTGTTTATACGCCCAGATCCAGACGATGCAGGCGTTATTATGATGATATCGGCCGCCACAAACTATATAATGCGCTACGGCCGTGTTTCAAACATCACCCATAATGACGGCTATCTGTCGTTGTTATTTGAATTTGAAAATGGCCAAACCACATGGTTTGATATTTCTACATCTATACTAATAACCCGCGATGGCCGCAGGCTTAACCCCCTCGCCATTCAAACAGGAGACTGGGCGCGAGTGCTTGTAAATGAGGCAATTATAGCCCCCGGCCATGTTATTACATCTGTGGTGGAAATGACCATAGAAGGCGGCAACCGCCATATTTCCAGCATTGTGCGGGGTAGCTTGTCTGGCATAAATGCCATACAAAACCAGATTATGATAGAGCATGCACAAACCCTTTCGCAGACTGGATGGACAAACCACCGCGAGCTTGCCCAGTTTAGCATCAGCGGCAACAATATCCAATTTTTCCATGAGGAAAGGCAAATTACCCGGGGCGAGGCTGTGAATCTCTTTGGCCGCCGAGGTGACTATACTGTATATCTGGCATTAGAAAACCACTTCGCGGGCGAAGCCGTGCGCATGGTTTCTTTCCGTGCCGAGCGCGAGGAGCGTCTGCCGACTGATACCGTAATACATGCAGATGGCACGGGCACAATACAGCTGGCCGGCCAAATTGATAATATAGCAACAGATGCCGGCACCATCGTGCGCCGCCATGGCCGCCTTGTTTCCGGGTTGGATATTTTCCCTGCGGACTATTTGGCTGTGGTGCTTAGCGGCGCAGGAACAGCCGCTATTATCGACATCTTCGATCAACCCGACACATCGGCTTTGCAGATTATGCGCGCCCGCGTCTCGGAGGTTAACGACGGCGAAAGCTTTACCGTGCAGTCAATGTCCCAGCTTTTTGGCAACGAATGGGTATTTACCCCTGTACAGCGCGAATTTACAATAGACCCGCGCACGGTGTTCTTGCCACACGGTAGCTTTAACCTAAACACCTTCCTAACATATACCGAAACATCGGTATTTGACCAGGTGTTTACCGTTGTAACAGATGGCGCGCGAGCCAGCCATATTTTCCAGCACAATTTTGCGAATAGGGCAGCCAGAGGCACAATATTTAATATAGAAGGAAATACCATCCACTTGCGGGATGTAAGCATACAAAACCCTGTCAACAACCAATGGCAGATTATTTCCAATGTTAACAACACAATGACGGTAACTGTGGATGCGGGAACATTGATAGGCCGCAACAATGCCATAGTGCAGCCGCGTGATTTGCAAAACGGCGACCAATTGCTGATTCTTACGAATAATATGCCAACGCAAACAGAGAGATACCCCGGCATGGGCATTGATGCGCAGATTATATTGGTAGATTAATGGAGGAATTTTGATAATGAGAAGACTAAAAGGCCTTGCAATAGGCTTGATTGCAGCAATTGCACTTTCCGGCACAGCTCTTTTGGCAAATTCGGAAGCCCGGGAGCTTGTGTTTGGCATAGCCGTAAGTCTGGATGGCGTTGCCGTGCAGTTCGAAGAAGACATGAGGCCTTTTGTGATTGACGGCAGAACCTTCTTGCCCGTGCGGGCCATTGCAGACCTGGCAGGCCTTGGCGTGGATTTTGACGGCGCGACAAATACAGTGCTGCTGACCACAGGCGAAGCAGGTGAGCCAACATCTGCCCCCATGATTTCTGAAGCACCTGCCGGGCCAAATACCCAAACCCGCCAAGTCACTTTCGGCGTAGCTGTAAGTCTTGATGGTGTGGTCATCCAATTTACAGAAGATATGCGCCCGTTTATCACCGAAGGCAGAACCTTTTTGCCCGTAAGAGCCATTGCAGACCTAGCAGGGCTGGAGGTAGACTTTGACAGCGTGACAAATACGGTTTTGTTGACATCAAGCGATGCGCCTGTGGCGGCTGAACCAGCACTAACGCCGAAGCCCACAGCGGCTGGCGAGCCACTTGTGCTTGTAACAGAGATTGTAGAAGCAGAATCCAGAGCAATTGCCCTTGAAACCAGTAATCTCGCCGGTGGCGGACAAGGGTACGAAGCAACCATTGGAGATAGGGTTTTCCGAAATTCGCTACGCTTCGATAACACCTCCGGCATACTTGGTGGAGAAGGGCATCACATAACATTTGCCCTAAATGGCCAATATACATTGCTAACAGGGTATGCCGCGGCTGTAAGAGTGCTTTCCGGCGTGGCAGAGGGTGATATTAGGATTTATGGTGATGGGGTGTTGCTTGCGGCGTTTGATTTTGATTCGATAGGTGACTACGATTTGCAAGAAATATCTGTAGATGTAACCAATGTGCAGAGCCTGTTAATACGTGGCAGAAATACCGAAGGAACAAGGCTGCATACGATAGTTGCAAGCCCAATGATTCAATAGAAGATTCAAAATTGCAGGATGCAGGAGGGATAAAATGAGGAAAACACTAAAGATAGCGACCGCGCTAATAATGGCCATTGCCATGGTTTTGCCTGCTGTGTCCACGGTACATGCCGCCCAGGCGGCACGGCCAAACACAGGGCAGATGGGCTTTTTTGGAGGCATTACAGAAGGCGTGCGGCTACCCACCACATCGCAGCAGGCCGCGCAACAGGCCAATGCCAGAGGGTCGCGGGGCAATAATGTGACAGAACTGGTGTATAAGGAGATTGTCTGGCTGGGTGGTGTGCCTGTAGAATTCGAAGGGACACTTCGCGTACAGCCGGGCGGTACAGCGGTTGGTACAATGGGCGTAGATTCCGGCTCTGCCACGGTTAACTACCGTGTTAGCGCAAATGCGGCCACGGCGGATAATGTTGATATTAACAGAAATATCACCTTTAGAATCGACTGGCGCAGAGAAGGCAGCCAAATTGTGGAAAACTATACGGTGACAAGCTGGACAGAGACCATCTATGCAAATGGCGTTTCTTTCAGCCTTATACCCGCGCAAAGCAACCATAATATCAGCATTTTGCGCGATGTTACCCCCGGTGTAACATATTACAGCGGCAGCATCTCCAAGCGCGCCGTGTATATTACAGATGACGACGAGATTATTACCCATGAGGTTATGGGTCAGATATACGGTTTTGTGTCGGCTTGGTCGGCTACAGAAACTCATCGCCTGGACGGCATTGTGTCCACAGACGATTGGCAGATGCAGTACCATCTTGTGCCTAGCGTGTCTGTAAGCAAAGAGCTGCAATATGGAGCCAACGAACCGACGCTGATAAGCTTTGCGGGCAATTATCGCGAGGTTATGTCCAACCAAAGCGGTCTTTTATACGAAATTAACACATTGCCAAATATTTTCTATGGCACAGAGACAACCGGACGTGCTACAATATCTACATTCAATACCTTTGAAGACCTCTTTGCGCCGAATTTGAACTTCCTGGTCGGACATCCGGCCTATGGCGACATTCGCAGGCTTTTTGCGATGGAGGTGCTTACGGGCGAACCGGCGCACTTTGTGCCGAACCAGGGGGTTACGCGCGGAGAGTATATAATGATGCTGTCCCGCGCTGTGCGCCTGCCGCTTAACGAGAGCCTAATGCCCGCGCCGCCCAGAGGCAGAAATAACAATCAAGCGCAGGTGAATCTTGTTTTCCCTGATGTTGATCCAAACAGACCGGACTTTTTGTATATAATGACAGTAAACGACATGGGCATTGCCATTGGCCGTGGCGATGGGCATTTCCATCCTAACGAGATTTTGCATAGGGAAGAGGCCTTTGTGCTGGCACTTCGCTTCTTGGGGCTGTCCAATTTGGGTCTAGAGCCTACGCCTATCACGCCTTTTGTGGACGACCATATGATTGGCGACTGGGCAAGGAGGGATATATATGCTGCCACGCGCATAGGTCTTGTAGGGCCTGATGAAAATGGCATGCTGCATCCGCGGGAAACCATGCATAAAGCAGAGGCGGCGGCACTCGTTAATCGTTTGATCGAGTTTATGCGCCACGAGTTGATGCAAGATTACACAGAAAATATTATCAATTTCATGAATTAGCATAAAAGGGGGCTTGCGCTATGAGTAACGAAGACAAAATCATTTCATTACTAGAAATTGTTGTAAGCAAGGTCGACACTTTAGAATACAAGATGGACAATCTTGAATACAAATTTGACAGCACAGAGTTTAAAATGGATGGCATGGAATACAAAGTGGATTCCATTGACAAGAGGCTGGAAAAAATGGAGACTCTCCAAGCGCAGACGCAAACAGATGTTTTTGCAGCAATGGAGTCTTTTGAAGAACGCATTTTAAAGCTGCAAGAAAAGCATCTGCTTGCTGTGCTAGAAAATATCTCTCGGGTGGAAAACCGCATCCTTAAAGCTGTTAGTCATGAGCATAGCTTTATTGAATAAGGGGGTTGCTATGACGGATAATGAAAAGATTTTGACATTGCTGGAGACCTTGGTTACTGAAATTAAAGGAACAAATGCTAGAGTCGATAAATTAGAAGCCAAATTCGACGCTAGATTCGACGGAGTTGACGCTAGATTCGACGGAGTTGACGCCAGACTAGACGCAATGGACGCTAGAATGGATAATATAGAAAAGCAAGCGGCGCGTAACCTAAACTTCATTGTAGAGGAATTTGAAAGATCTGACAGGCGGATTTTAAGTTATCTGGAAGAGATGGCTCTTAATGAAGACGGCGCAAAGGCCAAGGCAAGCCTTGGGATAGTATAAAATAGGCACAAGATAAATTTTTAGACCCTTTAAAAGGGTCTAAATTTCTGTTGAGGTGAGTATATGGAAAACACTACCAAATACATATTTGTCACGGGAGGTGTAGCTTCCGGGCTGGGCAAGGGTATTGTCGCGGCATCCTTAGGGCGGCTGCTAAAGTCCCGTGGCTATAGGGTGTCCAACCAAAAATTCGACCCCTATATTAATGTAGACCCCAGTTTCATGAGCCCCATACAACATGGCGAGGTCTTTGTAACCGATGACGGTGCAGAATGTGACCTTGACGTGGGGCATTACGAGCGCTTTACAGACGAAAATCTGACAGTAAATTCCAATATAACAGCCGGAAAAATATACTTATCCGTGCTGGAAAAAGAACGCCGTGGCGACTATAACGGCAAAACCGTGCAGGTTGTGCCGCATATCACAAACCACATCAAGGACCTAATTGTACAAGTGGCCAAAGACGGCACCCGTGATATCGTAATCACCGAAATAGGCGGCACCGTAGGTGATATGGAAAGCCGCCCCTTCCTAGAGGCCTTCCGCCAGATGGTCTTCGACGTTGGCCGCGAGAATGTGCTCTACGTCCACGTAACCCTGCTGCCCTACCTAGAAAAAGGCGGCGAAATAAAAACCAAACCCACCCAGCACAGCGTAAAAGAACTGCTATCCATGGGCATACAGCCCGACATGATAGTTTGCCGCACCTCCCGCCCCATCACCGCCGAAATAAAGGACAAAATCGCCCTGTTTTGCAATGTGGCCCGCGACTGCGTAATAGAAAATATGGACGCAGATTCTATATACGAAGTGCCCCTGCTGCTAGAAGAGCAAAACATAGCCCAGATGGCCCTAAAACGCCTTGCCCTGCCAAACCACCCCGCCAACCTAGACGAATGGCGCGCCCTGGTAGGAAGACAAAAGGCCATCTCCAGCAAAATCACCATATCCTTGGTCGGCAAATACACCGTCCTGCACGACGCCTATTTTTCCACCATAGAAGCCCTAAAGGCTGCCGGTTTTGCCGCCGACACCGATATTGACATAAACTGGATAGCCGCCGAAGCCCTAGAAAAAGGCGACACAACCCCCCTTGCCGGCAGCCACGGCATCCTCATTGGCGGCGGTTTTGGCGTGCGCGGCACCCAGGGCAAAATAAACGCCGCAAAATACGCCCGCGAAAACAAAATCCCCTGCCTCGCCACAGGCATGGGCGC